>Ga0196970_1000067_pt1 | contig 168940 bp, 171 predicted proteins | sample S1v_513CmetaG_FD_148672 | JGI IMG/M metagenome (GOLD analysis project Ga0196970, IMG submission 148672) | Soil microbial communities from Anza Borrego desert, Southern California, United States - S1+v_5-13C | ecosystem: Environmental > Terrestrial > Soil > Desert | place: USA: California... | reverse complement strand
CAGATTCCGGTCGGCGTGGATGGAACCCCCGTGATGTACTTCCGCTGGTTCCGCGGCGAGGGCACGCCTGTGTCGCAGTGGCAAACCGCGAGCGCGCTGTCGCTTTCACCGCTTACGACCAATGACTCAGGGAGTTATTACGTCGTGGTCACGAACAACTATGGTTCTGCAACAAGCGCCGTTTCCGCCGTGACTGTCATTGCACCGCAGCCCCCCAGTTTTGCGAACAAGCAATTTGCGAAGGTTGCAGACTCCCTGACGATTGTGCCCGGGATGAGCCCGGTACGCTTCCACAGTTTTCGCGACGTATTCATCCGCAGCGGACACGTCTGGTTCGCGGGCAACGGCGGCAATGGAACGTTCGCAACAGGTGTGCATCATTGGAGCAACAACGTGCTGAACACCATTGTCGGCACAAACACGCTCGTTCCGGGCACCAGTTCGCGATTCACCAATTTCTACGGGTCAACGTTCCTCTCCGCAGGGAGGGTGGTATTCGCTGCATTCGGCTCGGGTGACGAACACGGCATTTACGCCTGGACGAACGGCAGCGTGATCAAGATTCATGATCGCGATACGGTGATCCCTGGACGCTCGGAAACCTTCGACCGCTTTGGCTGGCCGGCCGTCGCGGGAAATCAATTCGCCTTCTTCGGTTTCAGCGAGTGGAACGATGACAGCAAACTCGACTATCGCGGCCTGTTTGTGTCGTCGAATGGCGTCCTCACCAAGCTGGCCGATACCAACACTGTGCTGCCCGGACTGGGCGGCCATTTCGTAGGATCGAGCAGCCAGGTTGCCTTCGATGGCCAGAAGGTTGCGTGGTGGGCTTGGAACGAAGACGACGATAATGGGATTTTCACGGTTACACGGCAGCTTGTGCTCACGAACATTGCGGACACGCTCACCATCAATCCTGCGAACGGCCAAGTGTTTGATGGATTCATCAGCCCCGCGAGCGTACACGCCGGCCGCGTGTACTTTGTCGGACATGATTTGGGCTTCAACACGGCTTTGTTCTATCGTGACCAGAATGGCGCGACGGAATTGATCGCCAAACCGGGCGACACGATTCCCGGCCGCGGAATGGCGTTCGATTCAATTGCGTATCCTGCGCAGATTGGCACAGCGGCTGGAAATTTCTTCACGGCCAACGACGGTGCTGGCTATACAGGCATCTTCTTCTGGAATGGATCCAGCATTGTCAAGGTCATCGATTCCTTTGATTCACTGGATGGGCAGAATATCAGCTATGTGTTCGTCGGGGATGCCGAAGGAACGGATGTGGCGTTCTACGTCGGTTTCGTCAACGGACGACAGGCGATCTACGCGATGACCTCCGCCGGCGGGGAATCGTTCTCGGGCTGGGCGAGCAACTATAGCTTCCCTCCCGGCCAATCCGATCCCGAAGACGACGCGGATGGCGACGGAATCAAGAACGCGTTTGAATTCTACTTCGGGTCCAATCCCACGAGCGCAGCCTCGGGTGCGATGCCTTCTGGCACGAGCGTGAACGTCGGCGGGCAGAATTATCCAGCCATCACGTTCGTTCGCAGCAAGAATGCTGGCGGGGTAACGATGCTGCCGCAGGCGTCATCTGACCTAAACTTCTCGAACTCGCTGGGAACGGTGATTGAGTCGGTGGTGGACCTCGGAAATGGAACTGAACGCGTCACGGTACGATCGACGGTGAATTCTGCAACGCACGCTGCCCAGTTCCTGAGAATTCAACTTGAGATCCCGTAACGCACAGGGTGGCGTCGTTCAGGCGCCTTCGCTAATCAACGAAGGCGCCAAGGAACGTTCCTCCGACCTGAATGCGCTGCGACGCAGAGAACTGATTATAACTTGATCAGTTCTTCTGCGATCTGCACTGCGTTGAGCGCTGCACCTTTCAGGAGTTGATCGCCGCTAACCCAGAAGCAGAGGCCGTTATCGAGTGCGCAATCCTTGCGAATGCGTCCGGCTTCGCAATTGTATTTCTCGGAAGTGAACAGCGGCATCGGATACCGCTTGTTTTCCGGCTCGTCGACCAGATCCAATCCTGGCGCCTGCCTCAGGACGTCGCGAGCAGCTTCAACGGTGACAGGCTTGTCGAATTCCGCGGTGACCGCGATTGAATGCGAGCGATAGACCGGGACACGGACGCACGTGACGCTCGCGCGGAAATTCGGGTGATGCATGATCTTCCGGCCTTCGTTCTCCATCTTCATTTCCTCCTTCGTATAACCGGTGGGAAGAAAGGAATCGACATGGGGAAGCACATTAAACGCGATCTGATGCGGATAAACCTGCTTGGTGACGGGTTGATTTCCAACCACTTCACCGACCTGGCGCCGCAGTTCTTCGATTGCCTGCGCTCCAGTCCCCGAAACCGCCTGGTAGCTTGACGCGAAAATGCGCTTCACACCGAAAGCACGATGGAGCGGGTACAGCGCCATCAATGTAATGGCCGTCGTGCAATTTGGATTGGCGATGATCCCCTTGTGTTTCGTGACATCGTCAGCGTTGATTTCGGGAACAACCAAGGGAACGCTGTCGTCCTGGCGGAAGGCGCTGGAATTGTCGACGACCACACAGCCGGCTTTCGCTGCAATAGGTGCGAATTCCTTGGAGATGCTGCCGCCTGCGCTGAACAGAGCGATATCGATTCCCGCGAAGGAATCCTGGGTCAGTTCCTCGATCGTGATTTCCTCACCGCGAAACGGCAGCTTCTTCCCGGCAGAGCGAGCGGACGCGAGAAGCGTCAGCCTGCCGACGGGAAAGTTGCGCTTTTCCAACGTTTTGATCATTTCAACGCCGACGGCTCCCGTGGCGCCGACGACTGCCACATGCGGTTTCTTATTCATACAAAATGGTCGGGTATGTTAGCGGCTGCCGCCTCGGTGTCAATGAAGCCGCAGTGCTTGGCGGGTGAACCGAAATTGAAGTGGGTGAGCTCCTACAAAAAACGTGAGTTCGGGCATCTGACCCCATGTGCGAAGCAAAGGAACCGCAATTACGTTCCTGCAGCCATGAAAGCGCGAATTCGATCTGCCTTGAACGCTGCCTCGATGGCATTCGCCATCGGAGCCGCTGGATGCGCCAGCGATCCCGTTTACATCCAGGAGGCGTATCCATACAAGGCTCCGTTATCCTCCCCGGGCCAAAAGTTCAGCTCACTCCCGCCCGCCGTGCAGGCGTCCGTTCGTGCTCAGGTGGGTGGCGCGCAAATGCGAGACATCGAGCGAACCGATGAATTCGGTCGTATGGCCTACAAGATCACGTTCGAAGAGGAGGGTATTTATCCGCCGCTCTATGTAGCGCCTGATGGAAGCGTGCTCTATCCCCAAGCGTTTGGCGTTGCCGTGGGGGCCGGGAACGAAGACTTTGGCGTGGTGAGCGGGAAGGGGACCAGCGGCCTTAAACTCACGGAATTGCCTGCCAAGGTCGTCACCACGATCCAGGAATCAGCTCCTGCGGCCGAAGTCGCCTACGTTCAACAACTCACGGTGGGTGGCAGGGTTTCGTATGAAGTGCGGTTCAAGGACCAAACCGCGCATCCTCCGATTGTCGTGGACGAAGGCGGATTGCTCGTGAAGTAACGGTCATTTCCAAACCTGCATGGCAATCATTTGCGCCGTTGCCTGGCCAGCCCAATCGCGATTCGCGGCCGGGCTCGCGGGACTGGGATGAAGAATTTTTCCGATGCGGCAGTTCGCGCTTCCGCAAACCTCCTCAGCCCTGCGTGCGGCGAAGTCGCCAACTCCGATGATCCATTCGGGCTGAACTGCCTTCACAACTTGTTTCAAATGAAGGTCGCATGCCACGTAGAGCGCTTGCCGTTCAGCAACGGGAAGTTTGTCGGGAGTGCGGTTGCGTCCCGTTTCTTCGAGGAAAACAAGCGGACAGTAATTCACCACGAGATGTTCCCGGAAGAAGTCGTTCGCGGAGGAAAAGCGCCTCGCGAACAGTCCCCAGAGCCGTTCGCCACTGACTTCTGAGCGTGTGCATGAAAACCCCTGGATCGGGCGCTTGGGGTGTTCACTCGCAGGCCGGGAAATTTCGGCACGTATTCCGAGCCATCCCGCAACGGCTTGCACTTCGCCAAACGGAATGCCCACCTGCATCATCCCGAACGGCCCGGGGTTCATGCCCAGAAAGAGAACCCGTTTGCGTGTGTTGCCGAAACGGCGCAGGTAGACCTCGTAAGCCGCTCCCGCATATTGCAGGGGATTGTAAACGTGTGAAACAGGCGGGGCGAACTTCAGCTGATCAACCGCATGCCGCAGGTTGTCAGCCGCCTCAAGGAGATCTCGACAGACCGCGTCGGACATTACCGCCGATGATGCCCGCCACCCTGTTGATGCTGGCGCAGCTGACGCAACATGCGTTGGAGTGACTCTATTTCCCGCTCGTCATCGATCTTCTGCCGCTCTGCCAGTTCCAATGTCTCGAGGACTTCCTCCATCTCGTTCAATGCCTGCTTTAACTCGTCAATAATCCGCGTGACCTGATCAATGGCATCCGTGATGGCGGGAGTTTTAAATTCAGCAACCGGCTGGGGTGGTTCCGCGCGGCGGGCCGGTCGTTCGTAATCGCGCCGGTCTTCTCGAGCTGAGGAAGGACGTGCAGGCCGGGTCTCCTCGGCAACTGCGTCGTGCTCCGGGTGGTCCGTCGATTCGCGCTCCCGTTCTTCCTCGGGCGCTTCTGCCGGTGCAACAGCCTCAATCGAGGCCGTGTCCGCATCGGCTGTGGCTGCAACGGCTGGATCCCCGGCCGCTTCGTCTGCGGCGGCGGTTGCTGCTGCATCAGGCGGGCGTTCTTCCCCGGCGTCGCCAGCGCGCGGCGCGCGGCGTCGCGAATGACGGCGCCCCCCGCGGCGTGAACGCCGGCGCGCCGTGCCAGTCCGGGCCGCATTCGTCGAATCAGACTGTTCTGGCGCAGCGTGGGGCTGTTCGTCCGGAATCATGGCTTCAACTTGCCCGGACGCTAGGCGATTGCAAAGGTTTTTGTGGCGGCTTTGCTCTGGCAAAGGGAAATCGCTTTGGCAGAATGCCCGCCGTGAAATTCCTGAAGCAGAAATGGGCCTGGCTCAGCCTGTTGTTCCTTGCCGTTTGCTGGGCCGAGACGCAGGGCTTTGGCGCAGAGCCGCCCGGGAATGTGACCTTTCCGCGCCCGCTCAACAGTTACGACTCCATCGAAGGCGCATCGCTTTGGGCCGAACTGACTTCACGCGTGAGCAAGGAACCCTTCAACCTCCTTGCCACGATTCTGTTTCTGTTCGCCATCATCCACACTTTTCTCGCGCCGTGGTTCTCCCATCTGGCGCACCGGTTCGCGGAGGAGCATCAGCAAAAATTACGCGGTGAAGGACGTCCACTGCCCGAACGACTGCCGAATGGGAACCGGGCGGAGGTGAGTTTCAAGGCCGAGATGTGTCACTTTCTCGGCGAGGTGGAGGCAATCTTCGGAATCTGGGTTGTGCCGCTGCTCGTGCTGACCGCGGTGTTCAAGGGCTGGGGTATTGCGCGCGATTACATCAACCACCTCAGTTTCACGGAACCCATGTTCGTGGTGGTGATTATGCTCATCGCCGCAAGCCGCCCCGTGCTGAAATTTGCAGAAAAGGTCATGGCTGGGGTGGCGGCTTTGGGCAGCGGGTCGGTGGGAGCCTGGTGGTTTTCGATCATGACGGTTGGCCCGCTTCTCGGGTCCGTCATCACGGAGCCTGCTGCCATGACGATCTCCGCGATGCTGCTGCGCGAGAAGTTTTACGATCGAAAACCGAGCACGATGTTAGCGTACGCCACGCTTGGCCTGTTGTTTGTGAATGTGTCGGTGGGCGGAACACTGACTCACTTTGCCGCGCCGCCCGTCCTTATGGTGGCAGGAAAATGGGGATGGGATACGCCTTACATGCTACTGCACTTTGGCTGGAAATCCGCGCTTGGAATCATAACATCGAACCTTCTCTACTTTGTCTGGTTTCGGCGCGAGTTGAACACCATGACGATCGCTCCTCAACCGAAACTTCAGGCGGATTCCGTCCGCTCGGACCTTCCCGTGCCGCGCTGGATCACCTGCGTGCATCTGCTCTTCCTCGTGTGGACCGTTGTGCACAGCCACTATCCGGGGTTGTTTATTGGCGGATTGCTCTTTTTCCTCGCGTTCACGCAGGCCACGGAACCGCATCAAGCCGAGCTCCGTCTTCGTCCCGCTTTTCTCGTGGGCTTTTTCCTCATAGGGCTCGTGGTTCACGGAAGTTTGCAGGGGTGGTGGATTCAACCCGTGCTCACGCGGTTGGGCGAAGTTCCCTTGCTCCTCAGCGCCATGGTGCTCACGGCCTTCAATGACAACGCAGCCATTACTTTCCTGGCATCGCAGGTCCCCGACTTCGGCATTTCGCTGAAACACGCCGTCGTCGCCGGGGCAGTGATCGGCGGCGGTTTGACCGTGATTGCCAATGCGCCCAACCCAGCGGGCCAGTCAATTCTCTCGCGCTATTTTCCGGACGGGGTTTCGGCAGCGAAACTCTTCGCGGGCGCCGCAATACCGACCGCACTGCTGGCGTTCATCTTTCTTGTGTTCAGGTGATTTGAAACGTGCGAGAGAATCTGCTCTACGCAGGCGCGTGCCTTGACTCGGCATTCCTGCGGCATTCGGCCAGGCGTTTCTCCAGGAACTCGCGTTCGGACGGGATCGTTGCGAGCGCGTGTGCCTGCTCAAAATGCCCAACAGCAATCGCCGCGCGCTGGCGCCGCAATTCGAGTTCGCCGAGGACTGCGTGATAAAGGTGATATGCCTGGAGCGGTTCCACGGCCTTGATGGCTGCCACGGCAGCAAGGCCCGCATCAGGCCCGTGGACATTGGCCACCACAATTGCGCGGTTCAGGAAGATCACAGGACTTGGAGCCATTGCCACAAGTTCATCATAAAGCCCGAGAATTCGCGGCCAGTCCGTGGCGTCATAATCCTTCGATGCGCAATGACATGCGACAATTCCCGCTTGCAGATGAAATTCGCTGAGCGCATGACCAGACGCGGAGCGGGTGAAGTGATACATCCCGCGCGCGATCATGCCTTGATCCCACAATGACCGATCCTGTTCCTGCAATCGAAGGAGGGTTCCATCGTCATGCACGCGCGCGGGAAGCCGTGCCGCGTTCAGCAGCATCAAAGCGAGCAGGGCGTGCGTCCGCGGGGTGTCTCCTGCCGGATGCTTCGACAATAATCCGCCCAGGCGGATGGCCTCGTGACACAGGTCGGCCCGCACCAGCGCATCGCCGCTGCTGGCCTTGTAACCTTCGTTGAATAGAAGGTAGATCGACTGCAGCACAGCGTCGACGCGCTGGAGCAGTTCCTGTCCCTCGGGGATTTCAAAACGCAATCTCGCTTCGCGGATTTTCTGTTTGGCGCGCGTGAGGCGTTTCGCGATTGCCGCTTCCGACGTGAGAAAAGCACGACCAATTTCGGCTACGCTGAACCCGCAGAGCGTGTTCAAGGCAAGCGATATCTGGGCTTCCGCAGCCAGGGACGGGTGACAGCACACAAACATCAGTTTCAGCGTGTCGTCCGCGAACTCGTCTCCCGCGAATGAGACCTCGTTGGTGGCCCGTTCGGGCTGATCCATCAGGCGAACGATTTCGGCCTCTTTGTCGCGAAAAACCTTTTGTCGTCGCACAACATCCAGCGCCAGGTTTCGGGAGGCGCGCAGGATCCAGGCGGAAGGATTGTTGGGAACACCATAGAAGGGCCAGGTCTGGACAGCGCGCGCGAGCGCTTCTTGTACGACATCTTCAACAAGGGTCAAATGCTCGATGCCAAAGATGCGGGTGAGAATCGCAACCATCTTTCCGGATTCATGTCGGAACAGGTGGTCGAGCGTTTGCGATACATCGAACGTTTCGGCAGACATTGTTTCAGCCGGATTCACCCTGATGACTATCTGATTTTGCGATGGTTCGCGCAAGCCAGCCGGCGAACAGGAACGCGGGATACGCCAGGGCGGGAATGTAGAGGCTGAACTCGCTAAGTCCCTGAAGAAGCCAGGCAAGCACGCCAATAAACAGCGTCCATTGAAAAAGCGGCGCGTTCCAGAGTTTGCGCAACACCTGGATCATCAGGATCAGAATCCACGTTGCGAACAGGATGCCGCCTGGAAATCCGGAATCAGAGAATTGTTCCAGGTAATCGTTGTGCGCCAGGCGCGCCATTTCCGCTTCGGGCGCTTTTATATTTTCGTACGGTCTTTGGAAGGTTCCGGGTCCCGTTCCTGTAATGGGATGCGCGGCAGCCGTCTGCACCGCCGCGCGCCAATAATCGAACCGCGCTCCCACGCTCGTTGCACCGGATGCGAAATAACTTTGGAAACGAACCGCAAACGCTGCGACACCGATGAGTGCCATGATGATCAACACTGTCCATTTCAACCGCTTTCCCCAAGGCAGCCGCAACAGCGTGAGGCCAAGTGCGGCCATCGCAATCAGCCAACCCGACTTTGACCCAGTCCAAAACAGTGCGGCACCTCCCAGGAACAAGAGCAGCCAGATCGCTGCGAGCCTCGTTGCTGGACGGAACTTCCGCGTTTGAGTGACAACGAGGGCGGACCCCACGGGCAATAGCAGCAATACGGCGCCTGCAAGGGCGTTCGGATAAACGAGCGTTCCGAATACCCGTCCGCGTTCGTATTTCTGCACAATCGTGGGATTTGCTATGGCGACGCCATTCGTGGTGACGATAATTTGCTGCTCGCGGAGTTCAGCCATCATCTCGGGCGGAAGGTTTGTCCACCCCATGGCCTGGCTTTCGACGAGGAACTGTTTTTCGGCCGGGAACTCCACCAGCCTTTGTTCGACGGCGCGAATGGTGCACCAGACAAATCCGGCGAGCAGACCCGCAAGGATCCATTGCAACGAGCGCTCGCTGAAAAAACAGGATGCGCCTGCGAAGTAACACGCCAGCACAGCGGCAAAATGCCACAGCGTCAGCGACGTGAGCTCGTGGTCGACGGTCCACATGGCCGCAACGAATTGCCATCCGAACCACAGCAGGGGCAGCAGCAGCAGCAAGCGCCAGCGCTTCCATTCTTTCACGGATCTCCAGCCCAGCAGCAACGCGGGCGCAGAAAGTAACAGAAGAAACATGGCGCTCCATCGTGGTGGCCACGGGTAAGACCACAAATCCAGCAGGGTGTCTGGCGGGGCAATTTTGGAATCCAGAATGACCGGGTTCCCAAATTTCAGCAGCGCCAATCCGAGAAACAACCCAAATGCCAGTGCGTAGGCGTCACGTCCATCGAACCGTGTGGTCGAGGCTCGAACACTTTGAATTTTGACTGGCGGTTTCAGGGGATTCAGCGCCCTCACTCCTGGGCGCAGCTCAGAGATGCAGCTTGAGCAAACCGACTTCCAGCGCCAGTGCCTCTTGCACGTTTGTGTGCAGGAGGCGCTGAGTCGATTCAATCACATGCAAGTTTTCGAGAGCCTGGTCTGGGGTGATCCGGCGCGCGATCGCGCTGCCACGCTGAAGGTCTGGAAATTCCAGCAACTCCGCGCCGGGTGCTGCGGTTTGCAGCCAGATATCACGCAACCAGCGCTGCACGACTGCCAGGAGGTCGGCTCGCTGGCGACGATATTCCGCTTCAATCGCGGCGTTCAATTCGTCCTCCCATCGGTCGCGCAAATTCTTTTCAGCATCAGGATGGCGTTGCAGGGGCGATCGTGCGGTTTGCGCCTCTTCAATGGCCGCCTTCATTTCCACCAGTTTCTGCAACAGGACGTCCATAAGGCGATAGCGGCCCAGCAGGCTCTTCTGTTCGCCCGCCGCCATCTCGCAAAAACGCGCAAGCCATGCGCGTTGCGGTTCTGCGAGCGGGCGCGAGCCGTCCCCGAGAAAGTTGAGCCGCAGGCAGCGGGAGATAATCGTCTCGAGGAGCCGCTGCGGCTCCGTTGTGAGCAGGATGAGGATGGATCGTGAAGGCGGTTCTTCGAGCGTCTTGAGGAAGGCGTTGGCAGCCTGAACGTTCAAGCGATCGGCAGCGACAATGATCGCAACTTTGTATTCGGCTTCCGTTGGTTTCAGGTAAATCGCCTGCATCAGTTCGCGCATCTGGTCGACGCCGACGATGCGGAGCTTGGATTCAGGCCGCACCCAATGCACATCTGCGTGGTTGCCGTTCTGGATTTTCTTGCAGTTGACGCATTGATCGCAGGAATCAATCGCGGCACCGCTTCGGGCGCGAACCGGCGCAAGGCAATTCAAGGTGCGAGCAAGGGTTTCCGCGAGTGCCTCGATCTCCTCGAGTTGCGTTCCGACAAATAGATACCCATGCGCGAGGCGTCCGCGTTCCAGTGAACGCTGCAACAGCTGCACGCCCTGCTGATGGTCTGGAAAATCTCTGAACGCCATGCGCGTTCATGTTTGCCCAAGCGCGGGAATCCGGACAATAGAATTCAGCAGCGGAGTGTCTCTCCGAGCCTGCGCGGCCAACATCTCCGTGCCGCCGCGAAGCTTGCGGGATGGATCGGGGCAGGTATCGTCTGCGCGTATGCACCTTGTTTTTCCCTCTGTGCGAGTGATCGCATCGACATGTGCGGGTTTCTTTCGGCTGTTCCTGGCGGGCGCGCTCCTCTGCTCCGCAGGATTGTCGCAGGCGTTGGCGGCCGACAAAACAGTGCCCGTCCGGGTGGGCATCATCGGTCTCACACACGATCATGGCTTCGGGTTTATCCCGCGCCTGCGCAATCGCCCCGACGTGGAACTTGCCGGAATCGTGGAAACGAATCGCGGATTGGTCGAGGCTTACGCCAGCAACCTGCAGCTCGACACGAATCTATTCTTCAGCAGCGTCGCAGCCATGCAGGGAAAGTCGCGGGTCGACGCAGTCGCGGTGTTTACAAGCACGTTTGACCACAAGCGGGTGGTGGAAGAATGCGTTGGCCGGGGGATCAGGAGTGTGATGGTGGAGAAGCCGCTGGCGGTCAACTTCGAACACGCGCGTGCAATCGCCGAAATCGCCGGGCGCCACGAGGCTGAGGTGATTGTGAACTACGAGACCACCTGGTACCCCGTTCACCTGGCGGCATTCAAGCTGGCTGTGACGGATCGCGCACTGGGAACGTTGCGCAAGATCGTGGCACATCATGGACATCCGGGACCCACCGAAATCGGGTGCACGGAAGACTTCGTGAGCTGGCTTGCGGATCCTGTTTTGAACGGAGGAGGAGCGCTCACCGATTTCGGCTGTTACGGCGCCGTGCTGATGACGTGGCTGCTGGAGGGCAAGCGGCCCACGTCCGTGTTCGCAGTAGCGCAACAGTTCAAGCCCGACGTATACCCCAAGGTCGAAGATGAGGCGACGATTGTCCTCACCTATCCGGGAACACAGGGGATCATACAGGCATCGTGGAATTGGCCGTACGATCGCAAGGACCTCGAGATCTATGGTGCGCGCGGTTACCTGATGCTGCCGAACAGCACGACGTTGCGGGGCCGTGTGCGCGGGGCGCCGGAGAAGCAACTGGACGTGCCGCCGCTTACAGCGCCCGAAGCAGACCCGGTTTCCTACCTGGCCGCAATCGCGCGCCGGGAGATAAAACCCTCGGGGATGTCTTCCTTGGAATACAATCTCGTCGTTATGGAAATTCTCGATGCCGCGCGACGTTCGATTCGCGAAGGCCGGCGAGTTGATCTGCCGACAAACTAGGACCGGCATTCCGCAACGAGACGCTACCCGCGGATCATCTTAAACACATTAGGAGAGGGCAGGCGCAGCAGTTCGATATCAATGATCGTCGTGCGATGGCCCTGAATCCACTGAACCAACTGTTCGGTTTTCAGTTTCATGCGGAACGGCAGGTAGAGGATTTCCTCGGTCTGTGTTTCGATGGCACTCACTTCCAGCGCGCACATTTCGACTTCGGGTACCATGGCGACCCATTTTCGGCGATTCGCCACATAGGCATCAGTGCGCAAATAGAACGTGATGATGTTTCCGCTCACCTGGTTCAGGTGCTTGTCTTCGAAAAGCGTTTGAATCGGCCGCGCCTTGGAATCCTGCTGGGCGGAATCGAAATAGACATCAAAGCTGCCGGCTGGCCGCCCATCCTGGTCGCGCACGCGGAAGATTACCTGTGCGTGGTGATCGTATTGTGCACGCGTGTCATCCAGCCACTTCTTCCACCAGGCGGGGGGTTGCTGCTTGAGGGCGCGATCGTAGGTGGCCTCGGTTTCCTTCTCAAATGCGGACACAAGCTGCGGCCACGTTGTGGGCGTCGCCTCGAGGCTCATCTGGATCAATCGCAACACCTGCGTCCGCGGCTGCGATCCCGACACTATTCCCATCTCGTCACCGCTGTGCGCGCAATGAAAGGGAATCGCGAACGGAACGACGGGGCGGTTGTTGCTGCCCGGAAGTGACGATTCCTTCAGCTCGTAAAACTCAGTTTGTTTGTCCTGGCGGGCGAGGTGTCGATCCTGCTGGCGCACGGCGTCGGTCCAGCGTGTTTCCAATGCGGCCGGCGTCGGGCCGAAGCGGAGATAATTGAAATTGACGTTGCTCGCGGACACGCGGACCACGCCATCGGAACCATCTTCCTTCGCGTAACGAATGGGCACCGTGAACCACTTCACGTCAGCCTGGCTTCCGCAAATGACGGCCTCGTGGACGCCGTAATCGCTGGACAATTCGTTTCCGGAACGCAGGAAGTGCAGGTGCATGTCGAGCGTCCAGTCGGATCCGAGTTCCAGCGCATGAAGCACGCGAACGCCCCTTTCGGTCCCATGCTGGAAAACGAAGCGACCCCATTTTGCCACCTGGCCTTTTCCGATGTGAGCCCACCCGCTTCCGAAATTAGCGCCGGCCAGGTAGATGAGATTTTGGAGCGGCGACGGCTTGCGGCTGAATTTTCGAAGCCAGTTTCGAATTACGAGCGCTCCCGTGCTGTGAATGATCACATGGAAACGGTTGAGCAGCAGCTTGGGGAAATCAGTTCGCAACGCCCGATCCAATGCGCGCGAGATATCATCGATGGTCACGCCGTCCTCGAGGCTGATGTAACGGCTGAGGTTGATTTCGACCACTGCCTTCTGCCCGTAAATCTGTTTCAAAGATTTGGGCAGAGTGCCGTAGATGTTGGGTATGTTGGCGTCGCCGTCTTTGCCTTCCGCGCTATAGCCGTGAATGAGGACAATAGGTTCCATAATGACATCCCGTCCGGAGTTCGTGCCTTGAGTGGTGGGACAAGATTGCCGGAAATCGGCGTGAATCCAAGTTCCAAATCCAAGCCTTGCAATTCGGATGGCAATCCGAAAACGATGGTGAGTCGCCGCACATGAGGACAGGCAAGGAAAGAAAACCAGCGGGGAACATTCATCGCCAGCAGTTGTTTTACTGGATGGGCGCGAGCCTGGACCGTCGCAACAAACGTCGCAAGGTGCTGCGGGATGATCTCGTTCGGGCCTGCTTGGAGCAGGTGGCGGCTAGCTTGAAACGTGGCATCTGGGTCAAGACACCGCGCGTTCCGGAACAATTTCAGCTCCGCGATGAACAATTTCGACTCGACCTTCCGATTGCGTGCTTCACCGAATGGTCCCTCGGCGAAAGCCTGCCGCACACCAGCGAGTATGGCCGCATTGGCCTTGGCTTTCCGAAGCGATGGGTCATTGAGCGCGGCGGACAATCTGTGACTTATTTCCGCCATAATGAACGCGGCCATTTTTTGAGAAGTGCCTTTCGGCTCTTGAATGCATTGGGTGAACCGGGACCTGACGGAGCGTGGCGCGCGCGCGGGATCTCGGGTCTCGAAGACCTGCGTTACTTGCTGCACTTTGCAAAAATGATCCGCTTGCGCCCGCCCGAACGCGAAGGGCGGAAAGTGAAGTCCGTTCCCGAGGTCCGGCCGCGGACTCGACGAAAAAAGAAACCCGGCGCGGATAAACAGGCGTATCGGCGCAAATTTGGAGCTCCTCTCCACTTTGTTGAAGAACGCGAGTGGCGGATTGTCTATTCAGAAGCGAATCGCCGCTTTGTCAAAGGTCCGGGCATCCCGGATTTCTTCCTGCCCTATTTGCCGGGCGAAGAATTATTCACGCTGGTGCTGCCTGACAACAAGGTCGTAAGCCGCTTGCTGGAACGTGATTGGTTTACGGACCGCTTGTTCACGCCCTGGAAGCATTATCCTGAATTGAAGGGCCGCCGCGTGCCTCCCGTGACAGTTCTCGCTCACTCAGACATAGGCACTTATTAAACTGCGTTTCGTTGTTGGCGGGTGTTTTGCGACGGGTGCAAAACCCGATGGCGATGAGAAATCCAAATTCCTGCCGCCATATGCCCTGCACCATTTCTACACGTTGAAGCGATTGCCATCGGCGAGCGCCTTCTTCAGCGCATCTTTTACAGCGTCCAATCGCGCGGGAAGTTCGATTGGCTCATTGGCGTATCGGCACGGGAAATCCATTTCCTTCTGGTGATACTTCACCTTCATCTCGACGAACTTCAGGCCGTGCGCAGTCGAAATGACCACGACTTTTTCTGCTTTGTCGATTTTGCCTGCCTTGAGCAGCTTGATCATGACAGCGAGGGCGACGCCTGTGTGCGGGCACGTGAACATGCCCGTGCGATCAGCCAGCGCCGCAGCGTCCGCGAGTTCGTCTTCAGTCGCCTGTTCCACGACTCCGTTGAACTGCTTCAAGGTGCGGATTGCTTTCTGAATGCTGACTGGATTGCCAATTTGAATCGCGCTCGCGAGGGTTTTTTCAGCCTGGATGGGTTCAAAACTTTCGAAGTTCTTGAGATAGGATCGATAGAGCGGGTTCGCGCGTTCCGCCTGCGCGACCACGATGCGGGGCAGCTTCGAAATCAATCCGAGATCCCGCATCATGAGCAAACCTTTGCCAAGGGCGGAGACGTTGCCGAGGTTCCCGCCGGGAATGATCATCACGTCGGGGACCTGCCAATCGAACTGTTGAACGATCTCAATGCCAACCGTTTTCTGACCTTCAACTCGCAGCGAATTCATTGAGTTCGCGAGGTACAACGTCTCGTCCTTGGTGATTTCCTGGACCAGCCGCATGCAGCCGTCGAAATCCGTATCGAGGTAAAGAACAAGAGAGCCATTGGCGACCGGCTGGATCAACTGCGCGAGGGAAATTTTTCCGCGGGGCAGGAGCACGATGGATTGAATGCCGGCCGCAGCGCAATACGTTGCGAGCGCGGCGGAGGTGTCGCCGGTTGAAGCGCAGGCAACGGCTTTGATGGGCGCGCCTTCCGAGATCATCTGTTTAACCTGGGAAACGAGGACCGTCATCCCGAGATCCTTGAACGACCCGCTGTGTGTGTTGCCGCACAGTTTGATCCAGAGGTCGTTTACGCCGACAATCTTCCCGAATCGCTCCGCCCAGAAAAGGTTGGTGCCACCTTCATAAAGAGAGACAATGTTTTCGTTCGCAATCTGCGGCAGCACCCATTCCTTTTTGCCCCAGATGCCTGAGCCATACGGCCATTCGTTTCCCTTGTTGCGCTGCTCAAACAGTTTCTTCCATTGGTCAGCGCTTCGGTCCGTTAACGCGGCGGTGTCGTGTTGGACTTCCAGCAGCGAACTGCAGCGCCTGCATTGGTACACGACGGTGTTGAGCGGGTACGTTTGCCCGCACTCAGAATCGATACACTGGAACCATGCGTTATAGGACATCGTTGCTTTCTCCGGCCCGGTGATCGCGCCAGTCGGAGTAGAATGGCTGGCTGGGCGCTGATTTTCAAGGGTCCCGCGCCGCGGAATTGTACAGGAGGGATTGCGGTTGCGAAAGTCGCGCTGCACGGCGGCACAGACCCAGGTTTGCGCTTGGGAGCAGGGTCAATGGTTGACGACCAGTTTTTGCCGCGGCCGCGCGAAGATTGCTCCCGGCGTCCCGAGTTGCCGCTTCAGTTCCACGTCTGCATCCCAGGGATTGTCGATGCGCGAGATTCTCCACAGCGCGGTCGGCGATAGCCGGAACAGGTAGATCCACTCAGAGACAAGCGGCGGGTTTATCAGCGGGAAATCGGATCCATAGAGGAGTCGGCCCTCGAAATCGTTGCGCAGCAGCGCTTCCTTCATGCAGGGACGCTTGTTGATCTGTGTCAGCGATGAGATGTCGGAAAGGAGATTCGTGTGGCGCAGCATGAGCGCCGCGAGACGATCGGTGCTCCTCTGTTTTTGAAAATAACCCGTGGAGCCGATATGCGCGGCTATGACCGTCACGCCCAGCTGCAGCGGCAGTTCGAGACGGGCGGGATCCCCAAATTCCTCCTGCGCCGTGGAGAAGGAACGTTCGTTTCCGGTGTGGGTGAGCAGCGGGAGCTCGAGTTCAACGAGCTTCTGGTAGAATGGAATCAACGCCGGGTCGGCGGGGTCGAAATTCATGATCGACGGCAGCCATTTCACCAGCACGGCACCTTGGCTCTTTGCCCACGCGAGTTCTTCGAGCGCGTTGGTGCGATAAGGATGGATCGAAGCGCCAAACAGCAGGTTCGTGTGACGCTTCACGACTTCAAGCACAAAGGTGTTCGGGACGTAAACTTCCGTCCGGCCGGCATCGAGAACCCCATCGCGTCCGACGCATCCATCCAGCGCGAGAACCACGGCATGACTCACATGCTGGCTTTCCGACAACAGCCCGGCGAGGCGATCACCCACGATCAGGTCTCCCTTCTGGAGAAGTTCGTGTTCAGACGTTCCGAAGCTTCGAAGATACGCCTTGAACCGCCAGTTGTTCCGCAATTGCGGCGACACGAAACAGCCGCTGCCGCCCGCTCCGATTCCGGCAATGTGGCAATGCATATCGACAATCGCGGCGGGCAACGGCTCAACCGGACGATAGGGACGGGCGAAAGCCCAGGCGCTAATCATCATTACTCCAGCCAGTCCAAGCGCCAACCTCCGCTTTGTCCAACGGTTTTGTTTCACGCGGAAGTTATAGGATGTCTGGGTGAGAGGTCAGAATCGAAAATTCTGCGGAGAACATCGAGCCGGGATTGACCGAGCGCGCCTGGGCGCGAGCGTGGTGCATTCCCCGCAACGTCAATTGGCAGGATTCTCTTCGCAATCGCGAAGGAATCGGAAATTCATCCCGGGACACCCAACGCCAAACTGTTCAGAATCAGAGCTGACTGCAGGTGGTTATGCTTCTGATCCCCTAACGTCTGACGGAGGGCGCCCGGGTTCGTTTTCACCTCGAGCCCCTGGCTCCGTGTCCCCTGTCGTTCGCTGTGTCGGACGAACGAGCATTTCCCCTCACGAAGCCCCCCTTTCGTAGTGGTGCAACGAAAATTCTAAATGCATTCAGCGAAAAAACGTTCCGTGGAAGCCGCGGAGCCGCCCGATCGAGACCTGAGCAGCTGTTCGTCACAGCCTGGACCTGATTCGCAGTGACGCCCGATTTCTCCTTACGCTCCCTGAACAACTCCATAAATATTCCCTGAATCGCTGAGTATTTCCGACGTATTGCAACTCTTTGGTGGGGCCCTTTGGACCTTCCCTTTCGGCGACCACGTTCCTAGCAGAGCATCCGATTTTTCTGCAAGTGGTTTTTTTGCTGATCAACGCAAGTGCCATCCCATCAACGAAATATTCCGGCATTTTTCTTTTTGAATGAACGTGTTCGCGTGTGAAGAAAGGCACTGATTTCAAATGGCTGCTCACGAATTGCTCGGGCGTTCGCAAAATAGAGCGCGCAATTTTCATGAAATAGGCTGCCTCGCGATTGTCTTGGTTTTCGACATTCGAAAGTTGTTCAGGATTGCGGGGACGGAAGCATGCCTCGATTTTCTTCCGAAATGTCAGAAATTCAGCAAGTTGCGTTGGTTGGAGGCACCGGCATTCGCTTTGCTAAGAGAGCAAAGGCTCGAGTTGGAGCTCGGCTGCGCGGTGAAGCGCTGGTGAAGTATGCGTCTAAAACGATTTTTCTATTTTGGTTTCTGCACGTTGATCTTAGTTGTCGTGGCCGGCTGCATGCGCCCGGATTCGCTGGAAGAAAGCTTCTCTGAGGCCCCGCCCTCGCTGAGGCAATCCGTCGATGAAGCCGTGCGATTGGATCGAAACAATGACTGGATGACGGCTGCAGAAGCCTACGATCGAGTTCTCCGCGAAGCACTCACGCCTGAGCAGGAACAGCTGGTGCAGCGCGCAATTCAACTGTTGTATTCGCGAATGACGAAGGCGGCTCGCACTGGGGATTCACAAGCGCGATTGACGCTCGAGCAGATCGAGCAATATCGCAAGGGCAGTTAAGCTGCAGAAGTTCACTCGCCGCTCCCGTTGTCGCGGCAGGTATTCGCCTACCGCGCTTCAGGAAGCCACACCCCATTTGTCGAAGTCGCGTCTGCGCTCGACGCTGGGTTCGTGAATGCCGGCGTCAGTGACGTCGGAAACAATGACTTGAAGCCTATGAAAATCCTTACATCAGCTATCGTCACGATTGCGATCTTAACGGCTGGCACTGTTGGAACGAGCGCCGCCGAGAAGGAAAAATCCGCAGCAAAGAAATCAGAGTCGTCAACATCATCCCAGCCACAGGCCGCATCTCAGAACTCGCGTGCAAGCGAGTTGCTGAAAGCGAAGGTAAAGTCGCAGGACGGCCAGGAGTTCGGGGCGGCGGAGGACCTGATCGTTGACAACTCAAGCGGCAAAATTCAATTCGTTGTCATAGGGCAGGGCGGCGCGCTCGGCGTTAACAAGGACCTCATCCCGGTTCCCTGGACCAAGGCAAAGGTCGGGCAGAACGAAGACAACGAACCTGAGATCAACCTGCAGGTCAGCGCACAAAAGCTCCACTCCGCGCCGGCGTTGCAGAAGGATTATTCAAATCTGAACGATCCCCAGTTTGCCCACGTTGTAAAACAGTTCTTCACATCGGGGCCCAGCGCCACCAGCAACGGCGACGGGCAGCACGGATCCGCTTACAGTGCAACCAATGGAATGTCTGCGATGGGAGGCAGCGAGGGGCCTGAAGGAGCTCAATTGGAATCCGGTTCGGCAAACAGCAGCACGAACGAAAACGCGGAATTACAGGACGATTGAATCAAAGAAGCGCTGAGGAGCGCAGAGGTTCTGGGGACCTCTGCGTTTTTTTGTGAAGTGGAGGGCCGTCGCAGAGGCACCCAGCGCCGTGCTCCAAAAGTAACTGTTACCGGGGAAGACAGTGGATCGGCCGCGATCTGAATGGGGTTTGCTCTTGCCCTTTGAAAACCTTGCGGCATAGTAACCGCCGTCCACGGCGCACCCCTTCCCGGTTGCGATCAGACAAGCCCGCGTGGCGGAATTGGCAGACGCGCTAGATTCAGGTTCTAGTGAGTAACATCGTACAGGTTCAAGTCCTGTCGCGGGCACCATCCTCAAATCCCCAACAAAATCGCGATTTTGCTTTCTTTTCGTCCCCTTGGTTTCCAGTCGCATAACGCTTTCGCATAACAAGTCCAAAAAGTTCATAGCTATTTAAGCGGTTAAGGTGGGTCGAATTTCGAAGTATTCTCGGGCTAGGTTTTGGGAAACTATTTTACCCGTCCGCGTCCTGGTTGCCCGGTAGTGGGTCTGAAGAACTTGCACTGTATGCCCCAATTGATCAGCCACATGAGCTGCGTCGCACTTTAAAGCGAGCAAGTACGTCGCAGCCGAGTGTCGCATGGCGTCGTGTGGCCAACCGACCAACAGATCGGAGAGTTTCCGAACGCTTGTAAAGCGCTTCGCCCAGTTTTTTACGGGCAGTGAGGTTGGAATGCTGAGCCACTCGCGTGCGTTCTCTGGAATGTTTACGATTCGACGTTTCAGGTTTCCCTTCGCAACATCGTATGGAATCTCCGTAATTCCTTCCTCGATCATGACATGATTGCTGTTCAGTCGCCCAATCTCTGCGGGCCGAATTCCACAGAACAGGCCCAAGGCTAATGGCGCGCACAGCCCCGGATCGTGCTGACTGGCGGCCAGTAAAAGCCTCCTCGCGTCCTCCACGTCCAAAACGCCAGGCATACTTCGGATGATTTTGGGGGATTTGAGCCCTTCGCTCGGGTTGTCGGCCCGCCACTTAGCATTCTTCGCGAACCGGAAGAATGTTTTCACATCCGTCAACCGACTGCGGCGGCTCGATGTGGAATATCCAGGGGCATCCCTCCAGCTACGCACGTCATCGACTGAAACTTCATGAACCTTCTTTTCGGGGAACTGCAGCGTGAATTGCTGGAGAACGGAGCGAATTTGAGAGATGTACCGCGACGCCATTCTCCGCTCGGCAAGGTCCGATAGAAATAATTCCACACCTTCTGAAAGCGATGGCGCCTCAAACTGAGCAGACTTTCGGAAAACCCTCTCCATTGCTTTTTCAATGGTCAATCCCTCGGCGTGCAACCGGCAGAGAAAGGCACCCAGCAGCATTCGCTCATGGTTCGGCAAAGATGCGATGATGGCACCTTCGGTTTCGATTCGAGCCTTTTGTTTTGACAGCCAAGCTTCCGCTGCTTCTAGGGAATGGAAGATCTTGTAAATCCGCCGTCCAGCAACGTTACACACGCCGCGAAAACAGGGTTTTCCATGACTCTTGTGGGGATAAACTTTCATCGTTTGTAGTTTCGGTAGGGTTTTCTAGGCACAGAGCCGATTGTAGCAAAGAAAGAGAAGCTTCAATGCAGAAAGTGGGAAGCTGTATGCCGCATGGAATACAGCGAAGAGACGAAAAACCCGGCAGTTTGCAGTCCTGCCGGGTGCGTGATCCTGAACAGAGCCTTTAGCTCAGCGGAAAATCCTCATTTGCCCAGTCACAAGTCGCTTGGCTATCCAAGTATTGTTCGAGTACTTCCTGTACAGTGCAGTCATGAACGACGGACGCAGTCACCAGCTGGCCATACGCCCAAGCGGAAAGCTCGATTGTGATCTTCCGGGTTGGCGGACGGTGTGTCTTCGAAGTGGAATTGCAAGGGGATTTGCTCAAAGTCTTCATAGGCTAATATCTGGAATAGACCCGTGATTTCAATTGGGGTGAATGGTTCAGTTCTGAAGCCAGCGAACCGCGTTGAATCGGCCCGAAGGAAACCAGTGTGCCAGTGCCCCGCATTCTCCTCCGAGGAACGATTGCGCATCGTCAACGGCATCAAACCCAAGGTTGGCTGGGATGTAGGCGAAGCATTCGTAAATAACCTCCTTTCCCGATTTAATCTTTTTGGCCATTGCCCTTTCGGCTCCGTGATTCCGGAGGATGATGTCTATCGTGATTTGAACCCGGTCTAGAATGACCGCGGTTGATACTGATCCGTTCTTCATTTGTAGCTAGAAACAATTAACCCGTGACTGGAAGGGTATCAGCCTTGTCGCAAAATACCGGTCAGGGCACCTGCTATCCAATCACGGGCGAATTGTACTGTTGTCGAATCGCCTTAACGGAGTGACTAATTCCGCTACAGTTGGCGAAGTCCCCACTGATACTGAAGACTGAAATGACTATGCCTTTGGTTTCGAAAAGTTCAAGAAAAATCCGCAGAAAATTCCGAATTAAGAAGTGGATCGCGGCCAATGTTTATCGGCCTTAGGTGCTGGTTTCGCGGCGCCGTTTGCCAGGAACGTCGAAGCTGACAAGCAGACCCGCCGCTGTGGAAGGGCAAGCTTGGAGCCGGGGGGGGGGTATCGCGGGGTGGGCGGGGGTGGTCACGTGCTGCTATATATGGGTCCCTTTTCTAAACTCACCAGCAAACTCACACTTTCTTTCGCCAAAAAACATAGGACGGCGTAAACACATAATTTGTATGCGTCAGATCTCCGGGACGTTTGGAGAATAACCCAAATTGTTCCAACTCGTTGCTAACCGGGTCAGACCGCATCTTCCACTGCAATAGGGTCAAAACCCTAGTGCTGGCAATCGGTCCCGGTCCATACACTTACATTTGCGCCATGCACACTGCTAGGCGGTCAGTTAGTGTTCCGTCTTTATTCATGAGCGTCATACAAAACACCCATTTAAAACCCGTCGTGGATGTCGATCAGCGGTGCGACGGGAACCACTTCGTCCAGTTTTACGAGAGTGAGGAATTCCTAGTAGATTCTGTTGCGGCATTCATTGGTTCCGGCTTAGGCGCGGGTGAAGGTGGGGTGGTGATTGCGACGTCTTCGCACCTGGTCGCAATCGGGCATAAGCTTGCTGCGCAGGGCGTGGATTTGGCAGTTGTGGAAGCGAGGGGTCAGTATGTTGCCCTTGATGCTGCCGAAGCGCTTTCTAAATTCATGGTGGATGGCTGCCCTGAGCCATCGAGATTTGAAGCCTATATCGGCCACAAGATCGAAAATGCCGCAAGGGGGCGCCGCGGTGTACGAGCTTTTGGAGAGATGGTGTCGCTGCTCTGGGCTGACGGAAACGGCGATGCCGTGCTCAGTTTGGAGGAACTCTGGAACAAATTAGCGGAGAAACACACATTCACGCTGTTTTGTGCCTACCCAATTACGGGCTTCAGCGATACGAAGCACAGCAGGGTTTTCTCTCGTATTTGTCAGGCTCACTCCCATGTAAAACCATTGGAATCCCTCGATAAAGCGCCAACAGCGGCCGAGCAGTCGCGGCTCATTGCGGAGATTCAGCAGAGGGCATTGTCACTGGAAAAGGAAATTGTCGAGCGTGAGCGCGCGGAAGAAACCCTGAGACGCCGCGAAGCAGAACTGACCCAATTTGTTGAGCACGCTTCGGTGGGGCTTCACTGGGTTGGTCCCGATGGAATTATTCAATGGGCGAACAAAGCTGATTTCGAGTTTCTTGGATTTTCCGGGGACGATTACATTGGGCATCACATTGCGGAATTTCACGCAGACCGTCATGTAATTGATGACATCCTTTCTAGGCTTTCAAGTGGCGAACGGCTACAAAATTACGAAGCGCGTCTCAAGTGCAAAGACGGCTCGTTCAAGACTGTTCTTATTGATTCCTGTGTTCTTTGGGAGGGAGGAAAGTTCATTCACACGCAATGCTTCACTCGCGACATTACCGATCAGAAGCGCGCAGAAGATGAACTGCGTCAAACCCAACGGCAACTAGAGGCCGACGCGGATGCCCTCTCTAAGTTAAATCATTTGGGATCGCGCCTATGGAAAATCTCGTCGCTGCAAGAAGGCATCGATGAAATGCTTAATGCGACTATCGAGCTGCTCGAGGCCGATATGGGCAATATTCAGCTTTTGGACGGCCCCAGGTTGCGAATCGCAGCCCAACGCGGCTTCAGCCGCGAGTTCCTCGACTTCTTTTCTGAAGTTTCGGTGGGCGACGCATCCGCATGTGGAAGGGCTCTGCGAACTGGCGACCGGATAATCATCCCTGATGTTCAGGTGGATAAAGCCTACGCACCGATGCGTGCCATTGCAGAGTCCGCCGGATATCGGGCGGTCCAGTCAACGCCGCTAATTGGGCGGAATGGAAAGCCGCGCGGAATGATTTCGACCCACTGGCACTCTCCGCATTGCCCCAACGAGAGACAGCTTCGGCACCTTGAGTTGTATGTCCGACAGGCCACTGACTTCATTGAAAGGTGCGAGATCGAAGATGTGTTGCGCGAAAGCGAGAAACGTTTGCGGAATATTTTTAACCAGAGCACTGTTGGATTAGCGCAAGTTGACGTCGATGGGCGCTTCATCCTGGTAAACCAGCGCTTTTGCGACATTCTTGGGTATTCGGCTGGGGAATTGAGAAACGAAACCTGCTCTGATCTGATGTTTTTCTCCGACCAAGCTCTCAAATTCGACAAAGCCCTGCACGAAGGAAACTCCATCTTGATTGAGAATCGTTACGCTCGCCGGGACGGGTCGAACGTATGGGTTCGAAACAGTGTTTCCCCGATGACCGACGCTGATGGGGGAGCGCGCCAGATGCTGATTGTTTCGGTCGATATTACCGAAGAGAAGCGGGCGCAGGAAGGTGCCTCCCGCCTGGCAGCAATCATAGAGCATTCAGAGGATGCAATCTTCAGCACGGATACTGAGGGCGTGATCAATAGCTGGAACAGGGGTGCAGAGCGCCTATACGGTTATCTTGCTATTGAAATCGTCGGACGTCCGATTTTTACGCTGATTCCTCCAGGCCGCGCAAATGAGGAGCCTGAAATTTTACGGCGGATCTGTAGAAACGAAACTGTGGAGAACTACGAAACTCAGAGGCTTCGCAAGGACGGAGCAATCATTGACGTCTCATTGACAGTCTCGCCAATCAAAGATTCGTCCGGAAAGGTTATTGGAGTGTCGAAGGTTGCGCGCGACATCACAGAAAAGGTTCGTTCGAGGGAAATCCTGGAGCAAACGGTTGCGGAACGCACGGCATCGTTACGCGAAGTTGTCGCCCAGATGGAGGAGTTTTCGTATTCAGTGTCCCACGATTTGCGGGCTCCGTTGCGAGCAATTAGCGGCTACGCGGATGTGTTGCTTGAAGATCCAGACGGACAAATTGATGAGACAACACGGGCGTACCTGGGAAAGATTCGACGATGCAGTGACCGGATGAACCGGCTCACACTGGAGGTGCTAACCTACAGTCGCGTAGCTCGCTCTCAAATCCAACTGGAGAATGTGAATTTGGATCGGCTTGTGCGGGATGTGATGGATCAATATTCAAATGTCCAAGGCCCAGCGCTTGAAGTCGAAATTCTCGGCGAATTACCTTTGGTGTGCGCCAATGAGACTATGTTGGCACAAGTCGTCTCCAACCTTTTGAATAATGCCGTAAAATTTGTCTCGCCCAGCACCAAGCCGCGCGTCCTCGTTCGCGCTGAACATTTTAGCAAGCAGGTGAGAGTATGGTTCGAGGATAACGGAATAGGCATCAGGCTTAAGGATCAGGAGCGTATTTTCGGAATGTTCGAACGGTTGCATCCGGAGGGAAAATTTGAAGGGACCGGTATCGGCTTGGCCATTGTGCGAAAAGCTATGGAAAAAATGGGCGGGAAGGTCGGCGTCGAGTCGGATGGGGAGAACGGAAGCCGTTTTTGGATCGAACTGCCCGCGCCGAATCAGATACCGGCGCGTCAGGGCCACTAGATTAAGCGTCTTTCGGTGAGGGCGCTACGCTCTCGCAGCTGGGGTCGGACGGTCCTGGGATCATAAAATATATGGGTGGGGCGTTCTCGTCAGCCCTAGTTTTGGTAATGCGTTTGGCCGCGATCTCCTTAGTTAAGAACTGCATGAGGTTAAGGGGCAAGGTGTTTGGATTTATTTTGCATAAATCCTTGAAGGAGAAACGGCAAGAGGGAACCTTCACAGTGTGCATGCGAGTACTATGTCTAGCCGGATTTAAAAGCATTAGACAGCTGAGCAGTAGGTTTTCGGTAGGTTGCGGCGATTTGCCTGACCAGTTGGACTATGGCATCCAAGCCCATAGGTTTTACAACATAATCTTCTGCTCCCAACGCAAGTGCCTTTTGGCGGTCTTCCAACAGATTTGAAGACGACCAAACGACCACTGGAAGTGATTCCAAGTACGATTGCTGTCCCATCCATTCCAGAACCTCGAAGCCGTTGACCCGTGGCATTCTCACGTCCAACAAAACGACGGACGGTGAGGGGAAGCGCTGACTATCGCTGTACTCGCCTCGACGAGAAAGATAGTCAATTCCTTCATCTCCATCGCGCGTGCATCGCAACAAGACATCGAACGACTCAATCCGTTTTTCCAACAACATGGGTAGTGCTTCATCGTCATCAATCAAAAGGAGCACTGTAGTCATAAATAAGAAGTTTCAGATTAGGACCTTTTAGTTTTCTCGCAGACAGTTCAAAAGGTTTAATTGCGCCGAAATTAACCAGAAAGCATCGCATCCAGAGGACGGTCTTTCGGATGTCTTTTTGAGTGCCGGGAAATCATAATTCCATAAAACCACGATTACGAAATAAGGCTTTTTCCCCATTCCAATTAGGTTGTCCGCCTTCTTATTTATCTATTCACCGGATTCCAATCATTTAACGTTAGTCTGTCCGGAGAATGGCGCCTTCCTCCGCGAGGGCCGCCATACTCCCTCGTTTAAAACAATGACCTCTGGCGGTCGCGCTCTAGGCCGGTTCAATTGTAACTTAGATAGGAAGTTTAATGCCCGGTGCTGTGATGGCACCGGGCAGCCACTGCCACTATCGAGCGGGAGCCATCCGCTCTGGGGAGAACCCCAAAAATATGCGGCGACATCATCCTGTCAAGATTGTCGGTCGTCTCGGTGCGATTGAAAGCGTCGGTCAGTTTTCTGCCGCTCTTCGCCTAGTTTTCTCCCCAGTCGCGGTTGGCTCGGTCTTCAGTGCTGGCATGCGCTGGCCTGATCCAAGCCCTGACAAGCGGGTCGGTCTGAAGGGACGTGGCCCGAGCAGGAATCTAGCTTGCGCTGACGGGGAGATTTAGCAAAGTTCTGGCACTCGGTGTGCCCAGGTATGAATTCCGCAGCGCACAATTTGAAGACCATTCGACTCTTCCACGTTGAGGATGAGCCTTTGGATGCCGACCTGCTAAAGGTTCACCTCCGCGGCTTGGAAATACCGGTTTCGATTGTCGAGATTGCCAGTGACATTGATTTTCGAAAGGCGATCCGGGCGGGACCTCCCGACTTAGTTCTTTCGGATTCAAACGTCCGAGGATTCGACACTGAGAATGTATTCCATTATGCGCGAAACACTTCTCCACCGATTCCATATATCATGTTCTCCGGGCATCCCGATCCCCTTCTTCGGGAGAAGGCGCTCGCATCTGGAGCGTACGCATTCATCGACAAGGGACGTCCTGGCGAGTTGATCGCCGCTATTCGGCGACTGTTTGTCACCAAGTCGGAATTGTTGCCACCGCCGGAACACCCAGTGCTCGCGCAGTGTAAAGAGTTCCGCTGTTTGGCATGTCGCACGGCGGCGGGTCGGTGGGTGGACTACATACATCGGCGAGAGCTGCCGGAGGTTCTTTCCTGGGCTGAGGTTTAGGTGGTTTAGTGGGTCTGTCCGCCCCTGACATTGGAAAGCATGGCTTGCGAATGTTGGCGCAGCTTAGGGCAAAATTTGGTTAGACCCGTCCACCTTGAGATGGCAGAACACGGAAGTCCAGGCTGTGAACGTTTCTTCAGCGGGCATCCTCTGTCCCACCTCCTTGGCGTCGCAGTCTGGACAACTTTAGCACCGGTTGACGGAAATGCGACTGACGAGCATTCCGCGTGGTCGTCCACGAATTTGGGCGAAGTTCATGCGCTCACGAGCTCATCCGCAGCCGCTTGGCCAAAGCCGCCAACTACAAAAATATCCGCGACAGCTGTTCTCGATCATCTTAGGGACGTTGCCGCCTTAAATCGGAAAAATGTCTTCCGACTTTCGAAGGTGTTCTTGCGATTGAAAATGCGGGTTAACGCGGGAAAGTCTCTCGTCCACAACCACCATTCGATGGGTTAACAGCGCTTGCCACGTGGCCTCCCCAGGAAGGGTATCCTGATGATACTGGCAAATTCCGTGTAATGCTTCGCATTTCGAGAACAGCTCTTCCAAACGGAATTCGTATTCCATGAGCTTGGCGAAGTTCTTCTCTGAGGCAAACTCCCAAGTCATATCCCCGGTCGCGAAAAGTCCTTTATAACCGGCGCTTAGAGCGTCATCCACCGCGGAGGAAAGCTTTGACAACATCAATTCAATATCAAAACCACCGTCAGCCGCGACCATCTGTTCCGACGACAGGATCAACTTGGATTTGGAACCCTCGCTAGCAACATCGAAACCGCGGGTAGCGAGACACGATTGCAATCCCATCACCATGGCAGGGCTGTTCAAATACAAACACCGATAGCCTTCATCGAGTTTGACCTTTATCCGGGTCGCCATTAAGGGCAACTGCTCTGACGGAGGGCCCTTATAAATGAAGCATTGGTGACGGGAATCGCCTTTCATGATCGGTCCTTTCACGTCATCTAGGGGTACTATCGGAATGAACGATAGGTCAATATCGTAAAGCAGAACGGTCCTGAACCCACGGAGCTGAAAGGTTCACGTTGATCGTGGATTGCCGCTGTTAAATATCGCTGGAGAAATTCTCCTTCGGGTCGCTGAAGCTGTAGAACGTTCTGGCCTTTCGAAGAGAGATTTGGATTGCTTTATCGATAACCGCACCGGTGTTGTGAAAGTTTGTGGCTCGGTCGGGATCATCTGTCTTTGCAGTAAGACTCGCATAAATAAACGGCTGTCGCTCCGGCTCAGAAGCGACAGCCTAGGCCTCGGCCACCGCTGCACGGGGGGTCAAATGGTGGCCACCCGCCCATCTATACGGGCCGATTTCAGCAATCTTTCAAAGATCATGAATTTTTGTCGCCAAATCGTGGCTGAAGGGAGGCCAGTCTTGCTTGAGACCACGATCATACTAACAAACCGACCGCCTTCCACGCCCGAAGGTCATCAGGTATGCCGAGGGATGCGGGATCTATACCAGGTGACGGAATGAATGTGTTGCCTGCTGCCAACTCGGCGGCCGCCTGACGCGCAGTTTCGTAGCTCCCAAGATCCTGGCCGTCGAAGTAGGGATGAAACCGACCATCGTGTTCCACAATGGTGAATTCACCAGCCGAAGTGTTGAATACGAAGACGATTTTCATGAATGAAGCAGGTAGTTGCTCCAGCTAGAACTGACAACGCAGCTCCTTCATGGTCACGGGATCGAGATTCTTTGTGGATGATTCCTTCGGAGCCCTTCGGTCAATGCCCTTTCACCTTCGCCGGGAATGCGGACGGACATATGTCCCGTCTTTGCGTGTGTATCCTCGGACGAACACTCTACCTCCAGACGATGGCACATATCCCAAGCCGAGTGTGGATGTTCCGTTTGCCGCACGTTCCGCCATTGCTCTTTGGGGCGCATCAGCAATCCACGCCTCTGCCGCTCGCCGTTGCGAATCCGATGCGGCCGTCAGGGCCGCCTGGCGTCGCGCTTCAGAGTCATACGCTTGTTGCGCTTTCGACGCCTCAAAACCGAATTTGCGCTGTGATGCCTGCGGAAGATCAGCCAATTTTACTCTGCCGCCACTCGCTCCTTTGCGCCAGATGAGGTACGCGCCGTCAGACCGAACAACAACTGCATCGACAATCTCGTTGCCTAGGCTATCGGTTACCGTGACCACCTCGGGCAACGATCGCGCCATTTTCATTTCGCCAGCAGTCCAATCCCCTGTAGAGTTTGTCGGCGCGGCGGGGATGCTAATCGATGCAATCTCCACATCGGAGGCGCGGGCCGAATTCAATTCGCTCTCTGAGTATGCCGAAATCCACCAACCACCATATGAGTCATCCGCGGTTGGCGGAGTCACCTCCATCGTAAGGCCGTTTCGCTGAACAGAGTCGCCCTCAGTTCCAAGTGACCGAACGATGGAGGTATCAGTTTTGTTGGAAAGGACGGAGGCAATGAAATCGAGGCAATTTCGTTTGGCTGATTCGCTCTGAAGAAGGTCGTTGTACACACCGGCTTCGATTCCAGCAGGGGATTCGAGGTCGCCATAGACGTTGATTTCATAGTCACCGCCGCAGCGGAACGACAGATATGGAACGTTGCGAAACACTCCTCGGTCAATCACTGTTGCGGGCACTTGGTAAATCCCGGTTGCCCATTTTTGACGACTTAGAGCTGCGAGCACCTCACGGAACGATGCCGTGCGTCCTGTCGGCTTTCCGGTGGGCTTTGAACCCTGAATCGAATCGATTTGTGTGACCTGGACGGTGAATGTTCCCGTGTCGGACGCTATGAGAACCACGGCGCCGTTCGTTTGAATCAGCGATCCATTGAGGGTGGTGCCATCTTTGAGTTTTATGCTGTCGGCACGAACGCACAGCGATAGGGCGAAGATAACGATACCGGCGATCCTGAGATTCATAGTCGTTTTGTGATGAGCTTCTATCATGACCGCAGACAATCGCGCCTGTTCGGCAATGTCTGAGAACGCCTTTGAAGCAGAATCCGTCGCTCTCAGCTTTTTGGAAACCTCCGGGGACCGCTCTAGCAAATTGTGATTCGAATGACCTTGATCGCGTGATTCACGTTCTGTGGAAGCGCCCCTACGTGGGCCAAGATGTAGTAGGAGTTGAGGACAGAATCGAGAAGTCGTGAAAGGCATATCAGTCAAAATAAAAGCCTTTCACTACCTGCGTGACGCTGCCGGACGGTGAGAACAAAAAGCCGCGCTGGTGATAATGTGTACCGCGAGGCGACCAAGTGTAACTCCAGTAAATATCCGCGTGATCAGGGTTGGGGTGGGTCACTGGATCCCCCATTATCTTTCGCACCTCTTGGTGCGTCATTCCAACCTTCACCCTCGCAAAATTGCTCTCGCGATAATCCTTCGCCCAAGCTGTATCGGTCCCCAAAAGAACGGTATAAAATGAGTCTATTGGCGTGTAGCGCTGAACCCCTAAGTAGTAGGTGAAGGAGAATATCGGCAGCCACAATAAGAGAAGAACACCGCCAATAATAAATTTCGATATTCTATTCATGCTCGTGGCACCTCAGTCGCCGAACGATACGCTCCGGCACTGCCGTCGGAAGCGAGTCCTGCAACGACCTTATTCGACCTTCGTTAAATGGTCAACTGCGAGCCCGCTGACATTAGTACCCGCGGGGCGCCTGCTGTTGCATTTAGCGCTCACTTCAACAAGGCGCACTCTTGGTTTAGTTGCCGCCAGACCTGACGTCGGTGCTCCAAAGATGGTCTCTTAGTTGTCGAGCGAACGGGAAAGGCATCGTAGGTCCGTCCGTCTAGTTCGCGTCCTGTTTCCGATTTTCTGACACCTCCCCATTGTTTGAAGAAAAAGGCAGTGCCGAACTCCTCGCACTGAGCGCGGATGCTTCGTACCCAGCCCGGTAACATTTGACGAGCGCCCGATCCACTCTCTCCGCCCACGATGACCCACTGAATCCCGCTTAGGTTAATCGATCCGAGGTCCTCCAGCAATGGTTCGACGGACAGAAACCGGACGGGGACCGGTGCTCGCTGGAGCGAGGATATTCTCGGAATCCCGTGCTTTCGGTTCTCAACGCTGACTCCCCACCAGATGTGGGGATAGCGAGACGCAAAATCGAGCTTTGTATTGAGAAGTGACCGGAGCCTGTCTGCTCGTTTCGTCAAGACCTGATACGTATGCCAGTCTGCCGCTACCATGACCCTTGCAACTTTGACGATATATTCGTCGGGCACGTCGTGATGAAAAAGGTCGCTCATGGAATTCACAAAGATCATCCGAGGAGACGCCCAATCTATAGGGTCACAAAGCTTTTCGGGAACTAGTCGGAGGTCGAAACCGAACTCAAAAGGATGGCCAGGAATTCCTCTCCACCGTTCTGCGAACGTCTCCGCGTAGCAGTGAGCACATCCGGGGCTAATCTTGGTGCAACCCCGCACCGGATTCCAAGTTGCGTCCGTCCATTCGATCTTCGATTTCTCGCTCATTTCAAGACAAACTGTGACATCGCCCCTGGGACATCCGCTGTCCTTGGGCGTCCAGACCTAGGTGCGTTTCCAGGGTAGTTGTAGCTGGAATTGAGTGCATGGACTGATGATATCGATCCCAGAAATCTTCTGCGAGCGTTTAAGTCCTCCAGAGGGCCCAGTGATCGTGATTTCGCCCTCCGCCGCGAGCGTGGAGAGTACGTCAGACATCAGCGATTCGTCTGCCATGGTTTGATTGCAGTAAAGTTTGGCAAAATCCCTGAAGGTGGTCCCTTCATGATGGCTGTCTCGGACTACCCGAGCAAAATCAGATGTCAGAGATTTACGAACGTTGCTACGGGTTACGTCATTGAACGTCATTCCGGCGAAGTATTCTGTCGAATTCATATCTGGCTTGTAGGCGAGCATGTTCAGGCCGGTGTTTCCGAAATGACGCACATTGTTCGCATGGCGCCAAAAAATATCCACCATAGCCGATCTTGCTCTCTCATGTGGGGCCAAATGCAACAGCCAATAGCCTCGATGACTGTCGGTTGGCTCAATATAAAAAGGCGAAAAGAAGGGCATCTGAGCCGCCCGGCGGAACGCTGGACCGATCAGGGACTCAATCGCGAACTTCCAGTGGATGCCTTGCGTGTCTTTCGCCCGAATTACTTCCTCCGCTGAGAGGTAATTCCCAAGGCCTAGATTTTGTAAACGTTTGCGGAAAAGCGCGGTATCGCTGACGAAATCCAGAAGCCATTCTATGGCAAAGTTGATAATGTACTCAGCGTGCCTCACTTCTCCCGAAATGCGGCGAATCAGCTGGGGCGTGACTTGGGAATATCCGCATTGATCAAGAAAGAAAATTGCGCGGCCGCCCTCCCTTGGATGCCTTTTCTTGAGTCGGGCAAGGATGTCGTCACATCTCGTTGCGAACGCTCCCGTGTGAAGAAAAATTGACTTCCCGATCTTGTGGCCAAAACCCAAGTTCTCCAAAGCATTCGCCAAGCAAATAATGTGCTCCTTCGCTTCATCAACGAAATGCCATTCGCAATCGATGTTTATTGATTTCGTTCTTCCGTCACAATTAAGTCGCGCTTCCGCCGCTGAGACGGCCCGGAGAAGGGAAAACGGGGAACCCTCTCGATTGTTAGCATAAATGCCGCCGCCACAGAAACCATCGATCAAGGTCACCCGGAACCTGTCGAGCCCGAAGGAGTTGCTGCAAAGGATTGCGATATAGTCCTCGACGTAGTCCTGCAGCACGCGGAGCTTGGCTTCGCTGTGTGGCTCCAGAAGCGGTAACAACCCGTCGTTCGATTCTCTCCAATTAAAAGCGGATGGATCGTCATTCATGGCTTGGTTATTTGGATGATGTTATCTCGGAGTCGCGACGGGTTGCGGGCGACCAGGCCTTTGCTGTTCGTCGGTGTCGTAATACATATATCATGGCCCATGGGCTTTCGGTGAACGGAGGTGAAGTCTCGTGGGCTGCCATGTTGCGGCGAGAGGAGAGAGTTCTGCGTCGGTTCCCGGGTGGGCCCGAAGAACCGTGCTGCTCTTCAGTTCTTCGAAAGTTCATCTGTTGCCCGAATATATCGGGAATCCTCTAGCAAAATCGCAGCTAAATCTGTCCACGTTTGCCCCACACCGTTCGGACATTGCCGCTTAACCTGATTGTATGCACCGTGAAGCGAATAGCCCATGCGGATAGAGATAAACGCTGCGCAGAGCCTAATCGCGAGTTCTTCGTTTGAATTGGGTTTTGTTTTCATAGGGATTAGAGTTCGGCTGGCGCGCGCTTTTCTAGCGTGACCCCGACAGATAGGAACGCTATCAGTCGGGCAGACCTCGCTCACTTCGATGTTCAATGTACCCGAGGACCGCCATCAACAACACACCGAGCAATACGACAGCCCCGAAGAGCGGTGCTGGTTTTCCAAGAGGATTCCCAAACAGGATCGAGCCAGCCGTTAAAATGTAAGCGACTGAAAAGACTAAGACTCCAATGGCAGAAAATTCATTACGACCGCCCTCTTGGTCTTTTTTAGCCAACCAGAGGATCGGACTCAACGCAACTCCGTACGACCAAAGAAGCAGCGGGAGTAAAGTTGACCCCGAGGAGATGCGCACAGCGCAAAGCATAACCGCCATGCACCACACGGAGAATAGTGCAAATGTGTAGGCGAAGCCAACGAAACCGAAGATCAACACGCCTACTTGATTTCCGGATCGTTCGCATTGCTCGGCCGGCCTCATCGCAAAAATCACGGAGGGGATGAGAGCCATTCCAAGCGCCGGCCCTGAGAAAAGAAAGGTAACTGATCCTAAAGCCACCGGCTTCCACTCCCCCAACACAAGCAACCAGATTGCAGAAATCAGGCCCCCGAGCATGTTCAGTATCATCAGGGGTAGCACCAAAATTGCGACAAGACTCCCAACGAACCCGGCGGCAATGGTGACTAACCGTTTCATATGGTGCAAGATGGTTCCAGCATGTTGCCCGAGACGGCGCCCTGGAAGGCAAGAACACCGGCCACTCGGGCCGCTCGCTCGAAGTCCTCCGTCGCGAACGGTGTCGGAATGAATACCACGCCGGTTCCCTCGAAGGCGTCCGAAAGGTTCTTCAATTGTGTAGTGATGAACGGCGTGTCTGGATATTGAGACTTCAGGTGGGATATGTAATCGGCGACCGTAGGTGTTCGAACGAACGAATGCTCAATAGGCTGCCTCGTAAGGAGCTCATCGATGTTGCCCCACCCAATGTCCCATTGCACATTACCAAGGTAGAAGAAGACCAAATCGAACAATTGCTCGTGGATGAACCGTGCCATCTCGCTGGCTTTCTTGAATCGAGTTGTGCGAACCAGCGCCGCCTTACCCAACTTGAACTGAATGAGCAGTTCAACCGAGTCTCCAATGGGGCCGTCGTTTCCGAGCAGCAGATGGAATTCAGGTTTTTCGACCTGCCCAGGCGGAGTTTTGGCGCCGCGAGCATTAGACGCCCACTTTCCATGGACGGGAGAGAAATCAAAGTAGAGTATGATTTCGCGCCCGTCAGAAAGTGTCAGCGCTTGAGATTGAATGGCCGGATGAAAATACAGCCGTTTGCCGGGTATCCAATCGGTTCCCCTGCAACCGAACCGTCTCTGGAGGTAGAGTTCCTTCACAGTCTCCGCCACCAACCCGGGCCGCACTTGTGAGACTTGGCAGCGGTTCGACATCTCTATGTACCGCCTCACCTCCTCGCCAAGGAACTTAGCCGCGCTCCGTTGGAAGGCGTCCAAATTCATGGGATGAATGCGGATGGCAGCCATCAGCGTCTCACCGGTACCTCCTGATATGTGGTCGCGCCCGATTGGGAAAATTGCAAGCTCGTGTGGATCAGCTTCTGACTTGGCCGGTTTAAATGAAACAGTTCTATGTCGAACTACCGATCCCAAAAACACTATCCCAACGGAGACGTCGATGAGGGCCCATGCAGCGCGGTCGAGATGCACCGGTGCCACTGGATTAAAAAGCACGGCAATTACGGAAAAAGCCCAGGTCCAACCCCGCGAGCCAGCCTTCCAGCGCTCGAAAGCGCAATATCCGGCGAGGCAAGCAACCACCCATCGCAATAAGGTGTAGTAACTGTACGGATTCTCGCCTAATGCGCCAAAAAGAAGAGCGGCAGTTGCGCCTTTTGCCGCGACCAATCTCCATGAGTCGATGGCCATAATCGTGGAAAACACCGCCCAGAGCCCGTTTTACTTCGCTTGAAGATCTTTGTAAAGGAGAAGCTATTCACGGCGGCGTCTTGGATCCCTTTTACCAGCAGTGTACAGAAGAGACGAATGTCATGTATACCCCGTTGCTGGCCGTTGGCGCTTAAACTTATTCCACGAGGTCTGTCAGCATCTTGCCCAAAAGACATGTCCGTGCATTCGCGAGGCTGTTTCGGAAAGCCGCGCACTCGGCTTTATACGTCGCCTCAGAGCGTCTGCGGTTCGCGACCAAATCCGCCTGTCGCCCTAAGTGAAAACCGCTCTGAGGGCCGTTCCTGGCGCAATGCTGGGGATCGTAGCGGGGTGGGTGGAATGTGTTTCAAACCGCGCCTACAGCCTTCCTTACTCCTGCCCTCTTGTGCTACCCTGTCTTTAGTGAAAAAACGCCGTAAACCGCTTCCTAGGGTGCCCTACAGGCGGGCGCTTGAGGGCACTGGGGAGAACCTGACCTGTAATGTCTCTGGCCTCGCCGCTCAACGTCTCTCCCGGCTTTGGAAACCGAGCGCGCAAGAGTTGGCTGAGATGCTCGTTAAGATCAAAACCGCCCGGAATCTCTCGACCAGAGGCCTCGGCAGCCTCCTTGGCGTTTCTGGAGACACCGCGCGAAAGTGGTGCAAGCTTCAAAGAACACCGTCGGGATGCGCAGTCCGGATGATTTGGCTCGCCTACTCCTCCCTTTTCCAACCGCAGGTCCTCACCTCGCCTGACGCCTGGCTCCGATACGAACGCCCCGGGATGAAGCCGAATGTCGCTGCATTGCTTCCACGCCGCCTGCGAAAGCGTTTTACGGCTTCTCGGGCAAACAAAGCATCTGTCGAATCCGGTTCGCCTGAAGGTGCGTGATTTCACCCGCTTGCAGCATGCCGAGGACTGCGGTTTCATAGGTGGCCTTCGGATAAAGACCAAGGTCCACAAAGGGAATAGGCACTTGAGGGGCGACATCTTCGTCGCTGTCAGGGATCGGCACGATGACAGTTCTGAGTGTTTTCATATTCGTTCACTGATGTTCAGGGTTTCCACAATAGGGCAGGGGGAATCTTTGAGCTTGGTCAACGCCGGGAATCCCCACCTCCTCATCTTCTTCTCGATTGGCTAATGTCACCTTGCAGGCGTGGATCAACGGCTCAAGGTAATTGGTGGGCACAAAGGGTAGGACCTTTTCGATGAATTCTCGGATGACAGGCTCTAGATCATCCGGGTCGTTGGAGAGCACCGCGGTAATATCCGCTGCGGGCAAGTGGACCGTCAGGGGGCCGTGCTGGTCGAAGAACTCAATCAGCGGCAGTGTTGGTTTTGGTTTCATTGGAAATATCGTGGTAGGTAACCAGAAAACGCCATTCAGAGTTTCGAACCGCCTGAACCCCAAGAACGCGGAATTCGCCGCTTCGGCTGCGCCGAATGACATCGAAGTATTCAGTGGAGCCTCTTGCATCGATCAGCGGAGGCCTTTCGCCCTGTACATTTTGAAAGGTCATTTAGGCGGCATCCTTCCATTGGATCCTGCTCTCTGAGGGAAGAAGCCATAGATATGTTCCGCCTTTTCCCGGAACGCCGCGTTGGCGCCGGATCCCCTTTTGTACGAGCTTAAGAATTTGGCAACCTTCCAATCCCACCATCAGCCGTTGCGCTTGCTGTGAGTGGACTGAAATGCGATCTCCTAGATGTCCAAACGCCATGAAGAACGTCATGGGCTGGCGGTCTTCTCCGGGTTCTACGGGTCTGAGAGCCAGATCACGGCAAATACGAAACGCAGCTTGCTCCGGCGGTTTCAAAGCCGCGTAAATGGCTCTTTCTGTCTCGCCTAGTTTCCCTGGGTACGCCTGAATCACGGAATTGAGCATGGACCGAGTCTCATTCATGTGTTGATCCTTTGAATCATTGAAAAGTGCGCGATTGCAGTCATAGAAATGCTCGACGAGGCGCACAACGAGGGTTTCCGCCACCACATTGAAGAGGAATGGCACTGCCTGCGTAATAAAATGGTTCCGTTTGCTGATTGCCGCCTGAAACCATGGTTCTACAAGGCTTTTATAGAGTGCGACTATGGCCCCGTGATCCCTCTGTAGGGAGTTCTCAGCTTCGTTTCGGGCAATTACATTCTGCAACACATTCTCTGCTCTGATCTGTGATGTAGTAATGTAGTCATGTAGTGATGTAGCATGTAGTAATGCAGACGAATAAGGGGAGCAAGAGGAGACCTCGATTTCACATGCGCTTGGATTCACGACCGCCTGCGGGTCATCAGTAACGAAGCAAAGCCTGCTTACGTCTTTGCATTGGACGTCAACTTTAGCAGCGGCTTCAGGGCCAGCGAGTTCGCCGATGTGGTTGCGAACGGCTTCGAAACTTGCGGCATGACCATCTGCTGATGCCGGAACACGAAAAATTGCCTTGAGCCCCGCTCCGGATGGTGAGGTTGCTACCAACCACAGGTGTTGGCTACGCTTGAGGGACTCTTTGACCGCATGTGGCTGCGCCAATTCATCCAAATCCGCGCACAGGAGCCCAGAGTGCAGCTCGATTCCCGAATTTGACCGCGTGTGGAATTTTCCGCTCCAAGTGACGGCAGGCAGCTGCTTCTTCATCGGTTTAATTGCGTTTTTCTTATCATCGCTGGTTCCGGGCGTGCGCTGATACGTTGCTCGGATGCGTTCAACCTGGGATTTCCACCGGCCTTGTAAAATTGAGGCAGCGACGTCGGCGGCTTCAAGGTGCTTGTCAGGGCTCGGTTGGTTTACGCTTCGGAATTGACTGATGAGCATGGTGCTGTTGTGTTTCTGCTTGCACCGGGAGGCTCGTTCGGGTAAGGTGAATAGGTCTAAGTATTTCACACCCCGCTAGCCCTCGCGCAAGCGGGGTTTTTAGTTTGACCGTTCTAATTCTCGATTTGATTCGTTCTTCTGCATAATACGTTTGGTTTACTGCGTAGCGGGAGGGTGTTAGGGAAGAGCAGGAGGCTCAAGCTGCCCACACACGGCCACGCCGCAACCCGGCTTTTTGTGTGAATGCTTTGAGGTCCCGACCAATGTCGCTGTGAAGCGATCCGATTCCACCATAGAGGAATTCCCGGTCTGTGGGAAGTCATTTCTGGTGAGACTCAGAAACTCAATGCACGCAGCTTCGGCCTCTGTGTGCTTGGACCTCTGAGTGCTGCCAAGCGGCGTTCCGCTGCTTCAAGGGCAGTCCGCCCACTGGAATCCAAAGCGCGAAGAACACGCTTCCTGTCCGTTCCAATAAGGCGCTTACCGAAAACCCGGTTGCTTGGAGCGCGAGCCGCCAGTTGTCGCCTGACTTCGCGCAATGCATCTGTTCGCGATGCTCCTGCGCTCACCTTGGCGGCGACAGCCTTGCCGAGTTCGCGCTGTGCTTCGCTCAGATTTCCAGCAGTTGCCAAAGTCATCGTGCTTCGCAGGTGGCGTGTGCCTGCTTTTGGTTTGGCGCCCGTTCCGGAGAACACCCTAGGTTCAACGCCTTGCGGTGCGGCAGCTCGCAGCGAACGCAACAGATTAGCCTCCTGGTTCATTTCCCGAAAACCCGGCAGGCGATTTCCGATGGCGTTGTAAATGCCTCCATATCGGCTCGTCATGTTGAACGCGGCCTTTGCAAAATCCCCCGTCTTGGCGGCGTTGCCCGCCTCCCGCCAAATGTTCTGAACCAGGTCAATGTGCGGGACGATCGCCGCGATATCTGTTGCAGACCGGGGCGAATTGGAGAATAGCCGGTCGGCGAAAAAGTTCGCGAATGGCATTATGTTTGCCATGGATGCGCCGAGGTACTCCCCTACGCGTCTCTCGTCAGGCTCCTGATTCGCGAGATTTGAAAGCGACGGAAGTCCGGTTGCTTTGTCCATGATCGCCTTATTGAGAAGCAGGCCGAATTCGTGCGACGCAATTCCTCCAGCAGCCAATAAAAGCAGGGCAATGAGCATGGCCGCGATTTCACGCTCACGACCCGATGAAAGGGTGCGCCAGTCCCGCGGGAACAGCTTCATCATCTGATCGGCTGCATTCGCAGCGTATTTTTTGAAGAATCCTAAAACGCTCCACTCGGCGCTAAGTGCAAACGTGGTGGGCGAATTCGTGCGTGCGAGTTTATTGGATCGCTGAGCAAACGAACGAACAACGGCCTCAAGCCTCACCTTTCCCTCCGGTGTAGAGTCATCGATTAACGGAACATCAGCCCGCTCATTCTCCGGCGAGACCGACACTCGCTTGGCATAGGAAAAAAGAATCGATTCCAAAGAACCTGCGGGGGCGAAGTATTCGCGAAGCCAACGCATTTGCTTCGGCGTGACATCGATTTCCTCAGCCGTGATCATTTGGAGAGGATTCGTGGCGTCCAGCTTATCAGCTCCACCTCTTGCCGCGGCAATTCGTTTACCGAAGGACGCAACCCAGCGCATGTAATCAATGGCGTAAGCGAGATTGAGCATGTTCGCGCCCAAGTCGGCGGCACGTGGAGACCAGGAGGAGCCGAGCCAACTCGTGATCCAGCCATTGAAAAACCGTAGCGGTCGCACAAGTGCGTGGTAACCGATATCGGTCGGCGCATTCTCACTGGCGAAGACTTGGCCGCCAAACCCTAAAGGAGCGGCTAGCTCAGCTTGGAATCTGTTTCCCGCGTCAAAACCATTATTGATTCCCATCTCGCGCAGCCGCTTGCCCAACGCAGCCTGCTCCTCCGCGAGTTTGGTAACGAATTCTGCACCTGCTCGGATTAATGGCAGGTTGCCAGTGAAACGCTTCAAGGCCGGAACTGATTGAAATGCCCGAGCGACATTTCCAACGACAGCCTTTGACATTAATACAGGCCAGTGCGCAGCCGTGAACAATGCGCGAACAGCGCCGCGGGTATGCGCGTCGAGCACGACCTGCGCGACGAAGCTGCCGCTAAATAAGTTCCCGAATGTCGTTTTGGGCGGCGAGAGCAGGAATGCCGAAAGCGGCTGGCCGATTTCCGCCAGAACTTGGCGGGCGGTGGACCTCAAGTCTTCCGCTCCGCGATCCGCAGCTCGCTCGGCCTTCCGAATTTCTGTCTCGAAAACCTCGATGCGAGAGTCGATCTCGGACATATCGTATCGAATGTTTCCGAGCTTTCGCATCGTTGACTGCCGCTTCAGTGCTTCCTGTTGGTTTTCGGGCGACCGTCCAGCTTGGTCCAATTCTGCTTGCAGTTCGCGGCGAAGTGCCTTCAACGCGTCGCGGGCGCTCATCATGGAATCGATGGACCGCACTGAGGCAGCGTTTGTCAGGTTCGCCCGAAGGGATTTGCGCTCCGTAGTATCGATACGGCTGAACTTGAAAAATGAAGACGGCGCGATCAGGTTGCCGCGGGCTTTGACGAAAGAGCCATCCACCTCAAGGCTTACAACCAGGAACTTTCGAATCGACTCAAGATTGGACTCGGCCAATTGCCCTACCACATGCTTCGAGAATCGGTTCATGAACGCCGCGATCTCTAGTTTCAGAACACGTAAAAGGTCCGCCTTTAGACGATCAAAATCGGTGTTGGTGGCGCCGTACAATGACTGAGCCAATTCGTCGAGCGACTGTATGACAACCTCGCCCCGCCGAACATGCTCCGCAGTTTCCAACAAACGGGGCTGAAGGTCCGCTGCGAAGTGGAAAGAGGGATCTGGCTCAAAGCATGCCGAGAGCACGATTCGTTTGAACAGCACCGGGTCGATGAAGAATTGATTAAGCAACGACTCTCGCTGCTCGTTCGTCGCAGCCGACCACTGATGCGCAAGGTCAATTGACCATCGCATCAATCCCCGTGGAACCGTTTTCGGCCCTGTGGGTACGGCCTTTCGAGCAATCTTCTTTCCCTGAATCGTCTCGTGGATAAGGATCGGCTCCGCACCTGCCTGGGGAGACTCGCCGATGTCGCGAAGGCTTTCATCATGTCTGAATTGCGCATCCATCACCGCAATATCTTCCGCCAAAACCCGTTCCCCGCTGTTAGGGATGATGTCGCCGACGCGGTATTGAGCGCCTGCGAAGTCTTGGTGCGAGGCAAGGACTGGGTTCGCTATGTTTTCGCGGTAGAACGATACATCTGATGGCTTTGTGGATAGCCCGTGCGCCTTCAATGCGGAAATGACAAGCGTGGTGAAGCGAAAGTCTCCGGCTTCTGGATCAAGTGACAGCTTCGTGACTTTGTCGGAGATTGCGTCGAGTGCCAGAGCATCGATTTGCGCTTTTCTTACGGGCCTTCCGCCCACGGATTCGAGCAATTGCTGCCGTGTGCGGAGCCAACCCAGAGCGTTTTTAGGGTCAAAGTTTTCGAATGATGTGTGTTTCGGCCCTAGCGCCGGGTCCATCCAGTGGGCGGCTATGAATTCGGCTGCGTATTCGAACGAGGCCCTATCCCCCGGCGGAGTCTCCGGATTCTGAATCGCGGAATGGAACTCCTGAAGCAGCGATGCTGCCTGCTGGAAGTTCTCCGCTTCCGTTTTCTGAGTGGGAGTGAGAAAGATCCTGTATTCGGTGCCCGTCACCGGGCCAACAACGCGGTAGAAGTGTCCCCCAGCGTCGTCAATCAGGAGTTGGTGAACGCCGGTTTCCGCCAGCGCGGACGCAAGTGCTCGTCGGTAGTGCTCTGAGTTGATCAGGGCTTCAGTCATCTGTATTGCTTTCACGGCACCAAGCAATCGCTGGTGTGCATTGTCGAGCTTGGAATCAATTTCCTGCGCAATGTCGCTGGCGCGTTTGGCCTCCGTCGTGAGCTTGTGATAGCGAACTGACCATTCGCGTACAGAGACCTTGCCGTTCTTCCCGAACCAGTCCTGAAATTTTCTCATTTGCGATTCGGCGGCGGCTTGGTCGGCGTGGATGCTTCGCAGCGATTCCACGGCGCGGGGAAGGTTTCGAAACCGATGCAACAATGGTGCGAGGCCGTCAATACCGAGCCCAGTCATAGGATCGCCCAGGAGAACCGCTAAATATCCCTGTTGCGCCGTTGGAAGTTCGATTCGCTCCGAGGTTCTGGCCTGATCGACGATCTCTTTGGCTGTTTTACCTTCAATGACAATGCTGTGGTCATTGGAGATTTGTTCAATGACGTTCCTCGTCACACCGGGTGGCACCAAGTGGCCATCGAGTTTGAGAGCGCCACTGTTTAGTATTTTGGCTGCAACCTCTCCAAGCGACGTCCCGCTCTTGGATAGATTGCGGATATAGCCGGTGAACTGCTTTGATCCAAACTCGGCAACAGCTGACAAGAGTTTAGAAGCCGCTTCGGCAGCAGTCATGGTCGGAAGTTCCTTGGCGATTTTGGAAACCTCGCCCTGCCGTTTTTCTACCTCTGCCCACATTGCTGCAAGGCGCTCCCCGATCTGACCGTCCTGGTAAATGAGCTGCATGGCCGCGGTCCGGCGGAGAGTTTGATCGGTGATCGTGCCCTGATGTATCGGCGCTTGAGAGACGTTCAACAAATGCGCGATGGGGCGCATCCAACGCTGTTGCACCGCCGTTGAGAGGTTTTCTGGAACAACGGCCATCAGTTGGCGCACCGGGGTAGCCGTTTCCGGAGCAAAAGCCCCGGCTTGAGCGGCTGCGAGATGGTCAATAGCTTTCGTTTGATCCTCACTTAAGCCTGGCCGCGATTTCCTTTGAGCAACAGAGTCGGAAGTCGGAAAATGTTTTAGCGCAAACCGCTCGCCCGAAGATGCGGTGGGAAGGTTCCTAAGGGCTGTCTTGGTGATCCAAAGCGCTGCTGATGATTCGCTTAGCGACATGCCAAAAAGACGGTTCAGGAACAGGCGAATGTGATTCAGCGCCCGACGAAAAAAGCCAGACTCGGAGTGCCTTTGATAGAGGTCTCGGACGAGCTCATTCGCAGCCTCCTCTGGGGCGATGTTTGGATTGTAACCTTCGTTGAGTTGCCGCTGCGTCCTCGCGTCAGACACTAGCGATTCAATCGTGGATCGAGCTTCCCGAATTTCCGACATGTCCCAAACGCCGTGAATCAATTCTTCGTGCAATGTGTCCGCAAGCTGCAAAGCAGAACTATGACGAGCGAGGTTCAACTGAATTGAAGGCAAGGAGCCAGCCACCATTGCGACGCGTCCTGCTGGAGCGGCGGGGTCGTTGATGAACGAGATATTTGGCGGCACGCTCCCAAGCACACCGGCAACTGCCTTATGTGCATCGGGAAGAGGCATCGAGGTTGCCAGAGGTTCACCAATCGAGAAGCGGGTTGGATTGGATGGCGGCATCGGTGGACGCACACCGCGAGATTCGGTGCGGTGAAATCTCGATACCCGCACTTCTGGCTGTTCACTGGACGGTAATCGAATGGATCGAAGCTTTAGCTGCCGCGGCTCTGGAAAGGGTTCATCCAAGTCGGTCCACGCTGCATCCCTCCACACCCGCGCCTGTTCGCGGCTGAGATTTGCCTGCGGAAAGAGCTGTTGAATCTGCGCGATGGTCTTCGCGCCAGCTCTGCGGATTTCTTCCACGCCAGATACGCGCTCGGCGTCTCCGCTTATCGGAACGCTTGGTCTGCCAGCTCGGCGCCTTTCGCGGTTCAACTGCATTTCGCGCAACCGCTCAACCCGCTGATTCTGTTCAGCTATTAAGGCGTCGATTGGCGTCGTCTCGCCTGTGGTGCCTGGTTCTTCGGCGATCTGCTGGTTGTTAATCGAGTCGTAGTAGGCACGCGCCTTTTGATTGGCAAAGAACTGGTCTATCGGCGTGACTCCCTCAGATTCAACCGGAGCCTCAATCGTTTCGCGGTTGACGCTGTCTACGAACTCGACGGAATCGCGAGGCTGTTGGCCGAACTGAATGGGGGCATCCGGGTCGATAAACGGTTGCCGCGTGGTGTAGTCAAAGAGCTGGCCGACGGCCCGCAGGTTGCGCTTCCTTGCCTTTGCGGGCGTGTCTTGCGTGAGCTTGCCCACGCCAAAGGCTGCTCCGCCAACAACTGGGCCCAGCACGGCTCCCGCGGCCATAGCCGTAGGCACACCTTCGAGAGTCTCGCGATCTGGGGCAAAGGTTTGTTGTGCGACCAAATTATTCAGAGTGGTTTCCACCCCCTCCTGCGCGCTTTCCCTTGCCGCTGCCCCACCAAGCACCTTCAACCACTCGCGACCAGCGGTCTTGGGATCAACTCCCGCGGCACGAACGCGGCGAACATAGCTCAACAACCTGGCGGGAACGCCTAACGCGAACTCGCTGACGCCACCGATCGCCATGTTCGCCAAGAACACTTTGTCTGCGTCTTCCACGTCACCCACTGCAATGGCCTCCTCTGCGCCAGAATCGCCCGCAGACAGGCCGTATTGAGCGGCGGCTAGTGCAGGGTTAGCCATGCCTGCCGCGATTGTGGGGAGCATTGCGCCAGCAGCAGAAGGGATTACGTCAGACCAGAACTCGCCAGCGAACTGGGGATTTGGAACATGGGCGTCTTTGGCGCCTTGAGAGATGGCTTCGCCAGCCTTGTAGAGCGGGGATTGTTCTAGGAATTCCTGGGCTTGCTCGGGCGTTCGGGATGCCTGCTCCCGACTGGCCTCTCGCAATCGCTTCCGCTCCTCTGGTGGCATGAACCGCATCTCTCCAACATCAGAGACGGGCGGCGTCATGGCCGCAAGTCGCGCAGCGCCCTTGATGGTTCCGCCAACTCCAGTGCCATACCCACGCATGGCGCTTTGGCCAGCACTCGCGAGGCGACCCTGCTCCGCGGCCTGCGGATTCTCCGAAATGCGAAAGGCTTCTTCTACTACATCGAGCGGCGGTTGCTGGTCTCCTTCAAAGCGTAGCTTCCGGCCATCAGGCGAGGTGACTATCCAGCCGCGAATAGGCGAAGTAGACCTAGGACCCAGGCGTTCTGGCAATGCTGTGGATGAGTTGGGCATATGGAATTGCTACGATTGAGTGGGGTTGATTGCGGCAGTGGACAGCAAAACAAATCTGATCTGAGATTGTCATCGAAACGCTCCATCTTTGTGCCACTTTGACTATTGTGCCGCTAGAGTGTCGATTTCGTCCTGCGTGAGCACGCGATTGTAAATGCGAATATCGTCAACCGATCCTCGGAAATACCTCAGGTCATTCGTATTAACATGCCCAATTCGAAACGGGATGCTCATCGAGGTTTTTAGATTTCCCGTCAGCACGCCTTTGACCGTTTGTTGCCCGCCGTCGACGTAGAGCAGCAAATTCGTTCCATTATAAGCCGCCGCGACGTGGTGCCATGCGTTATCGCTGATGGCTGCATTGCTCTCGGCTGGGCTAATGTTGGTGTTCGCGGTGTTCCAGCAGTAGAAGGCAAGCTTTGAGTTTGACGCTGTATGCTGAAGGAGAAAAACGCGGCTCCCTGTGGTTATTGAATCCCTGCTCGCCACAGCGTCCGAGAAGCCATCAGAGACAGCCCCGGGTGTTTTGATCCAAAGAGCCAGCGTGATAGCTGCCCCAGATAAATCGAACGCATCGGCCCTCGGAATGTTCACGTATTGGTTTGTGCCGCTCAGTTGAATGGCGGACGCACCGACTCTTCCCGCCGTCCAGGTCGGTGAGCCGAGAAGGGTTCCGGTATTAGTCGTTCCGGTTGAGTCGATAACTGATGTCCCCGATCCATCGTCAAGCTTCCACCAGCCCACAAGGCCATTAGTAACAAATGGGTCCGGCGTCGGCGCCTGCATCTGCATTTGGCGCTTTTTGGCTTGGACCCCTTGAAGCCAAAGCATTTGAGCGAGCGCATAAAACGGCACGAGAACGCACACGATCAAAACCAACACGTATTTGAATTTCATGCTTCTGATCTTCACAATAACCGGTTTATGATTGCCTCGAAAAAGGTGTTTTTATGATCCATGCGTCGGCTCGACGGAGCTCAAAATCAGGTTCCGGACACTCTCCATGTGGAACAGGCGAACCCCCGATTTTTGACCGCGAACACGCAAGAGAATGCCCTTTACTCGCCCGTCTTGCAGGAGGTTGTAAAGTGTCCCTCGCTTAATGCCGAAGTACCGCTGCACATCAGCGGCGCGGCCAAACTCGGGTAATACGTTGGAGAAATCCCCGGGTCGCGGGGTGGTTACGGTCAGGTCTTGGTTCATAATGTTGAACCATTATGTCAGATATGAAGATCTTGGGAAGACCCTGCCCGTCGAGTTATGTTAACAATTTAGCGTAAAACTCCGATGAGCATTGAGAAAAGCGGCCTAGACGATTGTTCCAGTTTTTTTGTTTGCGACACTCTTGTGCCGCTGTGAGCCTATTTTGATTCGACTTTGGTTACGTCCGGCAAGTTTTGAATCGCTGCAACAGTGTCTGCCGCGGATAGGTGGGTATAGCGATTGCTCACCGCGGCAGAGTCATGGCCTACGATCAACTGCGCCAAAGCGTTGCTGGCGCCTGATGCCTTTAGCATCGTCACAAGGCTATGGCGAAGGCTGTGGAAGGTAATTTCGTTCACCTGACGCTTCGCTTTTCGGCCTTTGCCGGAGGACGCGTGGTGCTTGGGTCGCGGCAACATCAGGCCAGCCGGGATGAGAATCTCCTCCGCGAAAGCTTTGCTTAATTTAGCTGTGTTCTCTTCCGCCATTTCAGCGAACCGCGGGAATACGTACGTGCGAGAATCGTCTGATGAGGGCAGGCGGCTTAGGTAATCGGCTAAGGGTTCTGCCAAATGCATCGAGAGGCGTTTACCAGTCTTCTTCGTGACAAACCAAATTGACTTTTCGGATAAATCAACCTGTTGCCAGGTGAGCCGGGCGCAATCGCCGAGCCGCTGCCCGGTATAAAGACCTGTCAGAACAAGGCCCCGCCAAAGTGAGTCTTCACAGGTCAACAGAACCTTGCGAATCTCCGGAAGGGTCATTTCCCGCCGGTTGGTGCCCGCTTCTTTCAGTGGTTTGATCGGAGCTGCGGGATTTCTGCTGATGTATCCATGTTGGACCGCGCCGTTTAAGCAGGCGCGAACGATTCGAAGGTTGGTATTCGCAGTGCCAACAGAGACCGATTCAGCACACGCGTCACGAAACCGCAAGATCGCGTCTGAGTTGAGGCTTTCGATGTTTTTTTCGGCTGCGGTTCCGATGTGATCCAGGAAGGCCTGAATGCCGTAACAGTACCGCGTGTGGCTCCCCGCTTCTGTCTCAAGCTCCTTTGTGGCCAGCCATCGTTTGCACCAGCCATTGATGGTCTCTTGGGGCAGCGTTTTGCCGGAAACCAACATAATTGAAGCGACACCGTCGGCGATAATTTCCCGAGCTCGATCGGAGTTGAGCTGATCCCCGTGGAGGGCTGCCTTTGCCCACGCACGACAAATCTGCTCGGCTTCCTTTTTGTTTTCCGTTCTAGTGGATTTGAAGTGTCTCACGCCGTCCGGGGTGATGAAGGCGCAAAACCAATTCGGCTTCCCGGGTTGTTTGTGAACGCTTGCCATACGAACCTCAGTTTTCTCTCCGCAACGCGATCCTCTCGTCGAAAGAGTTCTCGCATACCATGGCATAACGTAGGGGAGAGTCAAACCTGTTTATAAGGTCCTTGTTTATGCGTGTTTGGTCCGAATCTCAATGCGGAAGTGACGTACAGGTTCAAGTCCTGTCGCGGGCACCAACAACGACAGGCCTTTGCAAAATTCAGAGGCGATTCCCCTAACACAAAACCTGACGCGGGAGCTCCTGCAGGCGCTTGCCGAGGCCGGCCGAATTGCATCGATGATGCTCGGAACTTCGGCCCCACCGATTCAAACCCGTTCGGATTTTTCCCTGACCGTTGCCGAGGCCGTAAACGAATTTCTTCGCGCGAAGGCGCGGGCCGGCCGCTCCGATCGTTACCTGCGAACGCTTCGCGTGACTCTCAAAAGTTTCGCAAAAGGCCGATTCTCAAAACCGCTTAGCGAAGTCACCGTCAGCGACGTCGAGGCCTGGCTTGAATCACAGAACTGGTCTGCTCGGACACAGAAGGGATACCTGTCAGACGTTCGCACGCTCTTCAATTTTGCGATCAAGCGAGGCTTGGTGAATCAGAATCCGGCTGCCGCGGTGGAATTGCCCGACTGGGAGGAAGCGCCGAAGTCGTTGCATTTGCCTGGCCAGGTCAAAACGGTTTTGGAATTTTCCAGGTCGTACGATCCAAACATCTGCAGGTCGCTTGCAGTCCGCTACTTCTCAGGCCTGCGATCGGCCGAGATCGAGCGCATCGAGGAGGAAGACATCAAGGCGGAGTTCATCGAGGTTACGGCCGCGAAAAGCAAAACGCGGCGCCGTAGATTAGTTCCGATCCAGCCGAATCTGAAAGCGTGGCTGCAGCTCGGGGGCGAATTGCCGTTGCACGACGTGAACAATCGCATGCGATGGTTCACTGCGGCGTTGAAGAAAAGGCATGGCATCGACTGGCCGCACAACGTTACCCGCCATTCCTGGTGCAGCTATCACCTGGCGCATTTCCGGAACGCGGCCGAAACCGCTCTGCAGGCCGGCCACACGGAACAAATGCTCTTCCAGCATTACCGCGAGTTGGTGACGCCTGACCAGGCGAAGGAGTTCTGGGCGATCGCGCCAGGCTAACCGAAGAGAGTCTTGAGGCCGACGCGAACGCGATCGCGTTTGAACGCGGTGCATTTTTTCCGGCGAACGAAGCGGCCGGTTTTGCGGGATCTGCAGACGGTGCGTTTTGTTTTCCAGGTCTTCACTTGTTCACTGTGATTGTTCCATCGGGCGAAACCGTGACGCTGTTCGTCTGTCCACCTACTCGCGTAAATTTCACGGTGCCGTAAACGCTTGAGATTTGCGCTGAGACGATCGCGGGATCGTCCTTGAGGTGTTCAGCCAGGCTGACCAGGCCGGCGCTCCTGCAGCCCGTGGAAAGCGTCAGCATCGAAGCCAACGCGATCATTGAAAGGATCCTCCGGATCGGTACGTCGGCGGCAGATTGCTTGGTCTTGTTAACCCCGGCCCGAATGAATCCCAGGGCGAGAGCAAAGAGTGCTGCGTAGATTTCGTCCGGAACTTTCCACCAGCCCTGCCAGGATCCAAAGAGGAGACCGAACACGGCCGCGACCGTTCCATATGTCTTTTTACCGTTGAGCAATGTGATCAGGTTTTGCATAGAGGTTGGGGGATTTTTGTTCCGAAAGAATTTCTAGCTTGGTCTCGATGCGAGCCAGGCGCGTGTTGAATCCGGAAAGGATTGTGACCAGGCCAATGATCCCGGCCGCCGTCACTGTTGCGAGAACCGTCGTAATGAATTTCAACAAACGATCATGGCGAGCGTCCGGAATCGGCGATGGAAGAAAGTTCATCATGCTCGAGCAAGCCACCGCTGCAGGAATCGGATCCCGCCCAGATAGATGAACGCACCGACAACGATAACCACCCAGAGCTGCCATGGAATGAATTTCAGGATCCCGGAGATCATCGCGCCGATGCCGTTGCGCACGTTGTCGCGCCCTTCCGCAAGGCCTTCGACAAACCCGGAACGATAACCGGCTCCGACGCTTTCCAGCTTACCGCTGGCGGCCGCCATGTCTCGTGCGTAGCGGTCCTGGGAAATCGTGCCCTCCTGCAGACGGCGATTGGCCTGGTCATCAAGGGCTTCCTGCAGCCGCGCATGACTGTCGGTGGCTTCGTGCTCGGTCTGAACGTTTCCGGCAAGCCAGTCGTAAAGGCTCATAGCGGGTTTATTTTGAGGTTCCGGAACGCAAATGCCGAATTTGATGAGCCGCTTAAATTAACCGTTCCGACAAACCCCGCGGTATACAGCGCGTTCGACGCGGTGACTGTCGCACCATTGACAGTCCACGAAAGGTTTGACCCGGTGAGACTGAATGAAAAAGGATACCACTGCCCTGCTGTGAGATTTACCGGCTCACTGGAATTTAAAACGGTTGGAGACTCAGGCGGACCCGCCCATATTCGGCAGAGTTGGTTTGTGTGATCGTAGGCCGCAAAATAACTCTGCGAAGCGTTGGTGTTTGCCCTTGCGATGATTCCCCCCAACCGAGAGGAAATGCGCATCAGCTCACCTGTAATGACGGCATCTGATATTGCCTTGTTTGACAGCAAACTTCGCCAGGCAAACCCCGCACTTGGAACCGTCAGGACCCCTCCAGAAAGCGTTGGCGGGTTGGTGTGCATGAAGTCGCTGACGTCTGCCCAGTCGTCAGAATCCGCCAACACGTTTCCGGACGCGTCCGTCCAGCGCATTTCCCGAAACGCGGCAGACACGCCGTAAACATGAATCGTCGGGTGACCATCGGCAGGAACGCCTCCGTTTATTGTGTGCAAAATGTTCGTGATGAGAACGCCGGTTGTGTGATCCCAAAGGTAAACGTTGCCGCTTGCTCCATTCGTGTTTTCCACCCTCAAACGGTAAGGTTTCAGAAGGTCTATTCCCTGAGGAATGGGATACAGCCTAACGATTTCCACGCCGTTGCTTCTGTCAACGATTTGCAAGTCATCAGACTTCTCGCCGAGCATTGCCATCAGCGCGAAGTTGTTGCCCGCACGTCTATAACGCAGGCCTATCCCGCCATGCCACGATCCACCACCTGGAAAATCTGAAGCAGCTTCAAAAACGCCGTTCGTTTCCAAAGCCAAAAGTGTTATTACGGCTTCAAACGACGAGTTCGCCACGGTGTTGGTGCCAATCATCCCATAGACCGAACCCGTGTTGAAATTGCTTGTTCCGTGCAGTACAACGCCGTTTGTCGATTGATAGAGAAGTTGCGAAGAGTTCGTTTCCGTGACGTTGGAATGTGGAGCCACAAGAAAACTTCCCGTGTTGAAATTCAATTCCTCAGCACGAACTGCCGTGATGAGATCCCCAGGCGACATCCTATCCCCGACGACAAAGCGAGTGAACGTTGCCGCTTCTGCGGAAAGGCAAAGCAACAGAATAGAGAGGATGCGATTCACGGAGCGTTTGTGCTGAGTAGTAGGTAGTTGGTGGTTCCGCCGTGAACGAAAATCGGAATGCGTGCATGCACGACGTTGGTCCATAGCCCGGTTTGAATTCCGTTCGTGGAAAACGCCGACGAAAGAAGAAGGTTCGTCATCCCTGAGCCATTCCCCGAGATCGTCCCTTTAGCGGAGAAATTGCCGTTCGAAGACACCGTCACAGGATTTATTCCGTAACCGATCTGGACGCTCCCAGGCGTGGTGTTTGTCAGTCTATGCCCGAGCGTGACGGCTAACGGGGCATCGCGTATGACGTTTCCAATGCCGCCAGGGATGATTCCGGATTCCGAATTGGTAACCGTATTTGCGATGCCGCCGCCGATCGTGCCGGACGTCTGATTTTCGTAATCTGGGCCGTGGACGCGGTTGCCGGTGCCGCCGGCGATTGTCGAGTTCCCCGCGTTGGTGACGGTGTTGCCGGTGCCGCCGCCGATAGTCGCGCTCTCCGCGTCAACAATGGCGTTACCCGTGCCGCCTGAGATCGTGGAATCGACAGATTCAAAAATCGCGTCGATGTGGTTGAACGCTCCGCCGCCGATCGTGGATGAGGTGCTATCGCCGAGAATTGAGTTTCTCACCCCCCCGGAGATGGTGGTCCAGTCGGCGGCCGCACTATTCGACAATGAGCCACTACGGCCGCCCAGGACGACGACGCCCACCTTTCCGCTCGCTATGAATTGGTATCCGTTGGTTCCGCCGACGAAATTGTCCTCAGCGCGTACGATCGCGCTCAGATCAGCAGAACCGCCCTCACTGACTCCACCGCTCACGGACACGGGCATTGAATCGGGAATCGTGAACCCCCCAAGCGGCATTGTGTCCGAACCGTCTTCCGGATCCGCACTCTCGATTAAGTTTGTCCCACCGTGAAACCTGAAGATGATTCCAGACGAATAGGAAATATCGGCATACCACCGTCTGCCGATGATCGATGCCCCGAAATTGTCCTGCACCGTAAATGCCAGAACATCGCCACCTTTTAGGGGCGTGCCGTTTGTCGCTGCCATAAACAGCAAATCTGTGAACGCAGGAAAACTTACGGCGGAGGCATTGGGATCATCGAAAAGATTGGTGCCGTTGACCGTGATGATCAGCGAGTCGTCCAAATAGTTCGTGCTGTTATCCAGATCGATGCGAAGCCAAACCGCTTCAAGCGTGCCGAGGTTTGTTCCGGATCCGTCTGCGAGGATTCCTTCGAGGTCCTCCGGAGTCAGGTAGGCGTTAACGTCGGCTCGCGCCGCAACTTCCTCGTCCGTGGCGGCTCGGATTACTCGTTGCTGAGCGTGCGCCGCGATCACGCCCAGGATGCATGCCAGAATAAAGAGGAGCAGAATCTTTTTCATGCTGGGGTGTAGATGACGACAACGCCGTCGCCTGCGGTCTGGGGATCGAGGTACCAGTTAATGAAGTCCCACTTCTTCCCAAACGGAGCTTCAAGAACGATTTCGCCGCCTGGCTCAATCACGTAAGGCTGCTGGCCGGCTGAGGCGGAAGGTCCGATCTTAACGGGGTTTGCGTTGTTCGTTCCAGCCAAGGCCTTCTTCCCCAGGATCGTGGCCTTTTGAAATTTAGCGGTGGCTGCCGTGAGGGAAACCGGCGTTCCCGGGTTGTTGTTCGTTTTGACGAACAGGGCAGGGGTGGCAGCCTCCGGAACAATCACGGCGTTTGTCAGACCGTCATCGTTGACGGCGACCCCGAGATCGATGTCATCAGAGCCGGCGTAAAAGGTGATGGTGTTTGCGGATCCAGAAGTTTCAATAATTTTGATCCGCTTGAAACCCGCGGTGACAATCTTGCGCCCTGACGCCATGGTGCGCGTGCCTTCACGCTCAAGCTCAACGTCAAAGGGTGCCGTAGAGGAAAGCACCGCAAATACGCGTCCCTTTACCTTCTCCACGTAGGGTTGCCCTGCTGCCAATGTGATCGTGCGTTGCATGGTGGTTTAGCGAGAGTTGCCGCAACCGTCCCGGCCGCAGCTGCAGGACTTGTGTCCGATCGCCAATGCACGGCACTGCGCAGGCTCCGTTTTCTTTACTGCAGTAGCCGCAGTTGCGGTTTTCGGAGCGGGAGGGGGATTCTTTGATGATGTTTTCATTCAACGTTTTCGGAAGACTACGAACGCCAGTGCTGCCAGCGCCGCGACTGCGACCCAGGCGAGCGTTTTCGGATTGCCTGAAACGGTTTCGGTTTTCTGCGAGAGCAGCTCGGCGAGTTTGGAGAATTGTGAGGATTGCGCCTCGTTCGAAGCGCTGTTGGATCCGGCCAGCTGGGCAACTTGGGCGCTCGTCTGTTGGCCGATGGTGCCAACCAAATCGGAAAGCATGTCAGCGCCGATCCCAGTATTGACCGTGATGCTGGCGTTTTTCCCCAGCTTCGTTTTCTTCAGATCAATTCCGAAGTTGTTGCCCTTGCCGAAATCGACTGCGCCGGCTTCCTGGAACTTAGCGCCTTTGCCCTGGGCAGCCTTGCCCTGGCCTTGGACGACTTTCGAACTCTTGCCGATCAGCTGAGCCTGGTCGCTGACCGTCGTAGTGATTTTCTTGGACGATGAGGTTGAGGAGAACGGACCTACCGGACACCGCCTTTCAGATTGGTTGCGGGCCGTGGATTCGAACCACGCAAGCCGAGAGGGTAAATCTCAGCCGTTCCCAGAACTGCCCGCTTTAAAAAATGGTCCATGTTACTTCCGGAACAGAAGCCACATGACGAAAGAAGCTGCCGCCAGGGCGCCGATCAAAATCGGCGTGCTGATCGATAGCCCGCCGGGGATCGCGCCGAACACGACAGATCCGGCGCCGTAAGGCGTGCTGCCGTAAGCGCCTCCGCCTGAAATATCCTGTGCGCCGCTGTTGCTCGCAGCCGAGCTGGAGCTGCCTGAGAGACTCGCGCCGATGTCGTAGCCGCCCATTATGCCTTTCGCTTGATGATGAAGATCACCAGGACGATGGCCGCGATCGCGGCGATCCAAATCCCCGGTGAATTCTTCGTGATGTTTCCGCCGCCGGCGTTGTTGATGCCGGACGACGCTGACGAACTGGCTGAAGCTTGGCCCATGCTATTTTCGGATGGCGAAGATTGCGACGACCGCGAACACCCCCACGACGACGACGGCTAGAATCGGCCCCAGGCCGGCGAGTCCCGACGCGGATCCGAAGGAGTTGCCGGAGACGGCGGAGCTGGAAGGCCCGATGCCTGCAGCCCCGCCGCCACCACCACCGCCCATGAGGGATGAGAAGTTCACGGGTTATTTGCCCTTGAACATGAGGACCAGGACAACGAGCACTCCCACGACAGCCCCGCCGATGATCAGCAACCGCTGAGTGTTGCTGCTATTGGTTTGAGCTGTGGCCGCCGCTGCTTTGGCATTGGATCGTGCCGCCGCCGCCTCGGCCTTCGCAGTTTGAGACTGCAGGAGGCCGCCGAAGATCGGCCCGGTCGCGTTGAGGAAGGAGTCAAACAACGAACGGGTGGAACTTGTGTTATCGGCTGCCATAGCTCAGCTCGGGTTTTGCTCGAGGCGAACCAGCAGGATGTCGCACGTGCCCGACATGGCGGCCGCCGCGCCTACTTTGATCTTGATGCGTCCCCAGGACGCGATATCGATCCCACGCACGAGGGCGTCAGACTTCACGAACACAGCGTCAAAAATGTTTGCTGTGCGACCTGTTGGGGCCGGGGTCATTCCGAAGCGAGCAAGCGCCTCGTCATTCTGTGCGCTGGTGACATCGTCGATGGCGACGACGTCATCGGTTCCGAGGAACACTGACACCGGAGTGATTTCCCGGTTGTTGGTGCTGTCGGGATAGATGGACGCCTGGAGAAGGCGGCCCTTCACGTCGATTTCATCATCGACGACGAAGTTCGTTCCGCCGGCGATCGGGTTGATGACTTCCAGCGTCAGGATGCCAGCGCTCGGAGCGTCGAGATCATCGCTGATGCGTTCGAAGACGGTCGCGTTCATCGCGGCCGAACAGTCAACTTCGACTGTGATCGCGTCGCCGAGCCGGCGAGGATTCCAGGCGAGCGCATCGGCTACGTTGTCCAGGAACCATTCAGGCGCAAAGGGCAGCGTGATCTGGCAGCCGGTGCTCGGCGTGCCGTCAAAGTCGTAAGTGGTCCCACGCAACAGGCAAAAGTCGCGGAGTTTCGTTCCGGTTAATTTCCATTTTTCAGTGGTGCCCACCAGAACGCGGATTGTGAGAGCAGCGCAGAGCGCCGCCAGGGTGTCAGTGCCCAGGGTGACGATCAGCTGCAGCTGCATGCCATGCACCCGCTTGCCTTCGCTTGGGCGAATTTTCAGCGAGGTCGTGCCGTTGCCAGCGATGGCCTTAATTTTTCGCGTGTAGATTTCAGACAGCATAAAGAGGAAGTGAGAGAAGAAACGACCGGCCGGAGCTTAAGCGCCGACGTTGGTCAGTCTCTGAACAGCGGTGACTTTGTTCTCGATGTTGCGCATCACTACGAAGTAGAGAGCGAACAGGGCGAACCCGATGAGGTACTTTTTCATTCTTGGTTTTAACAGTTGGTTTATTTGCGTGGTTGCATTTCGCCGTGACTGTTGCCCAGAACGCTGGTTGCCGAATAGGCCTAGGAAATCAGAGCTTTCGAATGCTTTTCAGATGTCGATCGATGAAAAACTTTTGAGCACGCGGCACTCGACGCAATGGTCCGACAAGAACGTCCAGGAGCGATCGTCGATTCTGCAAAATGATTTCAACGCACGCTCGGCCGTGGTCGGGAAGCAAATGCGGAAAGAACTCCCGGGCGCAGTAGTCAATTGCTTCAGGGGTCATAACTTTCATCCACAGATTTCGCGGCTGCGGTTGTTCCTGCAGATGAACCGATGGGGTCCGAGCTTCCGGATTGCCGCCACGTCGAATCCGAAGGCGGCCGGGAATTCCAAGGCTCGATCGTCCGTCAGCTGAAAGCAGACGACCTCGGAGAGCTGCACGCGGATTGTGTTGTGAATCGTATTCGGCTGTTGCGCGATGAAGACGCCATCGACGCCGTAGCGCCGGCCGGTTTGGACCAACGTCTTTAGCGATCGCGGGATGGCGCTTCCAGTGACGTACTGACCGAGCTCGTCTACGACGAAGAATTTTCTTCCCGGCAGCCGGGAGGACGCTGCCAATGTCAGCGTCGCGTAATAATCGATCGCGCCTTCCAGGTCGCCCGGGAACATGATGTGAGGGTCGAAACAGACGAGCCCCTTCCGGATCGCTTCATCCAACTCGAACACAGTTCGCGCCGGCGGGATCTTCATGCGCTCGCTGAATTCTCCCTCTGCATCGAACAGGAACACGCAGCGAGACTTTGCGTTCGCGACAAAGCGAAGGCCGTATTCCGTTTTGCCGGTTCCGCTGCCACCGAAAATCCCGAGATGAAACCGAGGGTGATTCAGTTGCATCGGTGAAGGCTGGAAGCCGGCCGGCCGCACTTGGGGCACAGCGTTGATACGAGGCGCCTGGCATAAACGATGAGGCAGGCCCGTGAACAGACGTGCTTGCAGCCGGTCGGGCCGCCGACAAAAAACCAGGTGTCTTCCGTGACGATGTTCCGCTGAGCCCCGCAGACGGTGCAAATGGGGAGGAGGTGATCGCTCATGGGTTCCCGGATCCTTTTCCGGAATTTCCATCGGCTATTTCCCGCTTCTGCCGGTCCTCTGCGAGCTTTGCCAGCGTAAGGTAGGCGGTCAGCGCACCAAATCCCCAGGGCACCAAAAGCACCCCAATAGCGGCCGTGGGGCTCATCTCGGCATCGAGTCCCCACTCCTGCAGCGCCATCGGCATGAGCTTGGCCACGAGCTCCTTCCGGCTGGATCCAATTTCAGCCTGGCGCAGCTGGGGATTGATTTCGCCCTGGCTGAGGCCGGCGAGTTTCGCCACGCCTTCGATGCGCGATTGCGCAAAGGATTCCCCAAACGTCAGACCTTCCTGGATAACCTGGCTGAGCAGGTCCGGAGGAATAACAACGCGCAGTTCAGTCCCAGGCGCCACTTCAGACGTTGGTAACGGCTCGGCCCCAGGCACCGGGACAGGATTTTTCCCATCAGATCCGGCAGCCTTGCTATAGCGGCCGTGAACTGGAGGCCTGCCCGGCCGTCGCGGTCCGCCTGCAGGGCCGTCCGAACCTGGATCAGCTCCGATCTGCGCTCCGTGCTGAGCCGCGAGAGTAGCAGCGAGTCCGTCAGTCCTCGCACCAGGCTGGCTTTCCGCGCCTGGCTCCGAAGTTTCTGCCGACAGTGGCGTTTCCATTGCCAGTCCTGGAATTTCCGGAGGAGTTTCCGGAGCGGCTTCACCAGCCGAAGATGCTGAAGACATTCGCATCGGGATTTTCCGGTGGAGTTTCCGGACTGGTTTCCGGAGAGGTTTTTGCCGCGGCTGATTTATTTTCCAGACGGGTTTCCGGAGCGGCTTCGGCCATGGATGGTTTGGCTTTCGCCACCGTGGAGGTGGCCTTTTTCACCACGGCGGGGCTCTTTGGAGCCTCAGCGCCGCTTTCGGCGGTTTTGTCGTCGTTCATGCCCCAATGACATAGCAGGAGGAGCGGGATCTCCGGGAGGGGCTACGTTTTCCGAGTTTCCGGCAGCCGCCGCCAAGAGCTTTAAAACGTCGGCTGGGCGGCCGGCGCTGACCTCCAGGGTGTCGCACTGGTGTTTGAGCTGTGCACGCATGACGACAACGAATTTTTCCAGCACCGGGCCGCCGAGTTTGAGAGCCAGGCACATGGCTGCATTGCGCGAAATGCCCAGGGTCGAGGCGTGACGGTCAAAAAAGTCGCGCCAGGGCTCCGGAATGGACAGCGGAAGGTTGCAATACGGGGTTTTGAGGAGTGGCTTCATGGTGTGGCGCGTTTTCCGGAAATAATTTCCGGAAGTCCGGAAATGGGGGCAGGAACCGGGCCACGGCCGAAATGGGAAATTATTGTCCCGGCGAAGGACGCGCAGGCCTGCCCTGGCCGCGTTTATTTCGCCGCGGGACGTTCCAGAGCCGGGATCCGCACCAAGGACAACGGCGGGGAGCCCCAGCGTCGCCCCGGAACGAATGTCGGCCCATCCACAAGTAGTTGCAGCGCAAGCAGTGGTGATAGGTCCGCCGTCTGTTGGAGGTTTCCGGAAACCATTCCGGTGCTGCAAACGGAGCTATGTGCTTCAATGCTCGCCTCCGGTGGGATTCTGAAGCTGCTGCTTGAACCGTCGTCGGAAATCCGCTGCTTCGTAGCCGTTCATCGGGGCGAGTTGCAGGACTTTCATGAGCGCTGGCAGCAACAGGCAAAGAGCTTCGTGATCATCGCGATCGCGACAAAGCTTCGCCTGGTCATCCAGGAAGCGGATCGCTTCAGCCGGATCAATCCGATCGCCACCATCCTGGCAGCTGATGGCGATCGGGAATCCGTGGTCATAAGCGGGCTGCGACTTCATGCGACCGTGACGGGCATGTCTGGAACCGAGACCTTTACGTCGGTTCCGCCGGCTCCCGCGGAATAGGAGCTCATCAACTGCATCGTGAATATCGTCAGCTCCAAGGCGAAGAATTTAGTATCCGCACCGGGCGCGAAAACGATGCCATCTGGCAGGGTAATTGAAACGGTGAATTCAAGCTTGTTGGGGGTGCTCATTTTGCGTTGGGTTCTTTTCGCTGACACACAAATAAGATTACGGATTTCATCGTGACTCCTCCGCTACGACCACACGCGCCAATCTCACCTCACGGCGGCGTAGGTGTTTCTCCGCTGTTTTCGGATCAATCCAGACAGCCCTATATTTTCCCTTCGCTTCCGTCCTGGTGCGGCTCAGTGTTGTCCAGTTGATCCAAGTTGACCGCTTTTGCACCACAACCACAGCCCACATGTGGATGGGTTTCGGTAACCGTTTAGGCGCATCGGTCTTGCTCATCGGATTCGCTCCTTCAGGACAGGCTCACTCAGAAATTCGAATTTTTTCCAAACGAGGCTGAGTGCTGCTGTCATGCGTTCCTTGGCTTGGTCGGCTGTCTTTGCCGGTGATTCGATCGTGCGGCGCATGGATACGGTTCCCTGTCGCACTTCCACCCGTGCGCACCAGTACGGTTCGATGTCGATCGAGAGGTCGATTTCGTTGTTCATCGGATTCTCAAGAAGTGCTTCGCGTCTTTCTCCGATCGCAGGAAAAGCTCGCAATCGATCAGCCGGTAAGCGTTGTTGTTGAAGTGGAGAAAATAACCGTCTTCCTGGAGCGCCATCGATCGCCCTGGCGTGAAATAATCGAGCTTGAAAAACTGGGGCTTGGATTCCGGATCCGTGGGATCCGTCAGACCCTGATGATAGTATTTCGAGGATTTCTTAATCCGGACGAAAATTTGAATCTTCCGGATCGCTGGAATTTCCTCCAACTCTGGCTTTGCGATCAATTCGCTCATGCTGCTTCCTTTCCGTCGTTGAAGTCCGCCGGCTGGATCACTTTTCCGTCATCGATGAGGCCGGTCCAGATCGGCGGGTTCCATTCGATGTAGGCCGATCCGCAGCGATCGCACGTGGCCGGCTGGCCCTGGTCGCTTTCGATCCGCTCGCAGGTTCCTTCGTGCGCTCGGCAATACCAGAAACCATTGGTGAAAATTTCATGGAGCCTGGCTTTGACTTCCCGGAGTGCCTGTTCATCACGGCATCGTTTGCGCGTTGCTGCTGGCAGGACGCTTGTGTACGTTTTCATCAGTGTTCCGATCGTTCTGAGCCCCGGCCTGGCAGCCGGGGCGTTTTGTTTATGGTTCATGCGAGTTCACCGACACGACGCAACGCCTCTCGCTGGGCGTTGGTCAAATGGTTGGTTTTTCCGGAGCTGACGAGGTAGCGAGCTCCTTCCAGGATCTCTTCCTCCGTTGGCTGGCGTTCCTGGATGGCTCTGGCTGCCGATCGGGCTGGGCCTGCTTTGGGTTTGGCAGGCTGATCCTGGACTGGGCCGCCTACCAGGGCGTCTCGGACCGCCTGCAGGCGTCTTTTCCATTCGAAGCGGGCTTCCTCGCTCTGTGCGCGTTCCAGCTTGGCCTTCAGATCCTTCTCGGTGCGCAGGATTTTGCTGCGAAATTCCCCTTCCAGGCTTTTTACGAAGCTTTGAAACTGCAAATCCTGGGGGGAGGGCGCCCCCTTTACTCCTTCAGGGACTGAATCTCTTAACTGAGACTCTATATGTCGGACGCCTGCGTCCTCCCTCAGCGGACAATTTTGACCGCTGTCAGCGGACAATTTTGACCGCTGTGAGAGGACGTAGGCGTCCTCTGTGAGCGGACAATTTTGACCGCTGCCAGAGGACGCTAGTGTCCGGTGTGAGCGGTCAGATTTGTCCGCTGAGACCGGACTTTCCTGTCCTCTGGCAGGCGTATTTTCGAACAAATTGAAGGAAATCTGGTTTCCGAACTGGTCCAGGAGCCGGGACCCCATCCGGCGCTGGTGTCCGGTAGCCTCTTTTCCGGTCTTGGCAAATCCGTGATCGAATCTGCGCTTTCCATTCCCCCAAAGTCCTTCCCCAGGCATGTCTTGTTCGACCTGGCGTTTCGGTTGGAGCTTTGAAATGTGATAGCAGCGAATCGGCTTGGTGTTCTGTCGGCCGATTAGAGTCGTCCAAACGTAATTCGCCCGGATCAATTCATCCGTGCGTCTTCGAACTGATCGCTCGTCGCAATGGATCATCGATCCGAGCTTTTGCTGTGAGATGATGATCTGTCCTCGCTGGCCGTTGTTGAGAAACGGATTCAGTGCCAGGTCGAGCAGCCGGACAAACAAGCGCACAGCTCCATCGCTTATGGTTGGATCGTCGCAAACTTCCTCGCGTGCTCGGATCGCGAGCAACTGGTTTGGATCCTCTTTGCGTTCGAGTTTGAAAACGCCGGCATCGCTTGTTCCGTCACTCACCGTTTACCTCCTTTGCGCGAATCTCTCAGTTGCGTGACAGGCTGTCGCGTTTGAGCGCGGCGCCGCACGTCGCGCAGTTCGGCCATGGAAACAATTTTCAATCCGAGCTTTGCGAGAATGCGATCGGCTGCGTCATCTGGATATTGCTGCGGACGTTGACGCATTCCCACGGGCTGAATCTCACACGGTTTAAAGTACCGGCGGAGTTGTCGTTTGCTGACGGGCTTTCGCTCCGTCACCCTCTCGAAGATTTGTTGAAAGGTCATACAATGACACTTAGTGACATGACTAGCGATTGCAGTCAATGACAAATAGTGACACTCCGACTTAACCTCCGCGAATGACGAAAGACGGCACGAAGCCGAAGCAGGTCCGAGTTTATCTAAATGCGGAGAACGAAAGCTTGCTTCGCGAGCTCTCAGCGCACGTTTCCGAATTGTCCGAATCTCAAATCGTGACTGTTCTGATCACAGCCGCATTAAGGGCGTGCGTTGCTTCCGGAAATAGGATCCCGCTCCCGTTGAAGTTCACGGTGTCGGAAGGCCTAGAAGACTATCGAACACCCGAAAAGGGCGTTCCGAAAGCGAGGCGATGATGAACGAACCGGAGCAAACGGCGTCGATGCAACACCAGCCGGAACTTAATCTGAACCCAAGGTCATCGCCCGCCAAACGCGCTAGGCCACTGCTATGGATAATCGGATCTTTTATCATTGCGGTGGCTTTATTGCTGATCTGTTACCCCTCTTTTCCCTTAGCCCAGTCGCTTCTTGCTGTGATCATTGGCTATGTTGGAATCCACATGTCAGCTCATCCGATTTCGCCGGATGATCTGCCGTCCAAAGCCACCAACTACAAGCTGATGTTTGGTGTTCTAAGTGTGGGAGTCATTCTCCTCACTTGGTTTCAAGACAACAGCGCAAGGACGTCTGCAGCACGGGAAAAGAGTGAAGCGGATGAACGGTTCGAGCGACTGAACGGCAAGTTCCAAGAGGTTCAGCAGACGCAAATAGCAGCGCTTGCAGAGGCAAGGACGCTTACAGAAACCATCTCGACCAATACCGCAATCAAGCCCGAAGTTCGGGAACGTGTGATCGCAAATGCACGGCAATTCGAGCAGATAGATACTCAACTCGATTCCGCAGCATGGGAGGAGAGTTTAAACACCAGGATCCGGCGAAGGAGAGCATTGCAGGCGATCGAGAATGAGAAGCGCGCTCGCGAACTCGAAGCGAAGGACGTGGTTGAACAAACCGAATATGATGGAAATCATTTTTACTACGATTTCACGGTGCGACGCTTGATGGCTTTTTTAGAAAAGGAAGCCGCTTCTCGAAATGACCAAGCCGACTCGAACTTTCGAGAGGTGCCCCGTGAGCTTGGCCGACACATCGGCAGGACGAACATCGCTGTAATTCGGTTCCGTGCGAACACGAACTACGTTTTCAACGTGGAACTGGAAAGTCGAGAGGGGCAATTCGGGCGACGAGCAATGGTCGTAGAATGCAAAGGGGGAGACGTGACTTTATGGCCTTCGGTGGGACCGAACAATCGTCCCAACATGATCACCACCCGTGCCCGGTTGCGAATTTCTGGTGAGGAGTTCAACGACTCAATTCCATTGGAGAACTATAAAGACGCGATCGAGGGTGCTCTGGGATTGTTGATAGCGGAGCAACGGAAAGCATTTCGGCCCCACGAGTGACTTGGAAGAATATTATGGAAAGGTACAGCCCGAAAGCGATAGAAGCTCAGATTGCGATGCCCGAACTCCTTTCAGGAGCCGCCACGTTTCGAGCGATGAAAGATGCGCTGGAAAAGCTTGTGCAGTCGGCTCCCGAATCTCACGACGTTTTGATCGTCGCGTTCGGCGTCAGAGTCAACCAGGTCCGCTTCATCGAGCCGCACACCTTTGAGTTCATCGGATCCACTCTTGAGGAGGACAACCCGACCGCGGTTGTTTGTCACTACTCCCAAGTCATCGCCCGCGTCGTCTTTCTCCCAAAACGGACGGCCGCTCCCAGGATCATTACTGGCTTCGCCAGTGTCCGTTCTCCAGAGTGATCGGAGCGATTTTACGCCCCGATCTTACCCTAAAACCGTGTGTCGAACGACGGCAAAAAATGCCCCCCTTCAAGTCCTGTCGCGGGCACCATCCTCAACAATTTTCAAGCTCGCTCTTAAAGTTTCAGGCATTGAGTTGCTTGAATGGAGGGACACCGGGAATGTCCATGTATCAGACGCAGGTCCGACGGAGTGTGGTGAGTTTTGGGACGAAGAGACGACAACCGGTGGTGGATTGCCACGCGTTAAAGAAACGCCCGTTGCTTTATCAGCGTGCGAAACTCGCTTTGGCGGAAACGTGTTCCTGCTGGATGAATGGATTCTCCGCGGAAGGTCGATGGTTCTTGCATCCCTGGAAAAGCAAAGCGAGGCATAACGTGACCAGGGTTCCGACAACTGCATACACAGATACCTTCACTTTTTCCCGATTCGTGTTCGGAGAGGTTTGCGTTGATGCAGTCTGCTCAGTCGGTGCTGCGAAAGGATTGGTGCCCATAGGTTCTTTCATGTCGGTCGGCCGAAGCCCATCTCTCCTTTAGCAGTGAAAGTGCCATCCACGCTGCCGGTTCAAGGTGCGCTGGGGTGCGGCGCCGTCCCCGGGGTCGCAATCAAGCGAGAATATCGAAGGTGTGTGCAGCCGTTCTACGCTCGCGCGCCCGTTGAGGAATTAGCCACCGCGAGGCGGGAATACGAATCCGGCCGTGTGCCCGCTTCAGCTTTTCGCCGCGGTCGTTCCGGCTGTGCGATGCTGATCCAGAGCGTCGCGAACTGTCCGGGCAAGCCGCCGTGGACCATACGGTTTTTGGAGAAAATTGATGCCGTCGCGCAGTTCGAGTTCCTTGCCAATGATGTCGACACTGTAGCCGCTCGTGAACACAGCAGGCAGGGCGGGGAACTGCGCGTGCAGTTGCTTGATCAAGTCCAAACCTGTCATTCCGCCGGGCATGACAATGTCCGTCAGCACGAGATCGACCTTGCCGTAGGTTCCCCAGTTTTTCAGCGCCTCGACCGCTGAACTGGCTTCAATCACCGTGTAGCCTTTTCGTTCCAGCACATTTTTCGCGAGGGCACGCACAGCGTCTTCGTCTTCGACCAGAAGAATGGTTTCCTTTCCACCGGGAACCGCCTGTTCACGCGCGCTGTCGATTGGCCGGCGTTCGGCGACCTTGAGAACAGGAAAGTACACCCGGAACGTAGTGCCGCCGCCCACTTCACTTGAAACCTCCACCCAGCCACGATGCTGATGCACGATTCCATGTACGGTTGCGAGGCCGAGACCGGTTCCCTGTCCGACCGGCTTCGTGGTAAAGAAAGGTTCGAAGATCCGCGGCAAAACGTCGGGAGCGATGCCGCTCCCTGAGTCAGCGACTTGCAGCCGCACGAATTCTCCCGTGGAAGCCTCTGCGCACGTCTGCACGTATTCGGGTCCCACGGATTCGTGACTCGTGAAAATCCCGAGTTCCCCTCCCTGGGGCATGGCGTCCCGCGCATTCACGGCGAGGTTCATCAGGACCTGTTCGAGCATTCCCGCGTCGGCATGGATCAACGGCAGCTTGTTGCCATAGCTGACCTGAAGCGAAACGTCCTCGCGCAGAATTCGCTTCAACATCTTGATTACGTTGCTCACCACTTCATTCAAATCGAGCGCCCGCGGCTGCATCACTTGTTTGCGGCTGAAAGTCAGCAACTGGCGCGTCAGCGTCGCAGCGCGTTCACTGGCGAGGGAGATCTGTTGGGCCGACTCGAGCGTGGACTCACCCAGCGAACGATTCGACAGCAGCAACGATGCGTGGCCCTGGATGACGGTCAAAATGTTATTGAAATCATGAGCCACGCCACCCGCGAGCTGGCCTATGGATTCGAGCTTCTGGGCCTGGCGGAGCTGGGCTTCGAGTTGCTTGCGATCAGTGATGTCGGTCCAGACACCAACCACTTCAAAAGGTTGTCCGGCAGTTTCTCGAATGATCCGCTTCTCATCGGAAACCCAGCGGTATGTTCCGTCGCTGTGTTTGAGGCGGTATTCATGAATGCAATGGCCGGTGCTTTGAAATCGCGGGTCCTCCTTGGTCAGCATGTGGCGATCTTCTGGATGGAGGTGATCGCCCCACCAGTTCAGCAGCGAAGCGGAATCGGCATCGTAACCGAAGAGCTGCTGGACATTTTCGCTCACCCAGACGGGGGTGAGAACGCCCGCAACATTACGCAGCGAGTAAATCACCGCCGGGCTGTGCGCGAGCACCCGCTTCAGCATTTCCTGGGCGGATTGCAGTGCAATTTCGGCGTTCCGGTGCGGCGTTACATCCTGGCGGACAGCAATGAAATGCGTGATCGCTTCGCCTGTGGCGCGGACCGGAGTGATCGTGATTTCTTCGTAACAGAGTTGTCCTGTTGGACCGCGCCGCGTCATGCCTCCCTGCCACACGCGCCCTGCCAGCAGGCTTTGTCTCAGATAATCGAAGAATGCGGCTCCTTTTGCGTCGGGCCCGGATGCTGCCTGGTCCAATGCCTCCTCAAGGGTGCATCCGCTGCAACTATTGAACGCCGCGTTTGCCCAAAGCACCTGCCCGCCGCGGTCGGCAATCAGAATGCCGTTGGCAGCTGCTTCCAGGGCGAGGGTGCGGATTTGCACTTGTTGTTCGGCCTGCCTGCGCTCGGCCCGTTCCCGCGCTTCCCGCACTGCCCGCCGCACTACGAGCGAGAGACGGTCGAGGCGATCCTTGGAAACGTAATCGACTGCGCCTGATTTCAAGGTTTCAACCACCTGCTCCTCGCCGATGGTTCCGGAAACGATGATGCAGGGGAGTTCGAGCGCGCGCTCGCGAAGCAGCTGGAGGACACGGAACGCCGACAGGTGCGGCATCGAGAAGTCCGAAAAAACGAGGTCGAAGCTCTCTTGGAGAGCCGCCCGGACACCGGCTTCCGTTTCCACCCGCTGCCATTCGGGATCAAAACCCGCCGCCCGCAATGCGATGACCAGCAATTCTGCGTCGATGGCGGAATCCTCGACAATGAGAGTTTTAAGCGGAGCAGACATACAATGTATCCCGGTAGATTGACCTTGCGGCGAGAGGATAGGGAAAGATTGACTCCATAAGCGAGAGGTTCTGCGCTGTGCACTGCGGGACGTTTGTGCCTGGAAGAACCTTCTGAAGAAAAACACCTCCCCCAACCCGCAAAGGCGGGCGCAGCTCATCCGCGGCAGCGCGAAAATTCAGGCACCCACTGCCGGCCCCGGTTTCAACAACGCCCATTGAAGACACAACCCAGGAGTTACTTCACTCAACGTGCGGAAGTCCACAGGCTTCACAATGTACCCGTCGGCTCCCAGCCGTTCACTCGCTTCCACATCACGGTCAGATTTCGACGCGGTCAGAACAATCACCGCAATCGACCGCGTCCGCGCATCACTCCGAATCCGCCGCAGGACATCCAGCCCGGACACCTTGGGCAGATTCAGGTCCAACAACACCACCTGCGGGCCTTGGTCGAGCGAGCGCTCACTATACCGTCCGAGACAGAACAGAAAATCCAATGCCTCTGCGCCATCACGAACCAGGTGAATGCGGTTCGTGATTTTTGCATGCTTCAGCGCCGCCAGGGCCAGGTCCGCATCTGCTGGATTGTCCTCCACATATAGGATATCCACAAGTTCCGGCACGGGCTGATTTGAGGAAGCCGCTTCCAATTCGGGGACGGCAGCGAACGTGAACAACGTGGAAAGTGGAACCTCCAGAGCGGTCGCAAGCTTCTCGATGCTTTTTAATGATACATTCCGGGCGCCCCGCTCAATGTCACAAACGTAGGTGCGGTGCAGGCCGGCGCGTTCCGCCAATTCTTCCTGGCTGATGCCCAAACGGCCTCTCCAAACTCGCACCGAGCCGCCGAACTCTTTTTGAATATCAACTTTTACCACAAGGGCTTACGGGTTTACGGTCGAATCATACTAAGCACCACAACAGACGATGAGTGACGCTAAACTCACTCGTAATCTTCATCACTATTGATTAGGTGCAAACATTTAGCCGCTGGTTTTTTGATCCATTCGCAAGTCTCGCGCCACGCGTCGAAAAGCGGGGGTTTTTACTTGAGGGTGGCCAGATATTCGACCAAGTCGCGGAGGTCCTGCCCGCTCAGGACGGTGTCTAGACGTTCGGGCATGGGCGAAAGCCCGCGCTGGCGCAGTTGCACCGCCGCCTTCGGAATGACGAGTTTTCCATCTTCAGGGGTCAGGACGGTTAATGAAGAATCCGTTTCCTCCTTGAGGAACCCCGCGACTCCGGTGCTGTTTGTCAGGAGAAGGACGACGCTTTCGTACCCCGCTGCATATTCGGCATTCGGCTTGAGCAGCGATTTCAGCAACATATCCCGAGTCAGGCGCGACGCGACGCCCTCCAGCGAAGGTCCGTGGTCACCGCCTGGGCCGGTCACCTGATGGCATTTCGCGCAATTTGCCTCCGGTTTCTCAAAGAAGATCCTTTTTCCGTTCGCAGCGTTGCCGCCGCGCAACAGGGTTCCGTCCGATGCCGAGTTCGTCTGCATCGAACCCTCAAACAGGCGCCGCGTGCTTCGAATGCGCTCCACGGCTGCTGCCATCCAGATCACGGCAAGGATCACCGCTAGAACTGCCGCGGCGGCTGCGAACTTCGGCCAGCGAAGGACCAGCTTTTCACCATTGGAGGATTCATCCATTTCGATCATGATCATCGGGGATTTCGACCGAAGACAAATTATTTCGAGGGCCGAAAAATCCTCGCGCGCATTGCAGCTGCGCCTCATCTTTCAGGCCGTGCACGTGGCCAGCTTACGCCTTCGAGACTTTCGCAATTATGCAAAGTTGGACGTGAGCCTGTCGCCCGGGTTTCACCTGCTCCTGGGGAACAACGCGCAGGGCAAAACCAATATCCTGGAAGCCATTTATCTAATGGCGACTCTGCGCAGCTTCCGCGGGGTGGGCAGTTCGCAAATGGTGCGGCATGGGCAGAAGGGCTATTTTGCCGGATGCAAGGTGGTGGGCCAGGGTGAGCACGATATCAAAATGTACTGGTCCGCAGCAGAGCGCAGCCTCAGTGTCGACGGCCGGCCGGTTCGCAAAATTTCCGAGTATCTTGGCACGCTGCGGACTGTTGTGTTCTGCACGGAGGATCTCCAACTGGTGAAGGGACCGGGCCGGGCTCGGCGGCGTTTCCTCGACCTGCTGCTGTCGCAGACGCAGCCGGGCTATCTCCCGTTGCTGCAGCGCTACGCTCACGCGGTCCGATCGCGGAACGCCTTGCTGAAACGTGCGATTGTTGACGAGGCCGCGCTCGACAGCTTCACGCGCGAACTGATAGCCGCGGGCGACGAGATTATCCGGCTGCGGCGTGAACTGGTTCCAAGGTTTTCACCTGTGGCGCGGCTGGCTTATAGACGCATTTCGAACGACGCTGAGGAGCTGCGCATGGAGTACTTGCCGAGCATTAAAACCGATTTCGCAGTTGAACTCGCGAACTCCCGGCGCCGCGAACGCTCCACGCGCACCACGGTTGTCGGTCCGCATCGGGATGAGGTGCAGCTGTTGCTCAACGATCGTTCGGCGGCGCAATTCGGGAGCGAAGGACAGAAGCGCACATTGGTCATCGCCTTGAAAATGGCACAAGCCGAATACCTGACGGGGCGCCATGGGTCACCACCCGTCCTGTTGATTGACGATATCATGGGCGAGTTGGATGTGACGCGCCGCGCGGGTTTGATTCCACTGCTGGAGCGTTCGCAGCAGGCGCGAGGGCAGGTCTTCATGACGGCAACGGAGGAGAACTGGCCGAGCGAATTGAGCCGTGAGCTGAAGAAGTGGCGCGTCGTTTCGGGATCGATAATTCCCGACGCGTGAGGTATTTAAGAACACCACCTTGCGGGTTCTGTCCCATGGGCATCTTCGTAAATCACCTGTTCAGGTGATGGAAGCATCTGGCCGATGTTGTGTTATCTTTTTTACGTGAAAAACAGATGTAACAGAATGTCCAGGAGCCTGAACGCGTCATCTCGCGGCTTTACCTTGATTGAACTCCTTGTCGTCATCGCCATCATCGCGATCCTCGCCGCCATGCTGCTGCCGGCGCTTTCGAAGGCCAAGGAGAAAGCTATTCGAACACAGTGCCTCAACAATCTGAAGCAGTTCGGACTATCGACGATGATCTATGCGAATGATAATCGCGAACGGCTGCCGGTCATCAACGGCGCCTGGGCATGGGATCTTCCAAAAACTGCTGGCGAACACATGCTCAACAGCGGAATGGCCAAGAAAACCTTCTATTGTCCTGGCACAGCGGCTCGAGGTTTTAGCGATGCCGTGAATTTCGGGAATCCAGCGCCGCACAGCCAATGGAACTTCAACCCGAACTACCACGTGGTCGGTTACGTTATGGCGTTTACCGGACCCAACGGGAATGAGGAGCAATTGCAGCTGATCATGACGAATCAGAACAAGGTGATCACGGATGAGGCTCCCCGCATCACCAAAAATGGATCGTCGAAACTCCCCGTTCCGCCGATTTCAGATCGCCCGCTGCTGGCGGATGCAACCATCAGTGAAAGCGTGAATGGGAATCCTCGCAACGCAGGAAGCTTCATCAGGGTGGAAGGCGACTTCACGGAACGCCCTGGAGTGAAGAAGCCTCACGCAAGTCCGCACACTCGCGGGAACTTCCCAATCGGTGGCAATATTACATTCAAGGACGGTCACGTTGAATGGCGCAAGTTCGAGAGCATGTTTCAACGGGCCACAGGTGCCCGCGGCTTTTGGTGGTAGGCTTCCAATCTGGCTTCAATCCCGGCTTCTTTTCATGAAGCCGGGATTTTCATTCTTTTCCCGCGATTGCCGCCGCTGCTAGCTTCCGCGCATGCGAATTCTTTCAGGCATCCAGCCCTCGGGCGCCCTGCACATCGGGAACTATTTTGGAATGATGCGCCCCGCCATCGAGCTTCAGGAGAAGGGCGACGCCTATTATTTCATCGCGGACTACCATTCCATGACGTCGCTGTTCGATCCCGCGCAACGACGCCGGAACACGCTGGATGTCGCCCTGGATTTCCTTGCATGCGGACTGGATCCAAAAAGATCGGTCTTTTTCCGGCAATCCGATGTGCCCGAAGTTTGTGAGCTTTCCTGGATCCTGACGACGCTGACGCCGATGGGATTGCTGGAGCGGGCAACCAGCTACAAGGACAAGGTGGCCAAGGGTATTTCGGCGAATCATGGCCTGTTCGCGTATCCCGTTCTCATGGCGGCCGATATTCTCATCTACGATTCCAACGTTGTTCCAGTGGGCCGTGACCAGAAGCAGCATGTTGAAATGACGCGCGATATTGCGAGCAAGTTTAACGAACAGTATGGCGAAACATTCGTCCTTCCGCAGCCGCAAATCCGCGATGAAGTGGCCGTGGTTCCGGGAACAGACGGCCAGAAAATGAGCAAGAGCTATGGCAACACCATTGAAATATTTGGGGAGGAGAAGGCACTTCGAAAGAAGGTGATGTCGATCCTGATGGACAGTCGCGCGCCTGGGGATCCGAAGCCTGATGCTGACAAAAACAATGCGATCCAATTGCTCAGGCTGGTCGCTCCTCTTGAAGTTGCTCAAGAGCAGGAGGAACGTTTGCGTGCGGGAGGGTACGGTTACGGCGATTTAAAGAAGACGCTTTTCGACCAATATTGGAACTACTTCGCGAATGCCCGGGCCCGGCGGGCAGAATTGGCGGCCAATCTTGACTACGTGCAACAGGTGCTTGGAGAAGGTGCGGCGAAAGCACGGATCAAAGCGCGCGATGTGCTTAAGCGCGCGCGCCGGGCGAGCGGCTTGGAATAACTGCGACCGCGGTGTGCACGCCGCGGTCAACAAGCCCAGACTACTGCGGTTTGGTTCGTGGCCCCAGCAGGCGGAGCACTTCGTTGAGCGGCGAAACATTTGTCGCGGGTGCCGCGTTTGTTGTTAGAGACTGTGCTGCGGTGCTGCCTGCAGCCGGAGCCGAGATGGTCCCTGGCGGCGCGTTGGTGGGAGATGCGGCAGGACGGCCGCCGAGAATGCTCCCCAACCCCTGCAGAACATTTCCAACCGCCGAGTTGGTTGCCGTAGCGCCCGGAACCAGACTGCCCAATTGCTGCAGGAGAGATCCCGCCAGCACCTTCTTGTCGATTTGCGCCTTGGGATTGCCGATCGTTCCGCCTTCAGAAAAAAAGTCAGGCAGTTTCACGTAGGCTGCGTTGGTGGGGGTGTCTGATGAAACCATTTTGAGGCGCTCTGCAAGCGGGCGCGCAAGGGCGATTGAGACGGGAAAATGGATTTCGGAATTTGTGAGCACTGGCGCGAGCGTCACCGTTCCTCGAGCGTCGGCCCGGAATACAGTGCTTCGCACGGTTGCCTGCTCGAGCTCGATCTTGCCGTCTGCCGCAGATCCGCGAGCGGCGATGACGTCGATGGGCGAATTGGTGATGTCGCCACTAAAGCTTCCAGCCAGGCCGCGGGTCAACGTGCTGCCCAGTCCGCTGACAAGGCTGCCCAACGCGGCTTCGGGATTTTGGGCCAGTTGCGGCACCATTGCGATGACGCCGACCAGCAGCTTGAGCATGGGTTGTCGCACATTGGCGGCCGAGAGGTTCAGGTTCGTTGTTCCGACGTCAAAGCGACCCGCCAGGGTTTTCTGCAGGCTCGCACCCGTGGTCCCCGTTCCGCGAAGGTTCACGTCTGCGGTAAGCGTTCCGCCGAGCTCACCTTTGCGGTCAGGTTGAAATGTGTTGACGAGCGGAGCGAACGGAACCTGGCTCGCACTGAACGTGAGAGCGTATTGATAACCGGGAACGCTCAAATCCAAGCCCACTCCCGCCTTCATCGGCGCGCCGTTTAGATATACATCGAAAGGTCCGACCTCCACTTTTCCGCCATCCAGTTGTACCCGCGCGGTAAAATTGGATGCGACGATCTCGCGGAGGAAGAACTGTCCGATAGTAGCTTCAGCTGTGAAATCCTTGAAGGGCAGGGAGGAGGGCAATGAATCTGAAGGCGTGTCTGTCTCCACCGGCGGGGTCTCAGTCGTGCCTGTTGTTGTGGACCCGGGCCCGTTGGTGCCGCCCGCAAACAGGTCATAATACGTGGTGAGATCGAGCGCCTCTGCCGTGAGTTTCAAATCACCTCGGATCGCGTTCGTATCCGTGAGATCGACGCGTCCCTGCAACTGAAGCTCGTTCCGCGCGCGCTCTGTTGGCGTCAATGCGACCTGAAAGCGGCGCAACTCGATCACATCGCCCGCAATTGTGGTATCAAAGTCAAATCGTGCATCAAGAGGCTTGGCAGGGATGGCGCCACTCGGGTCGAGCACGACGACATTGCTGAGGCTCATGCTGCCTTGAAATGCTTTTTGCGCCTCAGCCATCTGGACGCCGACTTCCCCGAGCAACACCGCAGAACGCAACGTCATGCCACCATTGATCGGCCCAACGTTGGCGATCTGGCTCTGCGCCGCGATCTGGAAAAAATTGCCGCTGTTTCGTGAATTCACCGTCACCCGCGCGCTGATGTTGCCCGATGGAATGTCGCCTAAAAATGCCTTCCACTCTTGGAGGTTCAATCCGGTCAGGGCGAGGTTCAGCGTGGAATCGCCAAATGCTTCATTGCTGCCTCCAAGCGAAAGCGTCATGGGACTGCTCAGACCGCCCTGGAAGAGCGGCTGGCTGTTTTGCGTCCCCGTCAGCTCGAACGCGCGCAGTACCACATTGCCCGACGCAAGGTTCAAAGTCGCCGCATAACGGGATTCAATGTTGAGTGTCGGGGTGGATAGATTGGTGCGAATCAATTGCATGCGGTCCACCGCCAGGCGCCCTGCGATCGATATCATCGAACCACGCTGCGTCAATTCAACCTGGTTGGTGGAATTGATGGCGGTGGTTCCGAAGTCCAAACCCATTGAGGCTCCAATGAGATTCAAGACGCGGCGGTCGATGGCGAGCACCTCAACATTGAGCCGTCCTTCGCTTGTTTCTGCATTGAACGGGCCGCTTACCCGAACCTGTCCGAGCCTGTCCTGCGCCTTCGTGAATTGAAGCGCGACCTCGGTGATCTCCGTTGGTGCCACATCCGCAGCCATTACCGCGCTGAATCCTGAAAAGTCGGAGAAGGTTCCTTCGGCAGATGTGACATTGAAAGCTGCCTCGCCCTTTACCGAGAGCGGCTTGAAATCCGCCGACAGCGCAAACACATATTCACCGTTAAGGGCGGCGTGCAGGGCTCCGCGTGCATCAGGCGACGGCGGCTGGAGGTTCGCTGACAACGCGGCGCCGATGGTCACCTTGCCGCTGTCGCCGTTCTTCAAATTCGTCAGCAGGATGTTGGCATTCGTAATTTCCACGATGCTGCGCTGGTTCTCGCCGTGCTGCGTTTCGTGGCGGAGAAGCGCATTGGAAATCGAGAGTTTACGCAGGTCAACCCGCGGCGGCTCTGAATCGCCGGATTCCTTTTCATCATCGTTGTCATTGTCGGCGACGTCCACGTTCTCCAGCAAGGGATCCAGATTGCTCGTGCCATCAGCCCGCTGGACCAGGTGTATGACGGGGCCAGTCAGGGTGACGTTTTCCACGACAATGTTCCCGCGCAGGATACTCCACAAATCATAGCGAGCGTTCACCTCGGCCGCCGTGAGGAGCGTCTCACGTCCGCGCGGCGTCACCTTGAGATCGCGCAAAGAGACCGAGCTGAACGGGTGAATGGTTGCGTCGGAAACAGTGATATCGGCATTGATCTCATTCCCGACGCGCGGCAGTACGGTGCCCTTGAGAAATGCGGCACTGGTCAGATAGAAGAAGCCTGCGATGAGCAGGATGGCGAACACGCCCACCACCCACAGCAGGATTCGCAACACGCCGCGCTTCTTCCTGGGCATCGGCCTTGATGTCTCGTCATTCATAGTTCGCTATTCGCTTACGCAGACGGCAGGCGCGTCGCAAGCCGTTTTGCGTTGTGCGAAACTGTCGAACGCGTGTGGGTGGAAGCAAGTCGGGAAGATCCTGGTTAGTTCGCCGCCTTTACGCGCAAGAACGATTGCTGCTCATGCTTCCGAAAGGTTAACGCGTTGCAGGCGTTACAGCGCGGCGGGGTTCCCGGGTTTCGCGGGGCTTGGCTGTTTGCGCCCACAGGCGGCGGAGAACGTCGCGGCTGTATGACAGGTAGTGTTTGTCGGGCGTGAACACTTCGAGGGTGATCGTGCCATCGTACCCGGCCGCCTGCAGCGCCCGCACATAATATTCCGTGTCGATGGTTCCTGTTCCAAGAGGCAGGTGCAGGTCGGCGCTTCCGCCCTTGTTGTCATGCATGTGGACGTGCTTCAACCGTGATCCATATGCCTTCAGAATCTCGTCGGTCGTGTTGTATTCCGTCAGGAGGTTGGAATGGCCAATGTCCAGGTGCAGGCCCAGTTCAGGCATGGGATCGAGCAGTTCTGAAAGCTGCTGCACGGTGTTAAAGCTGCCGGGAAGATTTTCAATCATCAAGCCGACCCCCACTTGATCCGCAACGACTGACAGCTCCCGCAGACTTTGCAGGTTGCGATCGATGATGAATGCGCGGTCATGCATCGGTGCTTGCCGGTCGGGATGAATATTCATCCACTTCGCACCCACTTCACCAAATGCAGCGACGCATTCCTTCAGTTCCTCGACACACGCCTTGCGGATCGACTCAAACGGACTGCACATCGGCAGGTAATAGGCCGTGTGACCTATAACCTGAAGGTTCGCTTGACGCAGGAAATCGCGGACGGCCGCGATATCGACGCGTGATACGAGTGCCTGCGGAGGCTCAAATGTGAGGTCGACGAATTCGAAACCCATTTCCGCGATCCACTGAAGTTCCTTCAGCACGTCGCGGCCAGGATGGTTCATCGTTCCAATGATCATGGCTGTCCTTTACACCGCCAGGGGTTGATCGGGCGCCAGCAGCGCGGCAAACCAATCGCGACTATCCAGCAGTCGTATGCGGTCGAACCGCCGTTTCTGCTGAGGCGCGGGGCGGTCGACCTGCAATCGCTGGCGCAGCGACTCTGGAAGCAGCGCGGCCCGGCGCGGACACAGCCATCCATAGAGCGTCAGCAGTGCCTTCAGGAGCGGCCAATCCTCGTCCAGGCGATCCAGCAGGTGATCCCAGTTGATTCGGGGTCCCACTGCAAAGAGAACATTAAGGATATCGGTCCAATCACAGTGGTCCCGCTGAAGGATGTACAGTTTGCACCAGATGAATTCCTCAACGGGAACCACCTTCAGGCTTTCGCCGCGGATCTCGATCAACGGGGCGTTCTCGAACCATTGCCGGTCGACCTGCGCCCGTTGATTCGCCATTGCCCAGATGATATCCACAATCACACCATCCCGGGTGCTGCGATAAATCCATTTGCGGTCGTAGGCGAGCGTATCGAAGTAGTCGGTGAATCCTGCCTTGGACAGCGCTGCGACCGCACGCTCGCACTCGCTCTGCTCGATGTAAAAGTCAATGTCCTTGGTGTTTCGCCAGCGCCCCGTGTAACTCGCCATCGCAAACCCGCCGCCGAGCATGAACGTCACGCCTGCGGCTCGAAGGCTGTTTATGGCATCGAGATAGACAGTCCATTGTTCATCCGAGATGGCCTTCGTCCACTTGAACTGGAGCCGCGGCCTGCGTCCGAGCGTTTCCCGTACTGGCCGCCGCGTTCGCGCCATGCGGGTAGAACGCGGTAATTCAGAATGGTTATTTCTGCCGCGCGAGGAAGCTTTTAGTTTAGCCATTGATGACTTCGCCGCCGTTGGGGTGAAGGACCTGGCCCGTCATAAATGATGAATCGGCCGATGCGAGATACACGAACGCGGGCGCCACTTCCATTGGCTGCCCGGGACGTTTCAGTGGCACATCGGAACCGAACTTCTCCACTTTCTCGGCGGGAAAAGTCGACGGAATCAGGGGCGTCCAAATGGGACCTGGCGCGACGGCGTTCACGCGAATCCCTTTTTCCGCAAGCGCCTCCGACAGCGATCGCGTGAAACTCACAATAGCGCCCTTGGTGGATGAATAATCCAGCAGATGGCTGCTGCCGCGATACGCGGTGACCGACGTGGTGTTGATGATCGCGGAGCCTGGCTTGAGATGTTTGAGGGCCGCTTTCACCATGAAGAACATCGCGAAGATGTTCGTCCGGAATGTCCGCTCCAATTGTTCGCGGCTGATGTCCTCGATACTCTTCTGCGGATGCTGTTCAGCGGCGTTGTTTACCAGAATGTTCAGTCCCCCGAGGGTTGCGACAGTCTCATCGACCATCTTCTGGCACGTGGATTCCCACCCAATGTCCCCAGCGATCAAGTGACATTTCTTCCCTTCCGCTTCGACGAGGCGCTTGGTCTCGCGCGCGTCCTCGTGTTCGTTCAGGTACGTGACACAAACGTCAGCTCCCTCGCGCGCAAACAGTACGGAAACGGCGCGCCCGATGCCGCTGTCACCTCCTGTGATAAGAGCAACCTTGCCCTTGAGCTTGCCCGCTCCGCGATAGTCAGGAGGCGTCACCTTCGGCCGCGGGGACATTTCTGTCTCGCGCCCTGGCCTGCGAGATTGCGTCTGCGGTGGAAGCGTCTGTTCCTTCGGCCCTGTTTTTTTCGCCATAGGTTCTGGATCAAGCCCGATCGTGGATTGCCATCACTCCTTCATGATGGGCACAGCTGGCGCAGCAGAAGAAACTGCCCCCTGCCTCGGTCCCATGGCCAATGATACGGCACCCGCAATGGGAACACGCAGGCGCCAAGGCATGAATGGCGCACTCGAAGCAATCGAAATAATGGGAGATGCCATTGACGATAATTTCCAGCGGCTTGTCGTAATCGTTGCCACAAACTTCACAATGCATAAAACCGATCCTTTAATCCCCGCGCTGGTCACGCTTCAGGCTTTCGCGGGTTGCCTGAACTTGTTGGTCGTGCTCGGCATCAGCGACGCCCTCCTCGACCAATTTTTCTGCAAAGGTCTGTTCATCTGGGGCGGGCACGTTCTCAACCTTCTTGCCAGTGGATCCCCCAGCCAGCTGCCACCGGCTGCCTTCTGGCAGGGACTCGGCAGCGGTCGCCGGCGGGTTGAGGCGTTCTTCGCCCAACAACTCCCGCCGAGCTTCCGCGAGGTCGGAATCGAGAACGTTATTTTTTCCGCGGCCATTCACCACCGCGATTTCACTGGCGCGCTCGCGCACCATGTCTTCCGTAACCGTCCCCAGGCCGCGGCCGCTAATAGAGAAGCGGCCCTCTTCAATGCGTCTTTGTTTCATGGCGAGTGGTCCTTTGTTTTCAGGGAGGAGGAACAACAGGGCCCGGGCGGCGGTCCAGCCGCGCACCCCAACCGACGCCGACATCCGCATCCATGGCGCTGCGGTTGAGATTATCCTGCTCGGCGGACCATTCAGACTCGAAGTCTGCTTCAGAACCGCCCCGATAGGTTGTGCAACCGGCGAGCAACAGCGCGCCGACCAAAGTGCTGAGAAGGGTAAGTTTTTTCATGAAGCAACCTCGGACTTTCTCTGTGTCACACAACCGAGGTAATAACCCCAACCGACCGGTTAAAACTGCCCAACCGAGGCGAGCGTCTGAGCTCGCGGTCCGTCAGCTGTCCAGACCAGCGGCTCGATGAACATGCGCCGCGCCGTCATCCCGGAATCCCACGCGTGATAGACAAGAAAGTCAGTTTTTCCATCGGGTCCCGTGATCACGGAATTGTGCCCGGGGCCCAGCAGGCCGCCGGGAATAGTCCGCAGCACTCGCGGACGGGCCTCGCCACCCGCGTCGGAATACGGGCCGAGAACGTGGTCGGCGACCGCGTAATCAACACCGTAGCTTTCGTTTTCCCAACGACCGCCGCTGTAGAAGCAGTAATAGCGGCCGCCATGTTTGCGAAGGAACGGACCTTCAAGCGTGTGCCAGTCCCAGCGGCCGCCGTACATGGGTCGATCCCTCTCAAATCGCTGCCAGTCATGACGCGCACGAAGCACCACCTGGCCCTCGTTCTCAATCTCCGTCATTGATTTCATCCGCGCGGCCATCAGCGCAGTGCCAGGGCGCTGGTCGCCCGAACATTGCAGAAAGTCACGGGCATAGAACAGATACCATTGTCCGTCGTCATCACGGAAGGCGTGCGCATCGATTGCAAACGAGCAGGCATTCGGATCAACGAGCGCATGGCCCAAGTCATGAAACGGACCGTGTGCGTGATCGCTGGCGGCGACCCGCAATTGGTGGCCTTTGTCCCCGAAGCCTGCTGAGTAATACAGGTAAAACCGGTGCTCGTGCTCGACGACCTCTGGCGCCCAAAAATGTGTGCCGACGAGGCTCGCTGGTGGAACAAGTGCGTGGTCGATGAACTTCCAGTGTTGAAGATCGCTGGATTGCAGAAGCGGAAAAACCCGGGCGCCTATTCCGCCGCTTGCCTCGTGCTCGCCCGTGCCGATCGCAAAATAATTTTTGCCCGCGCGCCAGACATAGGGATCCGCAAAATATTCCGGATAGACTGGAGTATGCGTTGTTGAAGCCGATGCCATGCGGCAACGTCCGTCACGAGCCGCAAAGATCAAGGTTCAAAGTGCCGATCAACGAAAGAAGGCCCGGCTCAGCCAGCGTTTTGCTCGGCGTAGTAGCGATAGCGATTGACGCGGTAAACCCATGCGAGCACTTCAGCAACCGCCGCGTATAAGTCGGCAGGAACTTCGCCACCCACCTTTGCGTGTTTGAACAGCATGCGGGCGAGGGGCTTGTTCTCGATGATGGGAATTTGATGCTGCCGTGCGATGTCGCGGATTTCCTTCGCGTTGAGGCGGATTCCCTTGGCAATGACTTTGGGGGCGCGCATTGTTTTGCGATCGTAGCGGAGCGCCACCGCGATTCGGGTGGGGTTCGTCACGACCACATCCGCCTTGGCGACATCGGCCAGCATCTGCCGTTTGTTGATGGCTTTCCGCCGGCGGCGCGCAGCCTTGATCTGCGGATTCCCTTCCGAGTTCTTCATTTCGTCCTTCACCTCCTGCTTCGTCATCATCATATCGCGGTGATTGCGCCACCATTGATATCCGTAATCGGCGGCTGCGATCACGAGGAGCGCGAGGCTGACGCGCAGGAAGATGCGCAGGCTCGTCTCGGCAAGGAACTGGGCGATGCGCGCGACGTTGACTGAGGTTGAGAAGATCGGGTCGAGAAGGACGTTATGAATCTCGCGATATGTGAGGGCGACAATGATGCTGAACTTCACCACTGACAGCAGGGTGGGAACCGCCGATCGAACCGAGACCAGCCGTTGAATGCCTGCCACGGGATTAAGTCGCGCCCAGTTGGGTTGCAACGCTTCTGAGGCGGTGTTGAACCGATTTTGAATCGTGCCGGCGAGCAGGCCGCAGATCATTGTGGCAAGCAAGACGGGGCCAACACACTGGAGCAGCAGCAGGATTCCCGTGATGCCATAACCCTGGAGCGCATTGATGCTAAGCGGCGTGTCGTGGAGATGGCCGAGCGAGCTGACGGTCGCCCAAACAAGCTTTTTCCAGATGTCCTGTCCCGCAAAGGTCAGAGCCGCAAGGCCGCCCAGCAAAACGAACGCCGTCTGCACTTCTGGACTGCGGGCGATCTGGCCGCGCTTCAGTGCCTCCTCGAGCTTCTTCTGCGTCGGTTGCTCTGTCTTCTCCCCGCGATCTTCACTCATGGAGACCCCCCATCCTGCGGGCCCCACCCGAGCCTGGGCGGCGGGCCATGGAGAAATGTGCGTGCATCATCAGCCTCCGATCAAACGGCCCACATGTATGAGATCTTCTGGAAGGCGATGAAGGTAATTGAGGACGTGTTGCGCAGTCAGGTGCAGGGTGAAGCCGAAGACGGCGAGGCCACCTGCAATGCGGAATGGGAAACTAAGAATGAAGACGTTGATTTGCGGCACCGCGCGGCTGAGCACCGCGAACACGATTGTCACAACGAACGAGACCGCCATCACAGGCGCGGAAATTTGAAGAGCCACAACGAAGATCTTGCCGGTGTGCTTCACCACAGTCTCGAACAAGGCTCCATTCAAGTGCGCGCCGCCAATGGGTAGAACCTGATAGGTCTGCTGGAATCCAACCAAAATCCAATGATGCAGGTCCATGGTGAGCATCACAATTGCCGCCAGGAAGAAGAGAATGGAACTCGGAACGGGGGAGGACTGGCCCGTGGCGGGATTGACGACCGCACCCATGTTCAGACCCATTTCCGTCGCGATGATGTTGCCCGCCAGATCAGCGGCATAGAAGACCATGCGCGCGATGAATCCGAGCAGCAACCCGATCGCGATTTCTTGAACGAACAAACCGACGAGGTCGTAAATGGTCATGCCCGCGAGCGAAACTGGGGGCAGCATTGGAGCCATCAGCGCAGCGGTCAGGGCTCCGAGCGCCACGCGCATCATGCGGGGGAAGTTCGTCGCCGAAAAAAACGGCAGCAGCATCATGAACGCCGTCATCCGCACGAACACCATCATCCAATTGTAGTAATCCAGGTTCATGCGTGCCGCCCGTCACTGGGTCATCTGCGGAATCTTCTGGATGATCGCGGTCGTGAACTCGACCATCGAGCGCACCATCCACGGGAGCATGAGAAGCATGACTCCGACAACTGCCAGCGCTTTTGGCACGAAGGTCAGCGTCTGCTCGTGAATCGATGTGACTGCCTGGAAGAGGCTGACCGCGAGGCCGACCACCATGGCGGTGACCAGGAAGGGCGCCGAGAGGGTGAGCGCCTGAAACATCATTGCCTTCAGCAACTCAATCGCAAATTCAGAATTCATTTTGAATGATGGAGGTTCGGCGCGCGCTCACATTCCGAAACTTCGAACGAGCGAACGGATGACGAGTTCCCAGCCATCGACGAGGACGAACAGCAACAGCTTGAGCGGAAGTGAGAACGTCATGGGCGGCATCATCATCATGCCCATGCTCATGAGCACGGTCGCCACAACAAGGTCGATGAGGATGAACGGCACAAAGATGAGGAAGCCCATCTGAAATGCGGTGCGGAGTTCGCTGATAATGAAGCCGGGGATCACGACCCGCAGCGGCAAATCCTCGGGCGCAGTCGGCCCGATCTTCGCCATTGAGGCAAACAGTTCCACGTCCTTGGGACGCGCCTGCTTCAGCATGAAAGTGCGGATGTGTCCGCTCGCATGGCCAAGCGCTTCGGTGCTGCTGATCTGGTTCGCGCGATACGGCACAAGCGCGTCGCGGTTGATGTTCTCCCAGACGGGTGCCATGACGAAATAGGTCATGAACAGCGCAAGCCCGATGATGATCTGGTTGGCCGGCGTTCCCTGCAACTGCAGGGCGGTGCGAATGAAGGAGAGGACGATCACGATGCGCGTGAAGCAGGTCATCAACAGCAGAATCGCGGGCGCGAGCGACAGCATCGTGATGACGAAGAGCAGTTGCAGCGCGGTATCGACATTGCCAAGCCCCTGCTGGCCTCCGACCGAAATTTGAACCGGAACGAGTCCGCCCTGGTTGGTGGCCTGCCCAAAAGCCGAACCCGTGCTCATCGCGAGAAGAAGGACGAGCGGAAGCCAAACTCTCGTTGCACGAAGCTGAAACACGCGTTTGATGAATTGAAAAATCATGGCCGTGATTTTCCTTTCAGCATCTGCGCGAGTGTCTCGGCGAAGGCTGGCGTTTTGGGGAGCGCGGCTTCCTCTGGGCCCATCGGTTCCTCCTGGGCGGAGGGAAGATGAGTCAGGAGATTGACTCCTGCAGGGGACGACGCAACGAGGAAACGTTCCTGTTGATACCCGACAACGAGGATGGCGTGACGCCCGCCAAGTGAACGGCTCTCCAGGATGTTGAGTTTCGGCGATTGACCCCGCGGCATTGTAAAACGCTGCCAGTTGCGAAACAGCCAGACTCCGCCGAGGAAGAGGGCAAGCACCACCGCAAGCATGCCCATGACGCGCAGCAATGAGCCTGCAACATTTGGCATGGCGTTCCCCGGAGTCGCAGAGTCTGCAAGGCTGGCGATCTGGTTTGTGCCGGGAGAATTTGCCGGGGCAACGACCGTCGCCATTGGCTCGCCCGGCCCGGGACTCTCCGCTTGCGAAACAGAATTCGTAGTTTCAGAAACGGCGATTGCAGGGACTTGCTCCTCCGGGAGGACCACGGCCTCAGCCGCGATGCCCCGCATTGGAAAGGCCAGAAAGATAGCCCAGCAGAAAAACAGGGAGACCCTGGATGACAGGAATGCGCTCATGGGCGGACTCCTGATTACGCTGCGACGGAATTGCCGATCACCTCGGTAATTTTTACCCCAAAGCGATCTTCGATCACCACTACTTCGCCGCGGGCAATAAGCTTGCCGTTGACGCTGAGTTCCACGGGGGCGTCGGCGGGCTTGTCGAGTTGCACCACGGAGCCGACGTTGAGCTGCAGCACGTCCTTCATGGGCAGCTGGCAGCTTCCCAGTTCAATGGTGAGGCTTACCGGCACGTCGAGGACGAGGTTAAGATTGCTCGGGATTTCAGCGGTCGCGTTCATGTTCAGCTTAAGTCGTTATTGGCGCGGTCAATTGGACCGCCCATTTGCCTGCTGCTGTTCCCGGACGCCCGGTAAACTTTGGCAGGTGACTGAAGCGTAGCTGGACTTGTGCCGCGCATCCCGGATCGAGCATAAGAACGTCGCCCGGCTTGAGCTGGGTGATTTCCTTTGCGGAAAGTTTGAGCCCCTGCCATTCGGCAACCACCGCGACGGGAACCTCGTTCAACTCGGCATTCCACCGCGGTTTCACTGCCCGGTTTGCTGGGTTTTCCGCGGACGAGATCCCCGGGGGCGAGAGAAGCCTGACGAGCGGTTCAACCATCGCGTAAGGAAACGCGATGTGGATCGGCTCCACCTGGTCGCCAAACCCGGCGTTCAGGGTCAACAAGAGCATTGCGGTGTCGCCCGTGGCGGTTTGGAGAAATTTCGGGTTATTTTCGTGACCCAGCAGGGCAGGGCGCAGGTCGCGCATTTCAGGCCACTGGGCGCACCATTCCGTCAGGAGCAGCGTGGCGACCTGGTCAATCAGCGCAATTTCGATCTCGCTCAAATCGCGGTTCCCTTCGGCCATCTGCCCTGGGCCGCCCAGCAGGCGATCCACGAGCGAAAGTCCGATCCGCGGCGGAATGACAAGCAATCCCGTTCCTTTGAGAGGATCGGTTTTGAACAATGTGATGTGGTTCGGGCTCGGGAGGTTCTCGATGAATTTCTGGTAGCCGACGATCTGGAGCTTGCCGAGCTGAACCGTGTATTCCACGCGAAGGAAGATCGCCAGGCGGGAGGCCAGGCCGCGGACGAATTGTTCGTGTCGAACCCGGATTCGCCGCAGTTCGCTGGGCGCAAGGAAACCCGATTGCCGAAAGTCGTAGCTGCGAATGGCGTCGGACGACTTGGCTTCCCGCCCGCCTTTCGTGCTGAGCACCGAAACCATTGTGGCCGGCGCGGGTGCTGAACCTTCGGGTGGGGCAGGGGGAGCCATATCGGATTTGATGACAGGAAAGCTGGCGGCCGCCGGCTACTGAATGGCGAACTCGGTGAGGTAAATTTCCTGGACCATGGGTGCGCCCAGGATGGTGTTGAAGCCTGAGATCAGCTCGGAACGCACGAGATTGCGCGCACCTGGCTTTTCAAGGTCTGCAAGGGTTTTCGTGGCAAGCGTGCCGCACGCCATGTCGCGCAGTTGCGGATCCGATTCCTGCATTTTGGCGCGGAAAGCGGGATCCGCTCCCACCACGGAAAGGCTGACGAGCAGGTAGCGCTGCCCCATGGTACCCGCAACGTTGACGAGCAGCTTGTTTACAGTGACGGATTCCTTCTTCGCGTTCGCTGCGGCTTTTTTTGGGTCGCCGTCGTGAGCCGCGGCGGCTTCGGGCGTTATGCCCAGCCCGCTCTGAAGGCGCGGGAGCAGGACGAATGTCGTCATGCCCCACGCGAGCGCCGGCATTAGGACGATGGTGATGATCAGCGGCAGCCATGCTTTCATACCGCCGCCGGCGGACGGTTTGACCGCTTCCGGCGCGGCGGAAGCCGCTTCGGCGCCGGGCTCTATGCGATTGGCAGCCATGTTGGATTAGCGCTTGAGGTTGACCAGTTCCTGCAGGATCTCGTCGCTCGTCGTGATGATCCGGGCGCTGGCCTGGAACGCGCGCTGCGTCGTGATCAGGGAGGAGAACTCGTTGGCAAGGTCGACGTTCGACATTTCCAGGGAGCCGGATTTGACGGAGCCCAGCCCGTTTGTTCCAGGGGCTGAGATGTCAGCAAGCGGACCCGCACTCGTCATTCCGGAGAAGAGATTGCTGCCTTCTTTCGTCAACGCCTGAGGGTTCTGGAAATTCTGCAGCAGCACCTGGCCGCGCACATATTCCGTCCCGTCATTGAGCCGGACGTTGATCTTGCCTTCAGAGTTGATGCTGAAGGAAGCCATTTTCAAATTCTGCGCGGTGGTCAGTTCCGCCTCAGCTGTTGCAAGGCTCTCCTGCAGGGTGGTGTTCGTTGGATCGCCCGCCAGCGCTGCTGCAGCGGCATCGCGGGCCGTCGTGGCCGCAGCCACGCGGGTGGCCTGCATGTCGGTCGCGTCAATTACGATGTCGCCGCGCGTGGTCAGCTGTGAATCGGAATAGCCCTGCACGCGAAAACCATCGGCTGTGACGAGATGCCCGGAGTTATCCAGGTGAAAACTTCCGTCGCGGGTCACGTAATCCGCGTCCGTCAGGTTGTCGCGCACGGCGAAGAATCCGTTGCCGGAAACCGCGAGATCCGTTGTAACGCCTGTGCTGGTGACGGCGCCCTGCCGGAATTGGTTCGAGACGGCATTGGTGCCGACGCCTGTGCCGATCTGCATGGATCCGCTGGCCGAACCGCTGCCGACCGTCTGGCTGAATGCGTCAGCGAAATCGATGCGGGCGCCTTTGAAGCCTGTGGTGTTGACGTTGGCGATGTTGTTGCCGATGACGTCCATGCGTTGCTGGAACTGTTGCATGGCACTGACGCCGGAATTAAGGGAACGAAGCATATTGTTTGTTTGAGGTGAGGGTTGTTAAGCGAACGATGGTGGAAGAACCGTAAGGATCTGGTTCATGTCATATCGATGTCCATTCACTACGATCTTCGGCTTCCCTGCCTCAGTTGTGACGCCGGTGACAATGCCGTGCAGGACCTTTCGGGATCCTGTGAGCAGGTCGACGGCTTTTCCTATCATGTGTTGTGCGATTCCTGTGCGGACTGCTGTGAGTCCGCCATCGAGGATATTCTGACTGGGTTTTCTTTTGAGTGGTGTGGGCATGCGCATTGAGTGGTTATGCGAGCATTGTGGGAGAAATCGAGGTGACCTGGCTGAGATCGTAGGCGACCCCATCCACGAGCAGCTTCGGAACGCCTTCTGCAATCACGACGGCTTCGACTGTGCCTTCTAGCGTTGCGTCGCCGGATTGCAATGTGACGTCGCGGCCGATGAGCGTGTTGGCCTGCAGCACCTGCTGTTCGGTTCGGAGGAGCGCGATGTTCTGCTCCAGGGTGCGGGTTTGTTCCAGCGTGCTGAATTGCGCCATCTGGCCCATGAACTCGGCGTTCGAAACGGGATTCATGGGGTCCTGCGAAGTCATTTGAGCCATGAGCAGCTTGAAGAAATCCTGCTGGTTCAGCGTTTTCTCAGGGAGAACGGAGGCTTCGTAGCCGTTGCCGGACGTGTTGGTGACTGAAGGTACGGTGGACATGATTCAGGCCCAGGATTCCCATCCGCGGGCGATTGCGAGTTTCGCGGCTTTTCTCGGCACGAGGACGTTCTGCAGCGCGAACTCAGCGAAAGCACCTGTGCGGGTCGGTTCCTCGTCAGTATGGCGCTGCTTGGATTGCTGGGAGAAACCGCTGTTGTTTGCTGTGCCAGAGGATGAATTGGAGTCGCCCGGCGTAAGCGCTGCCAGGCGAACGCCACGGGATTCGAGCTGCTGTTGCAGTTCGCTCCAGTAACGGTTTAAAAGTTCATGATCGCCGCGTTGCAATTGCGCGGTGACTTCGATCGCCCCGTCGCGCATCTGCACATTCAACGCGAGATGGAGGTTGGGATCGGGCTTGATGACAACCTGGAGCGATTCGCGGCCGGAATCGCGTAAACGGAATCCGTGCAGTGCGATAAGGTCCTGAGTGCGATCCACCGTGCGAAGCGGGAGGGTTGCGGCTGAAGTGGAGAATTCTGATTCTGGCGCAGCTTTCACAAATTGTCCGTTGGCGTCGGTGGAGGTCATTGCCGCCACCTTTTCGTTGTCGACGCGCGCCGTGGCAACCACCGAGCTTCCGGCTCGAGCTGCAACCGCGGCCCTGGCAGGCAGCTGGCCCGGCAGGTTTTGCTCGGCAGACCCGGTAAGTTCTGTCGTTTGTTCAGGGTTTTGCATCGACAACGCCTGTTTAGCACTGGATGTGCCATGGCTTTCTGGCAGCGGAGCCGCTGTCGGGAGCGGGGTCATTGCCACGGTTTTTGCATGGATCGGCCCTCGCGCTGGCTGAGATGGTGTGAAAGGCCTTGATTCTTCCGGGGCGAGCGGCAGTTCCTGCCCGGCAGCCTTGGCCGGTAATGGCTTTGCCGGCGGGTTCGCAGCCGGAGTCGATGCCGAAGGTGCGGCGTCACCTGGAACGCTGGTGCTGACTGTGGGCTTCGGCTCCCCGCTGCTTTGCAGGGCGATCGTCGCCTGCGCGGGCGTGTGGGCTTCAAGGGGAGCGGCTTGCGCGTGAGTCGACGTTGGAAGCGACGTTGGAACCGGCGTTGGAACCGGCGTTGGGACAGCAGAGATATTCGAGTTCGAAACGCTGGATTGGGGTGCAGCTGGAACGGGCGCAGCTGACCTCGTGGGCGGCTGCTCGGCGGGGAGGGGCCGTTGCGATTGCACAATGTGAACTTCAGGCGGAAGACTGGGTGGCCGAAGGTTCTGCGACGAAGGCGTTTCCCTCGTTGATGATAGATTGTTGCCTGTTTCAACCGCCACTGCGGATGGAGCGGAAGCTTCAGGACGCGGTGAGTTCGGTTGCGAAACCATTGGCTCGCGGGCGTTGCCCACCGCTGTCGGAACCGATCCCTGATGTTGGATTTCGACCGTCGGCGTAACGATCGGCGCCGCCGGATCTTGTTTGATCGACACGCCACCGAGGGAGGGCGCGGCTTTGGAAGACTGCGGGCTTTCTTCAACGTTGGCACCCGCGCTGGGAAAGTGAATTGCTTTCGGCTCGGTTGCTGGCAGGGGCTGTTCCGTGTTCTCAGGGCTCGCGACTGGAGCAATCGATGGAAAACTCTTTGAAGCCGCGATGTTCGACTCAGCAGGAACTGCAGCCTGAACCGGCTTCGAAACGGCGGCAGGAATGGGAACCTCTGGCGAATTTAAAACTGGCTGCGGAACCGAGACCGAAGGAGGAGCGGGGACCGCCGCACCAGCCGGGATTGAAGCAGGAACAGGGCTTTCGGAGGCCGCTGCTGTCTCCACACGAGCGTCGCGTGCAGTCGTGATCTCTGGGGGCGTCGTTTGTTCCACGCGAGATGGAACGCAAAAAATCAGGGGCAGCACCCACGCGGCGGGTGACGGAAGGGCCGGATGATCCTGCGTTTCTGCGTCGCTAGTGGATTCTTGTGATGCAGGAGCTGTCGGCGCCTTTTCTTCATCGGCTTGTGCGGGCGGCTCACCTGGGGAGGGGGCAGACGCTTCGTCAAACAGCTGCGCGAACGCATTCGGCTGGCCGTCGAGAGGGAGGGATTCTGGCGTGCTGATTTCCGGCAGTGCGCTGACGGTGCTGGTGGCAGCGGGAAGGGAGACGGATTTCATTAAGAGGATCGGGACTTGGCTTTTGGTTCAGGCGGAAGCGCGCGGCGCAGCCGTTCAGTAATGCTCGCCGCTTTCTTTGCTTCGGCTTTGCCCATGCCGCCGAGCAGGTCCAGCAATGCGCTGACATCGTCGTTTTTCATGACGTGCAATATCTTGACGGCTTCGTCCTCCTGCATGCCGGCCAGCAGCGCGGCGACGGCGTCCTGGCTCATGTTGGCAAACACGCGAGCCTGCCGCTTGAGGTTGGTGATTTCCTGCTCATTGAAGCGGATAACGTTCCGATCAAACTCCGCTTGCAGTTGGTATACGGTCTGGGTGATGGCCGTGAGTTCGGAGCGTTCGGCTTCGAGCCGAAGGGCGAGCTCCTGAAGTTGCTGCTCGCGCAGCTGGAGTGCTTCGCGTTCACGCTTCAACTCCGCCAGCCATTGTTCCATCTCGGGGTTTTTGAATTTCCACGACGGATCATTTTCGGGTGTTTTGACCTGCTCCTCCTGTGCGTTCGCAGCGCGGGCACCCTTGAAGTGTGAGGGGCTCAACAACAGGAACGTCACTCCCAGATAGAGCACTCCGCCAACGACGGCGGTGAACCATGAGGATTGAACTATACGTGCCATAAAGGTCAGCGGCGCATCGCGGAAAGCGCGGAAGCCGGCGCGCGGCGGATTCCCAGCTCATCGAGAATCTTTTGTTCCTCCCGTTGCGCCGCCAGGTTGTAGGTGTCGCGGCATCTCTCGTGATACTGGTCGATTGCCTTGCGATCGCGCGTGGCCACGAGCATCTCGCGCATTGCGGCATCCATGGCGCGGCGTGCGCGCTGGGCGGCTTCGGCGCATTCTTTTTGCCGCAACTCCAGCGAGTTGCACCAAGTGCGGGTGCGGCTGAGTTGCGCGGCATTGACACCTGCCGAGGTTTCGCGGCACAGCGCATTCCAGGCGGCGAGCAATTCGTCGCTGGCGACTTTCAGTTGCAATGCCGCCTGCTCGTGAAGACGCATCGCGCGGCTGAAGGCCTGTTGCGATTTCTGTTCCTTTTGCTCGCGGAGAACACGGATCGGTTGCAGGGAAAAACGAAAGGCTTTCATGTCAGCGGGGCTGCGGGACGACAGCGTGTTTGGAGGGATGGGCCGGTTGCAGCAGCAGCGTCCAGCTTTGCGCAAAGAGTGTTTCTGAAGTCGAATCCGGCGCGCCTGCATGGGCGCGATGATGAGAACGGGATCGGGCAATGACCCGCCGCCACGCCGCGTCCACATTGAGCCGCGCCTTCTCAAGCAACGCCGTCCTTTCGCGCAGCCGCAATTCGAGAACATTGCACCACGCGCGGCGGCGCAGCAGGTCGGTGGGAGACGCCCCGTTGGAAATTTCGATCGTGAGCGCGCTCCAGCAGGCCGCGAGTTCATCCGCGGCTGCCTTCACCTGTGCGGCGGTAAACTCACAGTTGCGCAGGACTTCGTCGAGCGGCGTTCGCGTCATTTCCCGGCGCTTGCGGTCGGGACGTTCTGAGTGAGCGGACTTCATGGATTTATCGGTGCGGCTGCGGCTTGGGAGCAGGAGCGGCGGGTCGTGGGGTTGCGAGTGTTTGGGTCAGCATTTCCCAGCTGCGGCTTGCTGGAAATCCGTCGGTGACGCCCTGTCGCAGGAATTTATTAAGCGGATCGTGCAAAGCAATGGCGTGGTCGATCGGCGCGCTGCTGCCCGCGGGATAGGCCCCGATGTTGATCAGGTCCTGGTTCTTGCGATATGTCGCCATGTGCTCGCGGGCCGCTGCAGCCATGTTGAGCTGCGGCGTTGCCAGCAAATCGCGCGTGAGCCGGCTGACGCTCTCCAGCACATCGATTGCAGGATAATGATTCTGCGTCGCGAGTTCGCGGGTGAGGACGATGTGGCCATCCAGAATCGAGCGCACGGAATCCGCGATCGGATCGTTCATGTCGTCGGCCTCCACCAGAACCGTGAACAAGCCTGTGATGGCGCCTTGTTCGCCTGTGCCTGCGCGCTCGAGCAATTGCGGGAGCAGGGAAAAAACCGAGGGCGTGTAGCCGCGCGTGGCCGGCGGTTCGCCCACTGCAAGGCCGATCTCGCGTTGCGCCATGGCAAAGCGCGTGACCGAATCCATCATCAACAAAACGCTCTGGCCCCTGTCGCGGAAGTATTCGGCGATCGCCATGGCCAGGAATGCTCCTTTTACGCGGTGGAGGGCGGGTTCGTTGGACGTCGCGACGATCACGACAGACTTTTTCCGTCCGGCTTCGTCAAGGTCGCGCTCGAGGAATTCGCGCACCTCGCGTCCGCGTTCACCGATCAGGGCGATGACATTGACGTCGGCTTCGGCATGGGATGCCATCATTCCAAGCAATGTGGATTTGCCGACGCCGCTGCCCGCGAAGATTCCCATGCGTTGTCCGCGTCCGCACGGAGTAAAGGTGTCGATGGCCTTGATCCCGGTTTGGAAAACATCCTTGATGCGCTGGCGCTTCAAGGGATGCGGCGGGAGAAGATTGAGTCCGACCGTTTCGTCAGCGACCACAGGGCCAAGGCTGTCGAGAGGTTTTCCGAGGCCATCGAGAATCCGGCCTTTCAATGCATTTCCGACCGGCACGCGCATGGCGCTTCCGGTTGCGAAGACTTCGCTTCCAGGGTGGATGCCGTGCAATTCGCCCAACGGCATGAGCAGGAGATTGTGATTTCGAAAGCCGACGACTTCCGCAAGCGTGAAGCCGTCGTGCCGGGCGGATTCAATGCGCACGACTTCGCCGACGGCGGCGAGTGGTCCCTCGGATTCAATGACGAGCCCGATGACCTGGACGACACGTCCGCAGGTCTCGGTCACGCGAGCTTCCCGAACGCGGTGCAGCGCGGACGTGAGGCGGGAAGAGCAGGAAAGAGCGTTCATGCGAGAGACTTTCTGAGCTGCTCAATCTTGGTTTCACGCCGGGCATCGAGCACACCAAACCGGGTGAGGATGACACAGCCGCCACGGCTTACTTCCGGGACACTGACCAGCTTGAGCTTGTCCGCGCCAGGAAGCGAATCCAGGACGGGTGAGTTGTGTTTGTGCAGCAGCGCGAGGTCTTCGGGATTCAGTTGAACCGTGAGATCGCTTTTGTGTTCAAGCTGGCTGAGTGCGTCCTGGATCGTGGTTTCAATGGTTTCGGCCGAAATGGGAAGGCCCGCGACGATTTTCTGCGCGACTTCGAAGGCGAGTTCGATGACGGCTTTTTCCGTTTCGGCAATGACCTGGGGAATTGAGCGGCTCAATGAGCTAAACACACCCTGCTGCAGTTCAAGCAGTTCGGCTCGCTGCTGGATGAGTTGCGTGCTCAATGCCTTCTCGGCGTCGCGCGTTCCGCGCTCATAGGCAGCCTTCTCGGCTTCGCGCACGCGAGCCTCGATGTCCACCCGCGCATCGGCGGATGCGAGCCGCACATCCCTGATCGGGGCAGAGAGCGTGATGGTCTTATACAATTTCATACTCAGCCGAGGCGCGGGATTCATCGAGGTCAATTTCCCCTTCGCCTTCAAGCTTGCGGACGGCATCGATGATCCTGAATTGCGCAGCTTCGACATCGCGAAGTTTCACGTGTCCCAGCATGTCCATTTCCTCCTGCACGGCTTCGGCTGCGCGGCGTGAGATGTTTGCCAGCATGAGCTTCTTGAGCGGCTCGGTTGCTTTCTTGAGCGCCATCGAGAGATCGCGCATGTCGATTTCGCGCATGATGCGCTGGATGGTTTGCGCGTTGAGAAGCAGCAGGTCCTCGAACGTGAACATCTTCTTGCGGATGGACTGGCAAAGATCCGGATTGCGTTCCTCAATGCTCGTGAGAAGCGAGCGGCTGACGGTCTTGTCAATCGCGTTCAACAGGTCTGCCGCAGCTGTGACCCCGCCTGTCTGAGAAAATGCACGGGTCTGCTTGATTCCCAATTTCGCGTTCAGCACATCGACAACCTTCTCTGCAACTTCAATGGGAGTCGGGGCGAGTGTTGCCAGGCGCTCGACTATGAGGTCGCGTTGCTCCGGGCGGACGAGGGCGAAAACCTGCGACGCTTTTTCGGGCGGCAGGTAACTCATGATGAACGCCATGGTCTGCGGCTGCTCATCGCGAATCAGATTAAAAATGTGGCGCGGATCCATGTCGGCGATCGTCTGCATGCCGCCGACGGGGGTTTTCGTGGGCGTTACGCGGCCGAGAATGTCGCTCGCCTTGAAACTGCCGAGCGCCTTCTCGAGCGTGTTTCGCGTGACTTCCACCCCAGCCGAGAGAGAGGTGCTGGCGGCGATAGCCACGTCCGAAAATTCGGCGAGGATTTCCTCCTGTTGATCGAGCGTGATCAGGTTGAAGCGCGCCATTTCGCGGGAGATGGCCTCGATTTCCCGTGGCGTAAATTGTTTGAGAATCTGGCTCGCGCCATCGGGCCCGAGCATCACCAGCAGCGCCGCGAGCTTTTGAACTTTGGTCAACGGCCCGTTCTCGGCGGTGGAGTTTTCCGTCAGGGTATCAGCAGGAGCAGCCATGGGATTATGGGTTTTCCGCGGTGCGGCCCTTGTTCATCCATTCGCGGATGGCCTGGGTCATGTTCGCTGGGTTTTCCTTCACAAGCCGGTTCAAGACGTCAACAGTGACGATGCCGGGCTGCGGCTCCCCGTTTCCGTGGCCATGCCCGTTGCCGTTTCCGTTTCCATTTCCATTTGCGTGTCCATTAGACCGCTGGCCGACAATGCGGCCGACGGGAACACCGATGGGAATCTCCTGGATTGGCGTGCGCTTGAAGAGCATCAGGAGCACCGCGAGGGCGGCCAATCCAAGCGCGGGATACGCGGCGTTGCCAGCGAGCTGCCACCAGAACTGCCGCTTTTGCTGCTGATTCAGCTCCTGCGTCAGCGTGGCTGCGAACTGGTCGTTGAAGGGAAGTTCCTCGAGTGCGATCTGGTCGCCGCGTTCATTGTCGGTCCCAACTGCGTTTTGCACAACGCGGCGAAGCTTTTCCAATTCATCATTGGTTCGGGGCAACGCTTTGCGCTCAGCACCCTCGCCTTCAAAGCGGGAAGCGATGGTCACTGCGGTGGACAGGCGTTTGATCCCGCCTGCGCTTTGAATGACGCTGCTCGTGCTTTTGCCAATCTCGTATTCGATCGTGGACACCGTCTTGCGATTCTTGCTGTTGTTGACGGGACCCGACGCCACTGCGGGGGAATTGGTCTCCGTATTGGTGTTGGCGGAGATTCCAACGGAAGAAGAGGAACCGCTCGATGTGCTGGAATCGGTGTTCTCGTCATTCTTCGTCTGGCTGCGGACAACCTGGCCATCCGGATCAAACTTCTCTTCTGTCCGGGTGACGGTATCGAAATTGATTTCTGCTGAAACGCGCACGATCGCCTGGCCGGGGCCGAGGACCTTTTCGAGGACGTCCTGCGCTTTGCGGGCAAGATACTGTTCGAGGTTTCGACGGGCTGCGAGTTGTGTCGTGGTCATTCCCGTAAGCGAATCATTGTCACTGTTTTCGGAAAGGACGTTGCCGAGATTGTCGACAATGGACACGTTGTTCGGCTTGAGGCCTTCGACGGAATTGGCGACGAGGAAACGGATCGAATTGATGGCGGAGGTTTGCAGTTGAGTATTGCCACGCACCCGCACGAACACCGATGCCGTGGGTTGCTTGTCCTTGTCGAGCAGGAGGCGGTTTTCCGGCAGCACGATCATGACGCGTGCAGAATCAATTTCGTCCAGCTGGCTGATCGTGCGGCTGAGTTCCCCCTGCACAGCGCGGGTGTAATTGGCGCGCTGCACGAAATCAGAAATTCCAAAGTTCGGCTTGTCAAAGATTTCGAAACCGACGCCTTCACCCTGCGGAACGCCGCGGCTGGCAAGCTGCATGCGAATTTGGTGGACCTTGTCGGCAGGGATGAGAATCGAGCCGCCGCCCGAACCGATCTTGTAAGGGATCTTCGCCTCGTCGAGCGCCGCGATCACCTTTGCGGATTCGGTGTCAGAAAGCTTGCCGTAGAGCAGGCCGTAGTCGGTGCGCGAAGACCAGAAAGCGACGGAGATGAGGCCGCCAAGGACGACGATCGTCGCGGCAAGCACGCTAATCCGCTGGCTGGCGCCGAGCTGTTTCCAGATCTCGACGAGTTGGGTTCCGAGTTTAGAGAGGTTGTTCATTGCGGCGGAGCGTGACTGGCCCGATTACATCTGCATGCGCATGACTTCCTGGTAGGCTTCCAGGAGTTTGTTGCGGACTTCGACCATCAGTTGGAAAGAGACACTCGCTTCCTCCATGGCAATCACGGCCTGGTGCAGCGAAACGTTGCCACCCGATTGCAGTGACTGCACTGCTTCGGCGGAGGCATTTTGCTTTGCGTTGACGTCCTCGACCAACCGCCCGAACAGGCTGCCAAAGGAGTTGTCGCCATCGGCGGTTTGGATCGGGTCGGAAATCCGCCCGATCGAGCTCGCGGCATCGGCACCCGGAAGGCGTCCAGCTTCGGCGGCCTCCTGCATCTGGCGCAGCGCCTGAATGGGCAGCGCTGACGGGATGTTGGAGATTGGAAGCATGGCGGGAGCTTATGGGGGATTAGCGTTTTCCGATTGCGAGCGTTTGAAGCGCAATGGACTTCGCGTTCTTGGTCACGGCCAGGTTTGCTTCAAAGGCGCGGGAGGCGGCAATCAGATCAGCCATCTCCTCATGCACATTGATGTTGGGCATCGCGACCATGTCATTCGCGTCGGCATCGGGATGGCCTGGGTTGTAAAGCAGTTGCGCAGGACGATTGTCCTTTTCAACGCGGGCACCCGTGAGGGTCGGGACGGGGCTGGAATTGCCCATGGCCTGCTGCAGCGCGGTTTCGAACACGACGACTTTGCGCTGATAAGGTTTTCCATCGACGCCGCGGGTGGTGTGTGCGTTTGCGATGTTTTCGGAAATGACATCCATGCGGGTCCGCTCCGCATTGAGCGCGGCGGAGGTGCTTTGGATCGAGGGCAGAATGTTGATCATGATTCAGTTCAGGATTTGCCGGTGATTGCGAGTTTCAGGCGAAGAAGGCGGCCTGTGATCAATTGCGCCTGCAGCGCGTGCTCAACGGTGTTCTGGTTCATCTGGAGCAGTTCGTTTTCGAAATTGACGGTGTTGCCATCCTTGCTGTTGGGAACCGCAGTTTCGTCCGGGGCCAGCGATGGCTTCAATGCGGACATCTGCTCGGAACTGCCCGCCGCGCATGCCTTGGCCAGTTCGGCTTTGAACGACGGCGCGAGGTCAACGCGGCGGTATCCTGGGGTTTCCAGGTTGGCGATGTTGTTGGCGATCGCCTCCTGGCGCAGCGCCACTGCGTCGAGCGATTTCTTCGCTGCGACGTATCCGGAGCCATTGAATAAGGCGTCAATCATGCAAACTTTTCCGAGTGTGCTGAGCAACGGCAGTGCCATGCGGAAAAAAGGGCCCGAAACGCAGGGTTTCGAGCCGGTTTGAGGGAAAACACGGCAATTGTTTCCCGGCGGGGAGGAACCACTAGGCAGAATCCGCGCTGGAATGTGAACTCCCGGCGATGCTCCGGGGCAAACGAAGAGACTTACCCGCTGCCAAACGACAGCAGGGAACCGCGGTTAGAATCGGGGCAGCGGGGGGGGGATCCCGATACTTCAGCTTTCTTCGACGGAATCCTCTTCACCCGCGCCCGCACTCTTCCCCTGGTAGTCGTTGAGCTTGTTGCGAAGCGTTCGGATGCTGATATTGAGCAGCTTTGCGGCGTGTGTCCGGTTGCCGTTGCACTGTTCGAGAGCCTTGAGGATGTGCTGCTTTTCCATCTCCGCCATTTCAAGGAAGGTGCCGTTGGGAGCGGTGGCCGATCCCCCTGCCGGCGCGCTTGCCGCACTCGCTGAAGCGGCGCTGGAGATTCCGAGGCCAAGATGCTCGGCTTCCAGCATGCCGTTGTCGTTGGAGAGGATGACGGCGCGCTCGATGACGTTCTGAAGTTCCCGCACATTGCCGGGCCAATGGTGCGCCATGAGGACGCGGATGGCATTGTCGGCGAGTCCGTTGACCTTGATGCCGTGCTTGCGGCTGAAACGGCGCATGAACTCCTCGGCAAGGAACGTGACGTCCTCCTTGCGGTCGCGCAAAGGCGGAACCGGGATGGGAACGACGTTCAAACGGAAATAGAGATCCTCGCGAAACTCCTTCTTTTGCACGCTTTGCTCGAGGTGGCGGTTGGTGGTGGCGATGACGCGCACGTCGACCTTGATCGTGCGATTCCCGCCAACGCGCTCGAGTTCGCGCTCCTGCAGGACCCGCAGCAGCTTGGCTTGAACGCTGGGAGAGATTTCGCTGATTTCGTCGAGGAGAATGGTTCCGCCGTGGGCGAGTTCAAAGCGGCCTTCCCGCTTGTTAAGGGCTCCCGTGAATGCGCCTTTCTCGTGCCCGAAGAATTCGCTTTCGATCAGGTTCTCAGGAATGGCGGCGCAGTTCACGCGGATGAACGGAGCGCCTGAGCGCGGGCTTTCGCGGTAGAGAGCGCGGGCGACGAGCTCCTTGCCCGTGCCGCTTTCCCCCTGGATCAGCACTGTGGCGAGGGTGCGGGCGACCTTGCGAACGAGCTGGCGGAGATTCTCCATCGCGGGGCTCTGGCCGAGCAGCTCGACCCCGGTGTCTTCGTTCTCCTGGCTCAGGAAGCGGTTCACACGCAGCAACTGCGTGAACTCCTCCGCCTTTTTCAACACGACCTCGATTTGCTCGGGGGAGAACGGTTTGATCAGATAATCAAAGGCTCCGTTCTTCATGCATTCCACCGCGGACTCGATCGAGCCGAAACCCGTGGTCATCACCACCAGGGGTTTGACGGGACGCAACTGGATGGATTTGAGGAGGTCGGTGCCGTCGCCATCAGGAAGCCGGACGTCGAGGAAAACGAGGTCGAAGTTGTCGCGATTCAGGTAATCCTGCGCGTCGGCAATCGTGGAAACGGAGGCAACATCGTAGCGGCGCTGGCGGAGCTGGTGTTCGAGATTTTTTCTGACGATCAGGTCATCCTCGAGGACGACGATTTTCTCGATGGACATACGGGGCGATTATCCGGCGTGTCGCCGATAGAGCTGGGCAGCGTAGTGTGGGGATTGTCCGGCGAAATTCGAGACATGCTGGGGCGGCAACAATCCCCTGCGGAGCAGGGCTTGCTGGTTTTCGCGGTCAAGCTGAAGAATCCTGACCAAAGCGTCTTGCGCTGTCTGAAGCAGTGCTTTCACTTCGGAATATTGGGCGCGTTCCCGTGAATCAAGCCGCTGCCATGCCTGACGCCACGTGCGCAAAAGATTAAGCGACTGATCCAAGCGTGAAAGCAAGGCTTTTCTACCCTGGTAAAACTCGAACGGCTGATACTCCCCGCTGTCGGCGAGCGCCTGGCTTTCGCGTGTCACGAGCGTGAGAATTTCATCGCAAAGGAGCTGATGATCCCGCAGGTGATTGCTCAATTGAACGACGAACTCAGGCGTGGGGTTCATTGGATGGAAGGGAGTTCAGAGGGAAGGCTGGCCGTCACGGGAATGCTGTTGGACGGCTGCCGGAAACTGCGCGTGGCATCCTCGGCGCGGTTATGCCAGTCGAGAAAGTTGAGCCGCCAGCGGGACATTTCAAAAATCGATTTCAAACTTGGCGTGGCTTTGCCGGTGAGCTCCGACTCACGCTTGAGGATTTGCTGGTACATCTCGGCGGCTTTTGCAGGCTGCCAGAGCCGCTCGTAGGTCATGGCAATCTGGTAGGATACCGGCAGGCGCCATTCCACAGTGTCATCCAATTCCGCGAGGCTGAGATACACATCAAGGGCTTTCGAATATTCGCCTTCGCTGTAGAGGTGATTCCCGATGAGATTTCCCGCGCGCTGCTGCCAGTACGACCAGACCGCGGGACGATCCTCAGTCGCCTGCTTCTGCTCCCGAAGCAGCGTGAGCACCTGTTGGAGCGATTCATTGTTGCGACCGAGCTGCTTCAACGCGTGCGCGAGGTAAAAGCGGACTTCAGGTTGATCCGGGGAACTGGGATAGCGTTGCAGGTAATCCTGCGCGGAAGCCACGGTTTCCGCGTAGAGCTCGCTCGCGGAATAACAACGCGCGAGCTTGTAGAGTATCGCGGCTTTGTTTGCGACGTTCGTCTGCTTTAACAGTCGTGCGAAGAATTCAGCCGCGTCGGTGTACTTGCCGAGAATGTAGTGGGTGTCTGCGATCTCCATCTGCGCTTGCTGAACCAGCCGAACGTAGTATTCGAGCTGATCGTTCTTCAACACCAGCGCGCTGGTCATCACTCCGTAGAATTTCGTGAGCGCCAGGTTGTTGATGCCCATTTGCCGAAAGAGCAAACCCTGCCGGAGGAGCACCTCCGGAATGCGCATGTCGTTGGGCCACTTGTTCAGGAATTGCGAATAAATCTGCTGGGCTCGCGCGGGATTGTTAGAGTCCTGGGCCGCGGCCGCCAGCTCCAGCAACGCTGATTGCTGTACGTTTTCGGGCGATTCGTCACCGAGCAACTCGATAAGCATCGGCTCAGCCTGGGCAGCCTGGCGGATGTTCCGAAGGTAGCGCGCTGTTTCCAGCTTGTATTGCAGTTCCGTGAGCTTTGCCTGCGCCGCGACCTCTTTGGGGGTGCCATTAGTGACCTGCCGTGTGGATGGCGGAGCCGGGGCTGCCGCGTTGGTGAGAGGCTGCGTCACGGGCAGGGGGATCGCCTCAGGAAGACACTCGGAATCGGGAGCATCGCTCCCATTTGCCGTCGCATGTGCGGCCGTGGGACTTGCGAGGGGAGCAGGCAATTCCAAAGGCAGGGTGGCGTCTGGATACAGGCGCGGTGAACCGCCATTCCCCTGCAGGTTGGCAGCGAGGCACAACGTGCACAGGCCAATGCATGCCGACACCCAAGGGCGAAAGCGTGGCCCGGCGCAGCTCGATGACGAGTCGTTCATCACTCGGTCTTGTAAATGGCGCGAGAAACGGGGGCGGCCGAGGGCGTGGCCGGCGTGAACGTGACGGGCACGAGCGCGGATGCCGCCGCGTTGGTGCCGCCCGGATTCGGTTTTAGATATTCCATCAACATTTGAGGACTGATGATGAGCAATTCGTTTGCCGAACTTGAGGGCGTGGGCTCGTTCGGCGAGGGAAGAGGTTGCGGCAGGAGCGATTCGATCGCAGGCGCGGGGAGTTGCGATGTGGAAGGAACGTCGAAGGCCACGGGAGACGCATTGGTTGCCGAGTGTTCCGCCGCCGCGGCGGGTTGTGTCGACGAAAGCGCGTTTTCGGGCGGGAAAACGAAGTCTTTCCGCTCTGAGGCTGGCGGAAGAAAGCGGAAACCGGATGGCCCGATGCGCGGGAGGTATCCCTCTGCAGGCGCCGAGAAAACCATCGCTCCCATGATGAGTGCGGAGGCAGTCCAGCCCGTTTTGATCCGATCGGCGAAATTCATATGCATTGGAGCCGGGCGTATTTGTTGCCTCCGGCTGGTGCGGTTGAATCGGCAAAAGTTGCCGCTCCTTGAGATGTAAAACCGGGCGCGTTCCTGTTCAAGTTCCCCTGCTGGGCGTCGATAGCGGGGACGTTCACGAGTTGAACCAATTTGAATATGATTTCCGTTCTCAGTCCGACTGCCGTGCGACGGCTGGATCCGAAAGAGATCGCCGCGCGCCTTGAATTGTGCCCGTCCCTTCCTTCCCTCAGCAGCATCAACAAAGCGTTGCAGGGATTGATCTTCGCGGAACAACGCTTCTCCGCCCAGATTTCCGAGATCATCCGCCGCGATCCCAGCCTTACGGCGAGGTTGCTGCGCCTGGTGAATTCGGTTTACTACGGCCTGACCACCCCGGTGAACAGCATCGAGGAAGCGGTGTTCTACCTTGGCATTCGCCAGATTCGCCAGCTCACGACGGTGACGCCGATCATCGAGGACTTTCAGAAACTGTCGGGCAAGTGCAACTTTCCCTGGCGCGAGTTCTGGCAGCATTGCATCGGGACCGCGATCCTGAGCCGCGAGATCTGCAGTTCGGTCCAGGCGCCTGCGGATGAATCTGACTACGTCGGCGGCCTCGTGCATGACGTGGGTAAAATCGTGATGGCCTTCAGCTTCCCGGATCATTTTGCTGAGATCCATCGCCAGGCTGAATCCGGCGAGCATGAGTTGCTCGACCTGGAGAATCAAATTCTCGGCATCGACCACGCCGAACTCGGCGCCCAATACCTGGAACGCCACCACCTGCCTGAAGTGATGGTGAAATCCGCCCGCTATCATCATCAGCCTGAAAAGGCGGAGGAGTTCGCGCCGATCGTTGCGTCAGTTCAGATTGCTGACCTGCTGATGCGCAACGCGAACATTGGGTGCAGCGGCAATTACAAGCCCGTGACAACCGAGCAATGCATGTTGGCGTCGGGCTGGCAGGTGTTGTTCCCGAACCGCCATGAAGCGGATCAGGCGATCGCCCGGGCTTCCCTGCACCGCAGCGTCGAGCGTTTGCCGCACGTGCTCGAGGGCCTGGTCTAATTTGTCTGCGACTGCGGCTGCGAACCGCACCGCCGGTTGCTGGCCGGGTACTCCGCCAGCAACCGGCGTTTTTCTTACCAAAGGCCGGAAGGATGATAGCGATGATTGAATATCCACTTCGGATAAATCGCTTCCAGCTTGTAATGGTTGGAATGGCTGCGCAGGAGGCCAAACCAGTTCTTGTTGTAGACGAACAGGTCATCCCATCCACCCGTGCCCCGGAAGTCGGAGACATGGAACGAGTCCACTGAACCCAGATTCCACCCGCCTATCCAGTTGTCCTGCCACGTGCCCTGAAGGTTTCCGCTGCCTGTGGAACGCAGGATGCCGAGGTATTCGGTCGACCAGTTCACAGCATTGAATACGGAGAGATCGTCGCGTCCGTCACCGTTCACATCGGCCGTGCGAAACCGATCGTGGCGCCGCATCTGCCACCCGGGCACATCGTTGCCCGCATTGTCGTATCGCTTCTGTGGATTAATGTTTCCGTTTACAACACGCATCATGCCCAGATACACCGGGCCCCAATCGAAGCCATTGAAGATCGCCAGATCAGACATGCGGTCGTTGTCGTAATCCAACACATGCAGCACGTCCTTGCGGCGCATCTGCCAGAAGCCGGGGATTGTTCCATAGTAGCGATCTCGCAGAGCCAGCCCGCCGGGCACTGCCGCATAGGTGCGCAGATGCACCTGCGCCCAGCTTGCTGTGTCTATGACGGCGAGATCGTCGCGATCGTCTTCAGTGAAATCGCCAACGTGGAATTTCTCGTTTCGGCCCATCTCCCAGTTCGGAAGGAACTGGTCATAACGCCGCACGTATTGCAGCGCGCTTCCCGTCGATCGTGTCAGCAGGAAATAGGGCATGATCCAGTTCTTACCGTTGAAGACCATGAGGTCGCTGCGGCCGTCGTCGTCGAGGTCCCCAACGTAGAACTCATCGCCCGCAGTCATCTGCCATCCGGGAAGGTTGCTTGCATAAATGTGCACGGGTTCGAATCGATTGCCGAACGATCGCAACATGCATACGTAGGGCTGCGCCCAGTCATTGACGTTCGCTACATACAGGTCATCCATGCCGTCGTTGTTGAAATCGCCCACGCGGATGATGTCGTTCTTGCGGGTAATCCAAAGCCAGTTGCGCGCGGCGTTCCACAGCGGCCCCGTGTTAAACCATGTGGGTTGCAGCACGCCTGTGACAGAGCGGGGAGGGCTGCCCTTCACCGGATCGTTTGCTCCAACGTTGCGGTCTCGCGCGAGATAGAGGGAGAGTTGGCGGTCGTCCAGCATCACGACATCATCCAGGCCGTCGCCGTCGAAGTCGCCCACCACGGTTTTTCGGAAGTCGCCTTCCTGCCGCGGACGGAAGTTCTCGCGCACCTGGGTGTAGCCGACGGGATTATTCACGGGCGTGTTGTTGTTCATGCGGCCGCGCCACGACGGCCGGTAAATCCCGGTCCACCATTGACCCGAGCCCATGGTTGCACCAGGGAAGATGCCGACGTCCTGCTGGTTGTCGGCAATGTTTGCCTGTGCGGTTGGGAGCGGGCGCCACGATGGGATCCAGCTGGCCCACTTCACGTTGGAGCGCGACGTGGTGTTATCCAGGTTCGGCGCGCCGGGTTTGCTTCCCCCGTAACTGCCGCATCCGGCGGCTCCCTGGTTGCATTGATATTCATCACCCAGCGTTCCGGGATTGTGTCCGAATTCGTGCGCAAACGTTCCCCAGCCCGAACCCAGCGTGACTGCGAAGTGACTGCTTCTGGCGCAGCCGCCGCCGTTCGCTTCATTCAACACCACAGCGACCATGTCGGCTTCGGGAACGTGATGATTCAGGAAACCTGCAAGGCGGATTTCCGTTCCGAGCTCAAGCGGGAAAATCGACAGTGGGGTGGGCTCCATCCAGCAACGATTCCAATTGCCGCTGTAGCGGAACATCAGTGCGGTATTGCGCGCGAGGGTGACGTTCCCGTTCGCATCCACTTGCGTGACCCCTGAATCCTGCGAAGTCGTGTTGATGCGAAAGACATTCATCGCGTTCATGATTTCCGGGTGAATATCCTGGCCGAACAACTGGTTCATCACCACGTTGCTCACATAATTGTTGAACAGGGCCTGGTCGCCCGGGGTGTTGCGAAAGCCGTCGGCAATGATGACGAAATTAAATTTCTGAGAGCGCGGACCGCTCACGTGCAGTTGCGTGAGCGTTGAACCGTCATGGTTCGCCGCGTGAACTTCTCCCTCGCCTTCCCGCGTTTTCTCCAGCAGTTCAACGATGTTCGTTTCGTTCAGGACTGTAAGCGGTTTGAAGCTCTTTTCATTTCGAAGGAAAGCCTCAGGTGTGAGGAATTCAAGGTCGGCCAGCTCGAGATATTGATAGAGTTCAAGCCTGAGCCCGTCGAACACCGGTTTGCCCTCAACGACCGGAACGGGGACGGGCAGCCGGATGACACCCCCATGCGACTCATGCACGCCATGCGACCCGCGGAACGGTGGATCATATGAACGCTCGAAGAACGGATCAGGGCCGACGCCAATGTAGAAGATGTTGCCCGGAACATTCGGCGCGCCGGCCGGACTGCGAATCACCCAGATCGTGGAGCCAATCGTCGGCAACGGAAACGGTTCCGGGAGACGGGAATCGCCTTCCAATTCGTACGCCGTCAGCGGGTTCACCTCGCCGTCCTCGTGAACTTCGATCGTGAGGCGCAAGTGTGTTCCGGGCTCGCGGAAGTTCGGGATCGGATCCGGGGGCGTTCCGGGCGGCAGGTCAGGAATGTCGATGAGGAGCTTCATGTCTGCGTCTTCGCGCGGCGGCGGGTCCACCACGCCTTCCTTCGGCAGTTCGCGGATGTTGTCGCCGTTCCAGCCCTTGTCGATCTCCCCTTCGCCCGGCTCATTGTCCGGCAAGCCCCCTGTTTGCGGCCGAGGTTCGCTCGGGAAGAGATTCGCCAATGACGGATCGTCCTTTTGAAAAGCTGGCGTCCAGACGCGGACACCCCATTTGCCAATCAAACCTTCAAGGTCGGGCGCCCGATAGCGTCCGGGCGGAACAGGTGCGCTGCCGTCATTTCGTTCCGTCAGGAACAAGTCCGTATCCGTGCGGCGCGACAGAAATCCCAGAAGGTCGTTCAAGGTGATCGGACCCGTGATATCGAGTTGCAGGGTGCCTTCGTCCACAAGGAAGGAAACGGGTGCTGGCCACGTGACGACCCGAAAAAACCGTTCAGGAAAGTCGTCTTCCATCGGCACGTTCAGTTCCAATTCCGATCCCCACGTGAGAACCGGATCGCTCACCGGCGTCCAGGCCGCCATGTTCGTTGTGGATTCCATCCGGACGAGATGATTCGGCTCCAGCGCCAGCTTGAGGCCAAGCCAGCCGGCGGACCCGAATTCGTCTTCGACGATGAAACTCTCGACAATTTCCGATCCGGCAGCACGGGCGTTGGGAACCGATATCAGACCGCCTACGCACAGGGGGACCCAAGGGACAGCAAAGCACTGATCTTCATAACTTTAGACTGGCTTTCAGTTAGCGCGCGGAGAGACGGCGCGTTTCGGAGGGAGATGGAAAACGCCCGTGAGCGCATTCATCAGTCCGGAGTGGATGCTCCGGACTATTACGTAAGGGATTGTCTGATGCAATCGAAAAGATTCAAAGGATTTGGCATGGCGACACGCAGTGGGATTTACAAGTCTGATGTATCGCCGGGTTCCAAGTCGGCAGGGTGTGATCAACGCCAGGCAGCAGATTTGACAGCCTGTGGATGTGGGAAGCCGGACCTTCAATTCGCGCGGGGAACCCCCCCCTGCTCTTTAGCGAGTGGTTGAAAGGAAAACGACGTTTCCAAGCCGCGGGTGTTTCCCTATCTTCGTCCGACTATGTTGCTTTCGGTTCGGTCAGTTCACTTTGTGGGGATCTGCGGCACAGCCATGGCATCCGCCGCGGTCGCGATGAAGGAGAAGGGCTTCGAAGTCACGGGTTCGGATCAGAGTGTTTACCCGCCGATGTCAACCTTTCTCGCCGAACGCCAGATTCCCGTCATGAACGGCTATGCGGAGCGGAATCTCGCACATCAGCCCGACCTGATTGTCATTGGCAACGCCATTTCCCGCGGCAATCCGGAAGCCGAGTTTGCCCTCGATCACAAGCTCCGCTATTGCTCTCTGCCCGAGTTGCTCAAGGAATATTTCATCCGTGGCAAACGCTCGATCGTTGTCGCGGGGACACACGGCAAAACCACCACCACGTCGCTGCTCACGTGGGTGTTCGAGCATAACGGGCTGAATCCGAGTTATCTTATTGGGGGAATTCCGAACAACCTTTCACAGGGCGCCCGATTCACGGACAGCTCGTGGTTCATCATTGAGGGCGATGAATACGACACCGCATTTTTCGACAAGCGGAGCAAGTTCGTGCACTACCTGCCTGAGGTGGTTGTTGCCAACAACCTTGAGTTCGACCATGCAGACATCTTCGAGAATCTCGCGGCCATTCAGAAATCGTTCTCACATCTCTTTCGGCTGATTCCGCGCAATGGCCTGCTGCTGGGAAACGGCGACGATCACCATCTCGCGCCCTTGTTGAACGTGACCCATTGCCCGGTGAAGCGGTTTGGGCTCGGCGGCGATTACGCCGTGAACGCGTTTAACATCCGCTACGGACCGACGGCCACCGAGTTTGAAATTCCGAGTTTTAAGTTTCACCTGAATCTGGTCGGGGAACTGAACGTGCGAAACGCCCTCGCGGTCATTGGCTGCGCCAAACATTGCGGCCTCTCGAACAAGCAAATCCAGGGCGCCTTCGACACGTTCAAGGGAATCAAGCGGCGCATGGAGATCAAGGGAATCGCTGGCGGCGTCACAATCATCGACGACTTCGGGCATCACCCGACCGCCATTCGCGAAACCCTGCGCGCGCTGCGAATCCGGTATCCGCAACAGAAGCTTTGGGCGGTATTCGAACCGCGCAGCAACACCACGCGCCGCAATGTTTTCCAGGCGGAATTGGCGGATGCGTTCGCCGATGCCGATGCCGTCGTGGTTTCGGAAGTGGCGCGGCTCGAACAATTGCCACCCGGCGAACGTCTGAACCCCGCGCAGTTGATGCAGGATATTCAGGCGCTCGGAAAAGACGCAACGTACCTCGTTGACGCCGACGCGATTGTCGCTCACGTCGCAAGGCATGCCCAGGGCGGAGAGATCGTGTGTGTGTTCAGCAATGGCGGGTTCGGGGGCATCCATGCAAAACTGATCGAGCGGCTGGGACGGCGGTAACTTAGAATTTTTGAAGGCTTCACCCACCTGTCACGTCTGAAAACGCATGAAACGCAGAACAGCGGGTTTTACCCTGATCGAATTGCTGGTCGTGATCGCGATCATCGCCGTTTTGGCGTCCATGCTTCTGCCTGCGCTCTCCTCCGCAAAACAGAAGGCGTGGACGATTTTGTGTAATTCCAATCTCCGCCAGATAGGGGTGGGGATGACGCTGTACGCTGATGATTTTAACGGTCTGTATCCGCGGTCGGGAGGAATGATTCCCTGGAACACCGTGGATAGCAGCGCGCCGACGAATGCGTGGATGCAGCAAGTCGCGGCGTTTGTAATGAACACCAATCTTTATCGGTGCCCGTCAAACAAAGCACTGCCCCTCGAACAACAATCGCCGTTCAACTATTTCAATGGCGCTCGCGCTGCGTATGTGGCCGAAGGGAAGGCCGCATCGCTCAACATGCGGCGCATCCGGTTTCCATCGGCAATGGTGCTTTCCGGCGACACACTGGAGTTTCATCCCTTTGATGCCGACAAGGACGATTACAGCCAGAACTGTGTGGGTGGAATGCTGAATGGGTATCCATGGATCGAATGGCGTGCGCATTCCAGGGGGCAGAACATCCTGTTCACGGACGGCCATACGAAGTGGTATCAGCGATATCATCCGCAGGAGATGACATTTCGTTACGAGTCGCTTCACGGCTGGGAGTAGTTTCTCGCCACTGGCATGGGCGGGGCGGTGGTTGGAGGTGGTCCAATAAGGCTGGGGATTTATAACTTCCCTTCGCAGTTCGTTGTGTTAAACCAGCTTCCGGAATAATACACCTCCACGAATATGAAAACGATCACGCTTGTGCTGTCACTGATGCTCGCCGCCGGTCTTGCAGGACTAGCAGTTTACCAGCAGAAGAATGTTACCCGGCTGGAACAACAACTCGCAGCAGCGCAGGAGCAGCTCGACACCTTGAACGCGGAACTCGCAGCTGTGCGGGCTGCCGCCGAGCAGAGTGCCACCGCACAGCTTAAGGCAAAGGTATTGCAGGAGACACTCTCGCAGGCGTCGGCGATCTCTCTCGACCAGTCCAACCAGGTCGCGCAACTGGAACAATCGCTTGCCGCGGCCAAGACGAATTCGCCGGGGCTATCTCGTTTGTTCCAAGACCCCGAAATGAAGGAAATGATCAAGGCGCAGCAGAAAGCCTTCATGGGCCCGATGATTGACCGGAACTATGCCGCGTTGTTCCAGCAACTGGGGCTCAACAAGGAGCAGGCTGATCATGTCAAGGCGCTGATCGAGAAGAAGATGCTCGTGGCGGCGGACATGGGCATGTCGATGCTCGACGGCTCGTCCGATCCCGCGAAACGCAAGGAACTTGCCGACAAGGTGAAGGCTGATACGGACGCGGTGGACAGGGAAATCGCGGAATTTCTAGGCGCTGACAATCACAAGATTCTGAAGGACCACGAAGCCTCGATTCCTGACAGGATGAGCGTTTCGCAGTACAAGGATCAGGTAGCTGGCACGGGTGCCGCCCTCAATTCCGGACAGGAACAGCAGTTAATCGACACCATGAGCGACCTCCGCAAGAACTTCAAGTGGACCACCGACTACAACAACCAGACCCCGCCGGATGGAAATATGTCGGCAATGTTCAGTGAAGATCGCCTCACGCAACATGCCAGGGAGCAGGAGCGATACAATCAGGAGCTTCTCGCCAAGGCACAGACGTTCATGACCGCCGAGCAATTGAATTCCTTCAAAACCTACCTCGAGAATCAGCGAAAGATGCAGGAAGCCGCGATGAAGATGGCGGGCCGGATGATGTCTCCCTGATATCCGCGGCAGGGTGTCATTGTTTGGAAACAAGCTGGCCAAACAGTGGCTATTAATCCGGACTGGTCATCGAGGAACCCTTGTGGCAGTGTTTTCACGGCGATGGCTGGCTTCGTTGTAACACCCCAAACCCCTCAGCGCACTGCGCTCGCCGCTGTTTTCACAAGCGTCATGGGTTGCCTGCTGCTGTTGGGCATTATCAGTCCGGCGCGAGCCGGGGATGTGCCCGATGATCCCCGGTTTCTGGACGGGACATTGTGGGGCTTGAACAACTGGGGGCAGAACGATGGAATCCCGGGAGCGGACATCAAGGCGCTCGAAGGCTGGGCCCTTCAAACATCAGCAAGCAACGTCATCGTCGCCATCCTCGACACTGGCATTCGCTATTCACACGAGGACCTCGCGAGCAACGTGTGGCGCAGTCCGATTGACGGCAGCCATGGAATCAATGCCATTGCGGAATCGAATGACCCCTTCGATGACGAAGGGCACGGAACCCTCGTCGCGGGGATAATTGGCGCGGTTGGGAATAACGGACTTGGAGGCGTTGGGGTCGCATGGCAGGTGCAGTTGATGGCGTGCAAATGCCTGAACCACCTTAACGAAGGGTCGGATGCCTCCGTTGTCGCCTCCCTGGAGTTTGCGATGGCGAACGGCGCGCGCATTGTCAACGCAAGCCTCACAAGCACGGTCTTTTCCGAACCTGTTTCGAACGCGCTGGTCCGATTGCGCGATGCAGGAATTATCGTGGTGGCGCCGGCTGGCGACAACGCATCGGATATCGACGCCACGCCCGTATATCCCGCCTGCTACGATTTGGACAACATCGTCTCGGTAACTTCGTTTGCACCCGACGATTGCCTTGGATTCAATGCGAATTACGGGATGACGAATGTGGATTTGGCGGCGCCTGGCGACCGCATATTTTCCACCTACTTTGCCGCTGACGATTCCTACCATCCGATAACGTATCCGTGGAATGCAGGCTATGGCACATCCTTCGCGGCGGCTTACGTGTCAGGCTCGCTGGCGCTGATCGTCCAGCGTTATCCTGACGAAACACATCAACAGATCATCGAGCGCCTCCAACGCAGCACCGATCATGCAGCGGAGTTGAATGGCAAATGCGTCACTGGCGGACGGCTGAATCTTCGCAAAGCGTTGAGCCCGCCCATGCACCTCCTGCCGATCGGCGGCGGCGAATCATCGGTGCAGTTGCACGCGTCCGTGGGGTTCAATCGGGCAGTCGTGATTGAAGCATCAACGAACCTGTTCGAATGGTCGCCCGTGCTGACGAACCAGACGACCACAAACTGGAGTTTTGAATTTGTCGAAATCCGAAATCCGGACGCAGAGCAGCACTATTTTCGGGCGATCAGCGCACCCTGAGGCCTCCTGCAACATCCGAGTTTTTACTCGAGGTGAAATACCTCTTCCATTGCGGCCCACCATTCGTCCTTTGAGCGATCTTCCAACGGTTTCTGGCACGGAATGCATACCGACCACCAGCGCTGTGTTGCTGGATCGGCCGCCATGCTTGCCATGTCGGCCGCGAAGTCCGTTCCGGTGTATTCGAAATAACTGAAGAGGTAGTGCTCTCCGTCGGGAAGCCGGCGCAGGAAGATGGAATAGTTGCGGATGTTGCACTGCTTGATCATGCGCAGGACGTCCGGCCACACTGCTGCGTGGAGTTGTTTATATTCCTCGAGTTTCTCGGCGCGAACGCCAATAACTGATCCGTAGCGTTTCATAAAAAGTCGTTCCGCACCTGCCGATCGCGTTCGGTTGCGATGAATAATTTTGCTGCTGCCTGATCCCCGCCCGCTTTCGCAGCCTTGTCGCCGATGTGGTTGCCGTATGTGAGAAGCAACACCGACGCGGTCAAGACCAGCAGTGCTGCTAAAATCGTCGCGTGCGTCAGGCGCCGGCATTGCTTCCATTCGCGCAGAACCACCCCCACAAGATTGCTGAACAGCACAAGCATGATCATGTGCAGCGCCCAGCTCGTGAATTCATAGTTGCCCATCCGCACGTGACCCAGGTTGTAGAAGAAAAATTGGCCATACCAGAACAGGCCAGTGATTGCGGCCATCACGAAGTTGACGGGCAACGACGCCTTTTCAGTTCCCGCAGGCAGCTCAACCAATTCGCCAAGGGTCTTATGCTTGCGATGCAAATAGAGGCAATAAATCGCAGTCGTGATGAAGGCGCCGGTATTCGAAAAAATATAAACGACGTTCCCTTGCCAGACACCCGCGCCGTGATCCGCCGCTACTTGCGCGATCGGTTTGCCTGCGTCGAGAGCAAACCCATAAACCGCCGACAAAACGCCAGCCAGCAACGAGAGCGCCAGCCCCTTTCCGAGTGAGAAGTCGCCTTTGTTCTTCTGTCGCGTCAGATCGGTTTCCTTCAGCCGTCCTGCGAACCCTGTCATCGCGATTCCCACAATTCCAACGAGGATTCCGACAATCACCCACTGTGCGCCCGGTTTGCTAAGTGTTCCGCCCAGGGTGCCGTGAACCATCGGGGGAATCAGCGTGCCGAGGACCGCCGACAACCCGACCGCGATGGCATACGTGAGGGAAAATCCAATGTGCCGAATCGCCACGCCAAACGCAGTGCCGCCTATCCCGTAAGCCGCCCCGAGCAAGAACGATCGCACCATCGCATCGCGAGGTGCTGCCTGCAGGACATCCCACAGATGCGGGATCGTTGCCATCGCTCCGAGGATCGGCAGCAGAAACCAGCAGAACGCCGCCTGCGTCAGCCAGTATGTCTGCCACGACCAGCGGCGCACGCGTTTTTGCGGCGTGTAACACGTTGCGGCAAACAATGCGCCAATTGCATGCATCGCAATGCCCAGGAGCGGATTGGAGGCGACAGTATTCACGATTCTTCAACGACGGGGTTGGTCAGGGTGCCGATGGCTTCCACCTCAACACTGACCTGGTCTCCTGGCTGGAGCCAGCGCTGCGGGTTGCGGGCCATGCCGACGCCGTGAGGCGTTCCTGTCAAAATCACGGTTCCTGCGAGCAGCGTCGTGCTTCCACTGAGGAACTCGATCAGCGTCGGAACGTCAAAGATCATGTCGTTCGTGTTCCAATCCTGCAGCGTTTCACCGTTTACAACGGTCCGCAGCTGCAGGCTGTTGGGAATCGGAATTTCGTCCGCGGTAACAAGGGACGGACCGAGAGGGCAGAAGGTGTCGAATGTTTTTCCACGACACCATTGGCCGCCGCCGAATTGCTTCTGCCAGTCGCGCGCGCTCACGTCGTTTGCACAGGTGTAACCCAGGACGTGTTCCAGGGCGCGTGCGCGTGAAATATTTCTGCCGGGTTTTCCGATGACCACCGCGAGCTCACATTCGTAATCCACTTCGTTGCTGCGCAGATGCCGCGGAAGCCGAATCGGGTCGCCCGGATTCTGCAGCGCGCCCGGCGACTTCATGAACAACACGGGGAACTGCGGGATCTTTGCGCCCGTTTCATTCGCGTGGTGGCGATAGTTCAATCCGATGCACAGGATCGATGTCGGAACCAAAGGGGCGAGGAGTTTCGAGACGTCGGCTTTTGTTGACGTTGTCTTAAGGCTGCCAAACAGGTCGCCCTCGAGTTTCAGCGCGGAACCGTCCGGTTGTTGAGCGGCATGACCGATGTTTCCGTCACGATCCTGGTATCGAATAATTCTCATTTGGGATTCACCTTCTTCAATTCAATTCCGCCGTGTTGATTTGATTCGTAACACGCTTCTACAAGCCGCATGGTTTCCAGTGCGTCGCTCACGGGCGAAACCAGCGCGGCATCTTCGCCAGCCGCGAACCGCTGCACGTTCGACATTACGCCGATGAACGCGTCAGGAAACCAGCGCCCTTCGAGCGGGATGCCAGTCCATTGCGGGAACGAGCGTCCGATCACTTCGAGCCGATCCGCCACGCCGCGCGGGTAATCGAGCAGCAGCCCGAGCGTTGCAATGGCACAGCCTTCCGTGCCTTCCACGCGTATGCTCGCGGCCATGTGCTGCAAACCGAATCGATGACAATGGTTCACCGAAAGGCAGCAGCGTTTCCATTCGCCGTAATCCAGGATGATGCTGGAGCGGACGCTGGCCAGGTTTGGAAAGCGCGGATGCTTCACAGTCCGGGCAAACACCCGCCCGGGATCACCGAGGAACAGGCGGATCAAATCCAGGTGATGCACGGTATGCACAAGAATCTCAACCCGCGATTCCTTCGCAAGAAACGGGAACAGGTCCCAAGGGGTTTCCAGGTTCAAGTGAACTTCCACGTCGACCAGTTCTCCAAGTTCCTGGCGTTGAACCAGGTCTCGCATTGCGAGCATGTACGGCGCGAATCGAAGTTGAAAGTTCACGGCCGCCTTCAGCCGCTTCCGCTGGCAGAGATCCACGATACGCTGCGCTTCGGCAAGGTTTCGGCCCATCGGCTTTTGAATGACAACCACGGATTCGTCGGGAAGTTCGCTGAGCGCGGATTCATGCGCGCCGGGAGGGGTTGCCAAATCGAAAACTGCGTCCGGAATATTCGTCGCTTCCTTGAAGGAATCGAATACCCGCACCCCAGACTCCTGCGCGCGTTCCCGTGCCGCCGCGGCATTCACATCATAAATTCCCGCCACAGGAAAACCGGCTTTGCGATACGCAGGCAGATGCGCGTCGCGCACAATTCCGCCAGCCCCGATCAGCACAATCGGCCGCAGGCGAGCCGGCGCCGGCCATGCCTGCTGCAGATCGTGCGGAGCCAATGGTGTCATGGATTCAAACGATAAATGCGCTCCGCGTTGCGATGGAAGAACTGTTCGCATCGCGCGACGCTTTCCGCGCCGAGGATTTCCCGGATGATCTCAACCCAGCGGCAAAGGTTGGCAGTCAGGTTGCAAACGGGCCAGTCGCCGCCGAACAGCACGCGATCCCATCCAAAACAATCGATGCAATGCTCCACATACGGGCGGATTGCTTCGACAGTCACTTGCGCAGGATCGCAATACGCGGCTACACCCGAGACCTTGCACGCCAGGTTGGGAAATGCCGCAATCCTGCGGATGGATTCGCGCCATGCGTCCATTTCGTGTCCCTTGATGTTCGGAACGCCGCAATGGTCCAAAATGAATTGAACGTCCCCGGCATTTCCCAGCAAGCGGCTTGCGCGGGGAAGCTGGCGCGGCAGCAGGCAGAGATCGAAGGTCAGGTGGTAACGCGCAAGTGTTTCGATATTCGCGATGAACCGGGAATCTTCGCAGAGGCTGTCGGGTTGCGTATGCAGCACGCGCCGAAATCCTTTTAACCTCGGATGCATGACTCGATTCACCTGCGCTTCAAAGTCCCCGCGCTCCGGCCTGGCTGCGGCAATGACTCCGATGATGTTCGATGCAGAATCGTCGGCAAGGTCCAGGAAGAACCTCGCTTCTTCCTCCATCTGGGATTCGTCAACATCCACCTCCATGAACAGCGTCTGCTCAATTCCCGTGTTCTGCGCAGCAGCGCGGTATTCCTGCAATCCAAACCGAGCGCCGCTGAGAGGCGGGACATCCTTCAACCATGGATAACGGAATCGATCTGGATAAAGGAGGTGCTGGTGGGTGTCGATCACCTTCATAGCCCAAACTCTGCTTTGATCTGATCGTTGTGCTGGCCGATGCGCGGAGAGCCAAGTGACGAGTAAAAGCGTTCGCCATCGATGCGGATGGGACAACGCGACGTGCGCACTTCAGAGCCGCCTGGCAATGTGACTGTCTGTTCCCAGCCCAGCACGCGATACGCTTCCTCGGATCGCAGTCGCGACCACGTCAAGACTTCCGCGCACCAGTAATCCGCTGCGCGCAAACGCTCAAGGCACCAGGCAACAGGTTTGGCTGCAAGGTGTTCCCGCAGCTTGGCTTTGATTACATCGCGCTGGCTAAACCACGTTTTGGGATCCTGATACTCCTGCAATGCGGCGCATTCCAGGAGTTCACCGAGCCGTGTGACAGATCCCATCGCGAGCGCCATCCAACTGTCCGCAGTTTGGTAGATTCCATAAGGCGCCCCGAGATACGCGTGCCCGTTTCGAACAGCGCTGCGCCTGGGTTCATGACCGCCGTCATTCAGGTGCGTTGAGAACACTTCGAACTGCAGGTCGAGAATGGATTCAAGAAGGCTCACTTCCACGAGCCCGCCTTCGCCCGTGATCCCGCGGCGCACCAGGCACGCAAGCACGCCCTGAACGAGATGCGCGCTCGCCGCGAGATCCGCAACAGCAAGGCCCATCGGCACAGGGCCCTGTGCTGCGTCGCCGCTCAGCCACGCGAGTCCGGAAACGGATTGCGCAAGCAGATCCTGCCCCGGCAAATCCACCCAGGGACCTTCCGTTCCATAACCCGTCACGCGGCCGTATACGGCGCGGGGGTTGATCCTGCGCACGTCTTCATATTCCAATCCGATCCGTGCCATCACGCCGGGGCGGAAGTTTTGCAGGACGACATCCGCCTTCTTTAACAGCGATTTGATTTCGGCAAGGTGCGCCGGGTTTTTCAGGTCAGCCGCATAGCTCTGCTTGTTTCGATTGATGGAATGAAACAACGTGCTGTCACCTTCGATTCCAAGGTTTGAAATATACAACTGGCGGCAGAGATCTCCGCTTCCAGGCCGTTCAATTTTGATGACGCGCGCGCCGAGATCCGCCATGCGCAACGCGGCGGCGGGCCCTGCAAGGAACTGGCTGAAGTCGAGAACGAGAATTCCTTCCAGCGGCTTCATAAGGCTCCGCACGCTTCCACGAGCACGCGCAACTTGGCGCGCGTAATCTCCAAGGGCACATGCCCGAACCCGCATTCGCTCGTGAGAATCAGGCGCTCGCGCGGAAAATGCCGCAGGGCGGGTTCAACGCGTTTTCGAATGACATCCACTGTTTCAATGGCATCGCTGCGCTGGTCAATCACGCCGAGCGCGAGGTCGCCCTTGAAATGCCAGAGCTTCCACAAGTCCATCAGGTCGTAGCTGAGCGTGCAGTGTTCCAGAGAGACTTCATCAATGCGCGCGCGCGTGAACGCAGGCACAAGGTCGGTGTATTTGGTGAAGTACACGCGCTTGCGCCGCGGATTTCCGCCGCACACATGCAGGCCGGCGCGCACTTTCGGCAGCGATTCAATCAACTCATTCAGGATGCCTGCCGCCCATTCGCTTTGTTCCGGCGCTTCGGTCCACATCGGTTCGTCGAACTGAATGAACTGGCAGCCCGCCTCGATCACCGCCCGCAGTTCTTCCCCAAGCACCTTCGCATACGCGCGGCACAGCGCCTGTTCATCAGGATACAGGTCCGGCCGCTCGTTCACGCTGAACCGCGTGAGCACATGCGGGCCAGTGACGGTTTGCTTTACCTGCACGTGCTTCGGCGCCACTTCGCGGGCGATCTTCCAATTGCGTGCCAGGTTGAATTTCGGGTTTTTGATTTCGCCGACCACGCGGGCGCATTCGATCCCAAACCCCGCATTGCCAAATGTTTTCCTTGGCATGTTCTCCATGGAAATGCCGTCCAGCCGCTTCTGGTAAAAGTAATACATGTTCTCGCGGTACGCCTCGCCGTCCGTGATGACGTCAAGCCCGAGATCGGACTGATCCTTCGCCGCCCAGCGGATGAGGCCGGCGATCTCGGATTCACTGAGCGTCGGTTTCTTGAGCGTGTCTTCAACCTGGCTGGGACGCGGGTAACTGCCGACAACGGTGTTGCGGAATCGATTCATAAATTAAACGGGTGGCAGGCCATTCGCCGCGCGAGCTTCATTGATGTGCGCGCGAATGCCGTCGCGCAACGGGCGCGGTGAAAATCCAATTTCCTGTTCCAGCCTGCGGCCGCTCATGCGATCGATCAATGGCGTTGTGGGCTTGGATTCATCGAATTGAATCTCCGCACCCGGCAGCCATTCCCGAACGCGCTCTGCGAGCTCGGCGGCCGTGACAGATTCGCCGCCGTTGTTGTAGGCGAAGTGCAACAACTGCGGCTTCAGCGCCAGCCGAACCAATTGTTCAGCGCAATCGTCCACGTAAATCCAGCAATCGCGCGTGTGCGACGGAAAGGGAAGCTTCACGGGTTTGCCGAGTGCCGGCAGCGTGGCAAAATCCTCCGCCCAGAGAACCGACCCGCGCTTGCGGCCGTAACCGAAGACCACGGGCGGACGCGTGCACGCGATGCTGACGCCATGCTTCTGCACGTATTTCTGCGCCATGAATTCGTTAAGGGTTTTCATGACGCCATACGTAAAGAAGTGATCCGCTGGCCCGCAGAAATCCTCCTCCACGACATCGCGCCCGGCATAGGGCGCCTGCGACGCGCCATACACGGTTTCGCTGCTTGCGAAAACGAGGCGCGCCAGTTTTTGGCGGACGGCGGTTTCGAACAAATTGATCATTCCCAGGATGTTCACGCTCGCGCCGAGGTGTGGATTGGCCTCCACCTCCGCGCTCATCAGGTATGCCAGGTGAATGACGTGGGAGATGCCGGGATGCTGCTCAAAAACGGCGCGAACCGAGCTGGCGTCGGACACGTCGAGCGTGGCCAGTTCCGCGCCGGCAACCCGCGGGAGAACGTGCTGGTCCAGCTGGCAGTCTCCGATCACCACCGGGAGGTTGCGGTCGAGGAGGTTGCGCACGACGCGCCAGCCAATGAAACCAGTGCCGCCAGTAACCAGAAATTTCACGCCAAGTCCGGGAAACAGTTGATGGCGGCAGGCAAGAGCATTGGACGCACCGAGTCAAAACCAAACTGCGGGGGTGGCAGAACTCAAAAGTGAAATGGCAGAATTGGAAGTGAGAAAGAGCAGGGGACTTGCTGTGTCTTGGATCGGGCGACACTCAGATCCTCCTATTGCGCTCGGCTTCGTTTAAGGTTCCTTCCACCGGGCTGGAAGCCCGGTTCCACGGCAGGCAAGGATCCCTGCCGCCACGGGAGGCGCGCATCCGAGAAAAGTTGCCGCAGAAATTGCAAATTGACCCATTCCGGACGCATTGCTAGCTTGCGCGTCCCCGTACAACCGGGCTTTTATGCGACACACAATTTCAGTTCTGGTGGAAAACAAATTCGGCGTGCTCACGCGCGTCGCCGGATTGTTCAGCGGCCGCGGGTATAACATCGATTCGCTGAATGTCGCCCCCACACACGATGCCACCGCTTCGCGGATGACGATTGTCACGCATGGCGACGAAGCCACGCTCGAACAGATCGTGAAGCAACTGAATCGCCTTCCCGATGTCATCAAGATCCAGGATTTTCGCGAAGGCGAGTATGTGGATCGCGAACTTGTGCTGGTCAAAGTCTCTGTGGATTCCAAGAGCCGCGCTGAAGTCATGCAGGTCACGGATATTTTCCGCGCGAAGATCGTCGATGTTCAGCAGAAGACGTTGACCATTGAAATCACGGGTGACGAAAGCAAGATCGGCAAGTTCCTGGAACTGATGGCAACCTTCGGGATTGTCGATCTCACCCGGACTGGCAAGGCGGCGATGTCGCGGAAATAGCTGCCGCTGCCGGGCAAACCTTGCGGTTCATTCAACCCTAAATTCAACTTCCAATTCTTTTATGGCAAAAGTCTATACCGACAAAGACGCTGATCTGGGCGTCCTTAAAAACAAAACGCTCGCGGTCCTCGGCTTCGGCTCCCAGGGGCACGCCCACGCGCTCAACCTCAAGGAAAGCGGACTGAAGGTCATCATCGGCCTTTACGAAGGCAGCAAGTCGATTCCCGTCGCAAAAGACAAGGGCTTCGAAGTGTTCACCACCGCTGAAGCTGTGCGGCGCGCCGATGTCATCATGGTGGCGCTTCCTGACACGAAGCAGCCTGCTGCTTACAAGAAGGACATCGAGCCGAATCTGACGAAGGGCAAGACGCTGCTCTTCTCGCACGGGTTTTCCATTCATTTCAAGACGATCGTCCCCCCGAACAATGTCAATGTGATCATGGTTGCGCCCAAGGGCCCCGGCCACATTGTGCGGCGCCAATACACCGAAGGCAAAGGCGTGCCCAGCCTGATCGCGGTGTACCAGAATCCAGGCAAGGACGCGAAGAAGATCGCGCTCGCATGGGCCAAGGGTATCGGCGGCACCCGCGCGGGTGTCATCGAGACGAACTTCAAGGAGGAGACGGAAACGGATCTGTTCGGCGAGCAGACTGTGCTCTGCGGCGGCGCCAGCGCGCTGGTGCAGGCCGGGTTCGAGACATTGGTCGAGGCGGGTTACTCGCCCGAGATGGCCTATTTCGAATGCCTGCACGAGCTGAAGCTGATTGTCGATCTCATGAATGAGGCGGGCATCAGCGGCATGCGCTTTTCCATCTCCGAAACGGCCAAGTGGGGCGACATCTCCGTCGGGCCGAAGATCATTGACGCCAGCGTGAAGAAGCGGATGAAGGCGGCATTGAAGGACATCCAATCTGGCAAGTTCGCCAAGGATTGGGTGAAGGAATATGAGGGCGGCTACAAGAAATACAATGCGCTGCTGAAAAAGGGCGAGCAGCATCCGATCGAAAAGACCGGTTCCAAACTTCGGGCAATGATGCCTTGGATGCAGAAGCGATCCATCAAGGGAGCCCAGGCCGCATACTGATCGATCAACACGATTATCCAAGCCGCCGGCAACTGGCGGCTTTTTTTGTGCCTGCGCCGCATATCGCAGTGCCCAGTGCTACTGCGGAGGTTGGACAGGTTTCCTTCCCGCTCGACGTTGCTGAGCAGCCGTCCTGGAAGCTGTCGATAAGCAAGTCAGGCAACTTGCGCCACGAATCGTAACCAAAACTTCCCCGTGGTGTTTGAAAACCAGCTGCGATATTTTCGGGCACATGCACGGAGCGCCATCAGTTGCCTGCCTTCTGGGTTTCGGCCTCGCCATTTCAGGCGTTCAGGCGTGCATGGCCGCGACTGGAAGCGGTCCTTACCAGGCCATTGTTGAGAGAAACGTGTTCGGATTGAAGCCGCCGCCGGCTCCCGTCGCCGAGGCGCCGCCACCCGCGCCGCCGTTGAAGATAACGCTCACCGGCATCACAACGATTCTCGGCAACAAACGCGCACTGATGAGCGTTGCGGTGCCGAACAAGCCGCCGGAAACGTACATGCTCACGGAAGGACAACGGCAGGGCGAAATCGAAGTGCTCTCCATTGACGAACGTGGGGGAGCGGTCCTTGTTAAAAATCATGGCATTGAGCAGACGCTTGATTTTAAAACCGACGGCGCCAAGGCCCAGCCGCCGCCCGTAATTCCCGGGATGATTCCGCCGCCGAACCGTCCTGCCAATCCCATGCCATTGCCTCTTCCCGGAACGCCCCAGCAGCCGGGCGGGGTGCCTCAACTTCCGCAACCCAACGCCAATGCAAACCCCGGTTTGCCTTCGCGCCAGTTGCCAATGCCCATGCGTTCCCTGCGCGTTCCCGCAGGTTCGGAAGCAACACCGGCGATACCGCCAGCACCACCTCAGCCGGACCAATAAACAGGAGCGGGTTAGCCGATCGTCATCAGGATTTCAGTGCTCGGGTTCGCCTTCATTGCGAATCAATCCGCGTGTCTGACGCTCCACCAGCGTCGAATAATAGCCACCCACCCGCATCAGTTGTTCGTGGGTTCCTGATTCCGCAATCCGGCCTGCCTTCAGAACGATGATGCGATCGGCATGAACCACCGTGGCGAGTCGATGCGCGATCACAAACGTGGTGCGGCCTTTCATCAACCGATCCAGCGCCTCCTGAACCAATGCCTCAGATTCGGCATCGAGCGACGATGTGGCTTCGTCCAGAACCAGGATCGGCGGGTTCTTCAGCAGTGCGCGCGCGATCGCCACGCGCTGTCGTTCTCCCACGGACATCCGGCTGCCCCGCTCGCCCACCATTGTTTCGAATTTTTCCGGCATTTGTGAAATGAACCCGTAAGCGTTTGCGGCCCGGGCGGCCTCTTCGACGTCGGCGGGTGACGCCTCTGGCCGGCCGTACGCGATGTTGTTGCGAATGGTGTCGTTGAACAGCAGCGGATCCTGCAGCACCGTGCCGATATTCCGGCGAAGCGAACGCTGTTTTACTGAACGGATATCGTGTCCGTCGATGCGCACCACTCCTTCCTGTGGATCGTAGAAACGCATCAGCAAGGCCATCAGCGTCGTCTTCCCGGACCCGCTTGGTCCAACGATTGCCAGGGTTTGGCCGGGCGGCACCTCGAGGTCGACTCCATCCAGGATGGGCCGGTCGCGTTCTTCGTAATGGAACTTCAAACCCGAGAAATGAACGTGTCCCTTCACCTGTTTCAGTTCCACGGCGTTCGGCGCGTCCCCTAGCAGGTCCTGCACATCGAGAATGGAAAAAATTTCGTCGAGCGACACGTAAGCCTTCTGAATTGTTTGATAAATTCCCGTCAACCCCTGAACGGGTCCAAAGAGCCCGCCGACGTATCCGAGAAAGGCAATCAGGGTGCCTACGCTGATGCTGCCCTTGATGATAAAAAGGCCGCCGAGCGCGATCGCCGCGATGCGGGCAAAGGTGACGACGAGATTTGTCGCTGCACCAAGGCCGGTGTCGATGCCCACGCCGCGGATCACGATTTTGTTCGCTGCGTTTACGTCCTTCAGGAAGCGCCGTTTCTCGACGTCTTCCATTGCGAAGCTTCGCACCGTCACGATCCCCGAAAGCACTTCGTTGAACCGCGAATAAATTTTGGACCATTGATCGAGAAGCTCCCGCTCCCGCCGGGTTTGCTCAGGTCCGGCCAGCGCGGCAATGATGGCGGGCAACGGGACGAAGCAGATCACGATGACGGCGAGTTTCCAGTTCAGGCTGAACATCACGGTGATGGCGATGGCGAGATATAATACCGCGGGAAAAACGTTGAACAGGATCTGTGTGATCCCGTTGATGAAACCTTGGATGCCGCGATCCAACCGCGTCATGATCGCGCCCACACCTTCAGCTCGATGAAAGCTGAGGGGCATTCGATGCAGCCGCTCGACGGTGTTTTCCAGGAGTGTGTAATGAATCCCGAGGCGCGCGCGCCATGTGAGCCAGCTTGTGAACGCGCTGGCGATCTCGCGGAAGATTCCAATGCCAATCAGGAGAGCAATGCCATACAGCAGGACCTCCGTGGATGTCCCCGGCATGACGTTGTCGAAGATGAACTTGAGGACGAGGGGCTCGGCAGCGTTGATGCCTGCGAGCCCGAGCGTGATGCCGAAGATGATCGCGACCGAGCGGCGGAACGGCAGCGCGAACTTTAGCGCCCGCCGCAGCCTTTTCCGCGGGCGCGGGGGTAAACCAGTTGGCGAGGAATCGTCTCGTGACACACGATACAGCCTCGTCGCTTGGGAAGGGCGAGGCAGGGGGGCAGGATCCTAGCGGGAAGATGTCCGCGGACTGGCGGTCTTTTTTGCCGTGGGCGCGGCCTTGCGGCGAGTTGCGGGCTTGGGACGCCGGGTTGTTGCAGGCAGCGCGCTGCGGGAACGGCGTGGCGCTACGCTGCTGCGCGTGCGCGCATTCGATCGGGTTGCTGATCGGGGTTTCATACGGCGGAACGTCGCGAAACCGGATTACACAGGCAATAGGGTATACGCCGAAATCATCGAGACGCGGCTGCGTTCGTTTGTGCAGGGGAAAGGCTACTGCAATCGCGTGCGAAGAAAGGTGCGTTCGGCTGCGTTTTGGGAAAGGCTGAAGGACAGATGATCCGCGCTCGCAGCATTCGTTTGGATCGCCATCCACTCGAGCAGGTTGTCCGACCCTTCAAGCACGTAAGTCTCGCCTTCCTCTGCAGAAAATTGCAGGACCAGCATTCCGCCGATGGGCTTCGCCTCTCCAATCGAATCGTCCCGCAGCAAGGGCAACAGCGCTGACGGAAGAGCTTCCATCGCGGCATCGGACGGCGTGGCGGGCGGGAAGAATGGCGCCAGCCACGGTGATTGATCGCTGAGCGTCGGGATCGAGAGCAGATCCCCAGCCTTGCGAAAGTATCCACCCGGGAGGGATGCGCGTGCGGAGGCGATCGCATCCGCAACGGCCATTGCGGGTGCCTCGTTTGAGTGGACAACAATCAGTGCCTCAGGTTCGGAGTTGGTGATGACAACCAGCCCGTGCATCAAACCACGCCAGCGCTCAGGATTCGGTTCGTTGATGGAGAATCGATCGCGTGCGGAGTTGGTTCGCAGCATTGGCGCCAGGACGTTGACGAGGGTTCGATCTCGAACGGGAATCGTCTGCATGGCGTCGGACCAATCAACATTGCCAGTCCACAACATCCAGTACCATTTGGCGGCCGCGTCGAGCGAAATGCCCTCCTCGGATTTCAGGTAAATCGTTTGCCAGGGCGTGCCCCGATGGATTTGGCCGAGGTTCGCCAGGCTCAAAGGTTCGCCTTTCGGGAAGTTCCAATCGTTGGCCGACCAAACACGTGAATCCTGGAGTCTGTAATCCTGCGAATCGGGAACGGGTTTTTGCGGCTGGCCTCCCCACGGACTGTAACGCCCGCTGAGTTGATTCAAAAGATACGCGGAGGAAAAGGACCGTGTGGCAGGCTTGATGTCCAGGTTCGTGTAAGCCTCTGCCAGGTTTGTCAGGTCGTGAAAGGTATAATGCACGAGCGGATCATTGGCTTCCCAAACGATGACTCCCGCCAGTTGTCGCATCGGGGCGAATGGAGCTTCCATGACGAGGTTGGTGGGATTCTGGGCGATGGTGCCCTCAAACGAAGCGGAAGCGCCCAGCATGAATGCCTTGAATCGGGCTATCGCAGCGGCCCGGCTGCCACCGTGTGTTTGCCTGCCGTAAAAGCTCCATTCGGAGTCACTCGATTGCGGCAAGCCCTGTGAGATTCTTAATTGGTAGTTCACGCCCTGCAACCGTGGCGGGTTTGAGCTCCCCACGACATTCGTGTTCCATAAGCCATCAAAGTCCCGCCCATTCGTCCGCAGTTCCTCGCTGAGGTTTCGCTTTAGAGTTGGTCCTGAAAATTGCACGTAATCCAGGATACGCCCTGTTTGCACGTCGCGGATGAACACGCGGACATTCGCCGCGAGGTCGATCTGCAATGAAGGTGAAGTGAGTTCCAGCGGGTCGAAAGATCCACTCCAATCCTGGAACAGATTCGATCCAGTGTTGAACACCTGATTCTGCAACTGAACCATGTTGGTGAACCCCGGGATCACGAATGAATTAGTTCTGGGGGACGACCGGTTTGTGATCCCAGGCCAGCTTTCGAGGGCCTGTGCGAAATCGATTTCCCATTCGCGAGTCGCGGTGTACCCGGCGTTCCGGGAGAGAATCGCCCTTACCCTTCCTTCGGCCCGTGCCTGCACGGCATAGGGAAACGCATGGAGATACGGATTCCACAACTGCACTCCGAACTCGTGGTTGAGGCTGATGATCTCCTGCTGTCCAAAGGTGTAGGTGGAAAACATGGCCTCGCGGGACGGCCGGGACACCTGGACGCGCCGCGTCACCACGAAGATGCTGTTCAACAGGAGTTTGTTAAATCCAGGCAAACCCTTCTTCACGCCGATCACCCAGGGAACTTCATAGAAGTTTCCCGTTGCGGAAAATGGCGTTATTCCGTTCGCGACATCCGCGAGAAGGTTCGGCGTCGAGAGAAAGGCCGGATTTGTGGCGTCGACTTCCTCGTAGCCGCTGATGAAGAGATTCGTTCCTTCTGAAGAAAATGTGGGACGGAAAATCGTCGGATACCAATTGGTTGTCGTGGAATCGTAAAGATTGGCCGTGACCTGCAGCAGCCGATGCACTGACGGCGTGTAATGGTTTGTGGGATAGACCGGAATCCGCTGAAGGTCAATTCCAAGATCGGAGTGTAGCAATCGGCTTGCAACTTTCGTGAAGAAATGAACAGGCGAGTCGGTGGAGAGCGCGGCGGACGCGGGGACGACAAGCAAACTCAGGGTGAGTCCCGACAGGTACGCGATGTAGCGGAGTAGTGGTTGCATGGGGCTGGTCGGCTCCTTCAACGCGGAGAACTGTGGCAGATTCTTCATGGATGACCAGAGGAAAATCCGTGGCAACGGCCGTCTCGCAATCTGCGCGTGGCTGCTTAAAAAATGCGGGACTTCGAGTCTGTCGATTGTTATATCACCGCGCATGGCGAAATACAGAATCGGTGTGATCGGTGGGAGCGGGCTGTATCACATTGACGGGTTCACGAAACAGAAATGGGTGAAGGTGAAAACCCCGTTTGGCGCGACATCCGACGATTTTCTCACAGGCGAACTGTGCGGACGCGAAGTTGTCTTCCTTCCGAGACACGGGCGCGGGCATCGAATCCTGCCCAGTGAGTTGAATCATCGGGCCAATGTTTGGGCGATGAAGAAGCTCGGCGTGGCATGGATCATCAGCGCCAGCGCAGTGGGATCACTCCAGGCCAAGTACAAGCCGTGCGACGTGGTGCTGCCCGGCCAGTTTGTCGACCGGACCAAGCGTGATTTTGAGCACACGTTCTTCGGCCGCGGGATCGTTGCGCACGTGGCGTTCGCGGATCCCGTCTGCACGGAACTGCGACAGTTGCTTCACAAGAGCGCCAGGGCGCTCAAGGCTCGGGTGCACAACGGTGGTACATACGTCAACATGGAAGGCCCGGCTTTCAGCACGCGGGCAGAATCGATCGCCAATCACAAATCGGGTTTCGACGTTATCGGAATGACGAACCTGGGAGAGGCGAAGTGCTCACGCGAGGCGGAGATTGCCTACGCGACAATTGCGATGGTAACGGATTATGACTGCTGGAAGGTGGACGAGGAGCACGTCACGGTGGAGATGATCATTGAGAATCTCCGGAAAAACGCGACGCTTGCGAAGGAAATCATCGCTTCAACCATTCCGCAGATTCCGGCCGAGCCGGCTTGGCCGTGTCACAGCGCGCTGGCAAACGCCATCATGACGGATCGAAAGTGCTGGCCGAAGAAGACGCAGAAGGAATTGAGGCCGCTGCTGGCAAAGTATCTCTAGGGGGCAAACGGCGAACCACCCCGCAAATATCCCCGCAGACAGCCGCGGACGCGGCTGTCTGCGGGTGTGAGTTTTAGATCCGAGCCGATGTGGCGGTCTTCTGCGCCTTCCTCCCCTGCGTCTGGCGCGTGGCCGTCCGTGAATCGGGGGAGGTTCCGATGCTCGCCGTGGTCGCAGCCGGGGCTTGGGTTTGCATCTGGGTGCTGGCGTTGAGCTGGGCTTCAGCTTCGAGCCAGTGTTCCAGATCCCGCCCTTCGGGGCAGCCGCGTTCGACAAATATCTGGTAAGCGCGCGCGGAGATTTCTTCCTGGGTTGGTGTGTTCGGTTTCATTGCGTTCGGTTTGGGCAACTCTCTGGCCATACAATTCAATTAGTTTTTGTTTCGTTAGAAGGATGGGCTACAGCCCCTTCAAAATTCTGTTCAGGTCGCGGGCGTGACGCGATTCGTCTGCCGCCATTTCTTCAAGCTTCACCTTGAGTTCGGTGAGCCCCAGTTGTTCGGCGAGCTTGGCGTGCTTCGTGTAGTTTTCCACGTCTCCAAGCTCCAGCCGAAGGTCCATCTCAAGCATCGGCTTCAGGTCCGTCGTGCGGTCCCATTCCCGTGCCTTCATCTCGGGCTCGCCGCCGAGGTCCGTGATGATATCCGTCAAAAACCTCGCGTGCCCAAGTTCGTCGGGAATTTCCTTTTCCAGGAACTCCCGAAGTTCCATCCCGCGCAACCCGACCGCCTTCGCCGCCTGGTACGTATAACGCATGATCGTCCCCCACTCGGCGGCTAGATCATCGTTCAGGCCCCGGAGCAATTCATCATTGGCTTGCGCTGTTTGATTCATAATAAACACGGGGATTCTCCCCAAAATCGAGTTCGAGCAACCTTTCAAAGCCGGGGCAGCGCAACAATAGGGTAAAGACCTGAGAAATCGTGTTTCCGTGCTTTGCACGAACCGTGTGCCTTGGTACTGTGCCACCCTGTGAATAGTTTCTCGCCTTGGAGTCCCACGGCTGGTCTGGCCGGGCTGTGCTTTGTCGTAACCTTCATTACATCTGCCTTCGCTGCCGAACATCAGTTTCGGATGCCGGCGCCGATGCGGTTTCAAATCGATCATACGGATGCCCTTGCCAACTCGGCTGCGAAGTCCGCGGGACCCCAAACGCTGCGGGCGACGACGGCGGGGTCGACGAACGTGGTGGAACTCGGGGCGCGCGTGGTATTGCAGCTTCGCGAGCCGGCGCAGCTTCGACGATTTCTCGACGGGCGATCGCTCATAGTCAGTCGCACCATCACGACAAACACATTTGTCCTGCAGGCGCCGGACGCACGGACTGCTGTGCGCGAAGCCGAAGCGCTCTCGCGTGTGGAGGGGGTTCAGGCCTGTTACCCCGTATTTCGCCGCTCCTCGGCTTTGCACGGTCCTTACGCGCCGCCGCCGTCTGAAACGGATTACCTTTCGCACTGGCATTTGGAGCACCGCGTCAATGGCCAGCCGAGGGGCAACGACATCAATGTCCGCGCAGCCTGGCCTTTCACCCGCGGCGAAGGAGTCACAGTCGCTGTGGTCGACACCGGCGTTGAATTGGACCATCCCGAACTGCAGGCGGCCGTGTCGAATGGAAGTCATTGGAATTTCGTCATTAACAACCCCAATGGTTTCCCTGTGAATCGGAGTTCCGTGGGTGCGCATGGAACGTCTGTCGCGGGATTGATCGCAGCGAGTCAGAACGACCACCGCACGGTCGGCGTGGCGCCTTCGGCGAAACTCGCGAGTTGGGCCATTTTCGACACGTTCGGCACGCTGGCGAGCGACGAGCAACTGTTCGACATGTATCAGTTCTCATCGAACTCCGTGCATATTCAAAATCACAGCTGGGGTGCGGGAAATGGAAGCATCGGCCAGGACGGACCCGCATTGCTCGAATTGCTTGGAATGGAAAACGCCGCCACGGTCGGACGCAATGGGCTCGGAAGCGTGATTGTGCGATCTGCCGGAAACGATCGGCAGCTGCCGGCGCGGGCGGACGACGATGGTTACGTTTCAAACCCCTTCAGCATCGGAGTTGCCGCCGTCAACGTGGACGGCAAGGTCGCGAGTTATAGCGAACCCGGGGCGTCCGTGCTGGTCGGTGCGCCGAGCGGAGATTTCGAAACCGCTTCTGTTGGACTGTTCACAACTGACTTGCTGGGATCCGCCGGCTCGACACAGCTGAGCTTCTGCCATCCATTGTTTCCGGATTGCCCAACGAAGGACCTGTGGGACTACGCCTTTCAAACCGGGAACTCGGGCGGGTTTAACGGAACATCGGCTGCCGCGCCTCAGATCTCCGGAATTGCTGCATTGATGCTGTCGGCGAACCCTTCCCTCGGTTATCGCGACGTTCAGCAGATCCTTGCGTTATCATCCCGCCATTCGGATCGCACAGATCCAATGCTGCACACGAACGGCGCGGGATTCGTCGTAAGTCCAAACGTAGGATTCGGAATACCGGACGCAGGCATCGCCGTTCGAATCGCGCTGGACTGGACTCCGCGCGGGGAACTGATCACTGAAACCGTTCAGCACTCTGTTCCGGCGCCTGTCCTGGATGACTCTCTTCGGGTGGAGGTGGCAGGCGAGAATCTCGTGACTGGATTGAATTCCATTCGCTGCCTGCCGGGCCTGGGTTTGCATCCGGACGACCCAACCGAATTCCTGGAAATCGTCGACATAGGCCTGGCGGGAACGGTTCCGGCAATCGACCTGACGAATAAGGCCGCGCTGATCCTGCGGGGTGAATTCGATTTCGCCGACAAGATCGCCAACGCAGCCAAGGCGGGCGCGGCTTTCGCGGTGGTTTATAACTATTCAACGAACGTGAATCCCGACCTGGGTGGTGATCGCTTGAACGGTATGGCGGCGACAGATGATTCTCCAATCCCGGCGGTGTTTATTGGACACGGAGACGGGGAACGGTTGCGGGCGTATGCGGAAACGAACGCCACCGCGCGCATGCGGTTGCGGCTGCAAAGCACTGCCACAACCTTGAACGTTGATCGCACGCTGATTTGCGAATACGTCGGGCTGCGCGTTCAGACGGATCATGCCAGGCGCGGGGACTTGCGGATAACGCTGGTTTCGCCGCAGGGAACCCGCAGTGTGCTGCAGGCGTCGGGGTTCGATGCGAGTCCCGGGCCTGTGGATTGGACGTACTGGTCAACGCATCACTTCTTCGAGAGCAGCGCCGGAACCTGGACAGTGTTTGTCACCGATGAAGCCGCGGGCGTGACAGGTTCGGTCACCCACCTGAGCCTTATCATCCGAGGGACTGAGGTCGTGGACACCGATCGTGACGGCCTTGACGACACATTTGAGACAACGCAACTCGCGGGACTGCAGTCTGGACCGCGCGATGATCCCGACGGTGATGGATCGTGGAATGCGCTCGAGCAGGCACTGGGCACGCGGGCTGACATCAAGGCTGATGTCGTGCTGGATCTCTCGTGGTGGGAGCTTGCCGGAACCAAACGAACGCGCCTGACCTGGCCGGGTTCAACGAACCAGATGTTCGAAGTCCTGGGCGGGACGAACGTGTCGTTGATGAACGTCATTTCAAACGTGCCTGCCGCGTTCCTGGAGACGGAGTGGGTGGGGCCACATTACAATGGCGAACCAGCCCAGTTCTTCCGGGTGCGCGGAGTTCAATAACAGGCTGCGTTATTTTCATTGAAGCAAATCCTGAACTTCGGCGTATTATAGGTGTCAATTCACAGACACTATGAAATCGATGCGTATTATCTCCACGGCAATAGCCATGCTCGCCCTCGTTGGCGGGCCGCTTGACAGTGTTGCTGCGGATTCCAAACCGGCGGCCAAGCCTTACAAGCTCGAAACCTGTGCGGTCAGTGACGAGAAACTCGGCGGCATGGGCAAGCCGTTCGTGTTCGAACACAACGGGCAGGAAATCAAGCTCTGCTGCAAAAGCTGCAAGAAGGATTTCGATAAGAACCCCGACAAATTCCTGAAGAAGATGCAGGAAAATGAAAAGAAGGCCGCGGCGAAAGCCAAGGACGACCACGCGGGCCATAATCATTGATGCTTGCTGGCAGGACCAAGCGCAGGCAAATGGAGAACAAGATTGGTTTAGCGCGGGTCCTGGTTTGATGGCATTGTTTGCACCATGAAAACGGCGCTGGCAGTTGTTTGCAGCCTGTTGCTCCTCTGGACGCAGTTCGTTCAGGCGGGAGTGGCAGGAGCCAGCGTGGTTGGCTCGGCCGCGTCTTCTTGTTGTTGTGAGACGCAGTGCTGTGCGACCGATATCCCCCAACCGGAGCCGCAACCCGTTTCAGCGGCTCCGGGTCTCTCTTTTGGCAGTCATCTGCTGGCTCCGGTTCTGGCCGTTCTTGTTCGTGAACTGCCACAGCCCCAGCCGGCTTCTTCCGCTCCCCTCACACAGGCTCCGGCCACAGGCAGCCGCCTTTACGCCCGGAACTGCATCCTCCTGATCTGATTCGACGACTTCTCAAGCCCGTGGTGTGTACGCACAGGCGCACCGCGGAACGATGGCTCGTGTCGTGGAACTGTGCTTTCCCTGCAGATCAGTATGAAACGGTTCATTTATTTTCTTTTCGTAGCAACGGTTGTCTTCGATGCCGCCGTCCAGGCGCAGCTGGCAACCAACCACCTTGTCCTTGCTGCTGAATACCTGAGCGCGTTGAGCGAGGAAATGCGCACCAACAATCCTGCGCTGCGCGCCGCCCAATCGCGCACGGCCGCTGCCGAAGCGAACGTGGCCGCGGTTCGCACTTGGGAAGATCCGATGGCGCGAGTCGGGGGAACGGCGGCGGAACGCGAGATGCGCATGGACGATGGCGACGTGGCTTACGGCGTTGAACAAAAGCTTCCGTTGTTTGGACGGCCGAAGTGGACCCGACGCGTTGCCGCCGCGGAAGCCACCACTGAACTGGCGCGCTCAGAATTTCAGTTTCAACAAATGCGTGCGGAGTTCGCCCGCACTGCGTTCCGCACCGCCTTGGCGAGCGAAGTAGTCGCCATCGCCGAGGAAGATCTCGCCTGGCTCGAGTTGATGCGCCGCACCATGGATTCCAAATACGAAGCGGGGCAGGCGACGCTGGTCGAAGTCCTGCAGATCAGCAACGAACACGGCCGTCGAACGACGTCCCTGCAGACCGAGCGCGATCGACTGGGCGCGCAACGGGTAACGTTGAATCGCTTTCTTGGGAGAGGACACGATGCCGCGTGGCCGGATCTCCGGCTGCCGGAGGTTGCCGGCCCTGTGGTTTTCAACGAGAAACTGGTTGAGTTCGCTCTCCGATACGAGCCGAAGATTCTCGTGATTCGGGAGCAAATCCGGCAGGCCGCAGCCGCTGTTGAAGTAGCCCGGCGCGGGCGCTTTCCCGAAATCGGCGTCGGCCTTGAAGCGCGCCAATATTCCGGCGACGGAGATTTTCGGCAGGGCATGCTTGTTTTTAGCACGAGCCTTCCGTGGGTGAATGGACGCAAATATCGCGAGGACGTCAAACGTGAGCGCGCCAATCTCAGAGCGACGGAATTTGAACTCGAAGACTACCAGGCAGCGTTGCGTGAAGAGGTGCATCTGCTCACCGTCAAGATCGACGCAGCGCAGCGAGAGGCATTGTTGTATCGCGACGAAATCCTTCCGCGCACGCGCGCGACGATGGAAACTGTTCGCGCAGGATGGGAAGCGAATCGAGGGACGGTGCGGGAGATGATTGAGGCGCGCCGCATGTGGCTCGAAGCCCGCCTGATGTACGCCCGCGCGGTGGCGGAGCAGTATGAAATGATGTCCGATCTCGTCCTCTGCTGCGGGCTCGGAGATCTTGCCGCACTCCAGATGCTGGGGGCCATTCCCGAAGCCGCCAATCCTGCCGGGTCACCATCCCAATGATTTCCAACACCATCATCCCACCACCAACAACAAACAAATAATGAAATTCATTGCTGCCAAAATCCACTGGGTCGGAATCCTCATGCTCGCCGGCTTTACGACCGCCGCTGGGGTCCTGTATTTCGACACGCCTTCGAAACCGGCAAAGAAGCGTGTCGCTGACACCACCGCAACTGAGCATATTCATGCGGCTGCGAGCGCAGATCACGCCGGGTGCAACCATGGTGCTCCACAGGCGGCAGGTACTTCGAGCGGTTGCACTTCGCACAGCGGTTGTGGATCCAGCGAAACGAAGGAAAAATCTGAAGGTTGCTGTGGCGGAAAAGCGGCGCCCCAAAAGATGGCGCTGCCGCCGGGACATCCTCCCATTGAGGGTTATACAGTCGCCGCCGACCCGCATGCAGGTTGCTCCCACGGCGCGGCGAAGCCGGATTCAACTCCCGCCGCTCACCCATGAACCGCCTTCCTTTCAGCCTGATCGCACTATTGATTGCGCTTGCCGCTGTATCGGGTTGCGGTGAATCGTCCGCGCCAGTGGAGAATGTCGCCAAAGCCGCGGCCTTCCACTGCCCGATGCATCCCACTTACACAAGCGATCGTCCGGGGGATTGCCCGATTTGCGGGATGAGCCTTGTGCGAATCACTGGCGGCGGCGAGAGCAAATCTGCTGCGAACATCCCCGGCCGGGTCGCAATCGTTCTCGCACCCGAGAAGCGACAGCTGATCGGGCTGACGTTATCAACGGTCGAAAAGCGGCCGCTGATTGGTTCGATTCGCAGTCCTGGCGTTGTGACGCATGACGAAACGCGTTACGCACGGATCGCCCCGCGTTTCGGCGGCTGGGTGAAATCGTTGCAGGTGAACTTCACGGGCCAGGCGGTCCAGGCCGGCGAACCGTTGTTCACGGTTTACAGTCCGGAGTTATTCACGGCGGAAACCGATTACCTCCTGGCCTTGCGCAACCTGCAGCACTCGACAAACAGCGCGGCGGCGCAAAAGGAATCCGCGCGTCATCTGCAGAACACCGCGCGCCGCAAATTGACGCTGCTCGAAGTCGGCGATAACGAAATCAAGGAGCTTGAGGAACGCGGCAGGGCCGTTGATGAACTCCAGGTGCGCGCGCCGATGTCCGGGCACGTCATCACGAAAGCCGCGGTCCAGGGCCAGGCGTTCGAGCCAGGTGAGATGCTTTATGAGATCGCTGACCTATCGCATCTCTGGATCCAGGCGTCGGTCCACGAAGCGGACTTGCCGCTGATTACTCTGGGACAGAAGGCAACGGTCACGTTTCCAGCGTTGGGCGGGCGGGCGTTTGAGAGTTCCGTCTCTTTCATCAGCCCTCACCTGGATCCCCAGACGCGCCGTGGCCAAGTGAGACTTGAACTGGCTAATGCGAAACACGAATTGCGTCCGGAGATGTGGGCGACTGTCGAGTTTGAGCTTCGGACCGATGACGTGATCGTCATTCCCGCGAGCGCTGTGATCGACACCGGGACGCGGTGGGTGGCATTTGTCAACGGCGAGATGAATCACCTTGAACCGCGCGAGGTAAAGATTGGCCAGCGCACGGATGAATACTTCGAGGTGCTTGAGGGAATCCGCGAGGGCGAGAAGGTGGTCACCCGCGCCTTGTTCCTTGTGGATTCTGAGAGCCAGTTGAAAGCCGCTATTTCAGCGATGAGCACAACCCCGGAGCATCAGCATTAGGGATGCAACGGGTGCTGATAACGGCTAGCGCACAAACGCGCTTTTTCTCCCTCTCCGCCGCGGAGCGGAGGAGAGGGGGAGCGTTTAGGCATTGGCCCACCGACGGCGGTTTGGCTGGATCAGAGCACCCTCTCCCCCGGCCCCTCTCCCGCTCCTGCGTCGCAGGCGAGGGGAGAGAGAATAGGCAGCACGATGAATGGAAATTTCAGTTTGCCTTGCCGCCGGCATTCTTCTCCCCCTCCGCCGCGGAGCGGAGGAGAGGGTTGGGGAGAGGAGGAGCGTCTAGGCAATGGCCAACGGATGAGGGTTTGGCTGGATTCGAACACCCTCTCCCCCGGCCCCTCTCCCGCTCCTGCGTCGCAGGCGAGGGGAGAGAGAATAGGCAACACGGTGAATGGAAATTTCAGTTTGCCTTGCCGCCGGCATTCTTCTCCCCCTCCGCCGCGGAGCGGAGGAGAGGGCTGGGGAGAGGAGGAGCGTTTCTGTTTTTTGACGGCAGGAGCTCGTCACGCGCAAGGTTCTTGTGGATTTTGAATAATTGTTCGTGGGTCAGGCGGGAGGTAGCGATTGTTGTGGCGTGCACGATCAACCGAATAAACGCCGGTCCGGTTGTGAAGAGCATTCCATATTTCCAGCAACACGCCATCGCGGTTCGTCCGCCACTGTCGATTCCAGAATCGCAGCTCAAGAACTCCTTGTTCAGCCAAGCGTGCGGACCTTCGGGCGTCGTGCGCCATCTTCCCTGGAACTCCATGCTCGAACCCGTCGAGTTCGACGGACAAGCAAGCCGCCGGGCAATAGAAATCGAGGAAATATTGGAGCATGGGATGTTGTCGGCCGAACTTGAATCCTGCGAAGCGGCCCGCTCGAAGAGCCTTCCACAACTCTTTTTCCTCGCGAGTTGCATCGCGCCTCAGTCGCCGTGCTTGCCCCGTCCTCTCCATGGACGCCAATTTACAAACGGATCATCGAGGAGACGAGAAAACTTTAGTAGAGACATCATTTGGCGCCGTGGATCCGAGCACCCTCTCCCCCGGCCCCTCTCCCGCTCCTGCGTCGCGGGCGAGGGGAGAGGAAACAGCCGATACGACAATCGGAATAACCAGTTTGGTTTGCTGACGCCCTTATTCTCCCTCTCCTGCTCCTGCTCCTGCGTCGTACGGAACCTGAACCTTTTCCGGCAATGAACTCCATTTCCAAACCGTCCCCAATGTCACCAAAGCCGTCCGATTCGCTCATCGAGCGCATCATTGAATGGAGCGCGCGCAACAAGTTCATGGTGTTCATGCTGGTCGGAGCACTTTTCCTCGGCGGCCTCTACTCCATGCGCAGGACGCCGCTCGACGCCATTCCCGACCTGTCGGATGTCCAGGTTATCGTCTTCACAGAATGGGAAGGACGCAGTCCAAATCTCGTCGAGGACCAGGTCACCTACCCGATCGTCACCAAGCTTCTCAGTGCGCCGCGCGTTCGCGTCGTGCGTGGCTATTCGTTTTTTGGATACTCCTTCGTTTACGCCGTTTTTGAGGATGGCACCGACATTTATTGGGCGCGCTCCCGTGTGCTTGAATATATGCAAGGGCTCGCAGGCAGCCTCCCCGAAAATGTGACTCCAACGTTGGGACCTGATGCGAGTGGCGTCGGATGGGGATTTCAATACGCACTCGTAGATCGCAGCGGACAAAACGATCTCGCGCAACTGCGCTCGTTCCAGGACTGGCACCTCCGATACTGGCTGCAAAGCATCGAAGGAGTTGCCGAAGTCGCCACGTTCGGAGGCTTCGAAAAACAATACCAGGTGGAGATCGATCCCGACCGCCTTGCTTCATACAACATCGCGCTTCCCACCATCGTCGCCGCCATCCGAAACGCGAACAACGACGTTGGCGGCCGGGAACTCGAACGGTTTGGGACCACTTACCTCATTCGCGGCAAAGGATATATCCATTCGCTCGATGACCTGCGGCTTGTCGTCGTGGGCGCCGATTCCAGGGGAACGCCTGTGCTGCTCAGGGATGTGGCGAGGAACATCGCGGTTGGTCCCGAAATGCGACGCGGTGCCGGGGATTTCAACGGGGAAGGCGAGACGGTCGGCGGCATTGTCGTTGTTCGGTATGGGCAAAATGTTCTCGAGGTCATCGATCGCATCAAAGCCAAACTCGAGGAACTCAAGCCGTCGCTCCCCGCCGGGGTTGAAGTCGTTTATACCTACGACCGTTCCGAATTGATTCGTCATTCCATCGCCACCCTGAAGGACACGATCCTTGAGGAATCCATCATCGTTGCGATTGTGATTGTCATCTTCCTGCTGGATTTCGGCGGCGCCGTTCGTGCGATTGTCACGCTGCCCATTGCCGTCGTGATGGCGTTTATCCCGATGTATCTAATGGGCGTCACTGCCAACATCATGTCGCTCGCAGGCATCGCAATTTCGATTGGTGTCCTCACCGATGAAGCCGTGGCGATGGTAGAGAACGTGCACAAGCGATTGGAGCATGCGCCGCCAGGTCTTTCCCGGGCGCAACGGCAGGAGATCATCATTGCTGCATGCAAGCAGCTCGGGAAACCGCTGTTCTTTGCGCTGCTCGTGATCACGGTCAGCTTCATGCCGGTATTCACGCTCGAGGCCCAGGAAGGGCGGCTGTTCAAGCCGCTCGCCTACACCAAGACTTTCACGATGGCCTGCGCTGCGCTGCTGTCGATCACGCTCGGGCCCGCACTGATCGTGCTGATGACGGGCGCCAAAGTCATTCCCGAGCATCGCCACCCCATCAGCCGCGTGCTGCATCGACTGTATTATCCGTGGGTCAGCGCTTTGATGCGAAGGCGAATTCTTTCGATCGTCATTGCAATGGTGGCGATTGGATCGGCCATTCCGATCTACACGAAGCTGGGATCGGAGTTCATGCCACCCCTGAACGAAGGCACCATCCTTTACATGCCGACCACGTTACCCACGGTTTCGATCACGGAAGCCACGCGGTTGATGCAAATCCAGGACCGGATTTTGAAGCAATTCCCGGAGGTGCTCACGGTTCATGGCAAGGCGGGCCGGTCAGAGACCGCGACGGATCCCGCTCCGATGGAGATGTTCGAAACGGTCGTGCAACTCAAAGCGCCCGGGCAATGGAGAAAGATTTCGCAGGAGCGCTGGTATTCGAACTGGGCCCCTGAGTGGTTGAAGAGCGGGTTGCGCAGGATCTGGCCCGATGAACGGTCAATCACGTGGGACGAACTGATCGCGGAAATGGATGAAGCGATGACGATTCCCGGGCAGGTGAATGCCTGGACCATGCCGATCAAGGCACGCATCGACATGTTGAACACAGGCATCCGCACACCTGTGGGAGTCAAGATCTTTGGAACCGACCTGAAGGAAATCAGCGTTCTCGGGGAGCGCCTGGAAGCGGTGTTGGGCGCTGTTCCGGGAACCCGCAGTGCCTACGCGGAAAGAACCATTGGCGGCCTGTACCTGGATATCATTCCCAATCGAGCGCAAATCGCGCGATACGGGCTCAACGTCGAGGACGTGTTGATGATGGTGGAGACAGCCATCGGCGGAATGTCGGTGGATCGCACGTTTGAAGGCCGTGAGCGCTACTCAATCAATGTTCGCTACAGCCGCGAGTTGCGCGATGACCCGGAGAAGCTCAAGCGCGTTCTGGTGCCCGTGGCAATGGGTGGAACCGCAGTCGGGCGAAGCGATGAAGCGGCCGGGGGAACGACGAGCATTGGAACGGTGACACAGGTGCCTTTGGGCGAACTTGTGGATATTCATACGACGACAGGACCGCCGCTCATCAAGAACGAGGATGGAGCGCTGACGGGATGGGTGTACGTCGACGTGGCCGGACGCGACATTGGAACTTACGTGAAGGACGCGAAAGCGCGGGTGTTTGAACAAATCCAGCAGGCGGGCCTGTTGCCGCCTGGATATCGCATTGAATGGACTGGACAGTATGAATACATGCTGCGGGTTCGCGAACGGCTGCAGGTGGTCGTGCCTCTGACGCTCGTTCTGATCTTTATATTGCTGTATTTCAACTTCCGCAGCTTTGGGGCGACCGCGATAATCCTGCTGTCGATCCCCTTCGCCATGACGGGCAGCATTTGGCTGTTGTGGCTGCTTGATTACAACCTAAGCATCGCGGTGTGGGTGGGGATCATCGCGCTGGCCGGGCTTGCGGCGCAAACAGGCACGGTGATGATCATCTACCTCGATGACGCCTTTCACGCGTATCAGCGCGCCGGCCGCATGAACACGCAGCACGACCTGTTTGAAGCCATAACGTACGGAGCGGTGCAGCGCGTTCGGCCAAAGTTGATGACTGTTGGAACGACGATCCTGGGATTGATTCCCGCCATGTGGGCAGCAGGCGCGGGTGCTGAAACGATTCAACGGATTGCAGCGCCAATGATTGGAGGACTGCTGACATCGACGATCCTTACCCTCGAAATTGTTCCTGCGATTTACTCACTCTGGCGCGGACGGCAGGTTCAATGGGTGAAAGGACCGAAGCCTCCGCGCAAGACGTGGAAGGAGTTAAGCGTGGGCTTTGCCGAGTTGGAACGCGGTGAACACGGTTATCCATCACAACCTGCGCCAACGACCTCAGTGCCTGTTGTGAACGACGATGTGCGCCGCGGTTCAACCATCGGCAAATGGCTCTTGTGGATCAGCGTGGCGGTTGCCGCCGCACTCGCTTTGATATTGTGGCAGCGCAGGAATGCCGCGACGGAAAAAATCTCGCCTGTGTTTCCGACGAACTCCGTCGAAGCTGCGGCCGCCCCGGCGTTGCCGCCCATGGAACTCAGCGACATGCAGCGTGAAGCGTTTACGTCGCTGTTGCAGACGGTCGATGCGATCACTTCCAGCCTGGCGGCCGACGATCTGCAGCGATTCAACCGCGTCCAGGCTCAATGGTCCGAAGCCCTGCAACGGGCGCTCGCCGCTTTTCCCGCGGACCACGCCTGGCATCCGCTGTTGCAGCGCATCGCGGGCGCGCCATTGTCGGCAGCCGGCGACCTCGGGCAGGCGCGCGAGCAGTTTTTGCCATTCAGCAGCGCGGTAGTGGAATTCGTCGCAATCGTTCGGGAGCAGGACAATCGATCGGCTGGCCTGAAAATCTTTCGCTGTCCCATGGCGCCGAAGCCGGGGCGATGGATGCAATTGCAAGGTCCCCTGCGAAACCCCTTCTTTGGTGATGAAATGCTCGAGTGCGGAACCGAAGTGAGCGTCAAGTCAGCGCTGTGATGTATTGCGTCTCCGACAGGTAATGGGGGAGTGTGAAGGGAAGGACGTGGTAAGGTGCGGGGGATTTGCGGATTGTGGCGTCAGATTGTTCTCCCTCTCCGCCGCGGAGCGAAGGAGAGTGTTGGGGAGAGGAGGAGCGTTTAGGCATTGGTCGACGGAGGAGGGTTTGGCTGGATCAGAGCACCCTCTCCCCCCGGCCCCTCTCCCGCTCCTGCGTCGCAGGCGAGGGGAGAGAGAATAGGCAGCACGGTGAATGGAAATTTCAGTTTGCCTTGCTGCCGGCATTCTTCTCCCTCTCCGCCGCGGAGCGGAGGAGAGGGTTGGGGAGGACCTTCCGAAACTTGCCAGATACGAGTTCTTCGCCGACTATCCTCGCATTCCAGAACGATTGTTCGAGATGCGCGCCACTACGTCGATATCACAGAAGCCAGGCCAGGCTGCAAGCAACGGCACGGGCAAGAAGAACGCCTTCAGCGAAAGCGCGGCGTGGCGGGACGTGGGCGCGGGCTGGCAGCCGCTGTTTGGGAGTTTTCGCGGCGTTGGTTACAGCATCGAGTGGCATGATTTTCTCGCAAAAAGGGACTTCGACTGGGCGGCGAGTTTTCATCCGGGCTGCCTTGAACTTTGCCTGAACCTGGAAGGCACGGGCTTTGTGGAAGGCCGCGGCGGCCGCACGGACTTCGTTCCCGGAGTCGCGGGATTCTATTATCGGAACAACGACGCGCTGAAGGCTGAGCGCAAATCAGGCGAGCGCCACCAGTTCCTCACGGTGGAATATGCGCGACCCTTCCTCGCCAAGCATCTGGCCGGCACGGAAGCGACCTTGCATCCGGTCGTGCGGGCTGCGGTGGAGGGCAAGACGGCTGAATCAACGGCTGGACTAGTGACGAAGCTCACGGCCGCGCAGCAACAAATCATCGCCACGCTGCGCCAGCCGCCGGTGTATCAGACCGCGCAGGCGGTTTGGTATCAGTGCAAGGCGCTGGAACTTGCGGTGACCTTTTTCATGCAGCCCCCGCCCGAGGAGGAATTCTTCTGCACGCGGCAGCAGCGGCTCGCGCAGGAACGGGTCGAACAGGTGATCTTTCTCCTAAAGCAAGATTTGGCGGAGCCGCCGTCGCTTGAGGAACTTGGACGCCAGATTGGCTGCAGCCACTTTTATCTGAGCCGTATTTTTTCCAACCACACGGGCAAGACGATCACGCAGTATCTTCGGCAGATGCGCATGGAACGGGCGGCCGAGCTCCTGCGTTCTGGCGAATACAACGTGACCGAAGCGGCCATGGAAGTGGGATACTCAAGCCCGAGCCATTTCAGCCAGGCCTTCCACGAAACATTCGGCTGTTGTCCGGGCTTGTATCCGCTCAAAACGCCGACGCAGCAGCGATAACGAAATCGCGCAAGGCTCGGAAGCGGGTAACATCGCTTATTTCAGCTATCCAATCTTGCATTTCGACGTGCTGGGAAATGCCTGGTCGGGTGGCGTGGATCGGGCAATTGATTGGGTTGTTCGTTTCTTTGCCGAAGGAACGTTCTATGCATTGTTCTCCCGTGTTCCTCGGATTTGATCCGCAGTTAACTCGCTGCGAATTTTTTGGAACCTGCGGTCTTTTCATCACTCACATTCTGGAAGCCTGTGTTTTCGTTGAACGAAATCGGGCGCGCGTGACAAGCGAGTGTGTTCGCTTGCTGGATTCGCCTCCACCCACTCGGGCGGACACGCGATTTGAAAATCATCTCTATATCCTGGAGGCATTCATGCATTGCAAAAAGTGCGGGTGGTTGATTTCGTCAGTCCTGATCGCGGCCTTGCGAGCGCAAGGCGAGCCTTACTTGCCGGCCATTGAACGCGGCAACGTTGCAATTTATCTGTTGCCAGTGGCTACAGGCATGGCAGCGCCCGACTATGCCATCAGCCCGCCCGGCGACACCAACCGGCTCTTCGTTGTCGAGCAGAACGGGTTGCTGCGCATTCTGGAAAACGACGTTCTTTTGCCGGGTGCCGCGCTCGACCTGCAAAGCCGTGTGCAGCCGCCGTTGAACGCCGCGAGCGCCAATGACGAGCGAGGATTTTTGGGACTTGCATTTCACCCCGGCTACTTCGATTCACAGAGCGCCGGTTTTCGCACGCTCTACACCTATACGAGTGAACCGATTCCCGCAAATACGCCGCCCACATACGTCGCTCCTAATGGCGCAACGCAGGGATACAAACTGGTGATCAGTGAATGGAAGATCTCTGAAACAAACGCCAACGTGGTGGATCCCACGTCCCGCCGCGAACTCATTTCGTTCGGCAAGAACGCCAACAACCACAATGGGGGAACGATCACCTTTGGTCCCGATGGTTATCTGTACCTTGGACTGGGTGACGGAGGAAACGCCAATGACGTGGGCCCGAGCCATATCGAACCGGGCGGCAACGCTCAAAACCTGACGACGCCTCTTGGAAAGATGCTTCGAATCGATCCCATCGATCCTGCGCTTACGGGAAGCAGCACGAACCCGATCAGCGCAAACGGACAGTATCGGATTCCCGCCGACAACCCGTTTCAAGGCGCAGGGGAGGTTCCTGAGATTTACGCATATGGATTGCGCAACCCGTATCGATTCTCATTTGATCGCGGCTCGGGCGACTTGATTCTTGCGGATGTCGGCCAGCGCAATATCGAGGAGATTGATCGCATCGTGAAGGGCGGCAATTACGGGTGGGCGGTGAAGGAAGGTGAGTTCCTGTTCGACCGGGCAACGGGCACGATTGGAAACCCCCCGGGTAATCACAGCCCTGGTGTTCCAGCGGGAATGATCGACCCGATCTCGGGGCCGGGCGGAACACTGCAGTATGACCATGGCGATGGCATCTCCATCACAGGCGGGTTCGTTTATCGCGGCACTGCCATTCCGGAACTCATTGGGAAATATGTCTTTGGCGATCTCGCGTTGCGCAATTTGCCGCCCCGCGTCGACGGCCGCATCTTCTACGCCGATCTTGAAGAGGGCATCATTCGCGAATTCAGGCTGCCGCAATTCGTGGATGACCTCCTCCCCGGCGGCCTTACAGTCCACGGTTTTGGTGAGGCTGCTGATGGCGAATTGTACGCCCTTGTCACAAACACTGCACCCAATGGCAACGGTGGAATTGTTTACAAGTTGGTGGCGATTCGACTTCAGCTCCGGCAGTTGGAAGATAGCGTCGAGCTGTCGTGGCCGGTGTCGGGCGGCACATTGCAGGTGCAGACGAACGCCGTGGATGGGATCACCGCGGAATGGTCAACCGTCGCCGGTTCTGACCAGACGAATCGAGTGGTGGTTCCGCTCGATGCAGCCGGCTCCGGCAGTTTCTTTCGCTTGGTGCATCCGTAAACGCAACAAACCGCACCGGACGTTGCGCAGGTTTCTCCCGACGAGTCGCGACTGTATCGCAGGCTTCGAGCCTGCCGGGCGTGGATCGCGCCCTGCAGGTTCGGGGGCCCGCGCCGCGAGTTGCGAAGGCTTTCGCGGTCGGAATCGCCAGCTTTCAAGCCTGCTGCGGAACCGCTCAGGGCTTTCGCAAACGATAGAACATCTGGCTGCCTTCCAGCGCATTCGTGATGAATTTTTGATCATCGTGAATGATTGGAGACACCGGATGCGGAACCCAGTTTGCGCCGGGGAGATCGTCGGATTGTTCCAGGCTGAATCCTGCTGAAGCTGCGGGCCATGAAAGGATCAGGTTTCCATCGATGGCTTCAGCGCGGAGTGCCTCCGCTGCGATTTGAGCTTCGGGCTGGAAGACGATGTAATCCAGCTCAAGGACATGACCGATGCTGGCGACGTTTTTTCCAGTGATGGTGAACCGCAGCTCGTGCTGGCTGTTCGACGCGACTTCCACGATTCCGCAGTCGAACTGTTTGAGCATATTTGTGGAGAGGAAGTTTGCAGGCGGCGAATTCGTGGCAAGAAGATATACGACATTGGTTGCGGAATAGGTGTCGTGCTGGGCACCTGCGGCCCGCAATTCCCCGGCACCAGAACCAAAGGCAGGCTGGAATTGTGCCCCGTCGGGACGCGCGTTTGCGACAACCAGGAGGCGATAGCGCCCTGCAGTCAGGTTCGTAATTGCCCAGGAGACGCTTGCGCCGACGCCTGCTGCATTGAAGCGCGCCGCTTGCCCGCGGCTGAATGCGAGGTTGGCAGTCGATTGCAGGACGCTGCCGGGGCTCGGGGTGGCTGCACCTGATTCCGCCTCGAATGCATTTGCCGGAACAATCGTATAACTCTGCCCGGCGACCGTCGGAAATTCCCACAAACCCGGGCGGACCATCGGCGTGTTTACAAAATCGGATCCTGATTTAACACCAATCGGCCATTTCGAACGCACGCGGCAGGTGTTGCCGAGGGTCGACAAGATCGTTGCGGAAGCGAGACGATTGCTCTGCCATTCAATATCCACCTCGAATCCGCCTCGCGCGCGCAGGCCGGTGACGGCGCCATTGGTCCACTTTGATGGCAATGCAGGCAGGATAAAAACTTCACCGCGCTGACTTTGCAGGAACAACTCCGCCACGCCATTCATCATTCCAAAAATGGCGTCCACCTGCCGGTTGGGATTGTCGTGGAACACCAGGTTGGTTGAGCACTTGGGATCTGCAATCACATTGGTGGCGTAGTAATAAGCGCGCTCGGCATCGAGCAGCCGCGCACGCAGGTTCATTCGCCACGCCTTGCCCCATCCGATGTCCCCGTTTCCGCGAATGTCCGTTGAAACCTTCGCTGCCGCCGCGACACGGGCGTTATGGAACGGAGTGATTGTTTCCCCGGGCCACAGGCCAACCAAATGGGACATGTGCCGATGCGTGTCGCCAGGCTCGTCCACGTCTTCCAGCCATTCCTGTAATTGTCCCAGGCGACCGATCATCTGGGGCGGCAGGCGATCGCGCATCTGCAGCACGTTTGTCCGCAGTTCGGCGTCAATCCCGAGAATCTCAGTGGCGGTTGCGATGTTGTCGCACAGTTCGCGAATCAGTTCATTGTCCATGGTTGGGCCCGGGACATTTGGAACGTCGTGATCAGGATGATTGTGCTCTGATGAATAGGAAGGGTTGGTGACCAGCCAGTTGGTGTTCGCGGGATGCGGAATCAGGAAATCCAGGAAGAACTCGGCTGCACTCTTCATGAGCGGGTAGGCGGTGTTTGCGAGGTAGTTGGTGTCGCCATTGAATTCGTAATGCCACCAAAGATTTTGACAGAGCCACGCCTGGCCGGCAGGCCACATGCCATCGAAGTTGTTAATCGGCGCCGCGCCGCGCCAGAGATCGGTGTTGTGATGCACGACCCAGCCAGGCGCTTCATAGAGCTTCTGTGCCACTCGACTGCCGGTCACTGCGAGATCCTGCGCCATCGAAAACATCGGGATGTGCGATTCCGGCAGGTTGCAGACTTCGGCCCCGGCGTAGTTGAGTTCCTGGTTGATGTTCAACGTCATCTTGCTTTCCCAGGACGGGTTTGTCGTTTCGTTCCATTTGCCCTGCAAGGTGAGCGGCTGCGTTCCTGGCCGTGATCCGGAGATCATCAGATAGCGGCCAAGCTGAAAATACAGCGTCGAGAGATTGGGATCGTCGCCCTGAGGAATGCGGCGGATGCGATGGTTGATCGGCAGATTGGTTTTGGCACTGGTGCCGAGGTCGAGTGACACACGCCGAAAGAGCGGTTGATAATCGTCAAGCTGGCGCTGGCGCAGTTCGCCATACGTTTTCTCCGCTGCGGCCGCGATGTTGTTGGAACAGAGCAGGGAGTAGTCGGCGCTGAGGTCATCATATTTCACGAAGTTCGACGCAATGCTCAGCAGCAGAATCACGGCATCGGCATTGGTGACGGCCAGTGACGAACCTGCCGGAGTGACGGAACCGCCTTCTGCAATGACTCGGACGCGCGCCTCGTATCGAATGGCGTTGGTAAGGCCTGACGCGAAGTATTCCGGCCTGGGCATCAGGCTGACGCGGGCGTTCATCACGAGATCATTCCCGGCCGCCATTATGGAGTGTTCGGGCTGCGGATTGCTGAATGCGCAGGTAAAGCTGAGCTTTGCCGCGGCGCTGGCCGTAAGGCGGATCACGATCACCTTGTCCGGAGCGCTGGCGAAGACGTCGCGGTTATAGGTCGTTCCGCTGTGCCCGTAACTGACGCAGGCCGTGGCGGTATCGAGGTCAAGCGAGCGGCGATATTGCGTCGCGCCGCTGTGTGCGAAGTTCAGCAACAGGCTGCCTGCCGGTTGAAACATCGCCTGCCTGAGCGGCACGCTCATGAATTTGTTTTTTTCGGTCGTGGAGATGGATTGTCCGTTGAACACCTTGGCGCGAATGCTCGCGAGATTTGCGGGCGTGGCGTTTGGGTTTTCGTAGAAATGCGGCTGGCCCGTCCAGATCGTTTCCTCGTTGAATTGGATCTGCTCGCTGTTGACGCCCCCGAAGATCATCGCTGAAAGTTTTCCATTCCCCACGGGCAGCGCTTCCTGCGTCCAGCTCACCGCGGCATTCGTGTACCACAAGACCAGCGGGCCGGGATCGGCGCGGAGCGAAAGGGCGAAGGTGACGAAAAACAGTCCCGAAAAGATGCGTGCAACTCGGCTCATGACGATGGAGAACGCAATGTGCTGAAAAACCGGCGGCAAGGCCATCAGGCACCTGCCAGTTCGCTTGCGAAAATCGCCGGGAGCGGGGATGCGGGTGCAACATGCCGACAATAATTCGCAAGCGACGGGCGGCAGCGCGCGCAGCGCTTCTCTAGTTTTTGCCCCACGCATGAATCCTTCTTTGACCCGATCATTGTCTGCGCTCGTGATGGCCCAGGGTGCAGTGGCTGTCGCTCAGGACAACGCCGAAATCCCGGCCGCGACATCGTCCGGCACGAACGCACCGTCGCAACTTCCAGACGTGGTGGTGAGCGGCGAGGCTGATTCCTTCAAGCCTGAAAGCGTGGGCTCCCCGCGTTACACCGAACCTGTTCGGGACATCCCGCAAACCATCACCGTCATTCCGCAGGCCGTCATGCAGTCCCAGAATGCAACGACCTTGCGGGACGTCCTGCGAAACACGCCTGGAATCAGCATGCAGGCCGGCGAGGGCGGAGTGCCTGCCGGTGACAATCTTTCAATCCGCGGATTCAGTGCCCGAACCGATCTCTTCGTGGACGGCATGCGTGATCTGGGCGGTTACAGCCGCGACGTGTTCAACGTCGAGCAGGTCGACATCGTCAAGGGGCCCGCTTCAACCTACACGGGCCGCGGGTCGACGGGCGGCTCGGTGAACCTCGTGACCAAGACGCCGCGGATGAATGATTTCTACGGCGGATCCCTGGGCTTCGGAACTGACGAGTACCTGCGCGGGACGGTGGACATGAACCAGCCGTTGAACAGCCTCGGTTTGAGCAATTCCGCTGTTCGCTTGAATCTGTTGTATCATGAGAACGACACTCCTGGGCGCGACTTTGTGGAAAACCAACGGTGGGGCATTGCTCCGTCGCTTGCGTTCGGGCTCGGAACACCCACGCGGTTGATCTTCACCTACATGCATCTGGATCAGGACAATCGTCCCGATTACGGAATTCCGTGGGTTCCGAATACGCTATCTCCGGCCACTTTGGCGAACTATGGCCTTGATGCGGGCGACATCAATCACGCGCCGCCTGTCAGCTTCCGCAACTTTTACGGGTTGAAGAGTGATTATGAGACTACGCGCACCGACATTCTCAATGCGCGGGTGGAACACGATTTCAATGACGTGCTGACGCTGCGCGAGCAACTTCGATTCGGAATGGTGCGGCGGGATTCCGTGATCACAGCACCACGATTTAATACAGCCACCAATCTTCCCGCTGCCCAGGCGATCAACCGTCAGGCGCAGGGACGCGACCAATACGACACGATCTACGGCAGTCTGACAGATTTGCTGGCGAATTTTGAAACGGGGCCCGTGGAGCATTCGACCGTGACCGGTCTTGAGCTTACTCGCGAGGAGTTTAAGAACTACGGCCGCGCGTTCTTTTCATCTGTTCCTGGCCCCGCGACAGCTCCGTTCGCAGATTTATATAATCCGAATCCCAATGCCGATCGGTTTGGGAACCTGCGCCGCAACGGCAACAGGAACGAAGCCACTGCGGACACGCTCTCTCTTTACGCATTCGACACATTGAAGGTCGGTGAACATTGGGAGTTCACGGCTGGAGTACGGTGGGATCATTTTGATGTGGAGGCCGAAGCGTTTACGCCGTCCGGCAGCACGACTTTGCAGCGCACTGACGACATGGTGAATTGGAAGGCTGGCGTTGTTTACAAACCGGTTGAACAGGGCAGCGTTTACTTTGGTTTTGGAACGTCCGCAAATCCGTCCGCGGAAGGTTTAGTGCTCAGCACGAACCTGAACAATGCGGCCAACATCAACCTCCCGCCGGAGGAGACGCGTTCGTATGAACTTGGCACCAAGTGGGATCTCTTCGACGCGCGTTTGAGCGCGAGCTTCGCCTTGTTCCGCACTGAGAAGTTCAATGCACGGACGATCGATCCCGTCGATTCGACTGACGTCATCGCGTTGAATGGCGAGCAGGTGGTGCAGGGAATCGAGTTAGGGCTCGCAGGCAGGATCACGCGAAACTGGCAGGTGTTCGCAGGTTACGCCTACATGGACAGCGAGATCACGAAGTCTGACAACCCCCTGGAGGCCGGGGCCCGGGTCAACAACACGCCAGAGCACTCGTTCAACCTTTGGACCACATATCGACTTCCTTTCAATCTCGAAATCGGCGGCGGCGCCTTTTACACGGGAGAGCGCCTGAATCCCACGGCGCCGCCCAACACCCGAACCGCTCCCGATTACTGGACCTTCGACGCCATGGCCGCCTATCACATCAATCGCAATGTCTCGATTCAACTCAACGTGTATAACCTGGCGGACGAGGAGTACATTGACCGCGTGGGCGGCGGGCACTTCGTTCCTGGGCCCGGTCGATCAGCGACGTTGACGGCATCGTTTACTTTCTAAACGCCATGCTGATCAACATCCCGAATGTCCTGAACCCCGATCAGGTTGCCGAGGCGCGCAAGATCCTTGAAACGGCGGAATGGGTCGATGGCAAGGTCACGGCCGGATACCAGTCCGCCAGAACCAAGGACAACATGCAGATCCCGGAAGGGCACCCGGCTGCGCGGCAGGTGGGGGAAATGATATTGAAGGCGCTGAGCCAGAATCCGCTGTTCCTTTCCGCCGCGATTCCGGCGCATGTCTTTCCGCCGCTGTTCAACAGGTATTCCGGCGGGCAGTCGTTCGGAACACATGTGGATAATGCGGTTCGCCAAATTCCTGGAACACCGCACCGCATTCGCACGGATCTGTCTGCGACGCTTTTTTTCTCGGCGCCCGACGAATACGACGGCGGCGAATTATGCGTCGAAGACACATACGGGGTTCACGCGGCCAAGCTTGCGCCGGGCAGCATGGTTCTTTACCCCTCAACCAGCCTGCATCATGTGAAGCCCGTCACGCGTGGCACACGGCTCTGTTCGTTTTTCTGGCTGCAAAGCATGATCCGGGAAGACAGCCAGCGATCGATCCTGTTTGACCTCGACCTCGCCATTCAGCGCCTGGGACGTGATCATCCGAGCCACCCTTCGGGCGTCCAACTCACCGGTGTTTACCACAATCTGCTCCGCCAGTGGGCCGAGATCTGAGCATGCGATTTCGATCCATTATTTTCTGGCTGCACCTGTGTGCGGGTGTGATTGCGGGTGTCGTGATTGCCATCATGTCTTTCACGGGCGCGGCGCTTGCATTTGAAAAGCAGATCACTGCGTGGGCCGAACGTGATTCCCGAACCGTCGCCGTTCCAGCGGAAGCTTCCGCCGCGCGCCTGCCTATCGATGATCTCGTGGCTGCAGTACGAGAGAAGCAGGGTGGACACCGGCCGGCCACGATTGTCGTGGCGAACGATCCCGCGGCCGCGGTGATGATGGGATTCGGCCGCACCAATTCGGTTTATGTGAATCCGTATACAGGAACGCTTCAACCTGTGAGCGGACAGGGAACGCGAACGTTCATGCACGTCATGATCGAGTGGCATCGTTATCTCGGCCGGCACGATGGCCAGCGCGCCACGGGCAAAGCGATCACAGGCGCGTGCAACGCAGCCTTCGCGGTGCTCGCCATCACGGGTTTGTATCTGTGGTGGCCGCGGAAGTGGAACGCGGGGGTCTTTCGATCGGTGGCCGTCATGACATTCCGCCTGCGCGGCAAAGCGCGGGATTGGAACTGGCACAATGCGGTGGGATTCTGGACTGCGCCGATCCTGATTGTCCTCACCCTGACCGCGATGCCGATTTCCTATCAATGGGCGGGAAATTTGATTTATCGGATGACGGGCAGCCCGGTCCCGCAACCGGGACCGCCGGGTGCGGCAACGCCCGCCGTCGTTGTGCCCGCGCCTGCCGATGGCACGCGTCCGTTGCGCCTGAATGAGTTGCTTCTTGCGGCACAGCGCGAGGTTCCGGGCTGGAAGGAAATCACGCTCCGCTTGGGCACTGGTGGACGCGGCGGAGCAGGGCGGCGCAATCCAACGCCTTCGCCTGCCGCTACGACCAACGAAAGCACTTCTGTGACGGGCGGCATGGAATCGCAACGCCGCGCCGAGCCGCCACAGCCCGTGATGGTCGCGATCCGGGAACGCCAGGCGTGGCCATTATTTTCTTCGGTCCAGCTGACGTTCGATCCCTTCACGGGCTCTGTGCTGCGAAAGGAAACGTTCAGCAATTACAACCTCGGACGCCAGGTGCGCTCGTGGACGCGTTTCCTGCATACGGGCGAAGCGCTGGGTTATGCGGGCCAGTTCGTTGCGGGCCTGGCTTCATTGGTCTCGCTGCTGCTTGTCTGGACCGGATTCGCTCTGACATGGCGCCGGTTCTTCAGCAAAACCAAATCGTAAATGCCATGCGACGGCCGCTGGTGCGGCCCGGGAGATGAAGCGATGAATACGGAGGTTGAACAGAGCGCGAACGACTTGACCCTTCGCGGCATTGCCCTGTTGAACACGCAACAAACCGCAGCTCTGCGTGAAGCAATCTCGTTCTTTGATCAGGCGATCCACCTTCGCCAAACGCTTCCTCTCGATGCACTGCCGTGGTCACGGTACGGATTCATCGCGGGCTGGATGAATCGTGGTGATGCGCTCACACGCCTTGGCTCCCCTGCAGAACTCACGGACGCCGTGCGATCGTTTGACCGCGCCCTTGCAGAGTTGCGCTTGCTGCCACTCGACATGAGCCCGTTGTTCCGTCAGCGACTCGCAATCGCGTGGCTGAACCGTGGGATCGCCTCGCAGCAACAGGGGACTCATGCTGCGCTGCAGGAGGCATTGCGTTCGTTTGAGCAGTGCGCCATCGCCGCGGAACATGCAGCGGTCAGGCAATTGCCTGAGGGACGCGAATTGCTGGCCGCCGCTGCGACCAATCGAAGCAACACGTTGCTGCAGCTGCCGGTTCCACGTCCGTTGGAGGCGCGGGCGGGTGTGCGGGAAGTTCTGGCCGGGTTGCGCGATGGCGAGCAATCCAATGTCCGGCTCGCAGAGATCGGACTCCGCTCGCGCCATGTGCTGTGCCGGTCGCTCGCGCTGTTGCTGACCAAACCCGGGTCGGCTGGCGATTCGAATCAATGGCTGGATGAAGCCACTGAAGCGGTGGAGCAGGGGCTGGCGCTCGTGAGCCATTGGGAAAGCCGGGGTGTCAGCAGCTTCGCCCCGATGCGGCTGGATCTGTTCCGATTCGGAGCGCGCGTGTACCAAACATATCAACCGCAGTTCCTGACGGAGTTTCTGCTGGAGCAAGTGGATTCCCGCAGCAATGCAGCCGCGATGCACGCGGCTGCATTGGAAGCGTTATGGCGCGCGGCAGCGGACGTCCCCGCGCGCGGCGGGCTTGCGGTGAACTCGCAACGCTTTGACGAACTGTTGCGTGAGCTTGCCGACCTGCGCGTGACAGAGGAAAAGCTGGACAGCCTGCGCCGCCGATCAGCCTTTCATTGAGGCTTCAGGCGTATTCCTGGATGGCTTCCTCGCCGCCGCGAATCGGATGCGATGCCATTAAGGGCTCCTCGGGATTGCGAAAATCGATGTTTGCGAGATCTGTGTAATGACGGAAAACGTCGACGTTCTGTATAAAGCCGGAGAACCGTTCGCAGCCAGGGCCGAATGCCGTCACGGGCACGTAATCCGAAGTGTGCGCATTGCTGGTCCAGCCGACGGAGATGTGATTGGCGAGGAGCTGGCCAAGTTGCACGACGTCGGAGTTCATCGCGTCATAAACCGGCGCCCCCTTTTTCGCGAGATACGCCTGGAACAGCCCTGCCTTGCGATCCGGCACAGCATACCCCGTCAATTCAGCCACAACCTCCTGGATGTGTTTAATCTCAGGAACGAAGTCACCGGGCGGACGTTCGCCCGATGCGGAGGAGCGCTCAGGATCGTGAACTGAAACCGTGGGACGAGGACGGCGCAATTCGCGGAGAATGCCGCTGAACGAAGCCTTGATGCCTGCCAGCTGCTTGAACTTGCGGGAGCTGTCTCGATATCCGTCGCCTGAACCATTGACGCCCATGTTGCCGTTCCCGTGATCGGTCGTGATGACTACCAGCGTATTGGGATGGCGCTTTTGGAAAGCAAGCACGACATCAAGCGCTTCATCAAACGCAATCAAGTCTCGCAACGCCGCCGCGGCATCGCAGCTGTGCGCGCCGTGATCCACGCGTCCCCCCTCGACCTGCAGGATGAACTGGTCATTGCGGCCGAGCCACTCCAGCGCGCGGCCCGTCATCGCCGCAAGGACAGGCACGCGTTCCATCAATCGCGGATCGGAAATTTGATCGAGGGTGTATGGCAGGTGGCTGTCGGAGAACGTGCCGATCCAGCGCTTGCTGGTGGGCGCGGAAGCCAGATCGGAAGCCGTGCGCATCACGTGATAACCCGCAGCCGCGAAGTCCGCCCGCAAATCACGTTTGTCGCGTCGTCTTGCGGGATCGATGAATTTGGAGCCGCCCCCGAGCAGGACGTCCACGCCGCGCTCAAGGTATTGCTGCGCGATTTCATCGCCTTCACCGCGGCTGTCCGTGGCGGCGGCGAAACCGGCCGGAGTTGCGTGTGTGATCTCCGTTGTCGTGACGAGTCCGCGTTTCCAGCCGGCCTGGGAAAACAGTTCGTAAAGCGTGGTGAGCGGTTTGCCCGAGGGCAGTTGATTGACGACGCCGTTGCGCACGCGCGAACCCGAACCCCAGCTCGACGATGCTGCGGAGGAATCGGTCACCATTGAATCCAGCGATCGCATGTTCATTAGCCCCTGCTTCACCCCCGGCTGGTTGGCCAATGCGATCCAGGTGAGTCCGCGCTGGCGAAGTTGATGCGACAGGTAATCGGCGCACGTCAACGTTCCCAGGCTCATGCCGTCGGCAACCATGTGAATGATGCGTTCCGGTTTTTGACCCACTGTGGCGGGTGCATCCGCGGAGCGGGCGATAAAAGGAAATCCAGCTGCGGTTCCAGCGGCGAGCACTGAACGGGAAACAAACCGTCGACGACTAATCATGCCAGAGAGTTAAGCCAAATTTGAGAAGGTTCAAGCCTGAAGGACGTGTGGGGAAACCAGCGAGGTGCATCCTGGCGCTGCCCCACGCGACAACGGCGGAGGAGCGCGGCGTTTACGCCGCTTGAGCGTTGGGGCTGAGATGCGCGCGGCCAGGTTCCATCGCTCCCGCAGGTTTCACGCTGAAGCAGGCTGAAGCCCTGCGCTCCGGCGCGGTGTAAGATGCGCCGATCGCCGCATTCGCCCGGTCCGTGCCTGCAAAGGACCGGCAATTTATCGCAAACGAACGAAAGCGGTGAGACACGGGAAATGGTTTCGTAGGCACCGTGAATTGCGCCAATACGATTCAACACGGGGCGGTCCTGGCAGGATCGCCGTCTGTGAACCGCCCTTCCCGGGCCGTTCCTTCCGCGCAGCCAGAAGGAGATCCAGGATTGCAGGTGCTCACGTTGGTCCTCTGGGTTGGATTTCTAGCCGTCGGCGCGCTCGGTTTCCAGTTGTCCTATTCACGACCGCAAGCGCCGCTGCCCGAGCCCGCACCCCTTCAGGCCCAATTTCTTAATGTAGAACTGACGCAGGAGGAACTTCCCGACATCGCTCCTGCCGCGGCCACGTCCGTGCCGTTGCCGGCTGCGGCTGCTTCCATCCTTCAGCCCGTCATGGAACCCGCGCTGCAAGTCGCGGAATCTTCCGCCGCAATCGCGTTTGCAGTGCCCGTATCCGCGCCCGCCCGGGTCGTCCCCACGCATCAGGCAAGTTGGTCCGCGGATGCCAAACCGGATGCGCGTCCCGTGCCGCCCCCCGTTCAGACCCTCACCTTCGGGCGGGGCGAAGGACGCCAGCCTGCTCCCGAGTATCCCGCCGTCGCACGGCGCCAGGGGCAGCAAGGTCCTGTCACCGTCAGTTTCGTGGTGGGTGCCGATGGACGCGTGATCTCAACCGAACTGGCTGAACCGAATCGCTGGCCTGTCCTGAACGAAGCTGCGATGCGCGACATTGCCCGCAAATGGCGTTTTTCCCCTGGTCCGGTGCGCGCTTACAAGGTCGTCATCCGCTATGAGCTCGAAGGCTGACGCACCCGCGGCCGGATTGATTTCATGTTCGCTAACGTTGTTGTTGATTACTTCCTTAAAGGCGGCCCGATCATGTGGCCGATTCTCCTATGCTCCATCGCCGCGCTTGTAGTCGTCGTGGAACGTTCGCTCTGGTGGTGGTCGCTGACAAAGCAGACCCGCGCTCCGGAGCTGGAGAAAGCATTTGACGCGATTAGTCGCGGAACCTTCGACAACGCGCTCCAACTCACCCAGGAGACCCGGAATCCGTTTCTTGCAACCGTTCGCGAGGGGCTGCTTCACGCGCACACTTCCATGCTCGGTGCGATGCAGTTGCACGCGGAGAATGAAGTGGAAAAGGCTGAGAAACGCCTGTGGATTCTCAGCACGTTCATCACGCTCGCGCCGCTGCTCGGCCTGCTCGGAACGGTCACGGGCATCATGCACTCGTTCAACTTTGTGGGCGATGACCAGCTTGCCGCGACCAAAGTGAGTGGCGGCATCGCCGAGGCGCTGATTGCCACGGCGTGCGGGCTGGGCATCGCGATCCTTTGCCTGCTGCCGTACAATTATTTCAATCGCCGGCTCGCCCACCTTAGGTCGCGGCTGGAAAGAACCATCAATCACGTCGAACTACTGGTTGAGTCCGCAAAGCATCACGGCCACAACCTGGATGAATTCGCCAGGCAACACTCCGCCACGGCGCGCGCTTCCTTCCGCTAAGCCGCCGCAGTCTCGAACGTTCGTTCAAGCCCCACACGATCATGCCTGTCAAACTTGGATCCCGGCAACGCTCCGAGAATGAGGCGCGCATCGAGATCATCCCCCTGATCGACATCATGTTCTTCCTGCTCGCAGCGTTCATGCTCGTCAGCCTCAGCATGGTAAACATGAAAAGCGTCAAGGTGAACCTGCCCACTGCAACCACCGCGAATCAGGAATCCCGCAACGACTTCGTCAGCTTGTCCGTCGACAAGTCCGGGGCGGTCTACTTGAACCAGAATCTCATCGGGCCCAACGAACTCGTGCAACACCTGGGCGCCTGGCATCGAACCAACGAGAATGTCCGAGTGTTCATCAGCGGCGACCAGGAGGCGCGGCACGGCGACATTGTCCGCGTGCTCGACCTGGTGCGTTCCACGGGAATCCAAAAGGTTGGTTTCGAAATCCGCAAGGTTTCGAAATGAGCCGGCGCCTGCAGATCGCAAACCTGGCAGGCGTTGCCGCCCTTGCGTTTCTCTGTGTTCTGCAATGGCGTCGTGACCGCGCGATGAACCTTGAGGTGAACCGGCTCGAGAAGATTCGCATCGCAGGCGAGCAAACAATCGAAGACCAGGAGAAGGCGCTTAAAGGGTTGACGAGCGATCTTGCGCTGTTCAAGGAGCAGGTGACCACTGCCCGCGGAGAGCTGGCTGAATTGCGCGACAAGGAGCGGTCGCTTGAGAGCGACAACCATGAGCTGCTGCAGGTGCGCGCGCAGCTGCGCGAGAGCATTACGAACTGGATCGAAGCCGTGAAAATTCGGGATGAACGGCTGGTCGAGGCCAATACGCGCATTCAGGATCTTGCAGAGCGGCTGAACGATTCGATTCGCAAGTACAACGAGCTGGCGACCAACTACAACCAGGCTGTCACGAATCTGGCGAAGCTGCAGGGTGCTGCACGGCAGTGAACCTGGAGGAGGTCTCCGCCGCATGGCGCGCAGCCTTCAGGCTGTTTCAGCGTCAAGCGCGTTGCCAAGACTGTGGGACTTGGCTGCGCGCCCGTCAGTTCCAGCGTTGAATCGGCCTGAAGGCACGCGCTCCGACGCCCCGCGATTTACCCTTTTCCGTTTTGCGTGGTGCGCCTAGCTTAGCGCATCCATGAAGACCATCGCCTTGCTTTCCGTTCTCTGCCTGAGCCTGGAATTTTCCCGCGCCGATGAAGGCATGTGGCTGTTTAACCAGCCGCCGCGCGACATGTTGCGCGAGAAATATCAGTTCAATGCGAGCGAGGCCTGGCTGGAACATCTTCAAAAAGCATCGGTCCGATTCAACTCGGGCGGTTCCGCAAGTTTCATCAGCGAGGATGGATTGCTCATTTCCAATCATCACGTCGGGCGCGATGCCATTCAAAAACTCAGCACGGGCCAGCGCGACCTTCTTCGCGAAGGATTTCATGCACGCACGATCGGGGAGGAATTGAAGTGCGTGGACATGGAGTTGAATGTCTTGCAGTCGATTGAGGACGTCACCGCGCGCGTGAATGCAGCGGTTCCTCCCAGTGCTGATCCCGCTGCAGCATTCGCAGCCCGGCGCGGGATCATCGCTGAAATTGAGAAGCAATCGCTTGAACAGACAGGACTGCGTTCTGATGTGGTGACGCTGTGGCAGGGCGGGGCGTACCACCTTTATCGCTTCAAGCGCTACACCGATGTGCGGCTGGTGTTCGCGCCTGAAAATTCCATCGCGAGCTTCGGCGGGGACGTCGACAATTTTGAGTTTCCGCGTTTCGACCTGGATGTCGCATTCTTTCGCGCTTACGAAAACGGCGCGCCCGCCAAGGTGCAGCATTTCCTGAAGTTTTCAACGTGGGGCGCAGCGGAGGGCGAGTTGGTGTTTGTGACTGGCCATCCCGGACGCACCAGCCGGCTGCTCACTGTTGCTGAGCTGGTTGACGTCCGCGATCGCGCGTTGCCGATGCGGTTGACGCGCTTGAACCGCCTCGAGGTGCTGCTCTCGCGCTGGAGTGAGCGCAGCACGGAAAACGCGCGGCGCGCGCACAACTACCTGTTCGGGGTGCAGAACGGACGAAAGGCATTGAACGGCCGCCTCGCGGGCTTGCTTGATCCGGATCTCATGAAAGGCAAGGTGGATGCCGAGAACGCGTTGCGATCGCGGCTTCAGGGCGCGGAGCAGGGCACGGAAGCCCTCGGAGCTTACGATCGAATCGCCGAAGCCACCCGGAGCATTGCATCGCAATCCATCCGTCACGATCTGCTCGAAGGCGGCCAGGGATTCAATGCCGACAGTTTCGGAATTGCCCGCACGTTGCTCCGTGCAGGAGCTGAATTTCCGAAACCGAACGGTGAACGTTTGCGCGAGTATTCGGATTCATCCAAAACGTCCCTGGAGATCAGCCTCTTCTCGGCGCGACCCATTTACACCGACCTCGAAACTGTGTTGCTGACGGATTCGTTGACTGCGCTCGCAATGGAACTCAGCGCGGATGACCCGCTGGTTCAGGCCGTTCTTGCGGGCCAGTCTCCGCGGGACCGTGCGGCAACGTTGATTCAATCCACCCGGGTGCGTGACGTGGACTTTCGCCGTCAGCTCTATGCCGGGGGAGCTGAAGCGGTCGCCGCGGCGAAGGATCCGATGATTGAACTGGCGCGCTTGATCGATGACGAATCGCGCCGGCTGCGAACGGTGGCGGAGGAACAGGGCGAGGTCCGGCAGCAGGCCCACGCGGCAATTGCAAGGTCGCGAAATGCAATATTAGGTAAGAGCGGTTATCCAGATGCGACCTTCACCCTGCGGCTGGCATTTGGACGCGTGAAGGGCTACGAGGAAAACGGCCAAGAGGTTCCATCCATGACAACTGTTCGCGGATTGTACGAGCGCGCGCATGCCATGGAAAATCGGCCGCCCTTTGCGCTTCCGGAAAGCTGGGTGAAGCGCCGCTCCCGCCTCAACCAAACCACGCCGTTCAATTTCGTCAGCACGGTTGACATCATCGGCGGCAATTCCGGCAGTCCCGTGGTTAACCGCGCGGGCGAGTTTGTTGGAATCATTTTCGATGGCAATTTGCAAAGCCTGCCCTGGGACTATGCGTTCGACGACGAGGAAGGCCGCGCGACGTCCGTGCACTCGGCGGTGATCCTGGAATCGCTCAAGACGGTTTATCGCGCCGAATCGCTCGTGCGGGAAATTACGAGCGGCCGACGCGGGAAGTGACTCTTTGATTGCGGCGGCGCAACAGCAGCCAGGCGAAAAGTCCGATCGCGAAAACGGTGTAAACGGCAGGCTCAGGAACACTGGGGACCGTTCCTGCTTCGGCAGGACTTAATCCATGGCGGTCGTACTGTTCCTTTGTTTCGAGAACGACTGCACCGGTCAAGGGCGTCACCAGTTGATTTCGTGCAGCCAGGGTCCCGGCTTCCTGCTGCTGGTGGGCTGCGGACAGCCGCAGCGACTCATCACGTGCCCACAGACGTTTGACGTGAAGGCTGGCGACCCTGCCTTCAGCTGCGGCCTTGGTGCGCTCGCGCTTCAGTTCAAAACCTGAGTTCGACTGCGTCAGCGAATCCACCACCCGCTCGGCGTCATCGGAAAACGATGCCATCCTCGGTGTCCGCTCAATCGATGTATAACCGTCCAGCTTCTCGATGAGGCGGTCGGGGCCATGGCCGGCTTGCAACTCGATGATTCGCGTGCGCCAGGGATTCCTCTCCAGCCGCTGCCGCAAACCGTTTTCAGAACTCAAAAGAACAGGCTCCGGGCCATGAATCCATAGAACACACCCATCTTCCGTCTGAGACACGAGATCCCATGCAGCTTCGAGAGCAGGAACGTTGTCCTGTCCCCCTTGAAAACTGGTCCGGGAGATTCGCTCTTTGAAAACCCGTTGGCGCTCCGTTGATTCCGTCGAAAGCGTTTCGCTGAAGCTCTCGCCGTCGTGTCCCGCGATGAACAAGGCAGCCTCAAGCTCGGCTGGAACTTTATCCAAAGCCGCAGCAATTGCTTGAGCGTGCGGTTCCATGTTCGAGGATCCGTCAACCACGATTGCCACCCGCTTTACCTTCCTTGCAGCGCGCGGTTGCACGCGCTGGCGGAACGTTTCGCCCGTGTCATCATTGGCAAACACTTCTGTGACGAGTGGATCGCGGGCGACCGAAATGAGATGGCCTTTGCCGCTCAGTTCGGAATCCGGGATTGCGGCCCGCAACGCGAATGGCCGCGTTGCCGACTGCGGTTGAGCCGCCTTGGAAATCCCGTTGGCCAGCGCCGACGTGGATTCAATCCAAAGGTCGTGCTTCACCCCAGGCTGCAAGGCGAAGTTGCGCTCGATAAACTTGGGCCAAAGAAATTGGCCGCGTTCAGCAGTCGGAAGAATCAAAGGCACAGTCATGCCGAGCTTGACCTTCATCACACCTCCGTTCGGCGGCACTGGAAAACATTGCATCAACACACGGTCGGGCCCGCACGTGGTAACGAGGATCGGATCGCGGCGCTGAACCACGGCAACTTCTTCGTAGGCCTTGCGCGCCTGTGACCGCGTTCCGAATGCAGCCTCCCGTTCCTCCCCGTCGATCCACAGGGTCACACGCGAAACTACTGCGCCGGGAGGGAGCGCTACCTGGGCGCGGGCCTCGCGCTGCATGCGGGACACGTTCTTGAACTCCATGATCCATTCGCAATAAACCAGTGCTGCGTCGGGCTCCGCTACTGCATCCATGCGGGAACTCATCAGCGAAAGCCCCTTTACCCGTTGAGCCACTTCCTGGCCTCCCAATCCCTCATCCCAGGCGAACTCATCCTCCATCATGGTCCAGCGGCCCGCGCGCGTGTAAAGTTCGGGCGGAGGTTCGGAGTTGAACGGCCGGCCCGTTGCCCGATAAAATGCTTCGCGCGCCTGGTCCGCTGATACATCCCTGCCATCGCTCGCAAAGGCGCGGATCAAATCGATGTTCAACTCGCGGCGCAACGACCCGTAGCAGGCGCGGAGCATCACTTCGCGATCGCCGAACCAGCGGAGAACACGGATGCCGTGGGCGCGGGTGTCGGGGTCTTCTGAAGTCGATTTCGCGAGGCCGTAGTAAGTGGCGGCGGTGGGAAACTGGACCAACAGAAGCAACGCGATGGAACCAACGACCCCAATCCAGACGCGGGGAAATTTTCGCGGTGCGAAACTGCGGCGGTATCGGATTCCCAGAACTGCCGTTGCTCCCAGCGCGATGTAAGGTGCCAGCGGAAGCAGTCCCGAGCCGAAGAAAATCACGGCGAGAAACGCATACGGGATGAACCCGATGTACATCACGGAATAATAGATGCAGATGCCCAGTGCCGCTGCGTTGCTCCACGCCAGGAGGCTCGGATGCGCCGCCTTCTGCTCGCGAGCGGCTTTCCAGACGATCCAGTTGATGACGGGCACTGCAGCCACTGCGACCCAGTGCAGCCATGTTGGAAACGGATCAAACAACGCGCCCGCGGAGGGGGCGAACACGGCTTCCACAAGGAACGTAATGAGCGGGAGAAACACGCCGGGAAACAGCAGCCCTACGCCTGGGGTGGCCGATGCGCGCGCGGGCGGTGCGATGGACGATCGGAGACTCTCGGGTGGTTCTCCCATACGAACCAGAATGCGCCGCACATCCTCCTCGGTCACAAGACTGACCCCAGCGTGGCCCACTTCTTCTTCCACATGTCGCCGCAGATCTTCATTCACCTCCTCAACGTCCGCTCCCGCTCCCGCCAGGACGGGGCGGGAGCGCGCGCAATATTCGTTCAAGAGTCGTCGGGCGGGTTCCGTCCATTGAATCATAACTACGCTCCTGCTTTCTTTCGCAACCGGTTTACGTTGCGATTCAGTTCGGTCATGTACGTGTTCATCGCGTCCATCGTTTTGATCCCCTCCCGTGTTAGCGAATAATACTTCCTTGCCGGCCCTGTTGAAGATTCTTCCAGGCGGGACGCCACCAAACCCGCGACGCGGAGACGCGACAGCAGCGGGTAAACCGTTCCCTCCGTGACCCCCAGGCCATGGTCCTCCACGAGGGTCTTGACCAGGTCGTATCCGTAACGCTCTTCGTCCGCGAGGGCGTTCAGGATGCAAAGCTCAAGCAAGCCTTTGCGAACCTGCACCGTCCAGTTGTCGAAAAATTCGTCCATGGAATTCAATGCGCCATGTGGTGGAAAGTCTCGCCTTGTCGTGCGGGAAGATTGGCTAGTGGCTTAAGCATACTACCTTGTATGGCATAATACCTTGGCCGGAATGTGTCAAGTGTGGTTTGTGGGCTCCATGTGTGATGAGGCGTTATGGATCTGGCTGCGCGCCCGCATCGAACGACCGTTCCGCGCGGTTGACTTATCGGCGTCCGTCCGACAGGGTGCTTCCATTCCACTTGTCCGCTGTCAACGATTCGAACCAACCCATCACGTGAACTCTTTAAAACGTTGCATCACCCGGCTCGCGCCAATCGTTGGTTGGCGCGTGTGGATTCCGGTCATTGCTTTGTCCATGGCGCCTCGGGCTGCCCAGGCGCAATCCGGTTCCGGCCTATTCATGCGGAATGCCCAGTTCGTCTTCGCGGGCCTGAACACTAATAATAATCCACTCGCGCTGATCGACGTCGGATTCAAAAGCCGGCCCGCGTTCGTTGATATCGATGCCGACGGCGACCAGGACCTGTTCGTTGGCAGCATGAACGGAACGATTCATTTTTTCGAAAACGTTGGCACTTCCAACAACGCTGTTTTCGCGGACGAGGCGATCACTCCACAGCTGTTCTCCGGTGTCGATGTGGGATCCGACAGCGCGCCGGCGTTTGCTGATCTTGACAGCGATGGAGATTTTGATGCCGTCATCGGGCATTTGGGCACGGGCGTGTTTTACTATGAGAACACGGGGGTTTCCAACGCGGCGAATTTCATCCTGCGGACGGGAACGAATGATCCGTTCGACGCCGCGCAGGACGGCCTCGGCGGACGGACTTCTCCCACGTTGATTGACATTAACGGCGACGGGAGGGTTGACCTTGTTTCCGGAACCTCGGGCGGAACCTTGCAATACTGCCAGAATACCGGATCGCTGACCGACCCTGCGTTCACGTTCATGGAAGATGATGAAAATCCCTTCGACGGTATTGACGTAGGCATCGAATCGGCGCCGTTCGCTGTGGATCGAAATGGCAATGGGAGACCCGAGGGGTTTCTCGTCGGCCGCCAAAATGCGGAGCTGCGCGTGGTGGTTCGCAATGGCGTCAACGGTCCGTTTAGGATTCCCGGCGACATGGATAGTTTTCCGCTTGTTGACATCGAGGAAATCGACGGCCGATGCACCCCGGCGATGGTGGACCTTGACGGCGACGGTTTATGGGAGTTGGTGATAGGCGGGGACCTTGGCAAGGCTTACTACCTGAAGCCAACAGGCCTTTCGTTTTTTTCGTGGCAGGGCCAATACTTCACGCTGCCAGCACAAGCCACCAACGCTGCTCCAGCCGCCGACCCTGACGGGGATCGCATTGTGAATTTTCTGGAATATGCGATCGGCTCATCACCTTTGGTCGCCAGCAACGATTTCCATTTTTCTGCTTCCTTGAACGGCCTGGGTCAGTTCACCTTTTCACTTGCTGTCCGGGATGATGATCCGCAACTCGCCCTGGCAGCGCAGGTTTCCGGCAACATCACGTTCGAGGCTCCCACGCTTATCCAACCGGTGGTCAGCGATCCCGACGTTGACGATGGCCTCAAGACCCTGACTTTTACGGACGTTTCCGGAAATGGCGCAGGCCAGAGCTTCCTGCGTTTGCAGTTCAATGTACAGCCATAAGCGGCGAGGGCGTCCAGGAACAGCTGCCTCGTGAATGGTAGGGTGGCCGGTGAGTCTTGATTCCCGCGCAGACGAGGGGTGCATGGCAAACGACGGCCTCCTGCCCGCCAGTCGCCAGGAAAGTGCAGCCCTGATTTCAAACGCCATGGATCACGACCCTGCTTACAGGAATTGTCGTGGCGGTGTTCTCCGCAATCTTGTCCGTGCGCGAAGCAGGAAGCCTCTGCTCGATCGGCACCCTGCTCGCGCTTGTCATTGTCTCGATCAGCGTTCTTGTGCTGGTAGAACGCTCTTGTCGCTTCGTCAATCATCTCTATTGCAGCCAACCCCGATGTGTATCGATTCGCCCGACGTTCGGTGTCCCGCTCCAGAAGGGAGTCTCGAGGGTGAATACTCGCGACCAATCCTGCGGGAAGAATTCCATGATCTGCTGTAATCCCATCCACCGCCAATTGCAGCGCATTCCTGAATTGGCCGTTCAGCGTGGGTTCCTAAGCTGTCCGAAAATCGGAAAAGGAAAGCGTCACCACGCAAGGGATCGGGCGTGGTGCGCAGCCAAATCACGTGCTCTATCGCTTGCCCTTCGGATTCGCCTGAGTCTCTGCGATTCCGGTGAGCAGTTCGTCCGCAGCTTTTTCTTCGTTTAGTGTTTCATTCAAAGTTTCCGCGGCATCCGACTCGCCCAATTGCTCGGCCCAGGCGCAGAGGGTTCCGTAACTTGCAATCTCGTAGTGTTCGACCTTTTGCGCAGCAGCGATCAACGCGGCGTCCAGAGCCGAAGAATCCTTTTGCTCCTTCATGAGGTCCGTGGCCTCTTCCACCAGGCCTTCCATGGCGGCGCAGGTTTTCCGCTTGATGGTTTCGTCGAGAGATTCTGCAACCTCTTCGAGGCGCTTCGCATGGGTTTCGGTTTCAGCGAGGTGATTCTCAAACGCCTCGCGGAGCTCGTCGCTTTCGGCAGCCTTTGCCATTTTCGGGAGCGCTTTCAGAAGTTGTTTCTCCGCGCTGTAGACATCCGCGAGTTCGTCAAGAAACAGTTCTCGCAGATCGTTGTTTTCGGATTCGGTTTCCTTGGAAGGAACGTTACGCCCAGCCTTTTGAGTCTTATTTCGCTTTATCATAGAGAGCCACGTTGTTGGCGGACTGAAATGCCGGCAATCGGGTGGAAACCCCGGTTCCAGCACCCCGATTCACTTGCGGGCGTAGTGAGTTCATCGGCGGTCGTTCGATCCTGACACCGATGCAATTGGTTCTGTGACGTATAGCTTCTGCGTTCCGCTATTACCGCCAGAAAGAAGATGACGGTTGAGACCAGCACGGCGCGGGTGGCAGAGCGGCTTTGCAGCGGCCCCATGCGAACGGACAGGAAGGCGATAACCATCGAGGCACAGGACGTCAGGCCGGTCGGCAATAGCATCAGTCAACGAATCACTTGCGGGCCCGGGAGTCCGGGGAGATCACGTGCTTTCGACCCTCTTTGTTCATCAGGGTTACAGTCGTGTTGCCGTTCTTTGTCAGCGCATGTAATCCCGGGTTTGTCAGGTTATCGAGAAGGACGAGTCCTGATCCGTCTTGGGATGCGGCGATTTTAACGCGGATGGTTTCCCTGGCGTCGCGCAAACGAAAAACCGCTTCTCCATTCGTCTCCACGTTCAATGATGCCCGCACGCGGCCTTGATCGTCCACCAGTTCAATCGCGCGGGCTCGTACGATGGACTGCACGCCCTGGAGAGGATCCGGCTTTTGCTTCGCCGCCAGGCAAAAGAGCAGAACGACGTTGATGACCACAAGCACGGGCAGGGCTTTCGGGATTTTCATGGATTCATAATGACAGGTATCCGGCGGGAAGTTGTCATACCGATGTAAAAGTCCTCTCCTCGCGCCCATTGTTTCCAAACCATCCTTCGTTGTGGCTGGCGTCCGATCTAGAATTCAAATCGGTAGCCAAGTCCCACGCTGTTGACGCCTCCCTCGTCGAAGACATGCCCTCCCGACTTGTGATCATTAAATATCACGAGCTGGTGCTGCGGCCAGCGCGGCAATGCGAAAGTGAATTGGATGGGCCAATCGACCTTCAAATGCGATCGCTCTTCACCAGGATGCCGCTCTCTGTCGATCTCGTAGATGCGGCTCGAATACGACAAGCCCAAGCCCACGAAGAACGTCGTCCTCACCCAGCGGTTCCACGGGAAATCCACCCATCTAAAACCTGCGCCCCCTTTGTATTCGGGGAACAAAGAGCCGTCGTTCTCATGCGCGAGGGTGAGGGCTGCGTAGGGTTCAAACTGAGGCTTCAGGACACGCTCACGGAACGGGATCTCAAACCTTCGGGCCGTCCAATTCACCATGAACAGGTAAAGCTCGCCTCCCGCATCGCCTTCGGCCCGGTCGAATCCTCCAGCCAGAATTTCGTGAACGTCACTGTCCGAGATGACTGCAACTCCGAACAGGAAACTCCAATCCTTTTCCGGAGGCGTCGTCTCAAGCCTCAGCGAATCGACTGTCGCAGGAAGCGGGTTGGGGTCTGGTGATTCCGAGGTTGATCCACTGCAACTCAGCGCTGCGGCGGCAAACAGGAAGACAAAATAAAACCGCCGCATCAACGAAGACATGTTCGCCTCTTACTTCTATACCTGCTGCCACAAATCGTCTTTCCCAAATTCCGGGCAGCAGGAGCCGCTGCCTTCGTAGCAGTTCGGGCAGAGGCTTCGGTCGCCGATCTGAAAGGCGCCGAAAACTCCGCACGTGTCGCAAATTGCGTTCTCGTCAAGGCAGGAAGCGTTTTTTGAATCCACAGCCGCGTCTGGTTTTTCCTGTGTCATGCTCCGCTCAACATCGCCTGTAAGACGCCGACTTCCAACCGGATTATTTTGATCCAGCATCGGAACGATTTATTTCGATTCCACGCAGCCAATCAAATTCTTCTCCCGGGTTTGCCCAGGAATTCGAGGAATCGCCTCCTTTTCCAGCGTGGCACGGCAGCAGCTAAAAGGGATTCAAGCCGGCGCGCCTGTTTTGCGTGTTCGGCTTTGCTGCAATTACGAGTCATGTCAAATCTTCAGCTAATTCAGGATCTCGGATGGGTGATGCTGATCGCCGCCGTGGCCGCGTGGCTATGCGACAAGGCGCGCCTGCCGGCCATCGCCGGGTACCTGTCTGCTGGATTTCTGGCCGGCTCGATGATGGGGGGATTTGAAACTGCGACGGAGGTGTCGCGGATGGGAGCCTTGCTGCAGGTCGGCATTGTGTTCGTCGCATTCAACATTGGCCAGCGAGTGCGGTGGCAGCGTCTGCGGAAGGTGGAGTCATCGCTCGCGCTCGCGACGTTCCTGACCTTCGTCGCGTTGCTCGCGGCAGCGCGCACGTTCGGAATTATGCTTGGCTGGCCCGATGCCTACGTGCTCGTTTTCGGCGGGATGCTCATCGCCACCAGCGGAGCGTTGCTGGAGAAATGCCTTCGGGGGGCGAACCTGCGGCATCATCCGTTCAGCCACCTGGCTGTGTCGGTGAATGGCGTTGAAACTGTTTTCTCGATCCTGCTGCTGGTTGCGCTGGTTTCAATGACGCAGTTTGGGGCCGCGCCCGGGACTGCCGTGCTCGGCGCGGTGGCCCAGACGCTTGCAGTCGTTGTGACACTCACGATCGGCGCGCTGCTGGTCGTCTCTCACATCGTTCCGAAAAAAGCAGGGACGATCCCGGCAGAAGTTCGCACGCTCTTCGTTGCAGGCCTGCTGCTCGCCATGGTGGTGGTGCCGGACGAATTCGGATTTCAGTCCGTGCTCGGGGCCCTCACGCTCGGAGCGCTTCTCGGCACATTGCGCGGAAACGAGTCTGCGGACCGCACCATGAACGGACTGTGCGCCGCGATCGTGGCTGCTTTTTGCGTGGCCGTCGGAATGCGCGCGAACGTTGCGCACCTGGCTGAGATCTGGCCCTTGCTGCTCGGCTGCTCAACTGTGGCAGTCGCGGCGCGGCCGCTGATTGTCGCGGGCTCGCTTGTGATCGTCGGCGAGTCACTGCGCGATTCCGTTCGCGCGGGCCTGTCGGTCACCGCTTTCGGTGGATTGTCGCTGTTAATTGCCGTGACAGCGATCGAGGGCGGCCTGGTGCCGGATTCGTTTTACACCCTTGCAGCCGGTGTGAGTTTTGTAAGTTCGATCGCAGCCCCGATGCTGATCGGGAGGGGTGAAGTGGTGGCGAAGTGGATTGAATCGAAGCAGCCGCTGTTCGTGCGGCACTCGGCAGCTGTGTATCACGAACGAATGGCTGCCTTTAAACGCCGCCGCCACGCGAGCCGCTTGATCACGTTCGCCGCGCCCCGGCTGGTGCAGCTCGGGCTGCTCGTCCTGTTCAGCTCAGGCCTGCTGCTCTTTGCCCGTCCGCTTTATCGATTGACGGAAAAGTGGATAGGTCCGGACTGGCCGTCGCCGAACAGTTTGCCGGTTGTATTCTGGCTGGGATTCGGTGCCTTGTTGCTGCCCACATTGATCGCTCTATGGCGAAACTTCGAGGCGCTGGCAATGATGGTTGCCGACGCCGTGGTGACGGGCGTTCACAAGCGCACGCTCCGGCCGGTGATCGAAAGGATGATCAAGGCCGCGGGTGCCCTGGCCATAGGCGTGTGGTTGATGGCGCTGTTTCCGGCGGGGCGATTCGCTTGGTGGGGTTTATTGATACTTGCTGCGGGGTTCACTCTGTTTGGCCTCGCATTCTGGCGGCGCTTGATCCGCTGGCACAGCCGATTTGAGATCGCCTTGCGCACTCAAGTTTCACGGTTGCATCTGCCGCAACTTAAGCCGCCGCTCAATGGGCTGGCCAGGACGAATGGCGATTGGAACCTGCACCTGGCCGAGATTGATGTCGCCGATGGCACCAACGTGGCGCGCCGCCCTGTGGCGGAATTGCCGCTGCGGCAGTCATTCGCGTGCACCATTGTCGGCATCGAACGCCAGGGCGTGCTGATTCCAAATCCGGGAGCGGCGACAGTGTTGTATCCGAACGACAGGATTCTGTTGCTGGGACGCAGCGAAAACTTGCGCCAGGCGGAACGCTGGCTGGCCGCGCCTGTTTCCGCCGTTTCCTGAACAGGTCGACGAAATGACCTCATGGCTTTCCAGTTGAGCGGTTCCACCGCTCGTTTTTCCAAAAAGTAAAATTATGAAAACAACCATTGATAGTCGCGTTATCTACATAACGGAATCGGACATGAAGAAACTCAAGCCGCTGCTCGAGAATGCGAACTCGCGTGACGACCTGCGAAGCTTGCAAGCTGAACTCGGCATGGCCCGCGTGGTCGCGCCGGCCGAAGTTCCTCCAGACGTCATCACCATGAACTCGAAGGCCCGGCTGCGGGATTGCGAGACAGGTGAGGAAATGGTCTACACCCTCGCGTTTCCGGCGCAGGCCAGCATTGAACAGGATCGCATCTCCGTTCTCGCGCCGGTTGGAACCGCCATGCTCGGCCATCGGGTCGGCGATGAATTCCAGTGGAACGTGCCCGCTGGCGCTGTGCGGCTGCGCGTCGAGGAAGTCTTGTACCAACCGGAAGCGGCAGGAGATTATCACCTGTGAGAAAGAGGCGAGCGAAGCGGCAGCGGACGGCGCGGGCCAGCGGACGCCAGCAGGTGCAGATCGGTTCGCGCCTGCATTCCTCGACGCGGCGGCTTTCATCGCGGGCAGCGGTCCGCGTCAGCTTCGGCGCCGCTATTGCAGCCGTCGCGTCGCTCAGCACCGCAGCACTCCTCGCGCTCAAGGGGAGACCCGGAGTGCTGCTGCTGCTGGCGGCGGGTGCCGCGTTGTCGGTGATTGCACTCTTCGTGTCGGTCGTCTTTCCGACCGTTGAACGCGAGGGAGACCGTTACATCATTAGTGACCTGCTGCGGCGGGAAGTGATTCCCTGCGATCACGTCTGCATGGTGGTTGAGGCTCGTGGCGCGTTCACGAATTTGGTGCGGCTTCATTTCCGCCGTCGCACCTTGTTCGGCTGGACCGTTTCGTTTGTGCCGTGTCCGACCCACGGAGTTGCCGGCAGCCTTGTGGCGTCACTTCGTTCCAGCGTGGCGCAGGTTTGCGAACCGGCTGCACCGCAAGCTTCGCAGCCGCAGCGTTAAATCTGCGTGCCTGGTTGAAAGGCGGCCGCGACGGAACATTTCCAACCGGGCGCCGGAACGAATTCAACCGGTTTCCCTTCGTGTTTCTCTGCGCCTCGCCCGTGGCGCGAGCATTTCCGTTGGTCCTATGACTGGCACGAACCGAGCTTAAGGGAATGGGAACTTTCAAATCAAAGTAATGAAACACAACAATCAACAACACACGGGCAGCCGGGTTCTTCTCGGCATCGCAGATATCGAATTGCAAAAGACAATTCGCGAAACGCTGGAGATTCAGGATTATGAGGTGCTCGTCGCGGACAACGCGCGGGATGCCGTCCGCACATTGCGAACTCACGCTCCAAAGGTTGTCATCCTCGAGGTCGCGCTCCCGTTCCATCAGGGGAATTTCGAATATGACGGGATTGATCCGCTCGAGGTGATCACCGATGTGGATCCGTTTCTCCCTGTAATGCTGCTAGCCCCGGAGAATGTCACCATTGATCACGCTTCTGCCCTGATGGCCGACATGATCGTTCGGATTCCGGTGCCGAAGGATGAACTGCTGGAGAACCTCGAAACACTGCTCAGCGAAACATTGCGGCAGCGTTCCCTGAGAAAGTCAGCTCAACTCGCGATCCTGCAATGAACGACACACCTTTAAAACCCATAAGGCGCGTGCTCGTGGTCGATGACGATCATTCCGTTCGCGAATCACTGCGCCGGTTGCTGCAGTCGGAACACTTCGACGTGGCAACTGCCGCCAACGTTTGCGAGGCGCTGGAAGCCATGCATGCGGCGCGCATCGACCTCGTGGTGCTGGACGTGAACCTGGGCGGCGAGAGCGGCTGGGACTTGTTCCGTCACATCGCGGAACGTGAAGCGTTCGTGCCGGTCGTCGTTGTCACGGGGGAATGGGGGCAGCACGAGGAGGCCGTCAGGTTCGGGGCCGAGGCGTTGCTGGAAAAACCCATCGACGTTCCCGTGTTCCTGGAGACGCTGCGGGAGTTGCTGGGCAGGAGAGGAACACAGCCCCGGCAGCGGCTTCCCGGCCGTCTCGATTACTGCCGCTATATTCCGCGCCATTATGAACCTGTCTTGCGCCTCCTGCAGGAGCGCCAGGACGCGCCCTTCGAAATTGAAGCAACCACGGACATCTGCGCCGTGCCCGGCCATCGTTGAGGTGAACCCGGGCAGGAAGGAAAACCATGAACACGAAAAATCGTCTCACATCCACGGTCACGCACCCGGATCCTGCGCGGACTGAAACTCGACGCTGGGACACTGAACGGATGGCGCGTGACCGCGGGAAGGGCGCGCGGCGGCGAATTCTCGCAGCAATTGATTTTAGCCCCGCTTCATTGAAGGCGCTGGATCATGCGCTGGTGCTGGCGGAGTGCCTGGGAGCTGAGCTGATCCTCGTTCATGTGCTGGACCCGATCTACACGGGCACGCTGCTGAATGCGGTGATGCGCGACAGGGTTCGCGAGACAGCGCGCGAACGGGAAGGTGCAAAGCTGCGCGACCTTGTCGGCGCCCGCGCGTCCGCTGCCTCGGTGAAGTTCGTAATCCGGGAAGGAGTGCCGGAGTATGAAATCCTGGACCTGGCGGCCAACACCCGTCCCGACCTCATCGTGCTCGGCCGCCAGGTGCGAAACGGGCTGCGCCGTGCCCTTGTGGGGAGCGTGAGCGAAGACGTTGCAGACCTTGCGACGTGCCCTGTCCTTGTTGTGAACAATGAAGCCGCGCCAGCGTGCTGGTAATTCCTGACTGAACATGCCCACATCAATCGAAATCCAAAAACGGGCTACCCAATCCGCGGTGCTCGAACGCGCCGCGGCGACGTCGCCCAAACGAAACGTTTCGAACGTTTCTGCACTTCAGCCGCAGAACATGCTCGTGCCGTTCGATTTCACGGAAACGTCAATCGACCTGTTGCGGCATGCCGCCGCAATGGCTGCTTCATTGGGCGCCACGCTTCATGTCCTGCACGTCACCGACACCTCGGAGCCAGCGGATGAAAAGGCCGCCGCGTTCCATGCCGGCGCAGAACCACTGCTTCGCCATTGGACAAAAACCATCGCCGGCGATCGCGCCGAGGTCGTCCCGTGGGTTCGCAGCGGTTCATCGGCGCGCGAGATCGTGGCGATGGCGCGGAGCCTGGACATCGATCTGGTGCTGATGGCGAGCAGTTGTTATGGCGGGCTGAAGCATGTCCTGGAGAGAAGCACTGCCGACCGCGTGAGCCGTCTTTCACCCTGTCCCGTGCTCACGATTCCGGAACGCGTTCTCCCTCTTCAATGGAGCAACCATGCGCCGTTCACTTCGTGCGAGCGCGTCCTTCTGCCGATCGATACCGCAAGGCCCGGACGGCGAGCGCTCGCGCATGCAGCGGGA
>Ga0196970_1000066_pt1 | contig 169128 bp, 184 predicted proteins | sample S1v_513CmetaG_FD_148672 | JGI IMG/M metagenome (GOLD analysis project Ga0196970, IMG submission 148672) | Soil microbial communities from Anza Borrego desert, Southern California, United States - S1+v_5-13C | ecosystem: Environmental > Terrestrial > Soil > Desert | place: USA: California... | reverse complement strand
TTATCAATTTACACTGTTTAGTTTTCAAGGACCAGAGAACACTTGAAGTGTTCGTAACGTTACTAGGAATGGAGCACAATTCATTGTGCGGGTTCCGACGTAACGGGCCTGTAAGGCCATTTGTTCTATGAGGAAAATCTTGCGATTCTTCTCATTTTCTGCCGGCGTTTCTGCCGCCGACTTTTACTATGTTACCACACCAGCAACCTGTTGTCAACATTGTTTTTGCTGGTTTTTTGTAGTAATTTGTGTCTTTCTTTTCTGTCTGTTTTTCCGCTTCGTTACCGAGGCAGGAATTACATCTTATCATGTACAGCTTTCAGAGTCAACTGGAAGTTTATGATGTATTTTTGCTTGCCCTCGTTTTGTGAGAACATTAAAGAATATAACATATATACCTGTGTGAGTAAAGTGCACCTTTATGATTAATTTCATGATTAGAATATAAAAAACGCAAATAACTCACTCTTTCGCTTTTTATCTTTATATTATGTTATCTTAAAGGCTTTCAATTTAAATTATATGTACAAACATTGAAATTTATTCACTTTGCTGGACACGACACATTAGCAGAAGAAATTTGCACATAATATATATAGGTAAAAAAGAAACTCCTTTGGTTAAAAGGAGATTCTCTTTTATGTATATAATAAGGTAGTTTCTATTATTCTAGTTTGTCTAAAGTCTGTCGCAGGTTAAAAATCATAGCATCAATATCTTCTTTTGCAATGATCAGCGGAGGTTGGAAGGCTACTACATCTCTGTTTAAGCCATTCTTGCCCACCAGGAACCCTCTTTCCTTCATTTCCTCCAGGACCATATCGGTGATTTCTGCTGAGTTCTTACTCTGATCTTTGGCTTGAATTTGCATACCAAGCATTAATCCACAGCCTCTTATTTCCTTGATAAAGGGAGAGGATAACTGCTGAAGCTCCTGTTTCAGATAGCCTCCGAGTTCCTTTGCTCTGTTGACCAGGTCGTTTTTCTCAATATAGTTGAGTACGCTTAAGGCCGTTTGAGCCGCTACAGGGTTCCCTCCAAAGGTGGAAGCAGAAGGTCTGTTATAAGCCGCCGAAATTTCATCGGTAGTTGAGAAGGTGGAAATCGGGATTCCATTGCCCAATGCTTTTGCAGTTACAATTATATCCGGTACCACGTCATATTGCTCAATAGCAAACATTTTGCCCGTTCTTCCATAACCGGTCTGCACTTCATCTGCGATTAGCAGCACATTATATTTTTCGAGAAGAGCTTTTACTTTTTTGACGTAGTCATGAGGATACATTATTATCCCGCCATTACCCTGAATTGGCTCCATAAGCATTGCAGCAATATTCTGACCGTGATTTCGCAGTACTTCTTCCAGCTGCTGAAGCGAATTATTCATTGCTTCCTCATAGCTGCACACTGCCGAGTATGGTCTATCAATAAAAAATATGTTTTCTTTTATTAGGTTATCATCCAGACGCCACATAGGGATTCCTGTTACGCTGAGGGTCAAATGCGTCCTGCCGTGCAAGCCGCCCTGCAAGGCAATATAGCCGGGTTTGTTTGTATATAGTCTGGCCAAAGCCATAGCTCCTTCATTTGCCTCTGAGCCTGTCACGCAAAAGAAAGTTCTCCTGATATTGCCCGGAAGAATTCCAGCCAACTTCTCCGCAAGCTCAACCATAGGCTGGGTGAGATACAAGGTAGTTGTATGCTGCATTTTACTGAGCTGTTCGATTGTATCCTTTAGTATTTCGGGATTTGAGTGTCCACAGTTCAAAACGGATACTCCTGCAAAAAAATCCGTGTATTTCTTGTTGTTATGGTCAAAAAGATATTGCATGGAACCTCCTACTATTTGCGGTGGTTCCTTATAAAAGGACGAAGTAGCAGGGAAAAAGTATTGCTGCCTTTTCTTTAAAATGTCCTCAGGACCTATATAACTCATAGTAGCGCCTCTCATTCTACTGTTCTGATTTTTCATATTTCGTTTCATTATATATATAATTATTCTAACCCAAATTTATAAGATAGAGCACCTAATGTAAATCCCGCTCTGAAGGATTTCATTTTTTCATACAACGTCTCGCATTTTGATTTGTCATCAATGGCACTCTTATAGATCTCTATGATATACTTCAATTCCTCAAGACTATAAGTCTGACCTTCAATACGGAAGTCGACAGGATTGTCAAAGCTAAAGTGCGGCAATAGCGGTAGCATACATAGTTCCTTGGATGTAAATAAGTGATTCCTTCCGTTTTGGTCTATGTAGACGGGATTTTCACCTTTATCGCTCATCATAACCAGGACATTGTCATCAACATATTTATTGGCAGCAGCTTCAATAGGCTGCAAAACATTTACATTATCATAAAGATTATGCTCCAAATACATGACTCTTATGGGCCCATGTACTATTAGCTCCAGTTTTCCTTGTACCAAAGTACAGAATTCAGCCAGTTCATTGATTTTAGCTTCTATTGAGGTAGTGAACTCGCTAACTCCCAGCTCCTTATAGAAATCCAAGGCTTTGTGATTATATATATTAAGGTTATAATCGGTTACTAATTTATATTTGCCGCTGTATCTTCTTATAGCGCCTAAATTTGATACCAGAAGCCCGTCAAAAATATTTCCATATTTGCTCAAGTAGTGATCAATAATATCGAACTGCAGCTCATCCATCATTTGAGGAAAAGCAAGATAAATTTCAGTGCTTCCTTTTATACTCACCAATTGCCGCAGCTGTTCTATGGTCATAAACTCATCAGGCTGCAACACTTCGCAGGATATATAAATACGGTTTGCACCCGCTTCAATACAAAGCTTAGCTTGCTCATAGTTATTTACTTTGACGGATAATTTGTGCTTGCGGTGGTGTGAATCACTCTTAGCGCTGCTTAATTCAGTCTGCGCTGCGGTAAGGACAGCCGGTGTGATTTCAGGCTCTTCAGAGGGCACAGAGAAAACCTTTCCAGTGGAGTAAAACTTCCCTGTACCTTCGTAGCGAGTATTGATAAAATCCAAGCCAGGCTTTCCAAATGCATAAGCAGTGGTGAAATCTCTTTTGCGTTTTTCAAACATTTCCTTTGCTTGCTTTTTACGGTCGTAGCTTAAAGGGTCCTCTATATATCTATCTATGGCTTCACCATAGGTATTTACCAAGTCAACTATGAAATCAGTTTCTCTCATACGGCCTTCTATTTTAAACGATGTAACACAAGCCTCGATAAGCTCGGGTATGTGCTCGTACATGTACATATCCTTTGCTGCGAGAGGGTACTCAGTTGGATACAGATATCCGTTCTTTTTTATCTTATACGCCCATCTGCAGGGTTTGAAACAGCGTCCCCTATTGGAGCTGTTGCCCCAGAGCAAGCTGCTGTAGTAACAGTTGGCACCGTTGACGGCACAAATATCACCGTGCATGAAATACTCCGTTTCAATACCGGTCATATTCTGTAAATTCTTTGCGGTTTTCAAATCCATTTCCCGTGATATAACTACTCTTGATACTCCATACTCCTGAAGTGCTTTTACAAACTCAATATTATGCACGTTCATCATAACGGAAGTATGAATTTCAAGTTTCTTAAGCTTTTGTTCCTTGCATATCTGCACTATACCCAAGTCTTGAATTATTATCCCGTCTGTATTTATTCTTTCTAAAAAATGCAGATATTCAGCAGCTTCATCAATTTCAAATTCATTCAGCATGTTATTTACTGTAACGTAAATCTTTTTGTCAACATCATGAGCCATTTTAACCGCTTTAGCTATTTCTTCGTCTGTTAGGTTAAAACCCTTTCTGATCATCCTCATATTCAAGGATTTGCCCCCGAGATAGATAGCATCACAATTTGCCTTTACCACACTTCTAAAGGTTTCCATGGTTCCGGCCGGGGCTAACAATTCAACTTTTTTATTATTAAAAAACCTAGCCATATTTCCTCCTGATTTATTTCTCCTCTTCTATTTCATGCCTTCCATTTGCATACTGCCTCTTCCAGTATATCAGTTAAGACAAACAAAACAAAACCCAAAAGGCTTATTGCAACAATGCCTGCATACATTCCTATGTAATCTATTCTTGTCCATGCATCCAATATATAATAGCCTATGCCAAATTGTGTTCCATAGCCCTCAGCAAAGAACAATATGGAAAGAGCTGTTCCTATGGATAATCTTAAGTTTGTAAGCATTGCCGGCAGTATCGCAGGAATGGTTATGTATCTGAATATCTGAAGTCTGGATGCTCCCAGGCTTCTTATTGGATTGTAAGTCTCTGCAGAAATATTAAGTACCGCATCTCTTACTGCTATAATTACCTGAAATACCACTATAAGCACTATTAATATTATTTTTGAAGAATCTCCTAAGCCGAATAACAGCATGGCTACCGGCAGTAAGGCTGTTTTAGGGACGGGATATGTGAAGTAAACCAAAGGGTTCAGTACTTTATTCCAGGTCTTTGAATAAGCCATAAGCAGTCCGATAGAAACTCCCAAAAACAGTGATATTCCAACACCGCATATCACCCTGTACAAGCTTATCAAAATATGAATATGCAGTCTGCTGTCATACAGATTATTGAGATTGAGATATACTGTAACAGGAGTGGGAAGCACACGAGTACCAACTATCACGGCTAATAAGTACCATAATACATTAACCATTATAAAGCCTTGCAGAAACAGCCCTATTTTCTCTTTTGCCTTCATATTTTCCATCCCTTTTTGATGATAGTTCTGATATGTGATGACAATTTGAGATATTCCTCATTTTGCCTTAGATTCTCCGTGTTAAAAAGCGGGTTGTCTATTGTGTCTACTATGATTCCCGGGCAGTGGGACATTATAACGATTTTCTTTCCCATATAAATTGCTTCTTCTATACTGTGAGTTACAAATACTGTTGTAGGCTTGTATTGATTCCATACATCAATGAAAAGCTCCTGGGCTTCTTCTCTAGTCAATGCATCCAAAGCTGAAAATGGTTCATCCATAAGCAGCAGATCAGGGTTCATAATGAACGCACGGGCTATTGCTGCTCTTTGCTTCTGTCCCCCGCTAAGCTCCTTTGGATATCTGTCCTTCAGGTCATTGATATTCAGTTTATTCATTATATAATCAATTTTCTCTTTGAGTTCGCTGTTTATAACCTTCTGTTTTATCTTGAGTGAAAGAAGGCAGTTTTTCTCAACATTTCTCCAGGGGAGCAGTCCAAAGTTCTGTGGTATAAAGCCAATATCATGGACTTTTGGATTAAGCTTTGCACCGTTTAAGGTTGCTTGTCCGTCATATTCCTTGATTATTCCGCTTAATACATGCAGAAGAGTAGACTTGCCACAGCCGGAAGGCCCAATAATGGCTACGATATCTCCTGACTCAATCTCCATGCTTAAGGGGCCTAATGCATTTACAATATTCTTTTTGGATGTATAGCTTACAGAAAGATTATTTATCTCAAGCATGGAAATACCTCCGGAAGTTAATCAATTCCTATGTTGCTTGTCAGATCCTTTGGGCTAAGCTCTTTTTTCAGCAGGTTGTTCTTTGCAGCCCAATCTATAACAGATTTAATCTCAGTGTCTTTTGGCAAAAGGTTTTTCCTGAACTTCGGAAGCTCAATCTTGCCCCTCATGTCTTCCGGGTAACCAACAGTCTTTATTATAATATCTTCATATTCTGCAATAGGGGTGTTGTTTACGTAATCCACACCTTGATTGTATGCTTTGAAGAACGCCTTGATTTCAGCACTTTTGCTGCTAATAGCCTCTTGTGTAAAAGCGGTTACTGATGTATAAATTCCTGCGTCATTTGCGCTGCCAAGAAGTATCCCGCCGTCTTTAACCGCAAGAGTGGAAAAGGGTTCAGGCAGCAGTGCTGCATCTACCTTATTGGTACGCAGCATCTCAAGTCTTGTTGGTATTGCCGGAACCATGGACTTCTGTACATCCTCAGGCTTTAGGGAGTTTTTCTCCAGCAGCGTGTCCAGTGTGTATTCTATACAGGTATTCTCTGATATAGCAACACTCTTGCCTTTCATTTCATTAATTGACTTTATTCCAGAGTTAGGATTTGCAATAAGCATAAAGTTGCCATCAGTAAGTCCTGTTATCTTTACATCAAAATCAGCATTTTGGTAGAGGCAGATAGCCACTTCATCACAGATGATGCCATCCAGGTTTCCGCTCTGGAAGGCGGCATCCCTGTCTTTTGCACTTTTGAAGGACTGGAAATTGACATCTATTCCCTCCTTTTCGAAGTAACCCTTTTCATCCGCGATTATTATTGGTATAACTTCAACAGAGCCTATTGCCCCAAAGTTTAAGGTTTGTGCAGCCTTCTTAGTGTCGTCTGCTGTGCCTTGATTTGTAGAAGAGCAAGCCGTAAGTGACACAAGGAGCATTACTGATAAACATATAATCATTACCTTATTAAATTTCTTCATTCTAATTCCCCCACTTTTTAAATAATGTGTTTTCTATTGAAAGGCAATCCAATACCTTCCCTACTACAAAGTCAACCAAATCCTGCAGGGTCTGCGGCATATGATAGTACCCCGGCATGGCCGGAAGTATTGTGACATTAAGCCTTGCCAGCTTCAGCATGTTCTCAAGGTGTATGGCATTCAGCGGAGTTTCCCTGGGTACTATAATCAGCTTTCTGCTTTCCTTCAAAGCCACATCAGCCACACGGCAAAGAAGGTTTTTGGCAAAGCCATTGCTGATTTCTGCAAGAGTGCCCATAGAACAGGGAATTATAACCGCCGCATCAAACTTGTAAGAACCGCTGGCAACTCCGGCGAATAAATTGTTTATATCCTCCAATTGAACATGGCTGTATTGCCGCTTCAATTCCTGCACCCACTTCTCCAGCTCTATGGAGGTCTCATATTCCATCACTTTCCTGCCGTTGTCAGTACAAATTATGTGAGTATAAATACCCTTACTCAATAGTTCTTCTATAAGTCTTTTAGCATAAATGCTCCCACTTGCTCCGGTGATGCCCACCACTATTTTTTTCATCCTCAATCTCTCCATAAAATTATATTAGAGAATCTATTACTCCACATATTAGAAATACAATGCTAACCAGCTGATTGATGCTATAGGAGGCTACCTTAACATTGGCTAAATTATCCGGAGAAATCAGCCTATGCTCTATTACAAACAATATAGATATGATAGCCAATCCAATGAAATAAATAACTCCCAGCTGCTGGCTCAAAAGTCCTACAGTAATCAGGAGACCCATAGTGACTGCATGGAAAAACGCAGCGATTCGAAGTGCATTTTTTACTCCGAATCTGACAGCCATCGAATGTACCCCATTGGCAGTATCAAAAGCATAATCCTGAGAGCCATATATTATATCAAAGCCTGCTACCCACAGGGTGTTAGCTGCCCCCATAAAAAGCGGCAGCCAGGCAAGTTCGCCTGACACCGCAAGCCAAGCACCAACAGGCGCAGCAGCAGAGGTTATCCCCAATACCAAATGGCAAGCCCAAGTAAACCTCTTGGTATAAGAATATATTATCAGCAGAAACAATGCAATTGGAGAAAGTATAAGGCACAGCGGGTTAAGCATTGCTGCTGCAATTACCATAACTATGAAGCAGCACAATGAAAATACAACAACCTCTTTTTTCTTGATCAAACCCTGCGGCAGCTGCCTGGTCGAGGTACGCGGGTTCTTCGCATCTATCTCTGCATCAATAACTCTGTTTATTGCATTGGCACCAGTCCGAGCTCCCATAAATGCAACAAGAATCCAAAGTATAGTATAGGGAGAGGGCAGGCCATTGCTGACTAAAAGCATTGAAATAAGTGCAAAGGACAGTGAAAAAACAGTATGCGAAAACATCACAAGCGTACCATAATCATGAACTTTCTTTACTAGTTTATTCAATACCATACTCAGCCCATCTCCTGGATACAAGCTCTTTGATATCATCTGTCATCTCAATATCATCCGGCCACTCCCTTGTGTGTCCTTCGCTGGGCCACTTCTTTGTGGCATCTATTCCCATTCTGTAGCCGTAATGAGGCAGGTCTGATGCATGATCCAGTGCATCCAGCGGTCCTTCCGATATAACGACATCTCTTTTTGCATCTATATTGTTGAATACCTTCCATGAAACAGCAGATAAGTCCTGAGGACTTACATTCTCGTCAACTACTATTATCATTTTCGTATACATCATTTGACCCATGCCCCATAAGGAATTCATGATTTTTTTTGCATGTCCCGGGAAGCGTTTCTTTATAGAAACAATCACACAGTTATGGAAAACTCCCTCTAATGGAAAATTGAAATCCACTATCTCAGGGTGCTGCATTTTGAGTAGCGGCAGGAAAATTCTCTCTGTAGCCTTCCCCATGTAGCAGTCCTCCATAGGTGGCTTGCCTACTATAGTTGTAGGATATACAGGGTTTTTCTTATGTGTGATGCAGGTAACATGGAAAACAGGATAATAGTCTGTCAGAGAGTAATAGCCTGTATGGTCTCCGAAGGGGCCTTCCAATTTCAAGTCCTCATTGACATCTACATAGCCCTCTATGATAAACTCGGCATCTGCGGGTACATATAATTCGTTGGTAATTGATTTTGTCAGCATAATCGGAGCTTTTCTCAAATATCCTGCAAACATCATCTCATCAATCATTTTGGGAAGAGGTGCTGTTGCTGAATATGTGACAGCCGGATCACAGCCTAAAGCAACTGAAACAGGCATTTTGCCCCCAATTTTCTTATACTTGTCGTATATCTCTCTTCCGTCCTTATGCAGATGCCAATGCATGCCAGTTGTATTTTTGTCATATACCTGCAATCTATACATTCCCGTATTTTGAATATGTGTCTCCGGGTCCTTGGTTATTACCAAGGGCAGAGTTATGAACCTTCCTCCGTCACCAGGCCAGCACTTCAAAACCGGCAGAGTAGTCAAATCAGGATCTTTCTCTATTACCTCCTGGCAAGCACCTCTTGTAGGCAGCTTAATCGGGAATACTGCAGCCATCCTGGCAAGCTTCGGCAGAGATTGAACCTTTTTCATAAGTCCCAGGTAGTTGGACATATCAATAAATTCTTCGATGCCATTGCCGATATCATCCAGCTTTTCGACACCTAGCGCCATGCTCATTCTTTCATAAGTGCCCATAGCATTGATCAATACCGGATAAGGGGAGCCCTTCACTTTTTCAAACAAAAGAGCAGGACCATACTGTTTTGATATTCTATCAGCTATCTCAGTAATCTCCAGCTCTGAGTCAACCTCTGCATTTATTCTTTTAAGCAAGCCTTTTTCATCAAGGTGCTTGATAAAATCCTGTAAATCCTTAAAAGCCATATTAACCTCCTCTAAAGTAAAACGAATTATATAGTTAAATTACTATAAAAATTTTATCATAAATTGAGGTTTGTTGCAAAATAGCTTGTGCAATTAAAAAATTCCTTGGAGGGAATATGCTCTTCCAAGGAATTTAAAATTATTTCAAAAAAACAATTACTATATCTATACTATTCGTTATAAATAAAGAACATACCTGAACATCAGCCAAAAGTGGCAGAAGCTGCCGTAGAGTACGAAAATATGAAATACTTCGTGGAACCCGAAAACTTTTGACTTAAACCTCGGCCACTTGGTCCCATAAATAATGGCACCCACGGTATAGAGCAGGCCCCCTGCTACCAGCCACAGCATTGCACCGACCGGCATCGTCCTGACTAGCGGAGCAAATGCAATCACAATAAGCCAGCCCATTACTAGATAAAAAAGTGTATATAGCCATCTAGGCGCATTAAACCATAATATCTTTAATATTATGCCCACCATTGCAATTCCCCAGATGCTTATGAGAATGCTCCAACCCCAGCTTCCTCTCAGAGGAATAAGGCACATTGGCGTGTATGTTCCTGCTATAAGAACATATATCATCATGTGGTCTATCTTCCTTAGTATTACAGACCCTCTTTCAGATACTACAAGCAGGTGGTATAATGTACTTGCTGTATACAGCAAAATGAGACTTGTTCCGAATATTGAAAAGGAAACAATATGCCAGACTGTCCCGTTTGCTGCGGCATAGCGTACCAGATAATAAAGCCCTATAGCCGATAAAATCGCCCCTACAAGATGTGAAAAACCGCTGACCGGATCTTTTACCTTGATGTTCATTCCGCCATCTCCTATAATACTACTTCATGTAGTTTTCATTACTACGTGTTGATATATTTATATTATATACTATAGTTATTATGTATTCAATATATTTTTTTATTCTTTTTTCCCCAAAAAATCCGTGATTTTTCTATATGGCTTTTCTATTGCAATATGGCTATTATATGCGATGCAGGAGTATGGTATACTAGATTTGAAATGAGGTGTTTTTTATGGATTTTAATGAGAGCTCCTTTTTTAGTATAATGGAGGAAATCGCCCAAGGCGGCGATATAAGCATTTCAGACATACCTGATATAGAGCTTTATATGGATCAGGTAACTACTTTCATTGACAATAAGCTGGGATATCATAAAAGAACTTTAAAGGATAAAATTCTAACTAAGACAATGATCAATAATTACACAAAATCAAAGATTCTTCTCCCTTCAAAGAACAAGAGATACAACAGGCAGCATATGCTGCAGCTTATACTTATTTATTATTTGAAGCAAATACTATCAATTAATGATGTAAATATATTATTCGAACCTTTATTCAAAAATATGGCGACCTCCAAGGTCGGAATAGACTACCTCGGCAGCTTGTACAATGGATTCCTTCAAGTAAAAGATGACAGCACCGAAGATTTTAAAAAAATACTGTCCCAGAAGTTCAAACTAATCGAAGACAAAGCACAAGAGTTCCCTGACGAATCAAAGGAGACCTCAAAAATTCTGCTTACCGTTCTCATGCTGGTAGCAACAGCAAGCATCCAGAAAAGAATTGCAGAAAAGATAATAGACGATTATTTGCAAAAAAAATGAGACAATTTACTTTGTCTCATTTTTTTTGCTCTTAGGTAATACTATTTCAAATACCGCTCCGCCTGTGTCCCCGTTGTATGCTTTTATCCCGCCTCCATGGCCTTCTATAATAGCCTTTGTGATAGACAGTCCAAGACCTATATTTCCCTTGTTCCCTTTATAGAATCTGTCAAAAAGCTTACTTTCTTCGACCTTTTCGAAGCCTGCTCCATCATCACAAATTAGCAGCCTTATATGGTCTCCGCAATCGATAGCCTTTATTTCAATTATTCCTTTCGCATATCTTATACCGTTTCCGAGTATATTTATAAAAGCTCTGGTCAGCTTCTCCCCATCAAAGTATCCTGGATACTCTATCTGCGAATCATAAATCAGCCGGATGCCCTTTTCCTCGGCTAACGGCTTTACACTTCTTACTGCCGAATCAAATATATCCCAGATGCAGCATTCTTCATAGCTGAACTTTTCATCCTCACTCTCCAGCTTGGTTAGATATATAATATCCTCAACAGTCTTCTTAAGCCTCTGGCTTTGTTCAATTATGATATCCAGACTCTCCTCTGCTTCCTTGCCCTCAACTACTCCGTCTTTTATGGCCTCCGCATAGCCCTGTATTGACATAAGCGGAGTCTTCAGCTCGTGGGAGGTGTTCTGCAGAAACCTGATCTGCTTCTCGTCGAATTGCTTTATCCTTGCCGCCATTTCAACGAAACACCTGTCCAGCTCTTCAATTTCGTCCCCTGTTCGGATTACTTTGGAATCCAACGTCCTGTTAGCAGAAAACCTTTCAAGCTTAAGTGACAGCTGCTTTAATGGCCTTACTAGTTTTTCCGCAAATAGCAATCCAATAATCAGTGCAATAATGCTCGCTATTCCGAAGCTTATGAACTGGGTTCTCCTAAGCAGCACATTGAGAGCATATATGTTCTTTACCCTTGTGAATAACAGTATATTGCCTTTTAGTTCACTGTTCCTGCCTACAATCGGCACTATCCGACTAACATACCCATTCACTCTCGATGACGGTGAGTTGTAAATCAGCTCAATAAGGCTCTTGTCAGCATCCTCTACATCCTTATAAAGTATCCTGCCTTCCTTGTTGAATATCACAATCTCGGCATCAACGAAACGTCCTGCTATCTTAATAGTTTTTCTCACATTGCTTATTTTATCTCTTAGCTCAGCTTCCTTCAACGGAAGAGTCCCGAGCATAGACGCCACTCTTTGGCCCTCGCCTTGAAGCTGAGTGCTTGTCTCATTTACAAGATACCTTCTGGACAGAAAAATAAAGGTCACATCTGTTATCAAGAATACGCAGAGAAGTATGGCGAAGTAGGTTATAAGAATCTTTCTCCCAATTTTATTCATCTATCTTATACCCGTATCCCCATACTGTGGTTATCTCTGCTTGTGACCCTATCTCAGAAAGCTTCCTTCTTATCCTTTTAACCAAATCATCAATAATCCTCGAGTCCCCTATGTAATCATAGCCCCATATCCGCTCTACCAATTGTTCTCTGCCGAAGGGCATGTTCTTGTTCTTTACCAGGAATTCAAAAAGCTCATATTCCTTAGTCGTCAGCTTCAGCTCTTCTCCACCCTTGTCCACATATCTCCTATCGTAATACACACAGATATCTTTGATGCTTTCTTTGTCATCCTTTGCCGAAGCCGCCTTTTCCACTCTTTTTATTAAGTTTTTTACTCTCGCCACCAGCTCCCTCGGGCTGAAGGGTTTTGCCAGATAGTCGTCTCCCCCTATCTCTAATCCCAGAACCCGGTCGAATTCCTCGTCTCTGGCAGATACAAATATAATAGGCAGCTCACTGGTTTTCCTGATTTCCTTGCATAGCTCCAGTCCATCAACACCGGGCAACATTATATCCAGCACTATCAAATCAGGACTCAGCCTTCTGATTTCATTTGCCAGGTTTTTACCGTCCTCAAAAAGAGTGACCTTATAGTCTTCTTTTTCCATGTATTTTTTAATCAGGTCTCTGATTGTTCTCTCATCATCAACTACAAAAATGTGCTTCATTGCATTGGCCCCTTCACATGCTCATGATTCCTTACATGATCCATGCAATATTCATAATCACCCTCACATTCCGGACAATATCTAAAATCCATGTTCGGGTCATCCTTTTCGGTTTTGCCGCAGGTTGTACATCTATGTATTGTAAAGTTTCTCGGAAGCTCTGTTTGGAATCTTCTCCTATTGCTGTAAACCTGTCTTCTGTTCTTGTTTCCAGCAAGTATTTCCCTGCCAAAGAACAGAAAATAGTTTAGTATTGAAACTATAGCAATGATCCTGGTAGCCATGTCCCCAGCTAATATTGTAAAGGCTAAGAAAGCCCAATTCAGCATTGCCAGATATTTTACTTTTACCGGTATTACAAAAAACAATAGTATTTCATAATCCGGATATATTTTAGCAAAAGCCAGGAACAATGACAAATTGAGATACAGTGCTGTAGCCCCATACCCCGTAATAAATGCTGCAATAGTAGTGCCTATCATTCCAGTAAAGTAAAATATATTGAATTTGAAGCTTCCCCATTCATGCTCCAGTGCGTTTCCCACCATGTAGTAGAAGTATAATGTGAATAAAATCCACATTATGGATGTATTTGGGGGTATAAATATATAAGTTATAAGCCTCCATACCTCTCCCCTGAGTACCAGCTGAGGTATGAGCATCAATTTGCCTATAACAGCCCTGCCATTATCAAAGTAGGACAATGCGTATACAATGCCTGTAATACTTACGATATACGCCATAAGGTCTTTGATTGCGAACTTTCCTAGTCTTCTCTCAAGTTTATCGAGCCAGTTCAAAAGTATTCTCCTCCTGCTTTCGTATAATTAAATTAGCTGTTCAGCCTTATTATCAAATAATCGCCGCGCTGCGAAAATCCAAGAGTCTTATATGCATTTAAGGCCGGGGTATTATATTTGTTCACTATAAGTGTCGGCAGCTTTTCTTTGTGTATTATCCTGGCGCACAGCTCTGAAACCACTGCTTTGGCATAGCCTTTGCCTCTCTCTTCCTCAAGAGTGTACACAGCCCCTACCTGGCTTGTACTGTCCGTAAAGGTTTGTATGCAGGCTTGAGCAACCAGTTTATTATCTATGGATAGTATTATAAACTCTTCCTGCTCGCCTTTCTGTGACAGAAGAAGCTTGGTATCCTCTATTGTGCGCTCAGCTCCGAAGCCTTGCAGGTATGCCTTTCTCACAAAACTCAGAATATTTATATCACTATCTCCGGACACATCAATGAATTCTGCGCCTTCAAGCTTGAAGGGATTTAAATCACTATTAACATAGTAGCTGCATTCTTCATACTCTCTCAAAGACTTGTAACTCCTTACGGACTCAAAAAGCGGCCTGACAAGCCGATCCGCCCCCAATAGCATACCAAATCTTCTCATTATCATTAAATGAGAAAAGTAAGGGACAGCCCTTATGGACTCATAATGTGGAATACAGCTTCCCAAATTGTAGAATGCGATTATACCCTTTAAGGTATTTCCTTCAAAATATCCGAAATAATCGCCGCAGCGAAGGATATTACTCCGGTTCATTATGCCGAACTGCAGGGCATTTCCAATAATAAAGTCTGCCTCTTCCTCATTTCTATACAAATATTCAAAAATAGTATCCCTGTCCCATTCATTCAATTGCCTGAACAAAGCACACCACCCCTGTCTCGACCCTTAAGGCCAATAAAGTTTTCCTATGGAACTCCGGAATCTGCCTCTTGCTGCTATAATTATATTCCTCTTAGTCCCATTAGGTTACAAGCATGTGCCCTGTATTAGAATTCGTTGCTAGCAGCAGGACACAACATCAAGGAAGTGCGTTTTTAACATTTTTATTAGCTTGAAAGCTGGTATGTTAAAAAGCACTAGGTGATATGCTTTTCTACTATTTCTGAATGTAATCAGTTCTTATAGGATAGAATACGTCAATTATTCTGCATGAAGTCAAAGCCTTTCCTGAGTGCATTACATTGGATGGTATCACAACGACGGATCCTGGTTTAAGGATTAATACTTCTTCATCCACAGTGATCTCAAAGCTTCCTTCAAGAAGATTAACCACTTGCTCATGAGGATGGGCATGTTTTGGCAATGCATTTCCTTCCTCTATACTCCAATAAGCCAAGGTCACATTCTCTGAGTGCACAAACTTCGCATGATAGCCGGGTACCATTTCCTTTTCAGCCATTTCATATAGTTTAATTAGATTCATAAGAACACCCCCTGATAATATTATAGACTACTTTTGAATCAGATTGTAATCACTGCGCAGCATGGACATTATTATTTCATTATGAAACCTGCCCTTGAAATATTCTCTTTCTCTTACCATGCCCTCATAAGAAAAACCCAATTTTCTAAATAATCGCACTGATGCACTATTTCCAGAAATTATATATGCCTCAATCCTATTTAAACCAAGCACATCAAAGCCATAATCAATGAGTGGTTCCAGTGCTTCTGCCATAAACCCTTTTTTCCATTCTCTACTCACTAGTCCACAGCCTATTTCACACCGCCTTGATGTATGATCGAAATTCATGAATTCACATGTCCCGATCATACTGTTATCTGCCTTCCTGACAATACCCCAGCGTATCTGCTTCTTCTCCTTGAAGTCCCTCCTGTAATTGTGTATTATATTCCTGGCTTCACCTATTGTTCTTACAGGTGCAAAAGAATCATATTCCGCAACTTTAGGATCGCTGTATATTTCATAGATGGCATTGGTATCGCCTAATGCTATTTCTCTCAGTACAAGCCTATTGGTATTTAATATGGGAAAATCATTCCAATCCATACGAGGCAGCCTTTCTATCAGTTTTGGAATGTATCATTTCCTACATTCCTACAAATATGCATTTTAATATTCTTCCTTCAGAAGTCCCATTATTATTTCATCGTAATAGCGGCCATCCCTGAATATCTCCTGCCGCAATACTCCCTCAACCTTGAAACCGCATTTTTCATAGCTTTTTATTGCTCTCTCATTATAAGAGAATACATTTAACTTTACTTTATGAATATTCATCTGCTCAAATATGAATTTCAAAAGAACTTCCATGGCATCGGTTCCATAACCCTTGCCCCAATAGTTCTTATCCCCTATAAATATTCCCACTACCGCCACACTGTTTTTCCAATCTATGCTGTTTAGCCCACAGCCTCCTATGTATTTCCCGTCTTCAAGAGTCTCTATGGCAAAGCTGTAGTTATCTGCCTTGGCAGATAAGCCTTCAACCCACTTTCTCTCATCCTCTAGGGTATTAAGATATGGAATTCCGGGGGTCAAAAGCCTTTTGATCTCTGGATCGTTTATATAGTGAAGTGCTCTTTCTGTATCCTCTTTTCTGTATTCTCTCAGCCTTACCTTTTGTCCCGTATACATTGTGCTACCTCCTTATCTTGCTCCAATCCCAGTTCGCTTTAGATCTATTCAAGTTCCTTAATAATTCCTGTTTGATATTTTTATACATGAAGTAGGATGCAATAAACATTATATACCCAGAAATTATGCATATTATTGACTCTCTCCTGTAACCTGCTATGTTTCTTTCCATCAGCTGCCTGATCTCAACATCAATATTCATGTTGTATTTAAGCTCCTCCATAAGTCCTTCTATGTTAAAAGCATCCCCAGCAGCAGCCATGGCACTCATAACAGCGAATAGCATCAACAGTATGGTTGCAACATTTTTAAATCCATTATCACTTGCCTTATAATTAACTAGAAAGTTCTTGATTATGAATATCCCACCATATGCAATGAGTGCTATACTCATAAAATAGATAACGGTAGTGTTATACATAGCCATCTCTCCTTTATATTTTATCATAGAAACGCATTATTTTCTTTCATCACTTCATATTCAGACTTCAGTATCCCCATATAAATTGTATCGGTGTATGTGCTATTGATATCACCCCCTCCTTTTAGAATAGAAAAAGCCCCACGAAGTCCTTGAAAGTGACTCCGTAGGGTAATCTACGTGTAGGATATAGTCCCTGTGCCGCTAATACTTGTTTAGGCACACTCACCATTAGAGAAATTTTACCATCATAAGAATATTTTGTCAATATGTTTCTTGTTCTAATTATCATGAATTAATAAAAATCATTCTTACAGTAACGCCTCTTTGACTGCTGCCCAGAGAGCGTCACACAACTCTTCGCCGTTTTGATCTGGTCCAAAGTCTATATATTGTTCGATGTCCCTGCCAACTCCCCATCCATTCGTGTCCTTCTGGCAATTGACATAGAAGTTACCTTTGCCATATCCGCATTTATCAAGGATTTCAAGCATCTGGCCTACGCTGAGAAGCGGCATGCAATCCCCTTTGCTATATACGTCAGGACGCTCATACTCAAATATAAAGTCCTCTTCATTGTACTCTTCTACGTCGGCTGCTTCTTCCTCTTCCTCTTCTTCCTTACCCTCTTGATTCCCCCAGTCTCTGAGAGCTTCAAGGTTCATCAGAGTCATATAATAACCAGACCTTGTTTCTCCTATATTCACATGACCAATGACAAATTCAAATATGTCATATTCATTGTCTTCTGCATCTTTGCAGAGAATCCCCGCTGCGAGGTCATATTTTCGCGGAGTCCAGAGGTCATTAAGCCTGTCCTTCTGATATTCAGTAAGCTCCATAAGATTTTCGATTGTAATATTCTGTTTCATAATCCTACCCCCTGTATATTAATTTCTTCCGTCTGATTTATAATCCCTTATGTAACAAGCTATATGGCCTTTACATATTTATAATTATGGGAGGTGATAAAATGTACAACGGACTCCATACTCACGAGTACAGTGGTGAAACCACTTTCAACTTCGGACATGACCATGGATATTCAGGCATTACAACGTACAATCCCGACATCCCCGGGCACATACATCAAGCATATGGCATAACCACATATGACCACGGTCACATTCATAACTACAACTTTGTAACTGGTCCTGAAATAGAGGTTAATGGCGGTCATATTCACTACTACCAAGGCATTGCCTTAATAAACAATCAGCACATCCATTACCTTTATGGATATACCTCACTTGAAAGTCAATGATTGTATTTATAAGAACAAGTCTGTCGACTGCTTGAGAGACTGGTGCTGTGTTTAATGAGTTATTCACAGTGCCAGCCTAGAAGCCAGCCTTATTGCATTAATATATAAGCTCCAAATATCTCCTATACTTGCTGTCATCAGTTTCTTTTTCACCAGAGCAATAGAATTCTATTTCCCCCTTGCCTTCAAAGCTCAATCCTCTGTTTTCCAACAAATTCTTAAGCCGGTTCACTGTTCCCATATTGCCATCTATTATGTCAACGCCTTCAGGCAATATCATTTCAAAGTGCTTCCTGAAAAATACAAAATGCGTGCAGCCTAAAACAACTGCTCCATATTCTCTGAGATCATACCTGGAAAACTCGTCTAATAAATATGGAATTACAGTCTCTTCATCGAAAACAAATTTCTCTGCAAACTCTACCAAACCCGGAAGCGCATGCAAATCGACAATATCCTCTGAATCCAGTCTTTCAACCAAATCGTGCAGCTTCTTCTCTCTAACTGTGATAGGGGTCGCAAGCACGAGTACCCTTCTATCATCAACCTTCTCAACTGCGGGCTTTACTGCTGGTTCCATACCAATAATGGGAAAGCTGTATCTTTTCCTCAAGTCATTTATAGCAATGCTCGTAGCCGTATTACAGGCAACTACCAGAGCTTCAACCCCCTTGCCCGCGAAAAAATCCACAGCATCAAATATATAGCCCCTTACCTCTTCCTTTGGCTTTGTGCCATAAGGAACATTCTTAGTATCGGCATAGTACAAATAGTTCTCATGGGGCAGCATCTTTATCGCTTCTTTCAGTACCGTCAGTCCCCCTATACCGGAATCAAAAACACCAATACTCATATTAATCTCCTTAAATTCTATGAAAATTAAGCTATAGTAATATTATATTACCATAAGATCAAAATTTCCTTATAATTGCATAATTTTATTAATACTATTTTCTAGTTTATTCTAAATAATATACAAGCTCCAAGCACTTCTTGCAAGTAGAATTGCTCCGCTCACTATAAGCAGGTATATGGTAGCCTTCCTCACCGTTTCCTCTTTAAGTCCTGTATCCACTTTTGTACCTATGTACATTCCCAATGCTACTGCAGGTGCCAAGAAAAGAGTGAACTTCATAATCTCTAGTGTCATTATCCCCGACGCAGAATACCAAAACAGCCTGAAAATGTTGTCCACCAGGAACAAACTGCATAGGTTCGCACGGAACTGGCCTCTGTCTGCACTTGTCCTGCTTATGTAAGCCACCAGAAAAGCACTGATTCCATACATGCCCGCCAATACTCCTGATACCAATCCCACTATGACAAGGAACATTTTGTTAACTTTTACCGAGTCCTGCTGCTTGGGCTTACGGTACAGCATCTCAAGCCCAAGTGCAATAATAACAGCTCCCAGAATGGATTTTAGCAGCAGATCGTTTCCTGTTTTTAGCAGCATTATGCCAGGTACCACTCCTGCAAGCAGCGTGAGAGACAGTGGTGCCACCGTCCTGAAGTTGATGCTCTTCCTATTCCTCCATACAAGGTAAACATTGGTAGGTATACTGATAAGCAAATCAACAGGTGTTGTAAACCTATTGGATACAACAAAAGAAAATAGCGGTGCCATGACTAAGGTATTCCCAAAGCCAGTGATTCCTTTTACAAATAACGCCACAAAAACTACTGCGAATAGATATAAATTCTCGATCAATTAGTATTACCTGCACTTTCCAATATAGTCTGTCTTCTTTCTTCCATGAGGACATGCATATAGGCACATTCCACAGACATCAAGCTTTCCGGCTGATGTCAAAGAGTCAAAGTACTCTTTTCCGCCCCCTAATTTATACTCATGTTTCAATTATATATAACTGCACATAGGAATATCAAGCATATATAATTTGTTGTAACCATATCCGAGCTAAATCATAATATGAAATTAGCGGGTATTGAAGGGGGTCCATGTATGATAGAGTATCTCTCACAGTTCAATATGATATGGCTTGGAATTATGGCGAGTCTTGGTGCCGGTCTGGCCACCGGAATAGGCTCACTGCCTATATTTTTTACAAAGAAAATATCTAAGAAGCTGCTTGACCTGCTGCTGGGTGCAGCTGCCGGAGTTATGCTTGCAGCTACTTCCTTCAGTCTGATTGTGCCGGCAATCGAAAAAGGCGGTGGTGGGATAAGGGGCGCAACCATTACCTTGGTAGGCATATTATGTGGGGGCATTTTCCTAGATTTCATTGATAAGTTTTTCCCTGATACCAACCTGCTTTCAAATGCAGTAAACGGAAATACAAATGGTGGAAATTTAGCTGTGTATGAAAATAATAATTCCAACCTCAGAAAGGTATGGTTGTTTGTATTTGCAATAACTGTCCATAACTTTCCTGAAGGTCTCGCTGTAGGTGTTGGTTTCGGCGATGGTGATATAGTTAATGGTCTGAGTATTGCAATCGGAATTGGACTGCAGAACTTGCCCGAGGGTCTGGCTGTTGCGCTTCCGCTTTTAAGAGAACACTATACAAAAAAGAAAGCGTTCCTGATAGCTCTGTGCACAGGTTTGGTAGAGCCTATTGGAGGACTTTTGGGTGTTGCACTTGTCCAAGTATCCAAACCGATACTGCCTTTTGCTTTAGCCTTTGCCGCCGGGGCGATGCTCTTTGTCATTAGCCATGAGATAATACCGGAAACACAGCATCAGCAGAGTCATTCCAAGCTTGCCACCCATGCCTTGCTTGTTGGGTTTGTCGTTATGATGTTCCTGGATAATACATTGGGATAAATCGTTTAAAAATTAACTTTCCTATACGATGAAAAGTACTGGTTAAAAACTATTATTATTGAGACAATACATGCTATAATTACAATAAAAAACATTGAGAGGAGCAGCAGTATGATAAATAGGGTTAAGGTAAATCTAGAGGCAGTCGAGGCTATGCTTTATTTCTGGCAGGCAGTGAATGACCGTGAGAACCTTTCAGAGATGTTTATCTATGATATTGCAGCTATGCCAGGTTTGGCACTTGCATACGAGATTGGATTCAACCAAGAGTCTGTCCGCAGTGCCCTTAGTGCTATTAAGAACAGAGAGATATACTCCAGAAACAACAAAAAAGAAGGTCGGTTCTACAGCAACAACCTATGGATGATGGAGGATCTGAGTTATACCAATTCAATGGTAGCCCCATTGAAAAAGCTTAACCTGGAATTTTTGACCAGTGATTTAAATTCTAAATACCCGAACGCTAAATATAACGAACTTGAAGTCTTATTCTCTCCTCTTCATATAAAGGACTATATTATCAAAGACAACAAACTGATAATCAACTTTTTCAAGGTAAAACCAGGTGACGATGAAGCTTTCATAGAAGATATGAAGCTGAAGGAATATATAAAGGAAAAGCTGGAAGAGTTGCTTTCAAAATAATGTATAAAAGCCTGTACCCCTTGCTTAAAAGCTAGGAGTATAGGCTTTTTTTATAGCAAGCATTAAATCATAGGCTGGTTGAGCTGCTTTCACTTAGAAATGGCTGATACATCATGACTGCATGATTTTCAGTCAGAAACTCATCCATTAATAATACCCCTTCCAAGTCATATTCTTTTCTATTAATGGTATTATGTCTTACATAACCACCCCAGAATTCATGTGATATGTGGTGATCCCCTTCATAGACCTCATATCGGCTTTTAGCTTCCTTTGTACTTCTCCATTCACCATGAAGATTCTCGCTATCCATATAAAGCTTTAATTGATATGTATCATTTGTATTGTTATAAAGCTGAAGATCCCTATGATTATAAGCACATGTAGCCCCGCTTCCGAAAGGCTGGGTTCGGTTCGAGTCAGGAAACACATCGAAGCTGTGGCGGTATCTCTCAGTGACAATCAAGGGTGTGTGCAAAGCCATCCAGTATATTAGATTGGATAACTGACACAAACCACCTCCTACGCCAGCACGGAACCCTCTATTAAAAAGCACCATTCCATCCATGTAGCCTTTCCTTTTTGTGGGTTTCCCAACAAGCTTCCAATATGAAAAAGTCTCCCCCGGCTTAATTAATGCTCCATCAAGCCGTTTCACAGCAATTTTCAGGTTGGCAACTTTATTGTACTGCATCCACATGTCAACATTTCGAAGCTCCCTTAATAGTGGGGTTTTATGACTAAATACAGCATATGAAAGTGCTTCATCACTCAACACCTTGGAATACTTCTTCCCACTGAAGTACCATTCAAGATATCGCTTGCACCTATAATAAAGCATGCCGGCAATTATTCGCAGTCTGCTTCTCTTCTTTGGCTTCAAGCTATTCATAAACTACCCCCGATTCTAATATAGAAAAGGCCGCTTTTTCGCTGTCTATTTCCGCCATTGCACCATATGGCAATATCATCATTGGAGCAGTATGCCCGAAGTTCATATTGCAAAGTATCGGCAGATCCGCTAGCTTCATCTCGTCTCTTACTACTTTTACAATAGCCTTTTTATACTCCTCATAATACTGGTTGTCGTAGGGTTTTCCAAAAATAATTCCATTGGTTCTGTTCAATATGCCTTGTGAGCCATAGTTCCTAAGCCAATACTCAAAATATGTGGGGTCCGGCTTATCCTCTGAGGTCTCAAAAAACAGAATCGTATCATTCCACGCATCGATGCCAGGCCATAGCTCCGTACCCTTCAGCATCTCAAGAACCTCAATGCACCCGCCTATCAAACGGCCTCTCACAATGCTGCTCCCTTGAAGCAGCTCATAGCCCGTGTTGGGCTGCAAGCTCCTCTTAATTGACCAGTTCTTTTCTACCCAAGGCAGATGCTCGCTTGTCCAGCCAGGAGAAGGCTCTACCGTACCAATTGCCGAGCTGCTGAACAAAACCCTTTCAATCCAATGCTTTGTGTAGTCATGCATCTCCATATTCTCTGCAAGCTCAGCAAGTATTGACGGACCGTAAAAACTCGATAGCCCTGCCTTATAGCACATCATGTGAGCAACAGTAGTATCTGAATAACCAATGAGTATTTTAGGATTATTTCTTATAACATCAAAATCTATATATGGCAGCATCCTAACGCTCTCATCTCCGCCAATGCAGGAGAATATAGCCTTTATTGACTTATCCTCAAAGGCTGTCATCAAATCCTCTGCTCTTTTTTCCGGATGGTTGTATACATACTCTGTTCCCTTTAAAGTATTTGGCATCTCTACAACCTTCAAACCGAATTCATCCTCTAGTCTCTTTTTCCCCACATTGTATCTCCATACTATTTTACTGTCTCCGGCTCCACCCCATGACAAACTCACTGTTGCAACCTTGTCGCCTCGGTTAAGCCTTTGCGGTTTAATCAAATTCATGTAACTCACTGCCCTTCTTTTAAAATCCTCATCTACTATACAATTAGAGTTCATAAACCATTAATTCTTCATCTAAATATTTATTAGGCAGCTTGAGTGCATTTCTCTCTACCCCATATACTTCAAATTTACATCTTTTGTACAAGTTTTTGGCTTCGGTATTTGTCGCAATTACACCCAGATTCACCTGTTCTAGGCCTTTCATTTCCTTCGCTCTCCTTATGACTTCCATTACCAAAGCCTTCCCGGCACCTTTACAACGAGCCTCTGGTGCTACATACATCGCATTTATAGTAGCCTTATGCCTTAACTTCTCTCTCCGTTCGCGGAATAAGCCAACTATACCAATAAGTCTATCCTCATCATCGAAGCATCCCAAAATAAATTCCGAATCAGTTGCTTGAAAGGATTCCTTCAATCTCTGCGCAATTGAGCTTAAAGGTTTATCCTTCTCCTCTTCATAAGAGGCACCGAATGACTCAGGACATTCTTTTAGCGCTCTCAATCTCAATGCCCAATATTCGCTGGCATCTTCCTGCTTGAACTGTCGGATGTACATAGCCTCGCCCCTCTCTTTTCTTCTAATTCCTATTTGCTTTTTATGAATTCAAGTATGTCTATGGGACTGTGCAGTATATATGCTGAGTCAAAACCTTCAGAGCTCTTAGCGCCCCATAAAGCCAATCCGAATTTTACCCCTGCTCCCTCGGCACATTCCTTATCATATTTCGTATCTCCAATATAGACTAAATCCTTAGGATCGTCCCCGGACATTTCCATAAGCTTTAGAATTGGCTCCGGGTGAGGTTTATGTTTAGCAGTATCATCTGCACAAATCACATAGTCGAAATAATCCGCTAGCCCAAAAGGAATAAAATTACTATCAAACTCTTCTCTTGTCTTTGAAGTAACAATTCCGGTTTTTATATTCAACTCCTTAATCTTTCTAAGGCAATTATCTATCCCATCAAATATTTTCATGGAATCACTGAAATCGTTCAGATACTTAATCCATTTAGCTAAAGAGCTCTCTATATTATTGACTCCAAGCCGTTCTAATGTTACTGCTCCAGGTATCCCAAAAGCAAAGCTAAGCTCATCCTCTGAATATGCCTTTCCCAAATCCTCCTCCAACACTTTTTGCAATGAAGAAATAATTGCTTCACCAGTATCAATAAGAGTCCCATCCACATCAAAAACCACACATTTAATCATCTTAACTCCTCTTCAAAAATAACAATTATTTTCCAGTATTATACCACAAATGGTATTATTGTCTATACAATAATACCATAAATTTCCTTACGTTTATCATTTATCCTTTTCCAATTCATCATTTAACAAACACAAGCCTTTTTGATGAGTCAGGCACACTTCATTATAAATATTCTCATAGAATTCAATGCTTGCTTTTCTGCGCCCTTCAGCAATTATTGCTGCACGATCGGTATAGAATTTGTCATAGATATTTTTCAGCTTCCAATTATATTCCCGAAAAAAAGAAGGTATATTATCATTCCTGCCATCCAGCACTTTGCCGGATTCATCCACATAATACAGAGGCTGTGCGATAATTCCATTATATATCAATGTCCTGGCTATCCCCATGGTCCCTGTTGCGTCAAGCTTATCTGCATCATATAGAATCTTTGCTTCTATACTTTCCGGGGGGTTATTGTTCCGGTATCGATGTGTCGATATGCACACTTTCACATGAGAAGCTTCACTATCAGACCAACCTATACTCCTTAAAAAATCATATGCCATATCTGAGCCAATAATTGCATGGTCACATTCAGGATTGTTATTCTGTGCTTCACGTCCGATATCATGCAATAGTGAAGCTGCAATAAGTACGTCTTTATCCACATCAAACTCTTTTGCAATATCCAAAGCATAGTACAAGACACGGTAAATATGCTGACTGTCATGCGCACTGTCATTCATTAAAGACAGCATGTATTTCTCAATTTGCAGGTACATAGCTTTTCTCATAGGCTACTTGTCTCCTTGCTTGTATTCCATGTAATAAAATTCTGCTTCTCCAGTATCCATACTCCTAATATGTTTATATTTTATCTCAAATCCAATACTCTCATAGCATCTAATTGCCCTTCGATTAAAAATTCTTACTTCCAACGCGATCTTAGCATTAGGGTATCTTAACTGGCTTTCCTCTATTAAGACCTGCATTATATCTTTGCCATAGCCCTGTCCGCATAACGAAGGCCTCAGCCCCACTCCAAGAATGCAAATCCCGTCTTGGATATGTATCCTTCCATAAGCGATCAGCTCATTATCTTTACAAATCCCTATAAATTCTTTTTCTCTTTCCTCTTTGATTGAAAGGCTCCAACCACTCCTGACTACCTCCTCCCAATCAGAAAAATTGTATATGGAATAGACTCCTTCATACTTCCAAGTACATATTTCCTTAGCCATATCTTCGGATAACACACTGACTACATATTTATCCATTTTCCACCTCAATATTAACAATAAATTTACATACTGCTTTCCTACTCTTAAGAATGAAAACATCTTTCCCATGAGAATGCTTGTGAAGCTTTTCAATTATCCCCTTTCTTCTCTTGAAAGGAAAGGTAAGTACCCATAAGATAAACTCCAAATCCAGTTTTTCATCACAGCCTTCTGTCATACAAGGCCTTGTCCTTCCTGCATACATCAACCTTCTTTTGAATATACCCCAAAGGCATGTCCATAAAGGAAAGTCGAGAAAAATAATCGTGTCCGCAGCCTGAAACCTCAATTCCATAGTACCGCTATAATTGCCGTCTATAATCCACGAATCAGTACAGACAATCTTTTGAACGCTCACTGCCAATTCATCTTTTGATATCGGAATCCAGCCTGGTCTCCAAAACAATCTGTCTAAATGAAATACCTCAACACCGGTAATTTCTCCGAGTCTTCTTGCAAGTGTTGATTTTCCAGCTCCACCGGAACCAACAATAGCTATCTTACGCAAAAGCATGCCACCTCTTTTCAGCTATATATGGAGTGCCTCCTAAAATCTACAACAGCTTAAGTGTTTAATTAAACGAAGTTGATTAGCCGAGTAGTTCCATAACCTCAACAAGAGACCTAACGATATAATCAGGCTTTACTGGATATTTCCACTGTAACCCATTGCGATTAATCCAACAACTCTTAATCCCAGCCTTACTTGCACCAATTATATCAGATGCTGAATCCCCAATATGTAAGACTTTCTCAGGTTTTACCTGATAGTGTTTCAATACCATATTAAATATTCTGCTTTCGGGATCATTCTTATAGGAGCCAACATTTTCTGATATAAATACACTGTCAAAGTTAAGTTTAGGTATAAGTGGCTTAATCATCACATTGTCAGCATCGCTGACTAAACATATCGGGAGCCTTCCTCCAATTAGCTCAAAGAATTTCAATGCATCATCATAGAGCTTCGAATCTCCATGCTCTGATAAGAAAACATCTGCTGCAACTTGAAAATCAAATCCCAACTCTGTTTCTGCTGCAATCTCTTCAAAATATAGATTAAATATGGATTTGAGGTTCCTAAACTCTCCAGACTTATTAACTCTTTCATGAAACGCATTGGATAACTTTTGACTAATGAGTTTCGCGCAATTTGCAGCAGCTTCATCTGTATATTTATCCCTGAGAATTCTTTGCCAGATAAAAGGTATTCTATTGTCCACATCAACCAATGTCTGAAACATATCTATACATATTAGGTCAAACCTCATGAAAGCCACTCCCTCTGATTAGTAAACTTTGTTATTGTAACATCATCGTAGCATAAAGCTCTATTTCTTACCCAAAACAAAATAATGCCAGGAAACATAATCATGTCCTTCTAAAACAACATCCTGAATCTGCTTGACGGTTATAAGCCCGAAATTTGCCAATAATTCCTTCAATACCGAATCGTCTACATGATAATGAGGAACGCCATTTTCCGGGCCATCTTCAACCTTTATTACTGTATTATCATCAAGTCTTGGAAATCCAGCTTCCTTATAGCTCCAAGAATTTTTTGAGCAAAAGGTAATATAAAACTCTCCTCCAGTCTTTAATACCCGATTAATCTCAGAAATCGCCTTAATAATTCCCTTGCTATCCGTGTGAGAGATAACATGATATGCTAAAAGGCAATCAAAAGTCTCATTCTCAAAGGGTAGATCCATCATATCAACAATGGCTGCAGAAATATTCAAACCCTCTTTGCCTGCCCATTCTTGCAATCCACTTACAGCCACATCTGACAAATCAACCGAGCTTACATCAAAGCCGTTCTTAGCAAATTGTATTGAATGCCTGCCTCTACCGCACCCTAGGTCAAGAAACCTCTTGAAGTCTTTTTCTTTCCAACGGTTTATTAAGTAATATGACTCCTCACATGGAGTAAACCAAATTGCCTGCGAGTTCTTATTCCAATCCCATTCTTTGGTAACTTCTTTCATATTGTTTCTCCAATCTTCTGAAATGAATCATTTTTGTCCAGAAATATCATTTACTGTTGCCTCCGGATGATGATATCTTCCATTTTTTTCAGTATAAATTTTCATATATTTCTTGGACTTAATTTGAATTGATTGTACAGGGCAATAATTGATGCATGCATAGCATAAAAAGCATGGGGATTTCTTTTGCCATTCAGGTTTTTCATCAACCATTCTTATTTTCTGCGATAAACAGACCTTTTCACATACACCACAGCCTGAACACTTTGTATCAGCATAAAAATCTTCACCTGAATACCCTCTGGCATCAGCCATGCTAGATCCTAAATGTACCCATACAGGATTAACAGGAACGGTAATTCGAGTATCCTTTTCCTGGTATTTTTCTTTTTCTATTATTCTTTTTTGAAACGAGTCAAGCCTGGTCTGAACATCTGCTTCCAACTCTGCTAACTCAGCATCAGTGATTTGATGCCAATTGTCAAACTTGGAATCATTGTTAGCCATATTTAGAATCAAATATGAATCTAAGTTTTTGTCCTTCTTCTTTAATATTTTATCTATTTTGGTGAATGAAGTACTGCAAGGTGTACCAGCTCGTGTCGCTACTGCGAAAATATATTTAGTCGTGTTTAAATCGAGTTTTTTGATAATATCCTTTACAAGCATGGGAATTGTTGCAAAATGGATAGGGAACACAAAACCTACCGTTTCGGCATTAGTCTCCAATCCATCTTTATTTATAAGGCTTGCCATCGGTATAAGCTCTGTTTCTGGAAGCCGCTTTTGCAATTCTTTTGCAATATGTAACGAATTACCGGTTCCTGAAAAATAATAAATCTCAGTACTCATGGAAAAATCCACCTCTATTCAATTTATAGGATGTTTTCGATCATATGAATATATGAATTTGTAAATAGACAAAGTTTATCTACTTTCTATGATTATTCTCTTAATCTCTTCCTTATCCCAACTATTAATCTGATCAACTATACCGGGAACTAAATTGAAGTCACATATTTCTTCAAAGTCAACCCATGCATATTCTAAATGCTCAAAGCAATCTCTTTAGAAACCCAAATTCTCATTAACAATGAAAACTGTCATCCTGCCCTTAACTGCTTGTCCCTCAATAATAACAAAGTTATAGCATGCTCTTTCGGGTGATTGGCAATCCACACATTTCCTCAGTTCAACACAAGGAGGATTTAGGCCGGCCCGTTTTGCATTTGCAGGTGCCGAAATATTCCTAACACGTTTAACTGCCTCATCCAGTGTATTAACTATCTTGTTGGTTCCAATTACAACAATGACTTTCTCTGGTCCGTAAAGCATTGCTGCTACTCTATTACCGCTATGGTCTATATTTACCAGCTGTCCTTCTGCAGATATTGCATTAGTGCCTGTAATATACCAGTCAGAAAGCAATGCCTTCTTTTTCTGCTCTTTTATCTCTTCTTTAGTTGCAGCCATGGTCTTATCAAAAACAATATTACCTCTTTCTGATAATATCTTGGATATGTTCATGTTGATCAATGTTTGCGAGTTTCCAATACCTACAGTGCTGTCCAATGGAATCATCTCAACAACTTTATCTTTTGCTTGCTCAATATTTTCGAAATAATAAGCATCAATATTCCTCCGCCCGAGGTTGCTCATTAACCTTTGGATACTATTATCTAACATATCTTTAACCTCCTAGAATAAAGTGAACTAGCAGATTATTATATTCTGCCGAAGTTTCTTAATGTACAAAGAATCTCAATAGTTATGTAAGGCTGCCAATATTCCAATCCGTGCTCGTCATTCCAGCCACCATCTTCTCTTTGCGCTGCCTGTAGGTAATCTAAAAACTTATCTACATATGAGTTAGGAATTAACTTTGCGAGCTTGTCATCAGGAGATTTTATAAAATGAAACAATGTATGATATTGACTTTCTTTGGCGTTTTCTACACATTCGATAATATTCGTTGCCATAGCACTCTCTGCGCCAATTGTTTCTTCGCTTTCTCCAATGTTCGAATAATAGTCGAAAGCATGATACGCCATAAAAAGCCACTTATTTGAAAGTATCTTATTCGTATTTAAGTTCTTTGAAGCCCACTTTTTAGCACTCTCCTTCAGCAAAGGTGTTAAATATCCTAACCTGCTTAGATTACCAACTATTGAATCTGGAATTGTAGGATCAATATCTTTAGCCATCCACCAAGCATGAGGATAATCATAAAGGGATTTCGGAGCTTTAAACGAACCATTTTTATTTAAATTATTCTCAAGCCACTCAGTAGTGCCATCCAATAGATTCCCTAATGGCATACCGGTATCCCTGTTAATAGTTAAAAGAAATTCCAAAGATATCGGATTTGAATCAGGGCATTTCAAATCATGTTCAATCCCATTGCCCCATCCCCCGTCATCGTTTTTATAGCAAAGAAGTGACTGATGCAACTTTTCCAAGCTCCCATCACAAAATAAGAAGTCAAATAACCTTTTCTCCCATAGCAAGCCTTTGTCATAAACAAAGTACCTTGCTTTATCAATTGAAACCATCAGATCACCCCTTAAGCTTTAATACCAAACCCTATCCATCTACCATTAAATTCACTGGCTTGCATTGGTACGAGACCATTATTAGCTGCAACCCCGTCCAACACAATATTATGGTTAATTATACCATATTACCCTTTCTAATTGTATAGACGAATCCCCTTGGCTATTCCCAATAAAAAAGGTCGCCATTAATGGCGGCCTTTTTGATATCATTTATAAATATATCCCCTTGTATCAATCTTTGCTATTATAATATCCTCGTTTTCATATGATATATTATCCTGTATTTCCCCACCCTTAGCCTGAATAATGGCGGGTGCTTCTCTCCCTGTAGTTTTTTGACATCCCCTTGAGTTATTTTCTCAATTGCTTCAATTATTCTCTTTCTTGTATCTTTTTCATAATCAGCCAAAGACTTATATGCACTCTTCAAATAAACAATATTTCTCATTACTATTCACCCAGCAGTAGTTCTTTCACTTTATTTGAAGATATCCTTTCGTCGTCTTTGATCTTATTCCATATTTCTTCTTCCTCTTCACATTCTAAGTGCAGTTCTTGCTCTTTTTTACCTCTTAAATATAATAAAAAATCAATAACCTCTCCAGCTTTTGTCTCTGGTATCTCGTCAATTAATTTTTTGATAATCTCTTTGGCTGTATTCATAAAATTTCACCACCAATTGTTATTTATTTATATTTTACCATATTCCAAGGAAAAAATTTAGCTGCAACTATTAAATGAATCTCGCCACGGATGACGACCCCAAATTAGCTTGCGCTTACTGAAATCATAAGCTTCAATAATACGATCATGCTTCTTTTTGAGATTGTCTATATATGTCTTCTAAGATTGTCTTTACATCATGCAAGCTATCTAATTGTTTGTAAATCAGTTTTTTGATTTCCTCTTCTGGTTCCTTCATATCGGGTATCATTATAGGAATCATCCCTGCCCTATTTGCGGCTATTATCCCTACCTCAGAATCTTCCAATACAATACAATTTTCTGGCAAGCAGCATAATCTCTCGGATACTTTCAAAAATATTTCTGGATGTGGTTTAGAATGTTCGATTTCATCACCACATAAAACATAATCAAAATGCATATCAATTCCGACCATTTTCAATAGTGTCATTGCCCTCTGTCTGCTTGTCGAAGTTGCTACAGCTATTTTTATATCAGTTTCTTTTAGATAGTTCAGGAGTTCATATAAACCTTTTTTCACCGGAACTCCATTCAGATTTATAAGATTTTCTGCCACTTTAAACCGTTCATCTCTAATAGCATCAATAGGAAACCTTTCACCAAAGTGTGCCAAATATATTTCTATTGTACGATTAAGGTTTGCTCCAATTGTCTTCTTAAATATCTCTTCATCAATCTCATAGTCATATTTATGTGCAGCTTTCTTCCATGAGATAAAAGATATTTTCTCTGTATCAAACATAAGCCCATCCATATCAAAAATAATCAATTCTACTTTTTTCATTTCGTACCCCCTGTGCCCTAATCCACTACTATACCTCAAGCCACTGTCATGAATGACAACACTCAATCCGCAATTATCAGTATCTATCAAGAATCTGTTTTCTAATTTGAGGCCCGCAAAGCTGCTTAACAGAACTCTTAGTGTAATCTGTTTGTCCATGCCTCACTAAGTATATCTTCATCATTAACTCTCCCACTCTAGCTGAAACTCCTATATACTATGTTTCTATCTCATAGATCCTCGACTTTTCACCCCAAAGCATGTATCCATCTTCTATACGTTTCCAACCGTATTTCTCGTAATATCCATCATGATCCGTGCTTAAATAAACCTTAGGAAAGCCCAGCCTACCTGCTTCAGAAACCGCATGCGAAAGAAGTTTTGATCCCAACTCATTACCTCTCTCATTTTCAGTTACATATAATGCAGCAAGCCATGGCCACAAATCCATTCGACTGATAAAATCGTTCGTAATCAACGCACAGCATCCAACAATTTCTTCATCTTTCATCGCAAGAAACCATCTGGGTAATGGACTCTCTGTCGCAATGCTATGATTTATGCAATCAGAATAAAGCATGAAGTTATTTTCATTCCCGAAAGCGTTGTGAAAGTATTTCGTTCCTACCTCAAGTAAGTGTGGGTTTTCCCTAATTCCTAGTATTTTCAACAATTTGTAATACCCCCTCTTTGAAATAATATAATTACCTATCATCTACCTATTCAACAATTCTAAAGTATGTTTCAACAATTCAATACCACCCCATTTCCCATGTCCAGGTATAACAACATCAGCATCTGGGTACTTTTCTAATATTTTCTTTACTGAAATTGGCCATTGTTCTATATTTACATCTGTTGTGCTTCCTAAGCCTTTTGAATCCATAGCTTTTATTAAGCATCCACCAAAAATCACCTTGTATTGTGGAATCCAAACAACTATATTATCTGAAGAATGCCCTTCTCCAGGATAAAACACCTCAAAGCTAACATCTCCGACTTTGATACTTGGATCTGAATCAAGCAATGGCGCTGGCTTCTTGAAACCATTCTTTTCAGCTAGCTGTGCAGTCAAACTTGTACTTCTGACATCAATCCTATTTTCAAGCAGTGCACTGATCCCACCAATCCTGTCATCATGCGCATGAGTAATAAGTGCCAGAGAAATATCCTTATTAAACTTACTTTTCGTAAGCTTGATAAGCTCTTTTGTCTGCTCATTATTCCAAGGAGTATCGATTAAAACCAAACCTCCTGAAGTGTCTATGACTAGACCATTTGATGAAGTTCTATTCCCATTATAGTCAGCATAAGTGGTATGCACCCAAATGTTGTTTTTCACTTTAGTCAATTCGACATAGTTAGAATCCTCTGTACCACTTCTTAATAACTGCTCTTCAATGCTATCGCTTATTGATACATTCGCTTTACTTGAACATGAGACAAAAACTGAAGCGATGATAACCAACGCAACTATTAAATAAACTTTCTTCATATGCCCTCCAAAAAAATTAAACTTTATCGATTCACTCGTATCTTCCAGCTATCTCTATCAAGTTACCATCAGGATCTTCAATCATAAAAAAAGTATGGAGCAATAATATTCAAATACTCTAGGCCATATCATTCATGATTGGACTACTTTACATAAATAATCCTATTTTAAAATTGTTTTAATAAAAAAGTTTCTAAAGCCCATTGCCAATTTATCATTTTCAATATTACAGTAATCTTCAATATCCATATAATATTTTCTAGATTCATTATGTAATGAAAGAGAGTCTAATGGAAAACCCGCAATTCTCTTTACATGAGCCTTTGATGCTATGAGAAAACTTTCAGATGATATATCTTCTCCATCATACTCGTATACATTTTCTTCATTAAGCACCAAACAAATTGCATTTTTATATCTGGCTTTTAACTCGCCTCCTAGCTTTAGGGCAAGGCTAGAATAGTGTTCTATCATCTCTTCATCGTTTAATACTTTACCATTAACTCTTCTGACATGAACACCTGGTTGTTCTTCATCCCTCAATGCTTCAACAAAGAGCCCGGAGTCACAGGAAAATACCGGCATTTTTGCGGCTCTGTAGTATGCTAATGCTTTAACCCTTGCATTATCTAAGGGATTATTACCACTCTCGTCAATATAACCAATATGCAGATCAACATCATTTAACCCAACGATTTCAATACCTAATCCACCAAGCATTTCCCTCATATGTTGCAGTTTCCCCGGGTTGCTTGTCCCATACAACAATTCCATATTTCATCCTCCAAAGCAAGTTGTACCCAGCAATTGCTTATAAATAACTTCTACTTTATATAACCTTCCAGAAATCTGCCCTATATTTAGCAAATCCCATCTTTTCAAAAAAAGCATGTGCATCCTGATTGAACATCCATGAGTCCAACTCTATTCTATGCAACTTTAATTCCCTTGCATATTCTTCAATTCGCTTTATCAACATACGTCCTGCACCCAAACTCCTATGAGTCGGAGTTACAGCAATTTGATTTATATACATAACGCGCCTCTCAAATTTAAACGGATTCTCTGGTGCGCAATTAACTACGGCCCAAACATATCCAACCGCATCTTCTGACCCAGTTACTGCAAGTAGAAGAATATCATTTTCTCTATCTACAAGCTGAGAAAAGAAAAGTCCCATCTCATAGAATCCGTTGGATATTTAAAAATGTGTGGATGTGCCTCTGCATGAATCCTTTGAACAGTATCGTTAAGAGAAACAACCAAATGTATATCATCCTTAGTGACCTTTCGAACTTCCATTAAAACCGCCTCCAGATATAATTATTCCTTTTATACATTCTGCGTCCGGTTAAAGACCACAATAGCTTAAATAATTATTTCTTAAAAAGTTCCTTATTTCTGGCTCCCTCAATGAGCTGTCCTACAGTTCTAAACTGACCAAGCCAAAACATCAATGCATCATCCCTAGTATAATCCTCGTCTATATGTACTTCCCTAATCTCTCCAATGAACCAGCTGTGACTACCCTCATAACCAATCTGATGTACAACTTTACATTCAAGGCTCACAGGGCATTCCTCAATAATATAAGTATCAATCTTATTTCCTTTCCGAGGTGTCAAACCAGCTTTCAGATACTTATCCTCATCTCTACCGGAAACTGTACCACAGATATGTAGCTTGTCCAGCTGATCCTTAGTGGGGATATTTATCCCAAACTCTTTCTTTTTAGTTATCAATTCATAGGTGTACTTCTCAGGCTTAATCCCAACCATTACAGAAGGGGGTTTGAACGAATAGAAGTGAAATGCTCCTGCCACCATAATATTACTGTCCACGGTCACAAGAACAACAGGAAAAGAAGGAAGTGCAATTATTCCATCATGTAAATTTTCATGAATTTTCTTCATTGAAGTTTCCCCCCCTTGAATCTTCTATAAATTACCCTTTTACACAAGTGAATCATATACTTTTACTGCAAATTCCTTTGCAGCATTAACTGCTGATTCATTTTGGAAATATGATTTCCCATCAATATCTTGGACAGCTAATTTCCCTAAATATTGCAAATTAGAATGTTTTGAGTATCTCCTCATTCCTTCTTCAAATACCCCTGCACCATCCTCTATTTCGTAGCCACAAGTTGTAACTAATGCACACTTTTTCCCTTCCCATAGGCATGGACCTTCTGTGTCTCCATAATACTTGTTCATACCATAAACAAGCCTGTCCATAACAGCCTTCATCGGAGGCGTGCAGTACCATGAATATATAGGACTTGCAAATATAATACAATCAGATTTGAGGACTGCTTCATATAATATATTCATATCATCCTTCTTCGGGCAACCCGGTTCTTCGAAAATATTCTGACACGTCCAACAAGCAGTACATGGTTCTATGTGCTTATCCTTGAGTGAAATAAAGTCAATCTCTGCTCCCAGTCTTTTTAGCTCCTCTATAAATGGCTGTAATAGTAACCCCGTATTGCTGTTTTCTCTGAGACTACCAAATAAAATACATATCCGCATAAATACCCCTCACTTTTTATTAATTACTAATAAACACGTCCTTTTATAGTCCAATCCTCTATATCAGCTCTAACAGATTCCCAAAAAATATAAATCCTGGCACTGCCTCTTTTAAAGGCACTCTTATCTGATTGATCTTGAACAAAACCATATTTCTCTAAAATTGACTTTGCCTTGTCAAAGGGGTCTCCTGGCCGGACACCATAGATGCTGTATTTAGAATCTGATATTTGAATCCACCCTGCTTTTCTTTTGAGCAATCCATCCCATGGGTAAGCAATTGTAACAGCAGAATTGTCATATTCATAGAATTGTGCTCCAAATCCGCCGATAGGGCTGCCCTCACCCAAAATCTTCTCCACCTGGTCAGGTGTCATCAATAATTTAACACTGGATATGTCTAAATTCCGATTAATTCTGTATACCTCTATGTACGGTGAAAATACATACCCTAAGAGAATCAATGCAACTAAGCAGATTACGGCAATTACGAAGGTCTTTCTTCTAATCTTCATTTAGAATCATCACTCCATTTTCTATCACTCAAGCATCTCTATAACTTTATCTATATCAAGTTTTGTTATATCACCTCTAATGAGGCTAATTCTATTTCCCGCTGATTTTATATCCATTTATGATTACTCCTTGCTCTCGAGCTTCTGCTGCATATATAAGGTATTTGGATAAAATCCAAGCTTTTTATAGAACAATATAGTAGATTCATTCTCCTGGGATACTGTTACTCCAATCACATTACAATTCTTTTCATTCATCCATTCTAAATGTTCCATTACAAGCTTCTTCCCAATACCATTCCCTCTATTAGCTTCATCAACATGCAGTGATTCAAGCTCCCCCCTGCCATCGGTTATAGTCGATATGCAATACCCGATATACTCATCATTGCTTTTTGCAACAGATATTTTCATAGTATCGCATGTGAACAGGCTGAAAGCTCCAATTCTCTGTTCAAAACAAATCGAGCTATATGACTCCTTAAAATATTCTGAACTGTTCTCATGATATTGTCTGTTCTTTTCCCATAGGTTCTTGATTAAATCAATCTCATCAAATGAAATATCAAAGATCTCACTCACGTCTACCTACCCCCTCATATTATCTTCTGCTCCCAGACTTCATTAGTGGCGCCAACTCCAAACACTTTATAGGTTTCACAATTATAACTCAGGAAACCATATTTTTATCTCACGTTCAGCGCTTTCTACGCTGTCCGAAGAATGAACAGTATTCTCAGTCTTTGATATCGCAAATCGACCTCTTACCGTACCCATATCAGCTTCTAATGGGTCAGTTGCTCCGTTTATCTTTCTTACCATGGCTATAACATTATCTCCTTCAATAATTAGAACACATACCTCTCCCCTCGTAATGTAATTAATAAGCTCTTTAAAGAATGGTTTATCTTTATGCTCTATATAATGGTTTTTTGCAATTTCTATAGTTGGCTTTATAATTTTTGAAGACGATATGTGAAGTCCTTTCTTCTCATATATAGAAATAATCTCACCCATTAACTTTCTCTCTTTAGCATCTGGTTTTATGATTACTAACGTTCTTTCCATAATTTCACCCTTTCTGATATTGATTTATACTAGTGCTTCTCTTTCCTGCTTTTTTAAGCCCTTCCGAATCAGCTCATATGACATATCTATCATTTCAATTACTTTTTCCTCGGGAATATCCAAATTGACATCAATTGTATTCCAATGCTTCTTATTCAGATGGTATCCGGGCGTTACCCCTTCATACTGCTCTCGAAAAGCAGCTGCAAGCCATGGCTCACATTTTAAGCTTATTGCATTCTTATCTTTTTTGATATCAATAAATGCAAAAAACTTACTTACCAGCTTAAATGACATACAACTGTTATCAAAAGGAAATTCAACTGTCACACCTGTTTTGCTCTTGCAGTAGTCGATTAATTCGCTTCTAGTCATTTAAACCACCTCCAGAAAGTTTTGTTCATGGGGATGACTATTTATCTATTTCTCCCTCTCCATGGATTTTGCCATCACAACAAGCTTGTTTATTGTCTTCCAATTACGCACAGTTGCCGGTATCTCCAACTTCTGAAGATTATTAGCAAGCTTGGAGTTTCGTATGCTATGACGGAATAAAAGAAAGACCTCTCTGTCTATGATCCGATATTCATCGTTTTCACTTCTATATTTATTTAAATGTTCGCTCTTTTCTTGGGAGGGTGCATAGGCTAAAATAGAAACGTATAGACTCTCTCCCTCTGATGACGACTCCGCTTCCGATACTTCTCCCTTTGAGAATGGACAACTAGAGATAATTCGTTCTAACTCCTCTGAATCTCTCAAAATAACTGCTACAGAAAATCCAAAGACATCTTCAATTTCATACTCAATTTTCTTACGCAGTATTTCTTCCTCTTCATTGGATTTAAATAGAACATTACCGCTTTGAATATATGTTTGCACTTCACAAAGCCCCATAGTTTCAAATACCCGCTTCAAGTCGGCCATTTTAATAATATTCTTTCCACCTACATTGATACCTCGTAATAGCGCGATATAAATATTCAAACGTAACGCCTCCTAAAAAGATGTGTGGCATGTTCTATTTTGTCACTTGTTCCAATATAGTACTTCGCTCATAAAAGCCATATTTCTTATAAAAGTCAAATACTTGCTCATTACCTTCTGCAACACCAATAATTTTCATTTTTACATTTTTACTATCTAACCACTCTAAAGATCTACTCATCAGCTTATCTCCGATACCAAATTTCCGATACTCCGGTTCAATATATAACGAGTCAATCTCACCAACTGAATCTATGGTAATTGTGCTAATACAATACCCCACAAACGTTTGATTTTCTGATGCTTTTACTAAATCAATCCTTAATTCTATATTAGTATTATCTATAAATTTCTTCTTCCTCACATCAAATGTAAAATCCTTAAACTTATCTGCAAAATATCTGGAATTTACTTGATGGTGTTTATTCAACTTCTCCCATAACGGCTGTACAGAATCTAATAATTCAGTTCCCCCAGTAACAAAATCAATCATGTTCATTCAGTATCCCTCCCAATACGTACAATGCAGCCACTGATGGCTGATGCCCATTGCTAAAGTATGTTCCTCTTCCTAAGGCTGCTTTTCAGTGTCGTAAAACTTACATTTTAATAGATAAACAACATCGTATTCCGCTATTTCTTCCATATGTGCCTCTGGATTATCGAAAAACTCCCCGCTAAGTGGACGGAAAGCTGTTTCTTTTTCTCCTGATACTCTGTAGCAAACATTTGCTAATACAATTTCTTTGTCTCCAATGCTTATCTTTGAATTATTGACTGACATTGCAGAAGCAACAGATGAACCCTCTTTTGCCTGATACTCTTGATTTGTTTCCCCTTTGCTCAACGCTCCCCCTGCATTTATTGCCAATGTCCACTCGCTTGTCCCTTTTTCGTTTTCTTCTACTGCAGCTATAATCATATTTCCTTCACTTACCGACAAGCCTGTTGCCAACTTTCCAATGTTTGATACTTTCTTCCCATGCTCATATCTATCTGCCCATACCTCAACCCATTTATACTTATTATCAACATTAAAATCAAAGGCAAAGTATTTATTGCTTCCTACTGACAAAAGCATCTTCTCTTTATCGGTTAACTGAGCTTTAGTAATCACATTGGTATTTGTCTTACTAGTATCATCACATGCTGTAAAAGAGGGAACAACTAGCATCATAAATAAAATAAATACAAATTTCTTCATCCACTTACCCCCCCATATTTAAGTATATTAAAGTTGCAAACCCTTGCCGGTTCTAAGAAGCCTTAATACAGCCTCCTCACTGCCCAATCCGTCATAGTCTTTTTGATATCCATAAAATATACCCTCTTGTTGATTTGCAAGTATATATTCAATTAGTTTCTCTATACCTTCTTCTTTCGCACAGCTTATAAAAGCTCGCAGCCTTATATCATGACTTTCACTGAACATATCCTCATCACAAGGGAAATCATCGCATTCCCAGCACCCGTTTATACCCTTATTAATACAACAATTGTATTGATAGCAGCCACTATCAGATAAATGCCTTCCGCAACAATTATTTTCTGATTTACAACCACTACATTTATCTGCGACATGACATAATTTGCATACCAGCCCACAATAACCAATGCTTTCAGCTACTTCTTTAATTATCATCTTTACTTGCCCCCTCCAAATTTAAATATGATTACCACTTAAATAATAAGGGTAGGTCCGGCCTAAAATCCTTGGATTGATTTAATGTTCCATTATCAAACTCTAATTCAATAAGGTGCTCTTTATCTTGTTCAATTGATAGATTATGCAGCCGATTTAACATAAGGGCAGGCTCTGATAAATTATTTTTTTGATTTACATGGATTTTTACAGATGTTACTTCCTTCAAAACTACTTTATGCTCCATTGGTTCTCTCTTCGCAATATGAGCCTCATCCTGCCTTTTGGTGAAAGTCAGATAAAAATACATTGGTTCACTCAGTGGTGTATTATCAGCTACTTGAATTTTAAGAAAATCCGGCAAATAAATAGGGTGATAATCCCATGCCGGAAATGGTGCTGTTTCACTGATTTCCGTTGTAGGTCTGAATGCAACTCCAAATGGAGAAACATTACTTGTAGTTGGTAAACAACGTTCATATAATCTCATTGGCTTAGTTCGTTCACTCTGTACTTCTTCCAAATTTTCTATCCACAAAAGCTCCAGCATTAAGTTATGAAAATAAAATCTTCTACTTGCCGTCCCTTGCCCTGGGTGAGTATTTGAAGAACCTTCTACAAGCCCGAATTCTTTCAATAAATCTCCCACCGGTGCTTTAGTTTCCGTGCATATATAAATATGGTCAATTTCCATTTGATTGCCTCCTAGCTAAACGTGTAAATTAAGGTAATTATTTAGATTGGGGATAGTCATTCTCGCAAAAATCACCTGTAACAAAATATGAGGCTTGTGACCTAACAAGTAGTTGCTGTTGTTCATTGAATATTTCACCTGATGCTCGCATGATAGTATTACCATTGCTGATAACCTTGCCAACTGCGGTAAGAGTGCTTCCTACAGGTGCATTTTTTATATAACTAACGCTCATATCAATTGTCACTACACGTTTTCCCAGAGTTATACAAGAACCTCCCATTGCCACATCTGAAATTGAAGCCAAAGTGCCTCCATGTACAAAACCATACAGATTGCAATGTTTATCAATAATTTTTATACGATAGATGACTTTTCCTTCTTCGAGTTCAACAACTTGCAGTTCAAGAAAATTCTCAAGAATAGGAGATTGATAAGTTTCCTTTAAATAATTTCGAAGCCACGAAAGGTGCTCTTGTGACATAATAACGCCTCCAATATGTTTTAGAATATTATTATCGTAAATAACGTTTACTACTTCGAATTCTACAATGCTTTGCCCTAAAAATCGTATCATGCCTCAATTGAGCACATTATTACGTGGCATAACTCTCTATTTTCCATGTTCAAGCAGGTGTTGGTATTGCCAATTATATTCCTTGCGTCAGATTATTTTCTCCTGGCAATCATTTCGATTTCAACCTGAGCACCTAGAGGTAATGCTGCTACTCCTATAGTTGTACGAGCAGGATAAGGTGAAGAAAACTGTTTTGAGTATACTTCATTCATTGCTGTGAATTTGCTCATATCAGTTAAAAATACATTCACTTTTTCTACATCGTCAGGTGTCAGACCCGCTGCTTCCAATACGTTGAAAAGGTTCTTAAAGCATTGTTCAGTTTGGTCAGTAATATCACCTTCTACAAGTTTTCCTGTTTGAGAATCTATTGGGGTTTGTCCAGATAAAAATATCAAATCTTTTGATTCAACTGCATGTGAATATGGTCCAACTGCGACAGCTCCTGCTGCACTAAAAGCTTTTCTTGACATAATAAGTTCCCTCCCTTATTAATTATAACAAAATTACTTACATACGCCTTACCCTTCACATAGAAGAGTTCAATAATAAAACAGAATTCTAATTACTCATAAGCAACTTTTTTATTGGCTTGAAAAACAACATCATGATAGCAAATGCAATAATCCCCGGATATGCTGCTAAGAACAATATCTTGATTATCAAATAATTAACAGCAGTCAAATTTTTACTGCTAACAAATATACTTGTTGGTCCGTCAGCTGCACCAATTATACCTATTGACGCAGCCTCATGAACAGTTACGAAACCCCATAAATAGTTAACGACTACTGCTATTATCAGTGATGCAAAAGTATGTTTAAATATATTCCATTCTTTCATGTCATTTCCTTCCCTTCAAATCCATGTTCTTTTCTCATTGATATACGGCATTAATATGAACCTTGTTCTACATAAGCTTTACATGGAGGGTCGTAGTCTTTAACATATCTTTCATGTTCTGAACAGAAATTGCTTATACCATCCCGATATTCATTGAATTCACAATTTATGCAGCCTTCTGCACTATCTCTGGATAAATCTTTAATAATGGACTCTTGTTTTTCTTCAGCCAAAAGTTCTTTATCAGCCATATAGCACACTTCCTTTCTGCAAATACGAATTATTACTCTGCAAAAATAACTTTAAATATCTATAGAGGAAGCAATATCCAACGAAGCAAAGATCCCTTTATTATGATTCCCTGTCTTAGGATTCAATGCTTCTTGTATGTCATACACCCAGCCCCGCTTTTTATTTGCTTCTCTAATGTCATCAGATAGTGCATCTTCACTTATTGCAGCATGCACTATACTGCCTTGAACTAGAGTACTGAACTTTGTTTCACTTTCGACATCACGCATCCAATCTAATTTACATTCAAGATGCGCAAAGCATTCTTTTATACGGGGTGCCTTCACAATTTGTGAAGATTCTATTTGTAACCCAGAGGCAATTATCTCATCTGTATTATCATCATATCTATTGATTGATCTCATAAACTTATCTTTTAAGGTGATGATCGGATAGTTGATAACAAATTCTTTTGTGCTTTCAATTAACTTCCTTGTTTCAGTGTAATTATGTACTTGAAGAATAAACTTAGGCTCATTACCCGACCCAGCCATCATTCCCCAAGCACTTAGCTGCGCATTAGAAAGTCCATTTTCCTTTAATGTAGTGATTATAAAGACCGGAGCAGGTACATCAATTACAAAATGATACCAGGAAAATACTTCAAACTGTCCTTCCCAAGCTTCTTTTGTTCCTTCTGGTGGGATAACTGGCAATTCAATTTTCATTATATGACCTCCAAATCAAATTATTGTTTACATTACATTTTTCTATAGGACTCTACCCCATGGCGGTGCTTGTCACACTATTATTTAATCTACATTGTACTATATCTTACTAGTTTCGTATCAATAACATATATCAAAATACCCCCAATAGTATAAGCAATTAAATCACGCGGATCGAAAATTGATCCAAGTATTAGTTGGGCCATTGTATTGTGTTCAAGTCCAAATAAAGTTGTAACCTTTAAATATTGTAAAAATTCTATAGCAAAGGCAACCCCTAGAGTAAAAATGGTAAGCTTTAGTGCATGAAAATTCCAAAAGATCTTGATAAAAAAATACATCAGCAAAATAACAATTATATCGCCAATAAATCCTCTGATGAACTGATTACCATTGAAAAATTTCACAATTAAAACACAAGCTATAAAGCATATAATTGATAAACTAAAATAAACTAATCGTCTTTTCAAAATTATCCCTCGTTCTTCTTAATATATTGGGTTCTCCTCTCCCATTAGCAAGGACATGCGCCATAACCAGCATATGTCATACAAAGCACTACTCTAACATACTTAATTCACTCTTCTTTTCATAAAAAATGCGACTTCGCCATTGGTTACAACAATCATATTTTGATTGGATTATTACATCCTTTGTTAAAACATATGGACAATACCCAAATTCTTTTTTCGTAATACAATTGCTTGGTAATGTAAATCTGAATTTTCTTGTTTAACTACTTCAAAATCAACAATTTCAAAGTACTCTTCAAATATTCTCTTTATTGAGTCATCGTCGTAGAAAGAAAAGAACCTCTTTGGCATGTAAATATCCTCTTCCCATATACCCTCAGAGTTACGCCCTCCATATACTCCGACATACAATAGTCCATCAGACTGTAAAATATTATATAACAATTGCATCATTCAACGAGATTTTTAAAATACAAGTGTTTTCATCTTGCTCATCAACATGTTTATCATAAAATGCAACAAACACACTCTTTAATTCTTCTCTTAGCCCTCTGTTTGGCTCGTCAAGCGGATTACCAATGTTTTCACCGATACCATGTGCTACAAACAAATTGTGGTTCAAGGCAACATTTGGGTTTTTCAGAATTTCTTTCATTTTATTGCTTAATAAATATGTTGTAATATAAAATGCATTTTCCTTGTAGTAGGAGTCTACAACTCGTATGTTTGCTTTGTCACCAAAACAATTCCATAAACAACTATTGCTATAGTCACCCACATTGCTAGTGCAATTGGAGTTTCTTTGGCATATTCTAAAGCATTTGTTTTCCATGAACCCTTCTGCAATCTCACTAAATATTGATCCTTCTTTATAGCCACGGTATTTTTACCTTATTGCAGTATTCATCCCAGGTGACACCAAAAATCTTTGACAACATTTTTTCTTCTTCAGGCGAAAATATTCTAGATCCAATATATACGATAATTCCAATCAAAACTCCTAACCATGTATTAAATAGAAAACCAATCCATGGCAGCACAAGTAAAGCCACACCTGTATATAATGGGTGCTTAATTAAAGAGTAAGGTCCATTTGTTATCAGTTCTTTTCGAGGTATTTTTGTTAAGATCAAAACTACTGACCATATCCAAATTGTAACCCCAGGAATTAAAATAATAATAGAAACTACCTTTAGAACAATTGATGGACCACCAACACTGAATAAAGATGGAATCATAATATTCAGAACCAAACCAATTATCAAAAACGGCAATGTAAGCAGTCCAATTTTCTTTCCACTTCCTACAAGTGCTTTCAATTTCATATTCTTTCCTCCAATACTCTCAATATTTTAGACTCATGACAACTTGAGTGTGATGAACCGAGGTTAATGATAACTCTATCAAAGATGTACACCAATTATTTTAAAAAGGCAGTTCGTTTTTCGTCGGCGCGGTAAAAAATGTTTTATAAGTAGCCGCCATGGATGGCGGCGTCCCGTCGCCTGATGTCGACAAGAAGGTCGACCCCTTAAACAAGAACTTATCACATACTTCTTTTCAGAATTTCTAACACCTTTTCTCTGGAAACATTCCATTCACTCTCTAATTGCTGAATTAGCTCATCTGAAAAACATACACCACTATATTGATTGAATAACTTCATTTCCTCAATATAGCTTTCCAAAGCATCTTTTCTTGAAATGATGTCTTTGAATTTCACTTCCACTACATCAATATTTAAAAACTTTTTACAGAAGTCTATCGTACAGCGCTCTGCTTCTTCAATACCTATACCATCCCCAGGATACCAAGTCTCTATGGATCGAGGTTTAATATTATCTGCATTCCTTTAAATTAGATAATAAATAATGTCATTTCATATTTTCCGCCATGTGATCCATCCGAAAAAGTCAAACCATCTGTCTTTTGCGTAACTTTGAAACCGCACTTACTGTAGCATCGTATAGCTCTGTCATTGTAGTCCCGTACATTCAAATATATGCTTTTCAATCTCAGCTCATTCGAAGCAATTTCGATTAACCTCCTTACTATTTCCTTTCCGATACCTTTTCCCCTACTGCTAATATCAGCAATATAAATGCCAAGCTTTGCATCCTCAAGGGTTATGTCTTCTAACCATGCAGTTCCAATGAATATACTGTCAAGTTTAATCATATATAATAGGGTTTTTCTATCAGCAAAACCATCCTTTTCTCTTAAATACTTAGGCCTTGAATGAGATTGAAACTTGAAGATTTCTTTTTCTTCTTCCCAACCTTCAATTATTGGCAAATGATCAGACTCAATGAACTTCTCTAATAGCACTTCCATGAATAACCCACCTCACTTCCTAAAATCCTATTTCAATGCTCCTGAAGGATAGCAAGAATGTTACACCACATGGCGTATAACGGTCTCGCACTCACGATACCTCGGAGCAGTACCCGCAGAGCTCCACTCCTGACGGTGCTTGCCAGCCGCAGACAAGGATGTCTTAGTTCAGCCTTATTACTATGGACTTGTTGCTAATCCCCCGATCTTCCATATGTTATCTTCTTTTTCGACGTTCACAAATCGTTCATTTTTTCCATTCACCCAACTCGGATCTTCCTTTGTAAGCTTTAAGTCAAAATATGCTTCAAACCATACAGTTGGAACTCCCTCTGGGACTCTTGTTGTAACAAACTCTTTCGTTTTAAATGGTGGTATATATCCTTTAATTTCAATTAGTTTAATCGATTCTATAATGCTATTCTTAGAAGCACTATTATATCCTTCAAAATCCTTATATCCGCTTCGATACTTTGTTGACATCAATTCCCACGATTTCAAGTAATCTCTATGTTCAAGTGCATTGAAATAATCATTAATAAGTTCTTCTACTTCCTTTTGATCATCTATAGTAATATCCATGGGTAATATATGTATCTCTTCTTCCATTGTTTCTTTGTTTGAAGCTGCACCCTCTGCCTTAGATAAATTGGGGGAACCAGCTAATTCACCTTTGCAACCTATCAAAGTTAATATTATCAGAATAATTACTAATAATCTTTTCATCAAACTCGATCTCCTTCCTTCGTCCGCCACGAATTACGAATTCTAAGCATGATATTTTACCTAACGGTCCCACACTCACGATACCACTGAACCGGACTTTCAGAGCCTGTCCCCTTGATGGAGCTTCGCTCCCGGTGAAGGGGTCTAGTTGCTGACCTAACTCCAGAGAAATGGCTTCTGCAACCCAAAGCACGCAAGCTTCCTGCTCTTGCCCGACCTGCCGCAGCGTGAGGGCTTTGTTTAAGTGAAGTTGGTCGGCCCCTTAAGGAAATCTGCATGTAACTACAACCCAAAATCTTATATTAGTCCTTTTAAATTTAAATCATTTATATCAACCTTAACTGCACCTATTGCATAATGGATGCCATCAATAAATGATGCAAAATCACCATGAGAGTCACTACCGGCAGTAATTAATAGGTCATTTCCCCTACAAAAATTAACGCAAATATCTGTTATCTCTTTGTTATGTGAAGGATAATAACATTCAATTCCATCAATACCGAGATTATTTATCCCATATAAACTTTTCATAAAATTGCTAGTTGTTTTATCGAGTCGCTCACCAGGATGCGCTAAGACTGCCAGACCACCTGCATTATGGATTACACCACAAACAGTTTCCATGGTTTGAAAGCTACTTGAGCATTTCGCGCCATACTCTCGATAATACTTCATGCATTCAGGATAACTAACAGTAAACCCTTTACTCTTTAAATAGTCAATCCCTTTCCAACCACCATTTACTGGTGTACGATTAAAAACTTCATATTCTTTGAGTCCGATTTGTGGATAGTCCACCGACATCTTTTCAACTAAATCAACGCTCATTTGCTCCATTATGTCATTAGTCGTTTTTAGAAGATTTATAAAAGATGGATTATCAGCTCTACAATTGTATGCTAAAATATGAATGTTTAAACCACCAAACAAGCAATCTATTTCTGCACCACTGATACACGTAATATTCCTGCTATCGCAAGCTTTCTTCAACCGTGGAAAGCTTGCGATTGAGTTATGATCGCATACGGAAATTAGACCAATACCGTTTTGTTTGGCTTCCTCTACAACCTCTTCTGGGGATCGGGTTCCATCGGAAAAATAAGTATGAATATGTAAATCAGCAATCATTGAGTTCCTCCTCACTAGTATTATACTAATGCGTGTTCAACTGCAAAGTCATCATTCAGATTCCGCCGCAGGACGCGGCGACCTTACGGCCAATTTCACTTAACGGTTTCGCACTCACGACACCACTGAACCGGATCCGCAGAACCCATCCCCCCTGGCGGAGCTTCGCTCCTGGTGAAGGGGTGTAGTTGCCCTGCTCCCGCTCTAAAGCAAATGCGTACGGCAACCCAAGGCACGTCTGCTTCTTGTTCCTGCCCGACCTGCCGCAGCGTGAGGGCATTGTTCGTGTGGCGGGCTCCAGAGGCAGAGCCGCATGGACGCGCGCCTTTAACATAAAAATCACTTCTGTTAATAATACCTTTTACTCTTGTTGTGATCCTTCACCGATACCTACTGTTCGTAGCTTCTTAATCGTGTTAATAATACCTTCTGTACCAAGAACTAACCAGAATCCCAATATGCTCTGAATTCCTGCTCCAATAATCTTTGCCAAATAACTATTGTATATTCTGTTTTCACTGCTTATCTGTGAATTTGACATTACAATTATCTGGTATAGGCTAATGATTAAATCAGGCATTGCTTTTGCTATTACCAAAATACCAGCAATACAAAACGCAATGTTTTGAACTTTGTCATAATCAATATTCTGGGATATTCCCTCATATTGCACTTCTCCAATTAATCTTTCTGATATCTTGTCAGCAAATATCCAAAGCAATATACTGAGTACTACCATTATTATCATTGGAATAGTAACAGACAGCACTCCGATATCAGTTTGCTCATTTAAATGTCGTATAATTTCCAATAATGAAATAACTGAGCTTACAGTAAAAACCATGTATGTCATGAAGTAATACAGGGCAATTAATCTTATGCTCATTTTGGTTAATACCTTATAATTCATACTGTTCCTCCCCCCCAAAAAATCTTACAAATCCAACCCCGTTAATCTGATAACTCTGATATTTATATTATATGCAAGAGTAATCAATTAAAAAGCGAGGTCAGTGCGACCGAGCCTTCTATTCCGCCACATGTCACATAACGGTTTGGCACTCACGACACCACTGTACCGTACCCGCAGAGGCTTTCCTCTTGGCGGAGCTTCGCTCCCGGTGAAGTGTGTGTGGATGCCCTGCCCCCGCCCCAGAGTAAATGCGTCCGGCATCCCAAGGCACGTCTGCTTCTTGTTCCTGCCCGACCTGCCGCAGCGTGAGGGCATTGTTATACGAAGGACCGATTCTTAATGCAAAGAGCTAGAATGTCTACCACTTTATAAATAAAGGTAATTCAGGTCTGAAATCTCTTGATTGATTTAATGTTCCATTATCAAACTCTAGCTCTAAAAGGTGTTCCTTATCATTTTCAATCGATAAGTTCTGAACTTGATTTAGTACAAAAGCAGCGTTTGATAATGCATTGTCTTGGTTTACATGTATTTTTACAGATGTTACTTCCCTTAACGGCACTTTATGTTCCATTGGTTCTCTTCTTTCGATTGGGACTTTACCCTGCCTTTTTGCAAAAGACAGATAAAAATACATTGGTTCACTCAGTGGTGTATTTTTAGCCACTTGAATTTTGAGATGTTCTGGTAAATAAATCGGGTGATAGTCCCATGCCGAAAATGGTATTACTTCATCTTCTCCCTCTGTAGGTCTGAATGCAATCCCAAATGGAGAAATCGTATTTGTATTTAATAAACATCGTTCATATAATCTCATAGGTTTAGTGCGTTCACTCTTTACCTCTTCAATGTTCTCTACCCACAAAAGTTCCAACATGAAGTTATGAAAATAGAATCTTCTATTTGCTGTTCCTTGCCCTGGATGAGTATTTGAAGAGCCTTCTGTTAGTCCAAATTCTATCAGCAAATCTCCTACTGACGCTTTGGCTTCTGTGCATATATAGATATGATCAATTTCCATAAGTTTTCCTCCATATATAGTTAATCAATTCTTGTATAATACAAGTATCGTCGTAAAGTAGCTTTACTTGGTCTTTCGTATAACGGTTCCGCACTCACGACGTACCTGAACCGGACCCCGAAGCCCTACTCCTTGGCGGTGGTCACACCCGGTGAATGGATGTATATTCAAGTATTATTCGGAAGCCAATCTTTGACTTACCGCACACTATAGGCTTAACCCACGTAAGTGCCTTGTTATATGATGGATCGAGCCCCGCAGAGACAAGAGCGGCCCGGATGCTGTGACCTAAACATATCTCTCACTTGTGTTTTCTAAATATTCCATTATCCTTTTCGTAACCTTAGATTATATTTCTTCGTCTCCGCAATTTCATCTAGTATCTTATGGAGGACTTTCGCTTTACTCTTAATATCTAACCCATGCGAGTCTTTTTTTGCTCTTTCTACTGCATCTTCTAATTCTTCCACTTCTATAACCGTAGAAGCATTACAATAATAAATTTTCGAACGCCCCTCATTAAAACTATCCAACATCTCTTTGAGAATCTTTTCCTTCACATTTTGTAATTCAACAAATTGTTCAATCCCGTTGATTTGTACAAAACTAATATCATCCTCAAGCTTTTGATAGCTTTTAAATGAGTCACGTTCTTTACCTATCTCCCTATGCTTATTCCATTTTTCACAATTGGCACTTTCATTGCATTCCCAGCAAAATTCAATTCCTTTTTTCTTAATTGCGCAGGTAATAAAAGGGCAACCGACACTCATTCTTGCCTCACTTTTACATCCTTCACATTTGCTCTTGCTATCTGTCTGATACATTGGACATAATTTACACGAGAGACCGCATATCCCTACTTGAGGATGTTTGACTTCCATATTCTTCCCTCCTCCGACATCTTATACTACTCAATATAACCCAAGTATTTACTTGCAAAGCCTAACCCCAAATTATGCGACACAATGTCGCGTCCATCGCTCGGTCTGTCATATAACGGTTCCTCACTCACGACACCACTGAACCGGACCGGCAGAGACATCCCCCCTGGCGGTGCTCCGCTCCCGGTGAAGGGGTGTGGTTGCCCTGACCTTTCTCCAGAGAAAATGCACCTGGCAACCCAAGGCACGCTTGCTCCTTGCTCTTGCTTATCGTGCCACAGCGTGAGTGTTGTGTTAGGTGAAGGATGGTGCCCCGCAGAGCTTAGCTTGGCAATGATGTCGATCTCCATAGAAAAATACTAAAGTTCCAAATCTAAATGTATATCATATGGCTCTAGCTCAAATAGTTCTTTATTTATCTCGGCTGTAAGTTTACAACCCATTCGCATGTAAAAATCTACAGTATTCTTAAATGGAGTTGCTGATATGTAAAACTTAGAAGCTCCTAATTCCTTCGCTTTGACCTTACAAATCTCCATTAGCTTTCTCCCGATGCCTTTACCTCTATAGGGGCTACTTATATATAGCATGTCCAGCTTGAGTTGATCCTTGTTCCGTCCAAAGAGTTTGTTATCCAATGCTACCAATCCAGCAATGCTCTCTCCATCAAAAGCTCCAAAGATATACCCTTGTCTATCGTGTAGGTCATATAGTCTATTAATAAAGCTGCTTAATTCTTCCTTATCCCATGCCTTAATATCATATGATTCCTTTTCCAATTCTAATTTACCATTTTTGAAGTAATAGACATATTCCACTACCTCACTTCTGTCAATTTCACTTAATCTTAAAATTTCCTCTCTGTACATCTCTTTGTAGTTCATATATTAACCTCTTTATTAATTAATCTAAAATGCAGTCACGTACACCAGGTGTTGCACCATCTGTCGCCTAACGGTCTCGCACTCACGACACCACTGAACCGGACCATCAAAGCGCGTCCTCTTGGTGGAGCTTCGCTTCCAGTGAAGGGATGTAAATCGGAACTCTATTAGAAAATCCTCGTTTTACTTACCGTCCTCCTAAGGCTATGCCCACGTGAGTGCCGTGTTAGACGCTGTTCGACGTCCCTAGCTTCAGTGGTTGGCATGGACGCCAACCAGCTGTTACCTTTTCTTCATCAGCACTGCCCAACAAAATGCCTTACCGAACAAGCTGTTATCACTAATTTCCTTCATTTCTCTGAACTCAACTATCTCAAAGTGAGGACTTAGAATTGACTTTAATTTGAGTTCTGAAAAGCCAATTCCACCATGCATAGAAAAGTCCCTATAAACATCATAATCAGAAATATTTGCTCCACCCTTCAAGTTGAAAGCAGTAAGTCCAAAATAAGCTCCTGGCTTTAGAATATCTATAATCTTCTTAATGTATTGGTTTCTCCTGTGAGGCTTGATATGATGTAAACAGCCACTGTCATAGACAAAGTCATAACTGCTATGATGTACTTGGAAATCAAAGATGGACTTATTTATAAAGTTCACATCCACATGCTCCTCACTTGCATTTTGATTTGCCCACTCAATTGAAGTTGTTGAAAAATCAATACCATCAACTTCAAACCCTTGCTTTGCGAGAAATATTGAATTTCTTCCATTTCCGCATCCAATATCAAAAGCTCTTCCTCTTTTGAATAATCCTTTCTCCAAAAATGATACAAGATTTTCATCAGGCGCATTGATAAAGAAAGGAATTGGTTTACTCCTATCAGAATAAAATTTATCCCACCATTCTCCACCTCTCCTTTCAAGAAGAGTATCTAGCATAGTAAAAATATCTTCATTAGATTTAATGATTTCTTTGTCAATTTCGATTCCCATTGTATATGCCTCCAAACTTATTTTCAGTAGATATCAAAAGCCGGGTAAGGACGCCCGGTATAATCGTCGAATGGTGTCTAACGGGTTCGCACTCACGACACCCCTGCACCGGACCACAGAGCTCTTCCTCTTGGCGGAGCTTCGCTCCCGGTGAAGGGGTGTGGTTGCTGACCTTCTCCAGAGCAATGGCTTCTTCAACCCAAGGCATGCCTGCTTCTTGCTTCTACCCTCTGTGCCGCAGCGTGAGTGTTGTGTTAAGTGATGTTCGGTGCCCCTAGCTTCAGCAGTTGGCATGGATGCCAACATCCCTAAAATAATTATCCTAACTTACTTCGCCAATCCGTCCAATTAATGTCTCTCCCTGGAAAGGCTACTCTCTCAAATGGCCATTCTTTAATCCAAGTCTTAACCATTTGATACAAATAGTCTTCCAACCCATTTGCAAGCTCACTTTGCCTTGCCCATAAGTATACCTCTGCATCATACTCTTCAGCTTCACTTGGGTTAATATATACACAACCTAAACAAATAGTCTCATCTAATGATACTACTGTATATGTGAAAGCTCGTCTATTTACAAAATCATCTTGATGCCTTTTCAAATCCCTCAAACATACTTCAACTGTCATGTCTTCTTCTGGCCATGTATCATCATCCATTGGGTCTAGTATACTTCTCAGGTATTCTCTGCTAGACATTACTGCTTCGTAGTCTTTCTCTACATCTTCTACCGTTAATATTCTTAGTCGAAACTTTTCTGCCTCAAGGCAACCCGGAATAATAAACCCATCGGGCACAAACTTATCTTTCATTATAAGCCCTCCTTATCTAGAATTATCTTAATAAATCCACGGCACGATGCCACGGTAATGCACCGAATGTCATTTAACGTCTCCGCACTCACGACTCCGAGACACTTAGAGCCACGTCTCTTAGTGTCGCAGGTGTGGTTGCCCTGCCCCTGCTCCGAAGCAAATCCATCCGGCAACCCAAGGCACGCATACTCCCTGCCCTTGCTATCGTGCCGCAGCGTGAGCGCATTGTTATATGGTGTCGACTGGTCTATTCGAAGGCTGTCATATTTTACAGCCTACCTTTTTAGAAATCTATCCCCTTCTCATATAAAGCAAACTCCCTCTCCCCAAGAATCCTCTTTCCAACTCTTATGAATCCAAGGCTCTCGTATAGCTTACAGAGAGGCTCCCTACCCCAACCAGTATCCAATCTCAAATATCTTATTCCTCGTTTCTTGCATTCAGCTGCTGCAAATTCAACCATCTTCCCAGCCAAACCTATTCCCGAAAACTTTCTTCTGACACAAAGCTTATGTATATAACCTGCTTCATTCCCTTTTGATTCTGGCCAAAACAAAGTGTCATGCCATTGAAGAATCATGCTGCAAGCATTTTCTTCTCCAATCTTACCAACACAGAAGTTCTCCTTCTTCACTCCAACTAATAAACTCTTTTTTGTCAAATCACTTACCTTCCACATGTTCATCCTATTGTCTTCACACCATTGTGCAACTTCTCTTAGTATGTCAATTGAAACGTCAACCTCACCTACAGTCACATTGAAATTATCAATCATAATCAAAATCATCCTCTCTATCTAAATAAACTGTTGTCGTTCTATACAACACTATTAATGTCCATCATCCGAACTACCCATTCGATATCATATAACGGTTTCGCACTCACGACGTCCCTGAACCGGACCCGCAGAGCTCTCCCCCCTGGAGGAGCTTCGCTCCCGGTAAAGGGGTGTGGTTGCCCTGCTCCCGCTCCGAAGCAAATGCATCCGGCAACCCAAGGCACGCACACTCCTTGCTCGTACCCGACGTGCCGCAGCGTGAGGGCATTGCTATATGATGTCACCTGCCCCACGAAGTAAGGAGCATCATTTATAAAGACATTCATGAATCTATATTCCTTATGCCTATCAATCCTCAATTAATTGCTGTAATTCAAAAATGTTCGCTCCCACATGTTCTGGCTTATGTGCATCAGATGCTGTCCTTATCTTTACATCATTTTCTTTGAATACCTCAAGCATAATCTTATTCAAGCCAAGTTCTGATAAACCATAATTCAGAGCTAATCCGCCGCTTTGCTCAGCATACATTTTTGACTTATTAAGCAAGTTAGCAATTTCTATGTATGTATCCCTCAAATTATATGATGGGTAGTATTGAAAACACTTTATTGAATCTGGATGGGCTACACCATCGAAGATCTCTGTTTTAATCAACTCTGCCATTATCTCATAGTATCTTCTGTATGCATTATCTGCATTGATATCTTTCCAGAACTCTGCTTTATGGTCAAAGCCCCAGCCATCAATATAATGTACCGACCCAGTTAAAAAATCAAATTTATATTCCTTCAAAATACTATCAAGTAGATCCGCTGTCTTTGGAATAAAACACACTTCCAAACCGAACTTAATCTTCAAATCATATTTTTTCTTCTTTGCTGATTCTATGAAACTTAGGTAATTTTCTATTGTCCCTCCCATTCTCGTTGTCAGCCAATCATGTTGATATAAATTAAAATTATCAACTGGCTCATACACCTTTCTGAACTCACTGAACTGATGAGTATGCTCAAGCAAGTAAATCTCATCCATTTTGGAATTGACTGCTGCAGACACTATTTTATCTAACAGTTCAAAGGTATATTTACCAGTAGTATTGTGAAGAAAATGAACATGTACATCTTCCAATATTTTTCCTCCCTATGCAAGCTATTACCACTTATAAATAAAGCTATGCTCATTCCGATCGTCTCAGAAGAATCTATGCAGGTGATATCATATAACGGTTCCGCACTCACAACACCACTGAACCGGACCCCGGAGCCTTTCCCTTAGGTGGAGCTTCGCTCCCGGTGAAGGAATGTGGCGAGCCCTTCTTCATGTCCGAACAACAGAGCCCTACTTCATGCTTCAACCCGCGAGCCCTTGTGTGAAGCCGTTGTTAGATGACGTTCACCGGCTTCTTGTTCAGAGAGTCACACGGACGTGACTCCCTTAAGCAAACCTAACATAGTGCTACATTACTTCAGTTCAATCTCCACAATTGACTTAACAGTATCATTATCATATACTGCAACATCCAAAGTTTTTATCGTTCCACATATATTTATATTACTTGAATTTATACTATCTACAAGCTTTTTACATATCCTTTTATCTTTTGAATTTGCTACACCAATGTGTGGTACAAATTGTATTTCAAGATATAATGTATCAAGTAGTACATCCGAGTATAACTTATCATGAAGCTTTACAATTTCACTATGTCCCTCATCTGGAACTAATAAAACATGCCAATATTCGTTAAATGCATTTTTGTTTATCACAGCACATCTAATACAAAAGTCGATAGGCTTAAAATCCTTTACTTTCTTAAATACTTCATCTTTAAATTCTTTCTCATCTTTACCAAATGTCGGAAATACAAATGTGAAATGTGGATAAACAATATTGTAATTTAATTCATCATGTTCTTTCCTAAAATCCTGTATCCAATTATAATCACTTTCTTTTATATCAAGTTTTCCTAATACTAGAAATGCCATCAAATCAACCTCCTTGGTTAAGCAATGTTTTAATTAAAATCTTCAGCGCCCTGCCCGTAAAATGAAGTACATGGATGTGCGTGCTTTTCGGTGCATGTCATCTAACGGTTCCGCACTCACGACGCCCCTGAGCCCTAAGGCGCCGGCCGAACCTTAGATAACTCCTATCTTAGGTTCGGCCAAGCCGGGTCATGCCTGACTTGGGCTCAGGGAGTGTGGGCGGCCCTTCCCAAAAATCCTGACTACGCCGCCCCCTGCAGGAATGCCTTGTTAGCTGATGTCGGACTCCCGTAATCCAAAGGCTGCCATGTACGGCAGACCCTTTAGATTACATTGCAACTATAGTTTCGCAATATATAGAAGATACACATTAGCACCTGCTAGTTAAATTAAACATAACCTTCTTTTAAGCTTGTTATTCTCAGCTTCAAACTCAACAATCCTTTTGATTTCAACATCCTTTCATAATTTAGTTATACAATCACGATTCGTATTCGTCAAAGTGGGAATTAGCACTTCTATTCAATTTATCACATATAATGTATCAGCAATTTTGTAAGGAGGTGATACTTTGAGTATTGATAAATTTACACGCGCGAAACATCCTGTCAAAGGAGATCAAATCCCGCGACCTCCCAAAAAATGTGACGGTCAACTTTATACTGTACAACCTAACCATACAGTCTTCAGTATTGCTCGCAAATTCGGAGTAACAGTTGAGGAGATTCTTGCTGCGAATCCACAGATCATAAACCGGGATATTATCTTTGTGGGTCAGGTAATATGCATCCCCACCAGGGCACCCAAACCTGTTTGTGATCTTCGTGTGCTTACACTAAGATTCCTGACAGAGGCTGGTCAACCACTGCCCGTAGTTGGCGGAGCTGTCCAGCTTAATAAACGTGTAATTGTACGACCCACATTCAATCGTCCGGTTTCCCGAGCCTTCTTTTTCCTGGAGCCTACCGGAACTGAAACCTGTGAACTTGCCAGTCTCATCGGTGTTGATTGTCCCAGTGCTGTTACTGGTGTAGCTGAGATACTTTGGCAGGTACCCCCAGGCACTTTGGGACGTGTTTTTGTTGTGGCATGCATTAATAGTTGCTGTGCGAAATCAGATGAGGTCCTTGTTGTCCGGAATTCTTGATAAATCACAGACGTAAGTCCATGGTACATGATCATTGTGCACTATTTTGTTTGCTGTCTATAACATAAAAGTCTTCTCGGCAATTATGCCTATAACTCTGTGCCATGGACGGCGCAGCCATAGTCCGATTTCAGCTAACGTCTCCGCACTCACGACACCACTGAACCGGACCCCAGAGCCCTCCTCCCTGGTGGAGCTTCGCTCCCGGTGAAGGGGTGTGGTTGCTGCCCTTCTTCAGAGCAATGGCTTCTGCAACCCAAGGCACGCACGCCTCTTGCTTCTGCCCTTCGTGCCGCAGCGTGAGCGCTTTGTTAGGCGACGGAATTATTCTAGACTAATTCATCCAACAAACTTAAGAAAGTATTAATTGTCTCAATAAAACGGTCAAAATCATCAACCAGAATACGATGACCTGCATTTTCAAATACTTCTACTCTACAATTACTAATATTATTTAAATATACCTCAACTGCTTCATCTGTTAATTGTGAGGAATCTTTCATACCCCTCATAACTAATGTTGGACATTCAATTACATGAAGCAAATTGCTAAAATCAACTTGCTTAGACTCTCGTTCGATACCAAGAATGGCAGCATACTTAATATTAGTATCTGGGAAAACGTTAAAAAATCCGTCAGCCCAACCTTCAGTCATCTTCTTATGTAGAGCTGGATATTCTTCTATAATTAGTCCTTTAATTTTCATATTATTATGTATAGCATAATCAATTGTATAAGAGACCCCTCTTGAGTATCCCAAAAGGTAAAAATTCTCCAATCCAAGGTGGATTATCACAGATTCTATGTCACTCACATGGTCTTCTAATGAATAGCCATTCTCAGGGCAATCGCTCTTACCACGTCCACGGAATGATAAAACAATACATCTTCTAGGTGCTAATACGTGCATAAGGTTTGTATAGTCTTCTGCTGATTCGGATAGACCAGAGCAAATAAATAAGGGTGTAAGGTTGCCTTCACTTTCATAACTTTCTAGATAGTGAATCATTACTCCTTTGTTATCGACCCAACCTTCTCTTATAATCATAATTCCACCTACTTTACTATAATTTCATTAATCCCTCTGTCGCCTAACGGTTTCGCACTCACGACACCACTGAACCGGACCCCAGAGCCTGTCCGTCTGGCGGAGCTCCGCTCCCGGTGAAGGGGTGTGGTTGCTGCTCGCACCCCAAAGCAATGGCTTCTGCAACCCAAGGCACGCATGCTCCTTGCTCTTTCCCTCCCGTGCCGCAGCGTGAGGGCATTGTTAGGCGAAGTTATCAGATGACTTTATAATCTTAAGGTTTTATATCTACTTTCTTATTAGTTCAAGTTCAGCACTTGCCGGATTCGCCTCACATACACAACATATTGTTATGAAAAAGCCAGTCATCTTATTTTTATAATTTGATACTCGTAATAGTGCTGAACCATACTGATGATGTTCTTGACTTCTGCTTTCCCATTCAAATTGAAAAATTCCACTAGGCGTTATTTTACCTACAACTTTATCCTCACTTATTAATTTTTCATCATTATATGTTCTACAAGCACCCTTAACCCTTGAACCGAATTGTGTAAGTTCCATGAATTCTTTATCTTCTGGACTTACTTCATTGTTATATATAACTTGCCATTTCCCTGAGATATTAGGATAAACACGGAATAAAACTAAATTAGCAAGGTTTTGAAGTTGTGACTTAAAAATATAAATAATAATTGCTGCTACTATTGAACTCATTACACCTAATAAAAAATCCATATAGACCCCCTAGTAAAATTTTTAAACTTCTTATAAGAAAATAACTAATCTGCCACAATGTCGCCTAACGGTTCCTCACTCACGACACCACTGAACCGGACCTCGGAGTCCTACTCCTTGGCGGAGCATCGCTCCCGGTGAAGGGGTGTGGTTGCTGCCCTTCTACAGAGCAATGGCTCCTGCAACCCAAGGCATGCTCGCTCACTGTCCTAGCCCTAAGTGCCGCAGCGTGAGTGAATTGTTAGGTGTAGTGTGGTGTCCCTAGCTTCAGCAGCTGCCATGGACGGCAGCTACCCAGATTATATAATTATAAATTTTCTTTTCATTATCTATTTATTTCTAACAAACCCGAGAACCTCAATAATAATCAAATAAAAGTAAAAACTAAAAGATAATTCAAATCCGATTTATCCGTTTAATATCTTTAATTCTGCTCATAGCTAACTGCCTATAATACTTAATCCAATCGTTTTCTTGTTCAGTCAAGCTTTGCTGTTTATCACAGTAATTAATGAACTCAGCAAATGCCGCTTCTGCATTTGAATATTTTTTCTCATGAAACCAATTATCAGCAACCTCAAATAAGGCTTTAAACCTTAAGTAGTGATTTGGATTATCATCAAAAAACTTCTTATACAAGTTTCGCGAGTTATAATAATCTCTTGCTTTCTGAAGTTCTTGGGCTATGACTAAGATTTTTGGAATGTCAACATTTAGATTCTTATGCATAAGCACCTCTATTTATCTATTCTCTCCGTCAATCTCCGCCACGGATGGCGGAAAAGACACCACATTGCACCTAACGTCCCCGTGTTTGCGACGGCTCTGAACCGGACCTCAAAGCCCCACCCCCTGGCGGTGCTCGCCACTCGGTGAAGAGTCGTGGTGCGCTCACTTCATGCCTATCCTCAAGAGATTAGCTCCGTGCCTTTACTCTACGCACCCAGAGCGCAAACACGTTGTTATATGTCGTACCCACTTCTTACCTTGTTGATAGTAGACCCTTAATAATGTCCCTAGAATTAATTATATCCTCATCACTTTGTATTACTTCTAATACTATCTTTCCAGAGAATTCATGCAGAATCTCATTGAAAACACGACCATAATCTATTTCACCTTGACCAACTGGTAAGTGCTCATGTATAACATCGAAGTGTTTATCTGCAACGTGCAATACCTTTGGTTTCTTAATCGTGACAATATCTTTGAGATGTTTATAGCTTTCCATATGAGCTACATCAAGAATAAACTCAAGCCCCGGATTCTTTTCAAACATGATACTAATCTCTTGGGGCGTATTGAAAATTGGGTCTATCTTACTATTATTCTCAAGGTATAGCGTAATGCCCTTATCACCGAGCATGTTCAAAGCAAATGATACTTGGTTAGCTAGCTTATGTATGGTCATTTCAGTAATCACTTCGCTTTCACATATTGGATGGATTATTACTTCCTTCTGATTAAGATAGCCAAGTAAGTCCATGACCTTTGGGACATGCTCTTGAAATTCATTAATGTCAAGTACAGCGTGAATTATCGTTGGAAAGCCATGGTATTTGATGACTTTCTCTTTCGGGGATGTATCTTTACTTAACGCTATCCCATTACGATCATACCAAACTTGCATGAAATCAAATCCATGGCGTATTGCGAAAGCAACTTCATCTTCATACTTATTAAAATATCTCGCTAAACATCCTATCTGCACCATTTTTCATTCTCCTTGCTCGTACCCTGGTACTTTAATTAGAAGTGGGTATGTCATATAACGGTTTCGCACTCACGACACCACTGAACCGGACCACGGAGTCCTTCCCCATGGCGGTGCTTGTCACCCGGTGAAGGGGTGTGGCAGCGCCCAAAGCACGCCTGCATCTTGCTTCCGCCTGCTGTGCCGCAGCGTGAGCGTATTGTTAGCTGATGGCTCATGCCCCACAGAGACTCACCCTATTAATCAAAGTAGACTCTCTATTTATGCTTTATATTAGCTTTGCTCTTGGCACTTAAAGATTCATTTATATGTACGGTATGGTGGCGTGTAGCTGGCATTAACAAAATTCCAGCTACATTCTTCTTGCCCCAAAAATCTACAAGCCAACTTGCTGCTTCATGTCTTGAAACTGCGCCGATATCAAAAATCTTATTAAGTGTTATATCATCAAACTTTCTCTTAAGATCAGTTGGCTTTAATCCTTGAATAATCTCTCTGGTTCTTCTACCTACAGTTATTCTATAATTGTGTAATTCTTGCATGTTGATATTTTTACTAAACTCCAATATTTCACCGACATTCATAGCATTTCCGGTATCATATATACTTGACTTTATTCTTACAAGCCAATTATCTGAATCAATAACCTGATTACTACCAGCAACTATTATATTCATTGTAATATCTTCTATTCGAGTTGAATGCCACATCCCGTATGCGACAGTGCGTCCTTTCACCCCAACTGCGGTTCTAAATGTTGTATCGTCTAGGTCTTTCCATAATTCATCTTCAAATGTCTCGACATTTGTTCCGCTCATTTCTGATGAATGCACCATGGAATGCTGTTCTAAGCATATTTTCATAGCTTCATAAAACTTATCAGGCTTTAACAATATCTCTCTTAAATGAGTCTGCTGTGCATTCCATAAAGACCTTCTACTATCCATCTATATTCCTCCCCTTGGTTTTTTTATCTCACAATCTATAGCTTATTTGGCATGAGCTGTCAGCTAACGGTTTCGCACTCACGGCACCACTAAACCGGACCCGCAAAGCCCTCCTCCCTGGCGGAGCTTCGCTCCCGGTGAAGGGGTGTGGTTGCTGCCCTTCTCCAGAGAAAATGCTTCTGCAACCCAAGGCACGGCCTGTTGCTTGCTCTTTCCTATCGTGCCGTAGCGTGAGGGCATTGTTAGCTGTAGTCGAATGCCCCGTGAAGACATGCCTTAATAATGTTCTACCAATAGAAACTCTTTAGTACGTATTTCTAATTACCCACTCGTAACGACATTTCTTCTGTTCATCTACTGAAAATGCATCAGACGTTTCAGGTATATCCACTATTTCTATTAACTTCGCTCCAATAATCTCACAGGTTCTTTTGGATGCATAATTATCGGGATTGCAAGTTATTACTAGCTTCTCCATTCCAAGGTCATTTGCAACTTTTTTGACTAAATTACATGCTTTTGATGCGAATTTATTACCTCTAAATGCTTCATTTATGCCATATCCAATGTGTCCAATATACCTAACAATTTTTTCTGTATCTTTTAGTCTTAGATTAATATAGCCAATCTTCTCCCCTGTTTTATTCAGTAGTATGCTAAATTTAAATACTGGAACAAACCCTTTAGTAGAATCTCCAGGATACTTTTCATAAAGTACAATATCAATTTCTCCATCACTTAAATCATCATATTCTACGTTCATTGAAATAACCTCCAATTACTTAATTTATAGCACTTCTTAGAAGAATTGCTTCAAAATGAATATGCTATGCGTCCGATTACAGCTAACGGTCTCCCACTCACGACGTCCCTGAACCGGACCCCGAAGCTTGTCCCTCTGGTGGAGCTCCGCTCCCGGTGAAGGAGTGTGGTTGCCCTGCCCCCGCTCCAAATCAAATGCATCCGGCAACCCAAGGCACACATTCTCCCTGCTCCAACCCACCGTGCCGCAGCGTGAGGGCATTGTTATCGGATGCTACACGCCCCTCGGAGCCGAAGCTGACATGGAGGTCAGCTCCTTAATTATTCCGTACCATACATATCCTAAATATTCTTTATGCTTGCATACCTTTCCACTAGACTCTGTATCACTGGTTTTACTGGAGGGCTTATCTCTCTAGGAAGATCATCAATACTGAAAAACTTAAAACCGTTGCTCTCATCATTTGAGTTTGCTTCTCCATAGTATTTGCTTGTCATAAATACAATGTCAATGTTATATACTTCATCACCATTTGGATACTTATAATACAATTCCTCTCCTGAGAATATATCAAACAAATCTAATGCTTCTACTTTTAATCCAGTCTCTTCATATACTTCTCTTCGTGCGGCATCTTCTACCTTTTCACCAGGTTCAATTGACCCACCTGGGAAACACCAGCAGTCATTATCTGTCCTATGAAGCATTAACACCTTTCCTTCAACTCCAAAGATGATTACACTTGCTCCACATTGGAGTAAAGGTCTATGTCCAACTATTTCTCTCAAGCTCTTTATGTATCCAGTCATTTGTTATCCTTCCATTCTGTTCAACATATTTAAGTAGATATCACAGTTGTATAATACCTTATAGAAAGATTTCAACAAATTCGGGCATGGACGCCCGGTTCTGCGTGTAGTGTCGCTAACGTCTCCGCACTCACGACACCACTGAACCGGACCCTCAAAGCCTCTCTCCATGGCGGAGCTTTGCTCCCGGTGAAGGGGTGTGGTTGCCCTGCCCCCGCTCCAAATCAAATGCATCCGGCAACCCAAGGCACGATTACTTCTTCCTCTTACCCTCCCGTGCCGCAGCGTGAGGGCATTGTTAGCTGATGGATAATGCCCTGCAACGCTTAGCTCAATCATCTTTATATACCGCTTCCGGTACCCGGGACCTGACATGAGTCGCTTGTGTAAATATTGTCTCTCTTGGGTTAAAATCTCTACCAAACTCCGCATAGGAGTTTGAACCTTATAGGAAAATAGCATATTACCTTAACAATTTATATATATACATAATAATCTCTGTACCGTTTGCTGTATTATCTACATACGAACCAATCCACACATTATCTGAAGAAACATACAATCTCCAATTAGTTTTGTTTCCATCTTTTTTATATATGGTATATTGGTACTTAACATCATCACTAATTGAAGTATAAACATCAGATAATGTAGATAAATCGTTTTTGATTTCTTCTTTCACATAATTAGGAGAACTGATTTCAACAGTATTATCTGAAGTTTCAATTTTGAATAAATCTGCTTCAATGGTATACTTAGTCCCTGCCATTCGTTCACTCATATAGTTAATAGTGGAAGATGATAAAAGTGATAAATAGCTTACTTCCTCAAATGTGTATGTGCCATAGAAATCCCGTTTATCACTATTTCTGCTACAAGATAAACAAAATAATAAAATTAATCCAGCTATAATTATAAATACTCTTCTCATAATTCAACCACCTTACAAGAGATAAAAAATTCTTGTTTTTCATTATTCTGCTGTTGTACAATTTAAGAATATACTTCTTACATAAATCAATCTGCATTATCTGTCAGCTAACGGCCGCGCACTCACGACGTCCCTGAACCGGACCCCGAAGCTTGTCCCTCTGGTGGAGCTCCGCTCCCGGTGAAGGGATGTATATCAAAGATTTATCCGAAAGCTACTCTTTAACTTACCACACATTATAGGCTTAACCCACGTGAGTGCCGTATTCTGTGAAGTGGCAGGTCCCACAGCGCTTAGCAGCCATGGACGGCTGCTCCCCCAGCAGATAACTTGCTATTTTTACTGTTCTTTTTCTCTAAATGATACTGAAAAATACGGTAATTGATTTGGTAAAACATTCTTTTTAACCGTATACTCTTTAGTTATGTCTTTAATACCAACTGTAAGATAAGTTTTGTTATCTTTCTGGCTTATTTCTAGCGATGAAATAAATTGATTCCCTTCTACATTTATCTTTTTCCGGTTCTTAAATTTACTCCCTATTTGATCTGTAGTAAGTTCAAAAATCATTTGATTCTTTTCCTTGTCATAGGTTGTTGTAGTCGGAGGTATATCTGTAGCAGCAGTATAAAATTCCATATCATTACTATTTCTAGGTTCAAACAATGCCTCAAAACCATTGAGGGTTACAATGATATCTGATAGAACAGCATGTTCTTTACTCCCTGATTTTACTGAATAAGATAAATCAAAATATTTTTCTTCACTAAATGAGGCAAAATCATCATCTGCCTTCAATTCATTTTTTGTTCTTATATTGTTAATGAGATGTGGAAAATTACCGTAAATGCTCTCGCTATTCTTACCACTTGATAAAAAAATGAAGTAATTTTCATTTACCACTTTCTCTAAAGTCACATATTCAAACCCTGATTGTATTGTATCCATATCGCCTGTTTCTAAATTGTAAACATCAAATCTATCAGCAAAAGTTTCCTTTTGTGATTGAACAAGTACCCATTCTTTACCGATATTTTGGATGCTCTTTATCTTAACATCTGAATCTGTATACTTCCCTTTAACCTCGTCCAAAGTTAGTTTCGGAACACTTTCATTAGTACTTGTTTGCTCGGTATTGACCTTATTATCTGACTTGCTTGATTCTGGTGTACAACCAATTAAAAAAGTATTAATTGATAGTAACAGTAGAACCATAAGAGCTGAAATTACTTTTCTCATTTAAAATCCCCCCCCCAATTCATTATGCAGTTTAATATATATTCACTAACTGCTAATATGATAATTACTATTTAAAGTAATTTATCGAAAGGCGCATGGAGGCGCCGTACTTTTCCTGCCATTTTACAGCTAACGGTTTCGCACTCACGACACCACTGAACCGGACACACAGAGCCAATCCCACTAGCGGAGCTTCGCTCCCGGTAAAGAGGTGTGGTTGCCCTGACCCTACTTCGTAGCAAATGCATCCGGCAACCCAAGGCACGCACACTTCTTGCCTCCGCCCTACGTGCCGCAGCTTGAGTGCTTTGTTAGGCGACGTTATTGACCCTAGCAATTTATTTTTTCTTCTTCTTTTTGATACACATACTGTAAAATTCAAAATATGACTTCATAGTTTCATAACACTTTTCACATAAAATATGAATGTCATCCGTACCAGCATCATTCAACGCTTTTTTAATTTCTTCGGTTCTCGGATGCAAAATAAATTCATATTCAACTTTTTCAGCAACTACATCTTTTATTTCTTCACCGTTCTCATCATATGCTATCAAAGTCATTTTTTTGAGGAATATGTTCTGAAAACGGATCGCCTAATCCCCAAATAACTTGTGGAATAATATACCCATTATATTCATTTCCCTCTTCATCATCTAGTACTTCAGCAATATAATACTGACTTTCACGAACGTTAATTACCACTGGGAACTCATGGTAGTCAGAACGTCTTAGCTTTTTAAATAGTTTAGTGGTATTATCCCACTTATCAAATTTGACAGCTTCCCAATCCTCACCTGTATGAGATTTATATTCTTTTCTCATAGTTTCAGTCAACTGTTGCGCTAAAGTCAAAAAACGCGCAAATGCTCTTCTAACTGAAACTGGTGAGTTTCTATTATTTTGTAATTCTTTCAGGGAATCGGTTAAATCCCCAAAGGTCATCTGAGAATCACTAATCATAAATCTATAACTCCCTTGTAAGTAAATAATGTCGTCTAACGTCCAGTATCTCCAACGTTACTGAACCGGACCCATAAGGAATACCTCTTGGCGGTGCTTGCACCCGGTGAAGCAATGTGGCGCGCCCACTTCATGCCTTCTCTCCAGAGTCCTGCTACATGCTCCATCCCCACGCGCCCTCGTGGAGATATAATGTTAGACATCGGACTCTGCCCCGTGAAGCCAAGAGCAGCAAGGAGGCTACGGCCTTAAACCTCTTCTGATTCGTATTTTATAAATGTTATGACATAAAAAGACTAATGTTTAATTTTATAACCAACTTACAATATTTTTAGAAATATCTCTTCTTTTGGATTTTAAATCATTTTTATTTGAATAACCAACGGCTATAACAGCCATTAATTGTAGGTCATTTGAAACTCCTAGTAAATCTCGTACCTTATCTTCATTTTTTAATATTTCTCCAATCCAACAGGTAGATAAACCTAGCTCATGTGCAGCAAGTAATATATTCTGTATTGCAGCCCCTATTGATTGTACATGTTTCAAGTAAATATTCTGTATTTTGGAATCTATTGCTTTGGTATCAAGAAACACTGAAATTAAGCAAGAGGAATTTTGTACCCAATTACGAAATACAGTAAGTGACGATAATTCTTTTATTAAATTTTTATTATTCATTACTACGGAGAATCTCCATGGTTGCAAATTATTGCCGGATGGAGCCCAACTAGCAGCAGTTAATAATTGCTTTATATCATCCTTGCTTACTTCATTTGGAATATATGTTCGAACACTTCTACGGCTTAGTATAGATGACATTACTGGTTTCATATTATCACTCCTATCATTTTTTCCGATTTTTATAACTCATGTTACTACGCGATTTTCTACAAGTGTGTATAAGCAAACTCTACAAAGTCCTTCTTTTGCAAATCCGTGCAGGACGCCCGGCCAATTGCAGAGTCTGTTGTCTAACGTTTCGCACTCACGACACCTCTGAACCGGACCCCCAGAGACATTCCCCCTGGTGGAGCTACGCTCGCGGTGAAGGGGTGTGGTTGCTGCTCCCACTCCAGAGAAATGGCTTCTGCAACCCAAGGTACGCTTGCTCCTTGCCACTGCCCTACGTGCCGCAGCGTGAGGGCATTGATAGACGATGTTGCAACAATGACCCTAGAGCTAATTAACCTTATCTATTCGTTTTCTTATATTAGTTATTAATAGTACAATAGTAATCAGTACAAATATTGGCGTAATAATAATCATAAAATCTGTGAGCCACGATAGTTTGGTAGAGGTTAAGAAGTTTGGCAAGTATCTATCTGGTTGCCACTTATATACTTCATAGATCGGAACTATCCCATCTCCGGTCGCAATATATTCACTCGTGACACTAACAGCCCGCCCATACACAATAAAGTCAGCTTCATAGTAGCTAGGGTACTCTAGCTCCTTCATTGGTGTATTTCCAACCAATTCTACTGCACTATTATTAATATTTGGATACAGTTCTTCAAAAGAGTGTTTAAGTGGGTCATTACCCTTTAAAATAACTGCTTCAGGTCCAGTAACTGCTTGATAAGAGATGAGAAGCCTTCTCTCGTTAAATTCTGTATTTAAGCTCCCAGGTAGTTTTACTGGTAGAGATGAGATTATCGCAGTAATGATATATAATACCAGTAAAGCACGATATAACATCGATATATTCAGCTTTCTAATCAATCGTAAATAATCCCTCCTTAGAAATACCCAGGCAAATGAAACCAGCAGAGTGTTGCAATGTCGTCTAACGTCTCGCGCTGCCGACGTCACTGAACCGGCCCCATAAGGAATACCCCTTGGCGGTGCTTGCACCCGGTGAAGGGATGTGTGCGGCCTACTCCAGCGCCTTGCTTAACCGCACGAACGGCAGAGCATTGTTACATGCTGTGCCATGACCCTGACTTCAGCAAGCGTCATGGCAGACGCGTCCCTTAAACATCATTTGCGGCATAAAATATAATATGGCTAGAAGTAATATTTGTAATTATTCTACCGCTTGGTCAGTGTCTTATGAAGTTCATTAAAAATTCCGGGACTTGATACAATAATGTCATTTCCATTAAGACAATCTGGAATAATCATGTTCTGTTTAGTGCTGAAGTAACCGGTTATTGCTCCTGATTCCGTCGCAATAAGTTTTGCAGCTGCAACATCCCATGGTTGTAGTATCCCTTCATAGAATCCCTGCAGCCGTCCACATGCCACCCAACATATATCCAACGCCGGAGAACCGAGTCTCCTAATGTCTCTAACGTTGGGCAATATATTTTCTAATAGTACAATAACATCCCGTATATTATCTCTTTTATGTGGGAAACCAGTACCTATCACACATTGTTTCAAATCATTAATATCTTTTACCTTTATGGGTTTGTTATTGAGAAAAGCTCCAGAGCCCTCGGTAGCATAAAACATTTCATCAAGAAATGGATTATATACTACACCAACTCGGACCTTATCTTCAATTGCAAATGCAATTGAAACAGCCACTTGATAGTGATCATTGGCATACCCCACAGTGCCGTCAATCGGATCGATGATCCATGTCGGTTGTTGAATCGATATGTCCGTCTGTTCAATGTCTTCTTCCGATATCAAACGGTGATCGGGAAATAAAGTTGAGATTTCCATTTTTATAAGGTCATTTGAGATTAAATCCGCAGTTGTTACAAGCTCATACCCATGCTTTAAAGATTCATGATATTGATTATTTTCACGGATTTCTTTAATTCTCATGCCTGCTAAACGAGCTATTCGAATAGCTTCTCTTTTTATTGATTCCATTTGAGATCACACCCTTATCCTAATAATATAAATATACTACTACTTATTGTTTCTATTTGCACATCAACAACCTCTACATAGCCAGCTTTCGCAACCCGCGCATGGAGGCGCGGCCAACCCATGGCATTGCATGTAACGTCTTCGCACTCACGACGTCCCTGAACCGGACCATCAAGGAATCCCCCCTGGCGGAGCTGTGCTCCCGGTGAAGGGATGTAAATCGAAGATTTATGAGAAAACCTATTATTTAACTTGTCACATACCTTAGGCTTTACCAACGTGAGTGCCGTGTTATGTGACGTTGGTCGACCCGCAGAGCCGAGACCGACATGGACGTCGGTCCCTTACGTTACTCTAAGGAAACTCTAATTTCTATAATTGAGTCTTCAATTTCATTAATTATCTCCACAGTTATCTCATTAACAGTCGTTCTAAATGTATCAGCTATATTCTTTGTCTCATTAATTGCCAATTCAAAAGTTTCTTCGCTCTCAAAATTTCCGACCGTCATATGTGGTAAAAATATATCTCCCTTCAACCACTCAGGAAAATGTTCTTGTAAGATAGCGGTATATAATAGTTTGTGCAACTCAATAATCTTGTCACTACCTTGTTGAATGTTTAGAAACAGATATTTACCAAAGGATCTAGTCGGTGTAATCCCGTTAAGAACTACCTCAAAGGGTTTGTACCCCAACAAGACTGACGAAATATGCTCCTTTAGTTGACGAGTTTCTATATCGCTATCAAACGGAAAAACAAGCGTAATATGAGGTCTCACATGATTCGCAAGTGTATCATATTTCATTCTGACTTCATCAATAATTTCCACATTCTCAAATTGAGGAAAAATCATTATACATCTTTTTATCATCGGTACCCCTCTTTCAAATTTAACTTAATATAAATCCGCGTAAGGATGCGCGGCTCCCTTCGACCAATGTCATATAACGGTTCCGCACTCACGACACCACTGAACCGGACCCCATAGCCCTTCCCCTTGGCGGAGCTTCGCTCCCGGTGAAGGGGTGTGGTTGCCCTGCTTCCGCTTCAGAGCAAATGCATCCAGCAACCCAAGGCACGAATGCTTCCTGCGCTTGCCCTACGTGCCGCAGCGTGAGGGCATTGTTAGATGATGGCTCATGCCCCTCAACGTCTTGCTTAACAACCTTTATATACTGTTTCCGGTATCCGGAACCTGACATGGGTCAATTATGTAAATATTGTCTCTCGCGGGTTTAAATATCTCACAAACTACACATAGGAGTTTGCACCTAATATAAAAATTGCGTAATACTATATTAAATATTTTGTTCATATTTACTTTAGTTGAGTACCTGTAACACGTTTCTCTTTGTAAGTAAATCCTTTTTCAAAAATCTCCAGTTCATCTTTCTCTATTTTAAAAGCCTCATCTTCATAAAACTTGCCTGAAATACCGTTCAAGCCGCCGTCATAAAGTTCTAATGCCATAAATGCCTCAAAGTTCTCACCCCAAGATGTTTGAATCCCATATTCTTTGGCATTTATAAAACCAAATCTATGATAGTATTCTGGGTTTCCAAAAATAATTATCGCTTTATATCCCAGCTGCTTTGCTTTTTCAATAGAATAGTTCATTAACAAAGAACCAATCCCTTTTCCTTGACAAGATGGAAATACTCCAATTGGTCCCATGCACAAAACTTCGAATTCCTTATTTTCATCATTGAATACTTTTGCTTTTGAATAGATTATATTACCGACAATTCTATCATTGTCACATGCAACAAAACTCAGTTCTTTAACAAATGCAGGTACTTTTCTTATTTTATGAACAATTAGGTGTTCATCGCATCCTGGTTTGTATAAATTCCAAAATGCTTCTCTTGTCAGATATTCTACATCTCTATAATCATTTTCTTTTTCTAGTCTGATTGATATATTCATCTTATTTCTCTCCTTAAAACACTCTTATTTCACATTATCACACCGATACGCAGTATAAGAATAGTACTTCTTACATAAATCAATCTGCATTATCTGTCAGCTAACGGTCTCGCACTCACGACACCACTGAACCGAACCTCGTAGCCCTGCCCCTTCCCTCCGTGCCTTATCGTGAGTGCTTTGTTATCTGAAGTTATTTTGGGTTACCTTTTTAAGAACAGCTTCTATTCTTTCTTCTACAGTAAAATCCCCTTCAATCCTGAGTGTGGGACATGTTAGAGTTGACATCCAGTATTCATGTAACGCTCTACTTCTCATGTCCAATCCTGCTTCATCATATTTTGATGCCCATTCAATGAAGTTCTGATAACTTTCATATCTGCTCCCACCAGGTTCAATGTCTGAACCATACCTCTGTCTTTCTCTTTCAATAAGTCTTTTAATTCTAATATCTTTGGGTACCCAAAGATATACCACTAAGTCAAAGTATGGAATGAATATATCTCCCCAACCACATAATGTGCCTGTTAGTATCCAACTCTCATATTTATCCAAATCCATACGTAGTAACTCTTGCCGATCAGTTCTTTCTCTCTTTTGCGTAAACAATGGAGGCTTAGACAGCCAAAAATAATCATCAGTATCAAAATGCTTATAGCCTAAATTCTCTGCTAAAGCTCTTCCTAGAGTGCTTGTTCCTGATCCAGAGGCACCAATGATGTGTATTCTTTTTATCATTTTATCCTCCCTACATAAATACCTTATCCAGTAATATAAACAATATTAACAACCAAAATAATTTTAACTACTGCATTGATGCCCTGTTTCATCAATACCTTCATATCTCTGTTGTCGTGCTGCTCTGGTGTCCCAAGAGTCCGCGATATATGAAACCTAATCACCACTTTCCCTGTTCTTTTCCAAATAAGTCTCCATACACCTAATAATCAAATATAAGACTTCGCAAGTTACTTTCAAAACTACTATGGAAATTATAAATGAAACAATGGCACCACCTACACCTAGCGGAAAGTTATTTACTGGTTTTGAAGTAAACCATCGCTGTCCATCTTGTATAAACGAGATGGCTTTATCATATGTGTTTGTCATATACAAGAACTTCCCAAACAAAAATGATGAAATTGCTGATAGAACAGTTCCTACCCAGAACAAATTCTTAGCGATACGACTTGCTCCCGTTTTCCCAAAGTCTAAGAACCTATCAAGCATGCTACTTCCCCCTTTGTTGTATACTCGGCTGGAGTATATGCCAACATTTACCTATTATCTCTTCTATTATACGATATATGAGCCCTTGTGAAAATGCACCATCATATAATAATTCCCATCATTCATATGACAATTTTCGCTATTTTCCTACAAAAATGAAAAAGTCGGGATTATCCAATAATCCCGACCATTGTTATTCCTTCTATATCTCATCTATCTTAGTAAATCTGAAATTCACCACATCAAACAGTCCCAAGTCTGTGACTTTTAACTCCGGTATAACCGGAAGTGCCAGAAACGCTAGTGTCATAAAGGGATCATAGTCTCTTGAGACACCCATCCTATAAGCTACGCCCAGCATATCCTCCAGCTGCTCCTGCAGCTGCTCCAGTGGTATATCGCTCATCAGACCGCCTATTGGCAGCGGGATTGAGCGTATTATACTGCCCTTGGAAGCTATTGCAATTCCGCCTCCAATTTCCTGCAGATGCTCTGCTGCAGTGCGCATATCCAGGTCGCTGTCCCCGATGACTACGATATTATGTGAGTCATGGGCTACAGTGGATGCTATCGCACCGTTCTTGAGTCCTAGGCCTTCCACAAGACCTAACCCTATATTACCCGTAGCATTATGCCTTTCGATAACTGCAATCTTTAGAAGTGCTTTCCCCTCACTAGTGGCATACTTCCCATCTTCTTCACTTACATTGCGCCACAAATCCTTCGTAACCAATGAGTGGGACTGTAGACCAATAACTCTTAACCCCTGTTCTTCGGTTGTTATGCTGAAGCAATCTTCTGTTAGGGGCTTGATGTTCACAGAGTTTCGCATCTTTGAATCGTTGATGCTCTTTATTTCAAATAGTGCTTTTCCTTCTTCGGCAATCAGCTTGCCTTCCTTGTATACCTGATATATCTCCAAATCCTCCAGGTCATTCAACACCACCATGTCCGCCTTATAACCCGGTGCAATGGCTCCAACCCGCTCCAGGTTATAACATCTTGCCACATTGAGTGTAGCCATTTGTATGGCTTTCACCGGATCGACTCCCTGCTTTATCGCCAGTCTTATATTATTATCAATATGTCCATCAATCAAAATATCCTCAGGGTGCCTGTCATCTGTGCAGAACATGCACCTCGCTGCACTGCTTTCATTCAAGGCCGGCAAAAGGTCGATAACGTTCCTCGCCGCTGAGCCTTCCCGCAGCATAACATGCATTCCCAGCCTCAAGCGTTCCCTCGCTTCCTCTGCGCTTGTACATTCATGCTCCGTTCTTACACCTGCTACAATATATGCATTCAAATCTTTTCCGCTCAGAAGAGGCCCATGCCCATCTATGAATTTGTTTGCATTCTTTGCAAGTACTATCTTATTCATTATGGATTTCTCATTATGTATGACATTTGTAAAATCCATTAGCTCGCCCAGTCCCAGTACCCTTGGATGGCTGATTATCTCCATCAAATCTTCTGCTTTAAGCACACTGCCTGAATTTTCAAAGGGTGTTGCCGGTACGCAGGATGGGAGCATTATATAGACATCAATGGGGAGATTCTCGGTTCCTTCAAGCATATACTTGATACCTGCTATGCCCTTTACATTAGCTATTTCATGGGGGTCGGCAACCAAGGCTGTAGTGCCTCTTGCTGCTACAGCTCTCGCAAATTCTCCCGGGGTAACCATAGAGGACTCAATATGCACATGCCCATCCATAAAACCGGGAGCCAGGTATTTGCCTTCCATATCCAGCTCAACGGCGCCAGTATATTCGCCTATTCCCGCTATGTATCCATCATGGACCGCAACATCCGTCTTATAGATTTCCCCGGTAAAAACATTCACAAGGCTTATATTTTTAAAAACCGTCTGCGCTTTCGCCCTGCCTGCAGCTACATCAACCAAGGCCATAATAATATCCCTCATCCAAACACCCTTTCCCTTTATATTTAGGCTGAAGAAATTCATGATCTACCATGGAGGTTTCATAATTATTTTCTACAATTATATCACACTTTTTGAATGCTTCCACAATATTTCCTTTTCTTAGCTTATAGTGGTAAATCATATTCCAGGATTCCCCTGAGGAGAACTGGCACAAAAAATAAAAGGCGATTAGAGAACTCAGTTCCCTAACCGCCTTTAAAGAGATTTTTACATTTATATATTGTTATCCTGCCATTGTAACAAACCTAAGCGCAAATAGTACGGCAAGAATATATACTATTGGGTGTACTTCCTTACCCTTACCTACTGAGAGCTTCATTATAGGATATGAAATGAAGCCTACTGCGATACCGTTTGCTATGCCATAGGAAAGTGGCATAATTATTAGTGTAAGGAATGCTGGTAACGCTTCTGTAAAGTCTTCAAAATCAATTTCCTTTACTGCACCCACCATCATAACACCAACAATAATAAGTGCCGGTGCTGTTGCTGCTGCTGGAATCAAACCAGCTATAGGAGCTATGAACAAGCTTGCAATAAACATTACTGCAACCACAAAAGCGGTTAAACCTGTTCTTCCGCCTTCCATAACACCAGCTGCAGACTCTACATATGTAGTTGTGTTTGAAGTACCGAAAACCGCACCAACTGAGGTAGCAACCGAGTCAGATATAAGAGCTTTGTCAATTCTTATAACTTTACCGTTCTTGTCAAGCATTCCAGCCTTTGTGCCGGTGCCTACAAGAGTTCCAATAGTGTCGAAAATATCAACAAAGCTGAAGGATATTATAAGTGTGATAATTGCAATCAATGTACTCCATACATCAACTGCTCCTGTTGCCTTTGCAAGTCCTGCAAAGTCAAAATGCATGAATGTAGGAGCCAAACTTGGAGGAGCCGAGAAAGGGCTGAATCCCGCAGGTATTGCTACTACACCCAACGGTATGCCAATAAGTGTTGTTGCTAAAATACCGATAAGCATTGCACCTTTTACTTTTCTTGCAAGCAGAATTCCTGTTATGAATAAACCAATAACTGCAAGAAGCGTATTCGGTGCTGCAAAATTACCAAAGCCTACTACAGTTGCGGGGTTTGCTATTATAATTCCAGCATTCTGGAAGCCTATAAATGCGATGAAAAGTCCAATACCAGCACTGACTGCATGCTTCATTGAATCGGGGATTGCATCAACAATAGCCATTCTGATCTTACTAACTGTTATAATGATTGAGAATATACCAGACAGGAATACAATGGCCAGACCCTGCTGCCATGTAAAGCCCATTGTAAGAACAACGGTAAAAGTAAAGAATGCATTAAGTCCCATACCTGGTGCTTGTGCATAGGGGCAATTTGCATAGAGTGCCATAACCAGAGACCCTACAGCAGCTGCCAAACAAGTAGCTACCATTACTGCGCCTACCACCGGGTCATTAAATGCATTGAAGCCGGCAGCTCCGTCACCCAGGGCATTGGCTGCGTTCATACCTGCCATCTTCAGGATTGACGGATTGACAAATATTATGTACGCCATTGTTACAAATGTAGTAAGTCCAGCCAGTATTTCAGTCTTTACATTGGTTTTGTTTTCTCTGAGCTTGAACAGCCTCTCCAGCATACCGGAATCTTGTACGTTTGATTTTGTTGTCACGTAATTCCCTCCTTAATTTTTGTTGATTGAACTTCGCTTCTGTATAATTTTATGTACAATAAATATATTACTATACTATTATAATTAAAAACTATACCTTACCACAACAACTTTATGTGATAAGTATTAATTATATATATTAATAAGCTGATTAATTATTATAATAAGCACCTTTACAGATGATAAAGTTCCCTTTTATGGTAATATTAGTATTCGGGCGGGATATATAAAAATCCTCCTTTTGTGGAGATGGAATTAATTAGAATTTTAAGAAATCATACTTGAAAGCCCTGGAATAGTTTATCTGTTCCAGGGCTTTGCTATTCAATATTATTCAATTCTGTCCAAGGCTTTCAACATTCCATATATAATAGCCTGAGGTCTTGGTGGACAGCCCGGGATATAAACATCTACGGGTACAATGCAATCTATTCCGTTCCTGGTTGCATAGCTGTCCTTGAAGATACCCCCGCTGCATGCGCAAGCACCCACAGCTACTACAAGCTTGGGATCAGGGGCCGAATTATAGGTTTTTACAAGAGCCAGCTCCATATTCCTTGAAGCAGTTCCGGTAACCAGCAGCATATCAGCATGCCTCGGTGATGCAACGAAGTGAAGTCCGAACCTTTCCAAGTCATTAAACGGATTGTTCAATGCATTTATTTCATAATCGCAGCCATTACACGAGCCGGCATCCACTTCTCTTATCTGCAGACTGCGTCCAAACATTTTTTTCACTTTCTCTTCAAGCTTCCTGCCTATTATTTCATAGGATTCATCGGGTACTTCCCTGATTTCAACAGCTGGAGCTTCTTTTCGCAAGAAGACGCGGCTTTTTTCCGCCAATTCAAACTCACTTGTCATTGTAACAGCCTTAGCCGGACATACTTCCTCGCAAAGGGAGCAAAATATGCACTCATCCAGGTTTATTCCTATTTCCTTCTTTTGCTTATCAAGCACTATAGCAGCCGAAGGGCACCTGTTAACGCACTCCCCGCATGCTGTACAAACCGAAGCGTCTATAGCCGGCTTTCCCATGATAAATCCGGGGTTAGTGCGATCTTTAGGGTATTCATTTGTTAATCTGGGGTATTTAATTATTTTTTTCAATGTATCAAACATAATTAATCATCCTTATCTACATATTTCATACCAAATCCATTACATAATAATAGAATACTGCGACACAAGGGAACGGGTACCACTGAACACACGGATATTCCACGGATTCCTACGGAATTGCGCGGTTAATTTATATAATATATAGCGACATTAGAGAGTTTTGATACTTACTCTTTATCAATTATTCTTATGTTTCAGAATATTTTTTCCCGCCGTGTATTTAGTGGATTTCAGTGTTTTTCCGAAGGAAAACCGTGGTGCCGTTCCCTATTACTTAAGACGCACTATAAGTCATTTCCCGCATATGACAAGTTGAAGCTTTTGTTTATCAACGGAAAATCAGGTACCGTATTACCTTTGACTGCATGGCATAATGCCGGCCAATTGCAGAATGACGGGGTTCTGACCTTATACCTGAATATTGTGTTATTCTCGCCTGTCATCACCCAGTGAATGTTTTCCCCTCTGGGAGATTCAGTATAGCCTAATGCAAACTCATAAGGCTTAACTTCAGTTATGGTTGATAGTATTTCTCCTGCTTTCATTGCTTCAATAGCCTGTGTTATTATTTTTATTGCTTCGTAGCATTCTTCTATTTTTACATTCATTCTGCTGTTTACATCGCCATAATCATGTTCCGGTACATTGAATGCTGTACTCTCATACATTTCATAGGGGAACTCACGTCTTACATCGTATTTTATGCCCGAAGCACGGCCTGCCGGCCCGGTTGCATTCATGTCAAGGGCAATGCTGTTTTTAAGCACTCCTGTATTCTCCACCCTATCTATAAAAAAGCTGCTTGCCTTAATTATCTTTACTGTATCATCAAGTTCTTTTTTTATTACCTTGATCATATCAATGATTTTCTTCTCATTACTGCTGATAAAGTCTTTTCTTAGCCCTCCCGGCTTGTTCACACTCCTCAAAAACCTGCTTCCGGTCAGTTCTTCTGTAAGCTGATACATCCAACCGCGCAGCATATTAAACTGTGAAGCCGCAAACCCATATGCCACATCGACGCATATCCCTGAAAGGTCGCCAAAGTGGCTTATCAGGCGCTCAGTCTCAGCAAATACAACTCTTGAATAACTGGCTCTTTGAGGTACCACAACCCCTGCAATTTTCTCTATAGCCTGGCAGAAGGCAAGGGAATTGGAGAAAGTCTCATCCCCGGATATCCTTTCGGATATGTAGAAGCATTTTTCTATGCTGGTGCCCTCGCTCAATTTTTCTATTCCTTTATGAACAAAATAAAGCTGTGCCTCAAGGTTTATTATTGGTTCCCCAGCTACGCTGAACCTGAAATGACCCGGCTCTATTATGCCTGCATGCACCGGGCCTACCGGAATTTCAAAAACCCCTGTTCCTTCGATTTTAACAAATTCCTGATCGTTTTTTTCAAAATGCGGCTTATGCTTGCTGTCAAAATCCTTCCTTAACGGATACATATTCTCCGGCCAATTGCCGTGAAATACAAAGCGCCTTGAATCCGGATGTCCTTCAGGAATGATACCAAATAAATCCCTTATTTCACGCTCGTAAAGGTGAGCCTGGTGTATATCTATTGTGATAGATTTAAATGTGGGATTTTCCGCTCCTACACCGTATTTCAGGATGAGAAAGAAGCCTTCCTCTTTAATTGCGAAAACGTAGTAAATCCCGTACTTACCGCAAATCGACCTCTCATCGTTTGCAAATAGGGATACCAGCGACCCTCCAACGCTGCACACATGTTTGCAGATATTCAGTATATTATCGCCGTTGACTTCCACATATATCTCATTTGAATTGTGAGTGCTGCAGCTGTATATATCATCTGGAAAACTCCCTGAAAGTTCATCTAATACTCTTTGAAACGACATATTATTGTCCCCCCATTATTATTCTGGACGCTGATTCAATAAGCATTGAAAGCGGCTTGGGCATATAAAGACCCATCACAGCTATGACAACAAATAAAACGATTATTACGGCAGTGCCGGGATAGTTTATATCTCCCCGCACCATATTCTTGTTCTTGACTTCACCGAAAAACATCATGAGCATTGATACTGCTATACCAACAAATACAAGACTTATAAGCAGTATCAGCATTATTCCGAGTGCAGTGTGATCAGCATCAAAGAAAGCAATTATTATATTCAATTCACTTGCAAACACGCTGAAGGGCGGCATACCTGCAATAGCAAACAAACCAAGGAGAAATGCAGTGCCGGTAATCGGGAGTATCCTAAGTAATCCGGTTACCCTGGAAATCTCCTTTGTCTTATATTTCAGATACACATTCCCTGATGAAAGGAAAAGCATTGATTTCGTGAATGCATGATTTACCATATGAAACAGCGCCCCGAATACAGCAATTGGTGTAAATGCCCCAAAGCCCAAGGCTATAATACCCATGTGCTCAATGCTGGAGTATGCAAGAAGACGCTTATAGTCTCTTTGTCTGAGAATGAATAAGGCTGCTGTTGCAATTGATAAGAAACCTGCAATCAGAAACAGCCTTCCAGTATAAGCAGTGCTCCCAAGACTCTTATTTACAATTATTGTCACTCTGATTATTCCATACATTGCGCTGTTGAGTAAAACCCCTGAAAGCAGGGCGCTGATAGGTGCCGGCGCCTGGCTGTGTGCATCAGGCAGCCATGTATGCATTGGAGCAAGTCCCACCTTTGTGCCGTATCCCACAAATATAAATATAAATGCTATTTTCAGTATACTCGCATCAAGCTTGGCCGCGTTTTGATTAAGAAACAACCAGTTCAACTGAATGCTTGGATTATGAAAAACACTGGCTGAAGCGTAGTTTATGAAAACAATTCCTAAAAGCGCAAGTGCAATACCAACTGAACAAATTATTACATACTTCCATGCAGCTTCTATTGAGTGCTTGTTATTATAGAACCCTACCAGAAATACGGAGGCCAGCGTAGTGGCTTCTATTGCTATCCACATCAGTCCCAAGTTCTGAGTAGTAACAACCAGCACCATTGTGAATATGAATGTATATATCAATATGTAAAATAGCTTAATGCTCCTCAGTTCAATGGCTTTATGCTTATACTCCTCATTAAGATATCCTATTGAATAAATACATACCAGAGAGCCAAGTATCAATATTATATCCAATAAAAGCACACTTAGGGAATCTATATAGAAATAACCCGCAAGCTCTGGGAAGCTTAGATTTCCAAAGGCAAGAACCCCATTGGTTATATATATCGAAGCAAGCAGCAGCAGTACTGCCCCTGTCGCATTTATCGCGTGTAATACGCCCTTCTTATTTGTTAATAAGAAAAGCAGTGCGAATATTAACGGAATTAGCAATGCAAAGATTTCCATGTCTTATCCCCTCAAGTTCCTCAATTTGTTTAAATCAATCGAATCAAAATTCTCATTTATTTTAAATACCAATACACCCATTATCATAACTGCTGTAAGCAAATCGACAAGTATGCCAGCATCAATAATTATAGGCATTCCATGGGTAATAAACAATGCAGCGGTAAACAAACCGTTTTCTATAACCAGAAAACCTATTATCTGGCTAATAGCCTTTTTCCTGTTTATCATAAAGAATAGACCTATCAACATAACTGAAATTGAATTTACTAGATAAAGCCTTATGCTGCTGTCATTAATGCCCTTAACCGCAGAAACAGAAAAGTATGATAATATTACCAGTCCGAAACAGATCAATACAGCTAAAGGTATATTCAGAAAAAAGCCCTTCTCAACCTTGTGCTCGACTTTAGCAGCAGTACCTCTGAGAAGCTTTGGAATATATATAACCTTTAGTGCGATTATCAAGCCGCATACTACAAGAATGTCGATCTTTCCCTCCTTGAAGAGGTTCTGGATGCCGAGCAAGCCGGCGGCTATAGCAATAAGAAGCGACTGAATCCTGAAGGTCTTGATGCAGGAGTCCACCCTCTTGTTTGCCACCAGCATAAATGATGATAACAATATAAGAATTGATAATATACTCAAATAGTCCTTCATGCTTACCTCCCCACAATGAAATATTCCGCAAATCCAAGAAAAGAAAGTATAAACGAAATAGCTGCCAGATTCGGAACGCTGAAAAGCCTAAGCTTTACCGTACTGATTTCAGCAATAGCAACAAGCACTGATATAAATATGACCTTAGCTAAATACAGCAAAAGTGATACGATCACGACCATTGCAGGATTGACCATATGTATTAATGCATCAAGCGGAATAAACAAGTTTGCAAGCAAGGTTATAAGTATCAGCTGTTTTATTGATGCTCCCAGTTCCATGAGTGCCAGGTGCTTTCCTGAATATTCAAGGATCATTGCCTCATGCACCATAGTCAACTCCAAATGAGTTGCAGGGTCATCTATAGGTATTCTTGACGTCTCTGCCATCAGAATGATAAAAACAGCCAGAAAAACCAATACATAAACAGGTTGAATAATCAAAGGGCCAAGCTGTGTGGCATTAACCATCATCGTATATGCAGAAGTTGATTTTGCCATAAGTCCTATAGTGAACAGGGACACAAGCATGGAAGGCTCAAATATTGAGGAAATCATCATTTCCCTGCTGCTTCCCATACCTCCAAAGGTACTTCCTGTATCAAGAGCAGCCAGTGTCAGAAAGAACCTGCCCAGAGCCAGTATGTAAATCGATAGTATTATATCTCCGGCAAAGCTCACCGGTTGTATAAGCGTTGTTACAGGGATTAAGAGCGCCGCGCATAGGTTGGCTGTAAATATTACATAAGGCGCAGCCTTAAAAATCCACGATGAAGTTTCAGATACCACAGTATCCTTTTTCATGAGTTTAAATATATCATAATAAAGTTGGAGCACTGGTGCGCCTTTTCTCTTTTGTGAAAGAGCCTTGATTTTCTTTATTATGCCATTCACTAAAGGCGCAACACATATCATAACTAACAATTGTATCAATATGTAAACAATACTGTCCATTTTAATTCTCCTTAAATGTTTCTGTAATAAAACACATCAACGCGTTTAGCTTAGGACGTAATAAACCAACAGAGCAATCATTGTAACAAATATATAGATGAGATATGCATGTATGCTGCCTGTTTGTATGGAATGCCTTGTTCTTTTTGAAAACTGAGCAAATAAGCGTATTATAGGTGCATAAAAGTACAGTTCAAACAGAGATTGTGTAGACACTATATATTTGATTGACTTATGATAATACGGCGATGCACCTTCCTCTGTCTTTATTTCTCTACCAGGCATATAAAGCGGCTTCAAAACAATACGCAGCGGTTTTGAATATCCCGTAGCACTATACTGCATCCGTGGGTTTAGTCCAACAAATCCACAGTCCCATGTGCCATATTTTCTTTCTTTTGAATGACCTCCTGCCAATTTTACCAATATAAAGGTCACACTTGCGATGACAACCCCCATAATAACAACCGCAATTGGTGAAATCGCGTTTTTATTTATACTTAAAGGATAATAAACGAAAAATGCTCCTCCTTGCAGATCGGATATAAGCGTTGTGCCTATCATTTCAAGGTTTACCCTGTCAATAAGTCTCAAGGCCAATGTTGGGAAAATACCCAGTATGACACATAATAGAGTAAGCAAGCCTTGCCCTATTCTCATGCTTGCTGGAACCTCCCGCGCACTTTCTGCATGCTCACTTCTGGGCAATCCCAGAAAAGATATTCCTATCAGTTTTACAAAGCAAGCCGCTGCTAATGCACCTGCCATAGCAAGTGCCGCCACGGTCAGCATGGATATGAGGTTTATTGCCGAGGTGTTTGAGCCTAAACTCATAAATAATGACTGATAAGTCATCCACTCGCTGGCAAAACCATTAAAAGGAGGTATTGCAGATATCGAAAGAGCTGCTATCAGAAAGAGGAGTCCGGTAAAGGGCATCTTTTTTATGAGACCTCCCAATTCCTCCATATCCTTGGTGTGAGTTGCATAATGTATTGAGCCGGCCCCCAGGAAAAGTGCACCTTTGAATAGTGTATGGTTCAAAAGGTGAAAAAGCGCAGCCATCATGGAAAGACCGCATAAAACCATATTCCCGCTGGAGTATGCCATAAAGGAAATACCCATTCCCATCAATATTATTCCTATATTTTCTATACTGCTATAAGCAAGAAGCCGTTTGATGTTGTGCTCCATTAGAGCATAAGCCACTCCCAGCACTGCAGAGACAGCCCCGGCAGTAAGTATCAAAACACCCCACCACATAGGCTTGTCCGTAAAAGAAATAAATGCAAAACGGAGAATTCCATATATAGCGGTTTTTATCATTATTCCTGACATAAGGGCCGATACATTGCTTGGAGCTGCCGGATGCGCATAAGGAAGCCATACATGAAAGGGAATCACACCGGCTTTTGTACCGAAGCCAATCAGAAGCAAAACAAATACTATACTCTTGATACTTGCCGGGACAGCACCAATATTAACTCCAATCTCAAGGCTGTGGGTGTACTTGTACGTTAACATGAAAGCTATCGTTAAGAAGGCTGTACCGATATGAGTCATTATTAGGTATAGTGTCCCTGCTTTTCTGTTTTCTGCATGCTCGCCTTCAAATATGACCAGGAAGTATGATAATAAAGACATTAGCTCCCATGATATCAGGAAGCCTATGACATTGCCTGATGTCATCACAAATATCATCGATAATATAAAAGTGTTATATAAAAAATTAAACATTCCTACGTTTCTCTTGTTGTAATAATGCGAAATATACCCTATCGAGTATATTGACACTGCCAATACCAGAATTGAAAGAGCAAGTATGAAAAAAGCCGAAAGCTTGTCTATATACAGATTGAAGGCTATATGAGGCACAGACATGGAAAAGCTTGCAATGACAGTCTTCTGTGTTCCTTCCACGATATTGGCGATAGAAAGCCAGATACCCGCAGCTGCGGCTATAGAGCTTAATAGGTTAGATAGTATATTGCAGATTTTATGTTTATTATAGAAAACAAGCGATGTTAGCGCGCTTGCAGTATAAAAAACCAACATAGCTGCAGCTAATGGTCCGTTATTAATTATGTACATTTTTTAACCTCCAAAAAGACGTATGAACGCTTCCATTATACTCCTCGAGTTCAGAAATGCAAGAGTTTATTGCTGGAATTTGTTGTTTTTTGCATGAAAATAAACCCGTCTATGAGCTAAATCATAGACGGGTTTTGATTATTACTATGCTTGTGGTTTCATTGTCGGGAAGAGTATTACATCCCTTATGGAGTAGGAATCTGTAAGGAACATTATTATTCTGTCTATTCCTATACCAAGTCCTCCTGTAGGAGGCATACCAATTTCAAGAGAATTTACAAAGTCATCATCTGTTGCATATGCTTCGTCGTCTCCAAGTTCCTTATCATTTGCCTGCTGCTCAAATCTTTCCTTTTGGTCGATTGGATCGTTAAGTTCAGTATAAGCATTTCCAATCTCTCTGGCATATATGAAGGCTTCGAACCTCTCTGTCATTGTCGGGTCATCATTCTTCTTCTTGGTGAGTGGTGATATCTCCACCGGGTAGTCCATAATGAAGGTAGGCTGTATGAGGTGCTCTTCAGCATATACTTCAAAGGCTGCGTTCAGTATATCACCTTTAGAGCAGTCCTGAAGCTTTTTCTTCAGCTCATCAACAACCTTGAGCTTCTTAGCTACTTCTCTTGCTTCCTCATTGCTCTTTATTTCATTGAAGTCAACACCGGAATATTTCTTAACAGCTTCTACCATGGTCAATCTGTTCCATGGTGGTGCAAAATCCAATTCAATTCCCTGGTAATTGACCTTAGTTGTTCCCAGGACCTTCTCCGCACAATATGCTACAAGGTTCTCCGTAAGCTCCATCATATCGTTGTAATCGGCGTAAGCCTGATATAATTCAATCATTGTGAATTCAGGATTGTGTCTGACGTCAATACCTTCATTTCTGAAGTCCTTGCCCATTTCATACACTCTCTCAAAACCGCCGACTATAAGTCTCTTCAAATAAAGCTCTGTAGCTATCCTGAGATATAAATCTATATCCAAAGCGTTGCTGTGAGTTTTAAAAGGTCTCGCTGCAGCTCCGCTGGCTATTGTAGCAAGTATTGGTGTATCTACTTCTATGTAATCCTTTGCATCAAGGAATTCTCTTATTGCCTTTATTATCTTTGTCCTCTTATAGAATGTATCCCTTACATCATCATTGACAATAAGGTCTACATATCTCTGTCTGTACCTCATTTCAGTATCCTTAAGTCCGTGCCACTTCTCCGGAAGGGGCTGCAGTGACTTGCACAATAAGAGTACCTGCTTTACATGTACTGATATCTCGCCTCTTTTTGTCTTGAAGACAAAACCCTTTATGCCGACGATATCACCGATGTCATAGGTCTTGAATATCTTGTATTCCTCTTCACCTATCTCATCCTGCTTAATATATGTCTGTACTCTTCCATATCTGTCCTGAATATCGCAAAATGATGCTTTTCCCATGTCCCTGAATGACATAATTCTTCCAGCTATAGAAACATCCTTGCCTTCCATCTCTTCAAAATTATCCTTGATGTCCCTTGAATGGTGAGTCTGATCATAATTCAATATTTCAAAGGGGTTTCTGCCTGCTTCTTTCAGCTGCTCAAGCTTATCCCTTCTGATCTTTAGTATCTCACTCAGGTTCAGTTCATCATTAGCCATGTTAATTCCCCCTACTTATTTATGTTGAGTATCTCATATTTGATTACTCCATCCGGTACAACAATGTCGACAATACTGCCAATGCCTTTGCCCATCAAAGCTTTACCTACAGGAGATTCATTTGAAATCTTAAGATTGAGTGGATCCGCTTCAGCAGATCCTCCGATTGTATATTCAACCTCGTCGCCGAGTTCAACGTCCTTAAGAGTGACCTTGCAGCCCACGCTTACAATGTCTGTCTGAATATCGTCCTCATCTACTACCTTGGCAGTTTTTAGAATGTTCTCTACCTGTGCAATTCTACCTTCCACAAATGCCTGCTCATTCTTTGCTTCGTCATATTCTGAGTTCTCAGATATGTCTCCAAAAGCTAAAGCCTGCTTTATTCTAAGTGCCACCTCAGCCCTTCTTTTACTCTTTAAAAAGTCCAATTCCTCTTCAAGTTTAGCAAGACCTTCTATTGTTAATATGTTCTGTTTGCTCACAGTCTCCTGCCTCCCGTTCCATAAGATTTTGTGCGAATACACATAAAATCTGGCTCGTAACCTAGCCAGTACAATGAAACCCTATACACTGTTCGTATTAATGATAAGTAGTATTGATAATATGCTCCTAATACTTTTTTTTATGCTGTGTATGTATTCCTATTATCCATTTTCTTTCTTGACACGGTATTATTAGCCTTTGTAAAATCTAGCTTGTTCAGCGTTCTTTTTACTTTATTTGTTTATTATAATGTAGTAGTTTCCGTATGTCAAGTATTAGTGAAAGGCTCCAAATAAAGCAAGGCAATACCTGTAAGGTGTTATTATCGACTATGACCTGAGTTACTGTCTTGAGATATATAAATAAGGAAATCTCTTTATAAAACCTATAAGACTTCTTTCCTTGTAAAAGTGCCTCAATATCCCAAGCATTTCATCGTTAAAGCAAACAAGGGTGTTGTCTTCACTCAAACCCTCCAGCCTGTCATTCCATAATAGAACCTGACTGATTTTTTCGAAATTGCCTGTTGCAGAATTATCTCCAACTAAGATCTTTCCTGTCAGTTCAGTCTGATATGGTTCAAGGTCCACACTATCGTCTGCCAGTATAATGTCACTTTGGGAGATTGCTCTGTCTAAATCCTTCGTAAAAACAGCTGATATTCCCTTCTCAGCCATAAGCTTTTCGAAAACCGCCTTTTTAAAGCTGCTATCCATTTTGTCATGCTCATAAATAAATACCCCGCAGGCTTCCTCTGACATTGTGCTGACATACTGATAGCTGGTGGACTCCCCGACAAAGCACAGGTTCTTTTTCAGCAGATTGGCATTTTTCTCTCCTGATAGTTTAATAAGTACAGCCAAACCTTTGATTGCCTTAATTTCATCAATAATACCCCTTTCTATGCTGCTTTCCATATGCTCCATACCGCTTCCAAAATAATACTCAGTATTCTTCCCTATAAAAAAGCTGATGCTATTCTCCATGCACAAGCTTTTCAGTGCCTTGGCCATCCGTCTGTTATCAGCAGGCACTTTCATAACAGGGCATTCTATTATATGCACTTTAATTTTATTCTGGGCATTGCCTACTTCAATGATTTGGCTAATACTCGGCATAGCAAAAAAATTCAATATTTTCGGCAGAGTGCTTCTTCTAAAAATAACTATAGCAGCATTATACATAGCATCCCCTCCGAAAATATTGAAATTTGAAGCCCGCATGCCGTATTATGAAATAAAATAACCGTCAGGCAATTTCCTCATATAATAATATTAGAGGCCTGACGGATATATGCTTGGTTTTATTTAACAATTGTTCTATACCTGATTATCCGCATAAATCACCTCTTCATTATCAAAGTGTTCCACCCTTGGCTGGAAATTTATCTCCTTCAGCACCCTCAGATAGTCATCGGTCGTTATTTCATCCATTCCCATGCCTATGAGTGCTACCAGCAGTGCCTCAATAACGTTGGTGCCGAAGGAACGCCCCTCCAGATCCGGAGTCGATGTAACCAGTGTGCGTATTCCGCATTCCTTGAGCCATTTCATATCTTCTTTTGTCACAGTATTCGTAACAACCATTTTTCCCTGCATTCCACCGGGCATATACTGTTTTATATAGTGAAAATCGCCGGCTACAATATCTGCATCATAAAAGAATTTATCAAACTTGCCTGCCCTGTTGATATCTTTGTTCTGCTCCTTACCTGTAGGATACAGCATTTCAAACGGCAGACGGCATGCTATAGGAGCGATTATGCTTGCTATCCTGTCCAACATTTTCAGGGACTTAATAGGTATGTTGATGCCCAAAGCAACCATAAGGTCTCCAAGAATAAGTTCGCAGCCCATGTCCTGAAAGCCTTCCGCCATTCCATACCTGTCAATGGCAGGAAGAATAAACACGCTCTTCCCCTTAAGCTTTTCCACATTATCATTTATAAAGCGAGGTATCTCCTTTTCCAGTGACACCTTAAGGCCAGAGCCGTCAACCATTGGGGTGATCTTTGCAGCTTCCCTTATAGGAAGAGCATCTTTTATCCTGTAACGATTTTTACCCGCATTCAGGTAAACATCAATTCCCCCCATTCCAAAGGCATCTACCTTCCCATCCAGCTCCTCGATTAGTTTGATTGCTTTCTGAATGTCACCGTCAGTTCCTATCCTCTCAATAATTACATTTTCATTGTTGATATCCATGGACACCCTATGGTCCCTTTTGGAAGAGCCTATGCTTATACTAACTATATGCTTCATATTGCACTATCCTTTCAGTGTAATTAATATATCCGTCAAATTATCCAGATTCACATTGACATCTTCTTTTATCGGAGATTTCCCTATATCTATCTCTATAATCTTGTTGTCCAACAAATCTCTGGCTATCCGGTTGCGATAATCAGAGGCCATGACAATAACAGTATCAAAGCTTCTGAATTTATTGATAAGCTCCATTATTTTGTTGGAAAGCTGCACCCCGCTGCAATCGTTAACAAAATCCGTTCTTTCTTTCTCTGACATAAGGATGCTATACTCAACTCCATAGGTTCTAAGCACCTTCTCCACTTCTATTTTATTCTTTATTGGAAAGCCTATTGCCGCGATGCTTTGACCTTTTCTTATCTCTCCCAGTCCTTCAAGCCGTGAGATAAAGGTTCTCTCCACTCCAAGCTTCTCTGCTACCTCCTGCTGTGATAATCCCAACATACGAAGCGCAAGAATTTCCTTGACTTTACTATTTATTTTTATCCTGCTTATTACCTTATCCCCAATTCGTACAATATCCATTCTCACACCTCTAACATTCTATTATCGGTTTGTGCACCATATTGTATACAGCTTAATTGTAATACTTATGTTTTTCTTTCACAATATGGAAATTGACCACACCAAAAAGAAAACTCCCGGGAAGCCTAACTTCCCGGGAGAAATAGTAGAACGGTATGCATCAGAATAGCAAAGCGGTCCTGTCTTTAGCTGAAGTATACTTATACAGAAATTGTCAATGGCTCTTATGAACGAAACCTTAGACATTACCGTATGCGAGGCATGGACGCCAAGCAAGCTTCCACGTCCACGGATGGATATTGGAAGCGTTAGGTAATTCTTAGGTTAAGAGAATTAGTGCCATCAATTTTTGTATACCTATACGCAGCTATAGACAGGGCCGCTCTTGTTACTTGCTTGCCTTACTAATGTAATCCAAATACTCCATTAATATATCCTTAACCTCCGCACAGGTGGTCAACTTGAATATCTCAGTCTTTACTTTGGTGGAGCCAGGCATTCCCTTAAGATACCACGCTGCATGCTTGCGCATCTCCTTAACCCCTACCCCTTCTCCTTTAAGCTCTGTCACCATGCTCATATGCGTTATGATTGTTTCCACCCTCTGTTCAAAGGTAGGCTCAGGCAGAAGCTGTCCAGTCCTAAGGTATTCTATCGTACGCTTGAATATCCAAGGGTTGCCTTGTGCCCCCCTCCCAATCATTACTGCGTCACAGCCCGTCTCTTCAAACATTCGCTTTGCATCCTGAGGTTTTACTATGTCTCCGTTTCCTATTACAGGTATATTGATTTCCCTTTTTACTTGTTTTATTATGCTCCAGTCAGCATTGCCGCTGTAATACTGTTCTCTTGTTCTGCCGTGGATGGCTACTGCTGCTGCACCCTCTTGGGCTGCAATGCCGGCTATCTCTACAGCATTGACCAAATCAGCATCCCAGCCCTTTCTGGTTTTTACAGTAACAGGCACCTTCACGGCTTTAACAGCAGCTCTAACAATCTCCCTTACCAGGTCCGGCCTTCTCATAAGGGCGCTGCCGTCGCCATTCTTCACTATCTTAGGCGTAGGGCATCCCATATTAATATCTATTATTGCTGCCCCATTTGCTTCTGCCTGTCTTGCAGCCTCCGCAACTATCTCAGGGTCACTTCCGAAAACCTGCACTGCCGCCGGTCTTTCCTCCTCAGCTATCTCCAATAACACTGCAGTATTATCGCTTTTATAATGCAGCCCCTTGGCGCTGACCATTTCTGTATAAGTAAGTCCGCAGTCCTGCCTTTTACACAGTATCCTGAAGGCCATATCAGTAACTCCCGCCATAGGAGCCAGAAATACATTGTTATTTAGCTTTACACTGCCTATCTGCATCATGATTTTACCTGCCTAAAAGCCCTAATTGCCACTAGCTTTCCCTGTTTCTTTCGTAAATTATTCTCAGCCCTTCAAGAGTAAGCAGGCCGTTTACTGTATCAATGGTTTCAGATTCTGAGGCAATCAGCTTTGAAAGGCCTCCGGTAGCAACTACCTTCGCATCCGGCTCCCCCAGTTCCTTTTTCATACGTCTTACCAGATAATCCACCTGTCCTACATAGCCGTATATTACTCCGGACTGTATACTGTTAATGGTGTTCTTGCATATTACTGCTCCAGGCTTTATAAGTTCAACTCTCGGCAGCTTGGCAGTCCTTTCAAAAAGTGCATCCATGGAGATCCTGATGCCGGGTGATATTGCTCCTCCCAGATATTCGCCGTTCCTTGACACTGCACAGTAGGTAGTAGCTGTACCAAAGTCCACGATTATAAGTGGCCCGCCATATATCTCATATGCGGCGACAGCGTTTACTATCCTGTCCGCTCCCACTTCTTTGGGATTATCAAGCTTTATGTTTATACCTGTTTTGATGCCTGGGCCAACTATCAATGGCTCCCTGCTGAAGTATTTTCTTGCCATATGTTCAAGCGTGTACATTATAGGGGGTACCACTGAGGAAATTACTACAGCTTCTATATCAGAAAACTTATAGTCTTGGATTGCAAACAGCTGACTTATAATCATCCCATACTCATCAGAGGTCTTTTCCGCATCAGTTTTTACTCTCCAGAAGTTGACAAGCTTTTTCTCCTGATAAATTCCCAAAACAATATTTGTATTTCCAACGTCAATAACAAGTACCATACTATATCCTCCACAAAAATAATTCTATTTTTATATTCATATATTCAAATACCTCAAAGCCTTGCCCGAATACCTCGAACCTCGAACCCGCAATGTCAGCAGTAATATTCTAGCATCACTGCAGTTTTTTTTCAACTATGCCCCCTATATATATCCGTGCAAGCCCCTTACAGATACCTCTCCAGACATTATCTCCTTTATTGTTCCGTCTCCAAGCTGTACCACAAGATGCCCTTCTTCAGATATATCTATTGCCAAGCCTATTATTTCCTCTTTCTTGCTTATTACCCTTATCTCCTTGCCTAATACTGCGGATTTGCTCTTATATCCAGCTAGTAAAGACTCTATGCTGCCCTCTCTTACAAAATCCTCATATACTTCTTCCAGCTCGTTGAGCACTGCAGCTACTAAGGCCTTCCTCGAAACAGCACTGCCCTTTTCCAGTCTAATGGATGTTGCAATGCTTGAGATTTCAGTTCCAAAATCCTCATACTCCAGATTTGCATTGATTCCTATGCCCACAATCACGTTCTTTATCTCATCGGCCTCTGCACTCATCTCGGTCAGTATCCCGCAGAGCTTTTTACCGCCTGTCACAATGTCGTTAGGCCATTTTATTCTTGCATCCAGTTGACAGCAGCTCCAAAGTGCCTTAGATACAGCATAAGCAGCTGCAATTGTCAGTTTTGGAGCATCTGCGGGCAGTATGTCAGGTTTCAGCATAATGGACATCCATATACCTTTGCCCTTTGTGGAGACCCACTGTCTTCCCAATCTTCCCCTTCCGGCAGTCTGCTCATCAGCAATTATCACTGTTCCTTCCTCGAAGGACTCCTCTGCTGCTTTCTTTGCAAATGTGTTTGTAGAAGTAACGCTGTCTAAATATATAATCTTCCTGCCTATGTATTTAGTGTTCAATAAAGGTTGAATTTCACAAGATGACAGCACATCCGGGCTTCCGATCAGCTTATATCCGCTGTTGGTCTGGGATTCTATGCTGTAGCCTTCACTTCGAAGCTTGGTGATATGTTTCCATACAGCAGTTCTGGATATACCGAGCTTTCTGCTTATCTCCTCACCGGATACCGATTGTCCGTTGCTAGCTTTTAATTGTTCCAATATCTTGTTTTTCACATCTTCACCTCGCCCTGATTTAATCCTCGGACCTCGCACCTCGAACCCCGCACCTCATATTTACTATTTTACTATAACTCCAAAAAAAAATCAGACAATTTCTTGTCTGATTTTCATTTCTATTTCTTTCAAGGCATTATGCCAATGTGAACAGCACCTGTCCAGTATTTACTGAATCACCCTGGGTTATTGCTACTGATGCTATTGTGATCTCGCCACCCGCCATTATTTCGTTTTCCATTTTCATAGCCTCAAGTATGCAAAGAACATGTCCCTTTTTCACTGTGTCCCCTGCTTTTACATTTATACTCAAGATTGTACCAGGCATTGGTGCTGTAATTGTGCTTGCACCTGCTGGGACTGCAGCTGGAGCAGCTTTCGGTGCAGGTGCTGGAGCAGCTTTTGGTGCTGCTGGTGCCGGAGCCGCCGCCGCCCTTGGTACAGGCTGAACTGCAGGTGCTGCGCTTACGCCGTCTTTTATTTCTTCTACTTCAACCTCATAGCTTTTACCGCTGACATTTATCATAAATTTTCTCATGATATATTCCTCCTAAATTTAATATTTAGAACCTGTTAGCCATCTGTTCCGTTCTGCTGATCTTGCCCCAGACAGGAGTCTGGTCGTCAACACGCTTGATATTTCGCACTACTATGTTGCTTCTGCCGCCCAGACATGATATCAGCGCTGCTGTTATCACTGCAATAAGTTCGTTATCCTCGGCAGCTCCATTGTTGTTTTCCTGCGGTATTGCAGCCTCAACTGGTTCTGATTTTTGAACCTGAGCCGCCTCTGTGCCTTCTTTCTTCTCTTTACCCTTTCCAAAAAGGGTTGCTAGAAAGTTGTTGCTAGAATTAGCCATTATTTCACCCCATCGCTCTTATTATAACGAGTAGGAGCGTATATTCCACCTTAATTTGTCACGCTCCGTTAAACGAGTTTCAAGAAAGGCTTCCTTGGTTGTTAAAATGCTTTAATAGAAGCCTTTTTTATACCGGGAGGTTGCCGTGCTTCTTCGCCGGCCTGCTTTCTCTCTTGCTTGCCAGCATTTCGAAGGCACTTGCAAGTCTCTGTCTTGTTTCCGAAGGTTCTATAACAGCGTCAACAAAGCCTCTGCTTGCTGCTATATACGGTGTAGCAAACTTTTCTCTATATTCCTGTATCTTTTCTGTACGAGCTTCTACAGGATTCTCTGCATTTTCAATATCCTTCTTGAATATGATATTAGCCGCACCTTCAGGTCCCATAACTGCAATTTCAGCCATCGGCCATGCAAAAACCATATCAGCTCCAAGATCCTTGCTGCACATTGCAAGATATGCTCCGCCGTATGCTTTTCTTACAATCATTGTAACCTTAGGCACTGTTGCTTCACAATATGCATAAAGCATCTTAGCGCCGTGCCTTATGATTCCGCCGTATTCCTGGTTTGTTCCCGGCAGGAAGCCTGGTACGTCAACAAGATTTAATATAGGAATATTGAAGGCATCACAGGTTCTTATAAACCTTCCAGCTTTGTCGGAAGCATTTATATCCAAGCAGCCCGCCAGAATCTTAGGCTGGTTTGCTATTATCCCTATGCTTGCACCATCTATTCGGGCATATGCAGTAATTATGTTCTGTGCATAATAAGGCTGGACTTCCATAAAGTCGCCATTGTCTACTATAGATTTTATTATGTCCTTCATATCATAAGGCTTATTTGCATTTAGTGGAACTATTGTATTCAGTGACTCTTCTATTCTATTAAGATCATCACCTGTTTCAATAACAGGTGCTGTCTCCATATTATTTGAAGGCAGGAAGCTTAGAAGTCTCTTTATTTCTTCGATACAAGCTGTCTCATCAGGGCTGATGAAATGAGCTACACCGCTTACCCTATTATGAGTCATTGCACCGCCAAGATCTTCCGCTGAAACCTCTTCTCCTGTAACTGTCTTTATTACCTGTGGGCCTGTTATGAACATTTGGCTGGTCTTATCAACCATGAATACGAAATCGGTAAGAGCTGGGGAATAAACCGCTCCGCCGGCACATGGCCCCATTATTACAGAAATCTGTGGAATAACTCCTGATGCTATAGTATTTCTGTAGAATATCTGTCCATAGCCTGAGAGAGCATCAACACCTTCCTGTATTCTTGCTCCGCCTGAATCATTCATTCCTACTACAGGTGCTCCCATTTTGAGAGCCAAATCCAATACCTTGCATATCTTCTTTGCATGCATCTCACCAAGGGATCCTCCAACTACGGTGAAATCCTGCGCATAAACATACACCAATCTGCCGTCAACAGTACCATAGCCTGTAACAACACCTTCTGCGGGAGCCTCCAAAGACTCCATTCTGAACTCTGTGCATCTGTGCTTTATAAATGCATCTAACTCCACAAAGCTGTCCTGGTCCATCAGCAGGTTAATTCTCTCTCTTGCAGTGAGTTTTCCAGCTTTGTGCTGCTTCTGTACTCTATCAGCACCGCCACCCTCTGTTATCTTGTCCAACCTGCTATGTAAATCGTTGATTTTATCTACTGACATAGAATCTCCTCCATTTTCATAACTCTATTACTTTCTTTCACAAAGTTCTATCAAAACACCGCTAGTGCTTTTGGGATGAAGGAATGCTATTCTCGCACCACCGGCTCCATACCTTGGCTTTTCATCAATGAGCCTCATGCCTTTTGCTTTCATCTCTTCCAATGCTGCCTCTATGTCATCTACTCTAAAGGCTATGTGCTGAATTCCCTGGCCTTTAGCTTCAATAAACTTAGCGATTGGTCCCTCTGGAGATGTCGATTCCAATAGCTCTACCTCAGTATCCCCTACCGGTAGGAATGCCACTTTTACTTTTTGCTCCTCAACCACTTCAACTCCGTGGAGCTCCAGGCCCAGAACATCCTTATAAAGCTTTACCGCTTCATCAAGATTGCTGACTGCTATGCCTATATGGTCTACCTTGTTTAACACTTACATACCTCCAATCCTTATTACAATGTATATTTCAATCATCAATAATTAAGCTCGCGATTTTTTGTGAATTCATCAATTAATCTGTCTGTAGCTGAATATGGATCCAACTGCCTTTCCATGACTTGTTGCGCAAGCTCATCAATAATGTTGGTGCCCTCACCCAAGTTGTATACTGTTCTCATAACTGTATCTCTGAAAATATCCATTATCTCTGTCCGCAGTCTGTTTATTTTTTTCTGTCCATAGCTTCCGCTTTTATTAAGATATTCCCAATGGTTTTCAATGAGTTCCAGAAGCTCTGCTATTCCTGTATTATCTCTGCCAATTACGTTTAACACGGTCGGTCTGTACTCTTCACTTCTGTTGAAATCCAGCATTGCTTCTATCTCAGCAGCAGTACGCTCAGCACCATCTCTGTCAGATTTATTGACAGCAAATATATCCCCTATTTCCATAATGCCTGCCTTGATAGCTTGTATGTCATCCCCCAGCCCCGGCACCATAATCATAACCACTGTATCTGCAAGCTTTACAATATCAATTTCAGACTGACCCACGCCTACAGTCTCAATAAAAATGTAGTCCATCCCAAAGATATCCAAAACCTTGACAGCTCCATGAGCAGCCTTTGATAATCCTCCCAAGGCTCCTCTTGTGCCCATGCTTCTTATGAAAACTCCGGGATCAGTACTGAGATCAGTCATCCTAACTCTATCTCCCAGGATTGCTCCACCTGTAAATGGGCTCGTAGGGTCCACAGCTACAATGCCTACTTGTTTTCCTGCCTTTCGGAGCAGCTTGGCAAGCTTATCTGTTACAGTACTCTTTCCAGCTCCCGGCGGTCCGGTAATGCCTATTATTCTAGCATGTCCGGTCATACTGTAACACTCTTTAATTATTTGAACAGCTTCTGTATCTCCATTTTCCATCATGGATATCAGTCTAGCGGCAGCTCTTTTATCTTTTTTCAGTAAACCTGCCTTAACATCCATATTAATCCCCTATACGTTTCTCTTAATGTTTTCTTTTATAAAATCTATAGTCACTGACGTAGGAGTCCCCGGTGTAAATATCCCTGCAACACCTGCACTAATAAGACCTGGTATATCATCCTCAGGGATAACTCCTCCACCTACAACAAGAATGTCGTCAGCACCTTTTTCCTTAAGCAGATTGACAACCTTGGGGAAAAGGTGGTTGTGGGCTCCTGATAATATACTCATAGCTACACAATCTGCATCCTCCTGTATAGCTGTTTCAACTATCTGCTCAGGGGTCTGCCTAAGGCCGGTATATATTACCTCCATGCCTGCATCCCTAAGTGCTCTTGCAACAATCTTTGCACCCCTGTCATGACCATCAAGCCCGGGTTTAGCAACTACAACTCTTATAGGCCTATCCAAATTCATAACCTCCTTCAAATTATAACACTATCGACTGCTGGTACTCTCCAAATACTTCTCTAAGCACCCCGCAGATTTCTCCTAATGTAGCATAAACTTTAACTGCCTCCAGAATCAAAGGCATCAGGTTGTCATCACCTTGTGCAGCTTTTCTCATAGCCTCTAAAGCTGAATTCACCTTGCCATTATCTCTTTCACCGCGCAGTTTAGCAAGCTTCTTTTTTTGAAGCTCTCCAACTATCGGGTCAACTCTTAAGAGTCCTTTTGGAGCTCCTTCTTTAACTTGGAACTTATTCATTCCAACTACTATTCTGTCTCCTGCCTCTATTTCCTTCTGATATTTATATGCGCTGTCTTGTATCTCTTTCTGTATGTAGCCTCGGTCTATAGCCTTTGCAGCTCCGCCAAGCTCATCTATCTTGCTTATATATTCCTCTGCCTTCTGCTCTATCTGGTCTGTCAGGCTCTCTATATAATAAGATCCCGCGAGAGGGTCTGCTGTCTCAGTTACGCCGCTTTCATAAGCCACAATCTGTTGTGTCCTAAGAGCAATTCTTACTGAATCCTCTGTCGGAAGAGCAAGTGCCTCGTCCCTGGAGTTGGTATGAAGGGACTGAGTGCCTCCCAATACTGCTGCCAATGTCTGAATAGCAACCCTCACTATATTGTTGTCAGGCTGCTGAGCAGTCAGAGTACAACCACCTGTCTGGGTGTGAAATCTCAACATCATTGATTTTGGACTCTTAGCGTTGAATCTTTCCTTCATAATCTTAGCCCAGAGTCGTCTTGCAGCTCTAAACTTCCCTACCTCTTCCAACAGGTCATTATGAGAGTTGAAGAAGAAAGACAGCCTGGGTCCGAAGTCATCTACATCCAAGCCTGCTTTTATAGCAGCTTCAACATAAGCAATTCCGTCGGCAAGTGTAAATGCTACCTCCTGTGCTGCTGTTGAGCCTGCTTCCCTTATATGATATCCGCTTATGGATATTGTGTTCCATTTAGGTACTTGCTTTGAACAATACTCAAAAATATTCGTAATTAGTCTCATGGACGGTTCTACTGGGAATATGTACGTTCCTCTTGCAATATACTCCTTGAGTATGTCATTTTGTATTGTGCCTAGAAGCTGGTCTGGCGATACTCCCTGCTTCTCTGCAACTGCTATATACATTGCCAGCAGCACTGCGGCTGGAGCATTTATTGTCATTGAAGTACTTACTTTATCAAGTGGAATACCGTTAAAGAGTATTTCCATATCCTCTAGGGAATCTATTGCAACTCCAACCTTCCCCACTTCCCCTTCAGAAAGTGCATGGTCGGAGTCATAGCCTATCTGTGTCGGCAGGTCAAAAGCTACACTTAGTCCTGTCTGACCTTGTTCTAAAAGGTATTTATATCTCCTATTGGATTCTTCGGCAGTTGCAAAGCCTGCATACTGTCTCATCGTCCAGAATCTGCCCCTGTACATGGTGGGCTGTACGCCTCTGGTGTATGGATATTCCCCCGGATACGACAGATTTTTGCTATAGTCAAGGTTTTCTATATCTTCCGGTGTATAAGCCCTCTTTACCTTGATACCTGATGAGGTCTCAAACTCCTTCTTCCTTTCAGGCTGCTTGGCAATTACTTTTGTATTGACATTGTTTTCCCATTCATCATTGGATTTCTTCAACTGTCCCAGCTTTTCCTTATCGAACATATTTACCCTCCTTATTGATTTGAGTATAACTTTATTGCTCTAACTTGCATTATAAAGCCATATTATGAAATTAAACTTTCATGGCGGGTATATTTCTGCAAGTTTTCCTTCTCTTTATATATATTACCATAATATAGACTGGGCTGTGTACTATTTTTTGTATATTTTTTCAGAAATTATTGTGTTAACTTCCAGACATTATATCATTACCTATTATACATTATTTACGCCCTTTCTACCTGCTCTCTCAAGAAATTTTGACAGCTCGATAATATATCTTTCATGAGTGCCTTCCCCAATCTTATCTTTCTCGTCATAAGCTTCAACTCTGAAGGTAAGCTTCTTTCCCTCTATGCTTAAAAGCTCGGCTTTGGCAGATACCTTCATGCCCACAGGAGTTGCGGCCAGATGCTTAACATTCAGGCTGAGACCTACAGTAGCGAAGCCTTCTCCCAGATGTGAATCAACTGTGTTAAGGGCTGCATTTTCCATAAGTGCCACCATCATAGGGGTTGCAAAAACCTTCACGCTTCCGCTGCCAAACTTGACCGCAGTATCATCTTCCCCAACGATTTTTTCTACCTGTGCCGTCATTCCAGTTTTTAAATCAAAACTCATACCAACCACTCCTATCTTATACTATTTGTAAATATTAAATGAATAACCATACTCCGACCTATTAACTTAATATTGAACTACACCTTAATTGGTTACGAGTTACGCGCAACCAGACCCTATACGGATACCCAGCATAATAAAAGACCTAACCTTATATAAGGTTAGGTCTTTGCATTATGCGTTTACAAACACTTCTTCGAATTCAGCCTGATCTAGCTTTTCTCTCTCCATAAGTGCCTGAGCCACCCCATGAAGCTTGCTGATATTTTCTTTTAACAGTGTTTCGGTCTTCTGATAAGCAGTATCTATGACCTTCCTTATTTCCTTGTCGATCATTGCTGCTACCTCTTCGCTGTAATTCCTCGATCTTCCGAAGTCCCTGCCTATGAATACCTCATCATGCTCCGAGCCAAAGCTCATAGGGCCAAGAAACTCGCTCATGCCGTATTCTGTTATCATCTTTCTTGCAATAGCAGTAGCTCTTTCAATGTCATTCTTTGCGCCTGTGCTTACATCGTCAAGGACAAGCTTTTCGGCAACTCTTCCGCCTAACAGGCTTACTATTTGCTCTTCCAGTTCGGACTTGGACATATAGAACTTATCCTGCTTTGGCAAGGATATTGTGTAACCGCCGGCTCTTCCTCTCGGAATTATTGATATCTGGTGCACAGGGTCAGCATTTGGCATTAGCTTTTGTACAACTGCATGGCCTGCCTCGTGGTAGGCTGTAAGCTTCTTGTCATGCTCGCTGACTACCTTGCTCTTTTTCTCAGGTCCTGCAATAACCCTTATTGTAGCTTCATCAAGGTCTACTACTTCTATTTTTTTCTTACCTCTTCTTGCAGCCAGAAGTGCTGCTTCGTTCATTACATTTTCAAGATCTGCAGGAGTAAAGCCCGTCGTTCCCTTAGCTAAGGTTTCCAGGTTTGCATCCAGTGAAAGGGGCTTATTCTTTGCATGTATCCTCAAAATCTCTTCTCTTGCTTTAACATCGGGTATACCTACCGGAATTTGTCTATCAAAACGTCCGGGCCTTAGAAGCGCCGGATCCAGTATGTCAGGCCTGTTGGTCGCTGCAATGATTATAATGCCTTCATTGACACTGAAACCATCCATTTCAACCAGAAGCTGGTTAAGTGTCTGCTCTCTCTCGTCATGTCCTCCGCCAAGTCCTGCGCCTCTGTGTCTTCCCACTGCATCTATTTCATCTATGAATATTATGCAAGGCGAGTTTTTCTTAGCCTGTTCAAACAGATCCCTTACTCTCGATGCGCCGACTCCAACAAACATTTCCACGAAGTCAGAACCGCTTATGGAGAAGAATGGTACTCCCGCTTCTCCGGCTACCGCTCTGGCAAGGTATGTCTTACCTGTTCCTGGAGGTCCTACAAGTAGTATGCCCTTGGGTATTCTTGCCCCAAGTTCGATGAATTTTCTCGGCTGCTTCAGAAAGTCAACTATCTCTCCAAGCTCTTCCTTTTCTTCATCTGCACCTGCCACATCCAGAAAGGTTATCTTCTTCTTATCTTCCGTATGAAGCTTAGCCCGGCTTTTCCCAAAGGACATCACCCGGTTTCCCCCGCCTTGGGATTGCTGCGTGAGTACAAAGAAGAATACTACGAATATCACGATCAGCACTATCGACGGCAATATTGAAAGCCATGCCGCCCCTGTCTTAACCTCGTACTTGACGTTTAACCTGTCACGTTCTATATAGTCCTGCACCAACTGATTGAATTCAATAGTGGGGACGATAGTCTCGAAGCGTTTGGTGTTTGCTATCTTTCCCGAAACAATGGATGTATCGCCGGCATTAGATACAGTGACTTCTGTTATCCTTCCGCTCTCAATTTCTGTAACCAACTTGGTATAGGACAGTTTTTCCTTAACAGGTTCTGCATTTTGAATAATCAGTACAAACATATATATTATGATGATAATCAATATATAAAAGCTTATACCTCTCAAGAATTTCTTCAACAATAGCCCTCCTCTTCAAGAGATATGATACTAAAACCAATCTTTTTAATATGAATTAAAAAATTATTGCCTTTTTTATTGGCAATAGCAATATTTTAGCATACCCGAGTTTAAAACACAACAATGCCGGCATATTCATAAAGAGCCTAAATAGCTGGCATTTCATTAAATTTACAGTTTATTACTTTGAATAAACCTCAGGCTTAAGCACACATACAAAAGGTAGGTTTCTGTAAATTTCCGCATAGTCAAGTCCATAACCTACGACAAACTCATCTGCGATTTTAAACCCAACATATTCAATATCCACTTGTGCCTTTCTCCTGTCAGGCTTGTCAAGAAGACTGCAAACCTTAACACTTTTAGGATTCCTTGTTTTAAAGTTTTCTATCAGATAGCTCAATGTAAGGCCTGTATCTACAATATCTTCTACGATAAGGACATCTTTGCCCTCTATTTCCCTTTCCAGATCCTTAATAATTCTCACCACACCTGATGATTTGGTTGTTGAGCCATAGCTTGATACTACCATAAAGTCCATTGTCAGGGGCAAATCGATAGCCCTTACCAAATCCGAAAGAAATAACATGCATCCTTTAAGAATGCCCACTATCAGCAAATCCTTGCCCTTGTATTCCTCTGTAAGCTGTTTGCCTAACTCCCCAACTCTTTTTGCTATTTCCTCTTCACTTATCATTATGTTTTTTATATCCTTCTGCAAAATGTTACCTCCTTATGTATTTGATCACAACAGCGGCTGAAGTTTCATCAGTTATTTTATACTTTTCGCTAAGCCTTCCACCTGCAATCCAGACAATCTCATTTCCGTCGGCAATAAGTTGGATCTCATCTCTTTCCTCTCGAGGCACCTTCTCATCTATCAGATACTCCTTGAGCTTCTTGGTTCCTTTCATGCCTATAGGGGCAAACATATCTCCAGGCTCGCGGTGTCTGAGTACCAACCCCTCTTTGATTTTGGAAGGATCAATGTAAATCATATCCCTTTGCCCTCTTAGCTCGCCGATATCCTTTGCCTTTCTTTTTTCAATTGTGATCCAGCCATTTGCGGTGTCAATACTATTGTCATAATCATATTTTAACTTATAATAACACTTTTTATCAGCCTTAACAATATCTTTTACCAATACAAGCTTATCATAGGATTTGTATGCCTTAAGCTTATATGGAAGCATCACCGCAGCTCCTGTTGATTTTTGCGCAAGCTTAAGCACTCCTTCAAAGTGCTTGAACTCAAAACCATTCAAAGTGTTTGAAAGTTTTTCTATGCATTGCCGGATGATTCTTCTCTGCAATGCTGTATGAAGTGCAGTAAGCTTTGGTACATCCATTACCACCCTGTCATCAAAAATATCTGCTACTGCGTAAAGTTCACTTTCAGCCTCTGTCTCCATGAAATCGTTCTCATCCTTTATTAGAATGGAAAATCTGTTTAATGCCATCATTATATTGGGATTAAAATTCTTTTTTATGTATGGGATCAACTCAAGCCTTACCTTATTCCTGTGATATATCGGCTCCAGATTGGTCTTATCCAGGCGCGGGGCCAAGCCGTTTTCCGCACAATACTCCTCTATTTTGCATCTTTCAATTTCCAGCAGCGGGCGTATGATGTTTCCTCTTACAAACTCGATGCCCTTGAGCCCATCTATACCACTTCCACGCATAAACCGCATCAATATTGTCTCTATATGGTCGTTCAGATTCTGTGCCACAGCTATTTTGTTTCCGCCAACCTCCTGGCATACACGGTCGAATAGCTTGTATCTGATTTCCCTGCCTGCTTCCTCTGGAGAAAGTCCAGTCTCCTCAATGTATGCAGGCACATCAAAGGTCTCTATGAAAGCCGGAATGCCCCATTCCCTGCAAATCTCCCCGACAAAAACTGCATCAGCATCTGCAGCCTCCCCCCTGAATTTGTGGTTCAGATGCGCTGCATAAAGACTGCAGCCGTACTCTCCGCATAGCTCCTTCAACACATGGAGCAAGCATAGCGAGTCAGGACCGCCTGATACTCCCACCACGATTTTGTCTCCAGCATTAAGCATATTATGCTCATATATTGTTTTTCTTACATCCTCGGCAAGACCTGCCATAAGCTCACCCTCTAATTATTTAGCTTTTCAACAAAATGAGAAATAGTATTTCACACTTTTGTCTCCTTAGTGTAAATCACGGAAACATAACTCATTCCTTAAAATCCTTTCCGTGATATATTCTATATGAATATGCTATCATATAGTATTTACAATTAAAAGTATAAAGTACAAATTGAATAATTGAACGGTTTTCACTTGTCTTTATCAAGCAAAAACCGTTCTTATTAAAACCGCCAGCAATACAGATAGGACAGCTATCACAGCGTTTAACGCATGTGTGAGTCTTCTCCCTGCAAAGCTGAAGCGGCATATAGTATCCAAGCTGTCGCATAAACTGCCACAGTCTGCAATGCTGCCATCAAGGCAGCTATTTACCATATCATACAAACCTTGTGGAAAATTGCACTTTTTTAATCGTTTAAGCACCATCGGAAGCTTCTCAGTCTCGGGATTGATGTCCTTATTCAGCAGCATGGATATTAATAGTATAATAATCGCAAAAACCTGATAGGATAAGTCCGCTGTCCTGCTGCCGGCATTCCAATTGCTTCTGTCATACATGGGAGTATATTCCTTCACTCTGTCACCAATTGGGGTGATGCTTCCCAAATCAATAAGTCTTATAAGCCTATTACTTTTATCAATCATTATATTTTCATATTTGAGGTCAGTATATACATACCCTTGTTCATTAATACCCTTTAACACATCTGCCATGATTCTGACAATATCCAGCTTGCTGCCGAAAGGCAGTTTTTCTTTCGAGATGGCATCCCTCAGTGTATAACCCTCAATGTATTCCATGATGAAAAAATGATAAAGCTTATTGTTCTTTTCACAGTCATCAAGCTCATATACTTTTGGAGCAAAGCACATGCGGTCGAATTTGTTCAGGTTGGCGTATTCCTTTGTTATGCTGACTAAATCCTGACTGATTTTCATTGCAAAGCTTTTTCCATCATCGTCAGCCACCAGATAAATCTCACCTATTCCGCCAGCACCAAGCTTTCTTAAAGTAGTGTAGGTCTTTCCGCTCCATCGGCCCTTGACTCTGTCATATTCATTGCTATACATAATACTTCAAGGCTTCGTGCTCCTCTGATATAACTGCTCCATTCACTTCATAATACTGATACATAAGCTCACAGGCCTTGAGTATAGCTGGTCCTGTAGGTGTGCCGCCTCCTGAGCTTATAAGCTCAAGCTTCTGCCTAAGTATGCTTATGTCACTGGTAAAACCGCAGATAATACTGCACATCCCGGCGTCCTCTCCTGGATAGGTTATGACAGCAATACTGCTGCTGCCTTTTCTTCCCTGCAAGCTCTCCAGAAGCTCAACCACACTCCTTCTTGCAATTGAAAGCTTCTCTCTCATACTTCCGCTGGTATCAAGCACAACAATGCACTTAAGGTTGATATTCTCTCCATACTTTTCAATAAAGTCTACGATCTTAAGCCTTGATTTGGGCTCCAGGTTCTCGATTTCCTCTCCCATCATGGCTTTAAGCTGTCTGCTAACTATCTGCTCAATTGTCCTTTGGGCGGTTCTGTGGGTGAGGTTCTGTATAGTCCTGCTCAAATCCTCTATATGGGAATACTCGCATAGCCCGCCTCCTGCCTTTGCTATTTCCTCAACCTCTTCAATATCCTTTTCATCACTGCTGCCTCTAAAGTTAATAACACCGATGGTGCTTAAGGTAATGCCGGCACTGTATGCCCTCTTTGCTGCATCAATAGGACTGATACCCACATTGGACCTGCCATCTGTGACAACTATTATCTGCTTTATTTCTCCACTCTCGATAAGTATAGCCATAAAAAAACCTCCCTACTTGGTAACTGTGTGAAACTTACTTTATAAGTCCTTACATAATATTTTCCAAAAAATAAGGTTGTTATTCAACATATAGCTTACATAGTCTCCCATACCTTTGCGGCCATCACTGTCATATCATCCGGAGCCACCCCGCCGTTTGCCTCCAGACAGCTTTGGACTATATCCTCTGCCATTTTCTGCGGATTCCTTGTACTCATGTTCATTATCATCTCTGCCAGCCATTTCTCCTTATCCACAATTTCCTTGTTGCAGTCTAGAACACCGTCGCTAACCATGATCACAAAGTCACCGTCTGTAAGTTTTTTCTTCACAAGCTCCACATCGATATGGCTGAGTATACCGACAGGCAGAGTGCTATTTCTTATGACCTGAACTTCATCCTCATGTTTTATAAAGGCGGATACGGCACCTACCTTTACAAATTCAACCTCTCCTGTATACTGGTTAATCACTGTCATATCGACTGTTGAATAGGTTTCCTCATTGGATTTTAACAGCATCATCGAATTTATAGCCTTTAAGGCTACATCCTTGTCAAAACCGGCATATAAGAACTTTTCCAGCAGGGTTATGGTAGTATTGCTTTCCAATGCGGCTTTTGGCCCGGTACCCATGCCATCGCTCAGAGCCAGCATGAATTTTCCGTCCTTCAGCTCTATAAAGGAATAATTGTCCCCGGAAACAGTGCCCGATTTGTTCATCCTTGCAATGCCTGTAGCAATTTGATACCTATGAGCCTCTTTCAGCTTTATGCTGCATATGCTTTCATGGATCAAATCGCAGGCCATTTCCTTCTTATTGAACTTCTTTCCCGTTATTTTGTTTACAATCGGTATGATGCTCTTCATACATTCACGCTTTCCGCCACAGCTGCTCATTCTTATATCGACATCCAGGGAACTTCCTGCTTTAACTACTATTACGTCCTTCACACGCACCGCCTCATTATCCAGCCCTACCATTATAAGCTCCTCCATATCCCTGTCAAAGTCCACATCCATGTCTATCCTTAAAGCCAGATCAGACACCACAGCGGATACCTCCTTTAGCTGATCGCTTACAAGCAACCTGCTTTCATTCATTTTTTTTCTCCAGCCGAGTCCATTCCTATATATATCATAATAATACCTCAGCCCTTCGATTATCTCCTCAGGCTTCAGGCAGCGCTCCTTGAAGCTCTTAACGCCGTCATTTCTCTTGGGGTCTCCCCCGTTTTCTATCATGGTGAGCATATTGAAAAGGTACTGGTAGCTCTTGTAGAAGTCCCTCTTCCAGCAGCTGTTGCTCATTCCACATCCAGAGCAGACCTTTCCGACTACTTGGTCTATTATCTGTGCTGCATCATTCTGGGAGAAGTAATTGCCATCCGGTGCTGCATCCTTCATTGTCTCAGCAAGGGATTTATATACTCCCGAAAGCTCAGAAAGCCTTTCTATGGTATGCTCCTTCACTCGCATATTGTAGGACCTTTCCTTGAGATACTCTCCAGCAATGATCGTCTTATAGCCAGACAGTCTTTTCATCAAGCTTGCAGGCAGACAAGCAAAAATTACAGAAGCAGCAAATATCTCATAAAATCTTATCAGCACCTCTGTCGAGCCATTTATGTAGAAGGTCATAAGAGCATTGCTGATTATGAATCCCATAGGGCAGCCAAACCGGCCAAGATTCTTCAATAATCCGCACATCAAGCCGCAAAGGCCATAGACACCTATGGCAGAAGGGAGAATCGAGCCAGATAAGGCTTGCACTATTCCCATTATGATTCCAACTGCAGCACCTATGCCCGTATTGCCAAGATGGGCGAAAACCATGATTATAAAAATAATGAGTATATTTTTTATTGAAAGGCCCGCTACATAGAACTCCGCTCCGACAAAGCAGAATGCTGCCATAACAGTAACAGCTACCACCTCCTCCGAGGAAAGCAGCCTTCTGTTCTTATAGTTCTTTATAATAGGTATTGAACAGTCATAAATATATATGAGTGTTACAATCAAAAGTGATTCTATAATGACCATTATGAGATCATAAAGGTAGTAATTCTGGACATAAAAAATAAAATAGCCTGCCGCAAAGTTAGCTAAAGCTGCTACTGCAGCAACCATCAATTTTTTATCAGCTTTGATCTTATGTGCAGCTACATACAAAATAATGAACACTAGTGCAGAAAAAAGATATTTCAGCAGTATTGTCTTCTCCCCAACACTTAGTACACCAAGCAGTATGCTTGTCCCTACAATAAAGACATTCAAATCCTGAAGCATTGCCGCTGCCAGAAAAGCCATACAAAAGGGATTTAGAAAGTCCAATATGACTGCTCTGCCCAGAAGCAGCCCCAAAATGCCCAATATCACATACAGCTTGAAATTACTGTTCATAAAAAGATCAATAGTGTGCTTTAACTTTCCACGTTTGCTTGTAACGCTATGATTTGAAATTGTTGCCAATCCTGCCACCGCCTAATACTTTATTGTTTTTTATATGCATTGCCGTTAGTGCTTGTACACTCATAAAACTCCAGTATAAAATTATCGTATATGAATTCTAACACAAGGAATTAGAATAATTTGTCAGGTTTGGTGGCTGAAACCGGAAAACTTTTAGACAGTGGGGAGGGTTTTTTGACATATGAAGTGTTGTATGTGCAAGATAAGACAAATCAATGCCTCAGGTGCAATAATCCGTAGTCAGTAATTGGCGCTCTAAGAATTACGGCAAAAAATAAAAAAACCCAGATTTCTCTGAGTTTTTTCACACTATTTTAGCACGTTTGCATTGATGGATAATATCTTCTTGGGGAGAAATACATCCTTCTGAGTTCCATCTCCTACCAAGGCATTGCCATTAAACCCCCAGGACCATAAATCCCCATTTGTCGTAATTACAGCAGTTGTTTCACCCCATACAAATATTTTTTCTGCCCCATCAATCACTTTTTTAGGAGTAGCTACAAAGTCCGGATATAAGTCAGAACCTGTCTGGCCTAATGAATTAGACCCCCAGGCAAACACTTCTCCTCTTTTATTGACAGCTATTGTATGATCTCTGCCTGCAGCTGCCTGTACCACATCCTCCATTACCTTTCTAGGCACAAACCCTTCTATAAACACGTTAAAAAATCTATTGTCACCAATTTCCTCCAATGTTATGTTACCAATACTACCCCATTCCCATAACTCACCGTTGTTTTTTATAGCCTTAGTAAGGCCTTCCGATATCGACAATTGAACAACATCATCCATAATCTTCACAGGTTTTGATATTTCAATCGGTATTATGACATGATCATCAATTCCATTTACCTTTTTAAATCCGGCGCCTATCTGTCCTGCATTATTGCGGCCCCAACCCCACAACTCACCGTTAGTCTTAATGACAAAAGTATGATCCTTTTCAAAGTAGGCATTTTTCACTTCATCAATTACCTTCTTTGGCTTAAGAACATCCATTTTCGTCCCATCACCTATGCGGCTATGCTCATTTACTCCCCAACCCCATAATTCCCCATTGCCTTTTATAACCATTACATGTTCTATACTTGAAAATACATCATTAACTCCATCCATCACCTTTATGGGTTCCTTGACAATTTCACCCCTGCCGACGGCAATAATCCCATTTTTATTATTCCCCCAGCCCCACAATTCGCCCTTGTCATTAATTGCATAGGTACGTCTTATATCTGGATATACCTTTGTTACGTTGTCCATTATCTTTTTGGGTTTAGGAACGGATTCTAATGTACCATCACCTACTTGACCATTGTAATTTGCTCCCCAGCCCCATAGCTCATTTTTATCATTTATAACCATGACATACCATAAACCAATATAGAAACCCTTAACTCCATCCATTTGCTTTACAGGTTTTTTTGTATGCATTTCCCTTCTGGCTCCAATATCTCCCCAACCCCACAGCTCACCATTATTCTTCAAGACATATGTAGAATCAGTAGATACTTTCGCTGTAGCGACTCCATCCATTATCTTCTTGGGTTTGGTTATAACATTATAATCAGTTCCATCTCCAATCTGACCATATAGATTATCTCCCCAGCCCCACAGCTCCCCGTTCTCCAGAACTACCATCCTGTGCTCGCCACCGATAGCCACTTGTTTAATTTTACTGGACAAAACCGTAGCAGCATTAGCGCTTGTATCCATAGCTTCAGTATTCATCACAAGCAGTATCATCATAATCAGTAAAGAAATGTACCTTTTTATTCTCATATGCATTTTCTCTCCTCCTAATATACAAAAACTACAAAATATCGGATTCTTTTCAGGAATATTTTTTTATAGCAGTAATATTTTCTACATTATGAGACAAATTTCCTCTAAACAAAGATTTTCTATATTTCTTTTACAGCAAAAACTAAAAAACTCAGACCTAAGTCTGAGTGTTATAAACAATATGGTAGCGGCGGGGAGATTTGAACTCTCGACCTGTCGGGTATGAGGTGAACACTGCGCTTTAAGCCAGCTGTGGAACTTGTTTTTTCCTTTCCTTATGCCATGCAACAAAGTTACTATAATTCATCTCATATTATTCCCGCTTTTTCTAATTCAGTAACTGTCTCTCTGAAATAAACATATAACACCTTATCCGCTATTCTTGCTTTGGGGGTTTGCTAGTAATGAGAGCAGATTAAACTATATAATTCTCTAGTAGACAAAAGTCTTATTTTTTTATCTTGGATCCTGACGGTGATTGAATTTCAGTTATCTTTATTGAATGTGTTTTGCAATAATACTCTAAAAAGTCTCTTGCCAATGATTCTTCACCAGTACCTGTCTTTATCAACGCTGCCTGTTTAAGAATCTGTGCTGCTTGTTCATCTTCGAAGTAGCGAAATAGACCACTACTCCAGCGGCACTCTGGAGTGTTTTCGTTAGAATAATAATCCCAAAACATTAGTTCATTAGTTTCGCTTCTTGTAAAGTTAAGCTTATATTTTGAATTGCAAGCCACATAGCCCTCGCTTTCGTTGCTATATGTATCAACTCCACCTTCATAATAATCATCAATTAGAAACAAGGCGAAAATACGGCGATTATATTCTGAATCATTAGGGGTTACAAGAGTTAGTACTGCAAGGCTACCTATCTCTGCATTCTTTATGGTGCGTGCTTCACCAGCTCTTATACCATTATTATTGTATCCTGCTAACGCTTTCCAATCATTAAGCATAGAACTTTCGTAACAAACGGAACCTTCTTTTTTATAAATTTCCTGGAGCTCTTCATATGAGATCTTCTTTTTATAATATCGATTACAATCACATTGTGGTTGGCTACACCAGTCATATTTTGCTTTTCTGATATTATATTCTATTACATCTTTGGAACAAACACCATTAAAACCATAGTTTGTGTTAGTTCTTCCCCCATTGCAGAAATTGCATTTAAATGCAACGTTTGTTTTGCTCACAATTACCACCGCCAATCTCTTGCTTATACCCTATGAAGACTTCTTCCTCAACTTCCTATATACCTCAGGTAACATAAATTTTATAACCTCTGCCATAAATGCCTCATCTTTAAACATTCTCACGAAAAACTCCTCGTTTTGTTCATATCGTAGTGCTGCAATATCCTTGAACTGCTGTTCAAATATTCTTTCAAAGGTTGATTGCGGGTTATTTTTAGCAAGATCCACTAACCGTTCATCTGACATAAAGTCCTGGGTTAATTGTGCTAGTACCTTGTCCATTTCAGAAAAGTTTGTACCAAACCGTTCATTAATTTTTTCAATTATAACCGACAGTGGTTCTTTCTTCTTATCCTTGCCACCAATGTTCCCCTTTGGTGCATAAAGTTCAGGATTTTCATATATAGTGATTTTACCGTCAAAATCTTTTTCAAGTTTATATTTATCTAGTAACACCTTGTCATCAACGATTATCTTATCAAGCTTACCCTTTGGCATAAGTTTGAGCAAAAACTTAGCATAGACACTGAATTTTTGCATGTCTAAATCAAACATTCTGCACACCTGGGTAATAAACGCATAAAGTCGCACAAAGCGTGCAAGCCCTGTTTTTATCTCATCTTGATCTTTTGTATCCTTTGCTGCAAAACGGTCAAGCGCCGGTTGCAGTGAAGCAGCTAACTTGCCTAGGTCGGGCATTTCCTGCTGGGCTGTTTTATAATATATCTTTGCAAAAATTTCAATTTCGGACTGCTGCCACAAATGATATTCATCAAGTGTGTTTTTAATGCCATAAATAATATTAGGACTTGCTTCCTCTGATAAAATGGTCCCTTGATAATACGGCTCAAACGCCTCTTTTATCTCTTCTGCAGTATTTACAAAATCAAGTACAAAAGTATCCTCCTTACTTGGCATCGTACGATTTAATCGTGATAAGGTCTGTACTGCTTTAACCCCTGATAGTTTCTTATCAACAAACATCGTGTGAAGCAATGGCTCGTCAAACCCAGTTTGATATTTTTCAGCGACAATAAGCATATTAAATTCATCAGAATTAAAATACTCCGGCAATTGCTTTTCTTTAATAATTTTTCCATCTGCAGTTTTGTTTAGCTTTTCCTCAGTATATTCCATTCCGTCATCGTTGACTACTCCGGAAAAGGCAACCAAAACATCCAAATCATCGTATTTTTTGTCTTTAATATATCGCCTAAACTCCTGTAAATACCTCACCGCATGTAATCGAGAAGAAGTAACCACCATCGCTTTCGCACTTCCGCCGATTTTGTTTTTAGTGATAGAACGAAAATGCTCAACCATTATAACGGTTTTCTGTGCGAGGTTGTGTGGATGAAGAGATTCAAATCTTCTTATTGCTGTCGCTCCTCTGCTGCTATCCAATTCAGGGTCATCTTCAACTTGTTTTATTATTTCAAAATAGTGATTATATGTAGTGTAATTCTTAAGGACATCAATAATAAAGTCTTCCTCAATAGCTTGCTGCATTGAGTAATTATGAAATGCCTTAAACTTACCGTTCTCTTGCTTATCTCCAAACATTTGTAAGGTTTTATCTTTTGGAGTGGCTGTAAAAGCAAAGAAAGAGAGGTTCTTATGCTGACCATGTGCAGCAAGTTCATCAAGTAATTTATCCTCATCATCTTTTCTTGCAGTTTCATCGTCATTTTCCATTCTTGCATATTCTGCTAATATGCTTTCGGTGTCCGCCAGTGCCTTTTTTAGCTTCTTTGCGGCTTCGCCCGTCTGCGAGGAATGAGCCTCATCAACAATTATTGCAAAATTGTTTTTACCACCGACAATGTCTTTATAAATTACAGGGAACTTCTGCAACGTCGTTATAATAATTGCTTTCCCAGCGTTAATAGCATCTTTTAATTGTGCTGAATCCTTGTCTATCTTTTCAACCACTCCGAGCTTATGGTCGAATTGAAAAATTGTATCCTGCAGCTGATTATCAAGTACCTTTCGGTCTGTAATAACGATAACTGACTTAAATATCTTTTCGTTATTGTCATTATGAAGCCCTGAAAGACGATGAGCCAGCCATGCGATAGAATTGGATTTGCCGCTGCCTGCACTATGCTGTATTAGATAATTCCTACCTGCACCATTTTCTCTTACATTTGAAAGCAGTTTACGAACAACATCTAGCTGATGGTATCGAGGGAAAATAATACTTTTCTTTTCAATTTTCTTCTCTGACTTGTCCTTTTTAGTTTTCTTTTCGAGATGTACAAACTTTTGAAGGATTTCCATCAAACGGTCTTTATATAAAGCATTTTCCCACAGATAAGCAACAGCGAAATTGTCTTCACGTGCAGGGTTGCCCGCTCCGCCAATATTACCTGCACCACCCAAGCCCTGATTAAAAGGTAGAAAATAGGTGTTGCCACTTTCTAGCCGGGTGGTCATATACACTTCTTTAAGATCAACTGCAAAATGCACCAAAGTACGATTAGGAAAATCAAAAATCGTCTCTACCGGGCTTCGGTCATATTTGTACTGATCTATAGCATCGGATGCATCTTGTCCTGAAAATTGGTCTTTCAGTTCCAATGTAACAATCGGAATACCATTAATAAACAGCACCATATCAAGGGAGTTATTATTGCGGCTTGAATAATGTAATTGGCGAGTACAGGAAAGTATGTTTTGCTCATACAGCTTTAATGTCTGCTCGTTAAGACCTGTTTCAGGCTTAAAAAAAGCCAGATGAAACTTTATGCCCCGGTCTATAACACCTCTCCTTAGAGCATGTATTAAGCCAACTTGTCGCACTTCTTTACAAAATCGGTCTATAAACGCCTTATCACTTCCACTACCGTAAATAGTTTGATACTTATCCCATTCTTTTGGTTGAGTATTTCTGATAAAGGTCAAAAGCGTATGAGGTTCCAGTGCGAGTTCCTTATCATAAGAATTCACACCACCCTTAATATATCCACCCTCAGTGGTAAGATAATGCTCTATCGCCTCTTCAAGTTTTTTCTCCCTATGGTCAAAGTCAGACATTTATATAACCTCCTTCTTACCAGTTACACATTCGTAAATCAAGGATTTTTTGTAGTCTGTTAGTTTCTCTAATAGTTTATTCTTTTGTTCTATCACACTATCAATTTGGGAGCATTTTTCCTCTAAATACTCTGATATTTCAATTTGTTCATTTAGTGTTGGATATGGTATATTAATATTTGCTATTTGCTCAAAATTTAGACCTTCTCGATTTGCGCCTGATTGATACACATTTATGGCAGTAGCTCCAATATCACAAATAATTATATAATACAAAAATTTAATGTCTACAAGATTTTCAATAGAGCGAATTATACAAACGTGCTGGTTAACATTTGCTTTTTGTATAGTCATAGGATAAATACAAGCTCGTCCAATAGAACCCCCAGTGATATTCAATAAAATATCATTTCCTAATACTCGAGTATTTGACATTTCTTCATCAATTTCGTCTGAAATAAAGACAACATCATCAACTCTTAATCCATCGTTATGAATATTCTGACTACGTAAAAATGTTATACCAGTACTACTATATATTTCTGAACCTCCTTTTGGAGTTTTACCGCTACCAATTTTAGAAGTCACAAATTTAATCTTGTTAATATCCCACCCCTCAGGAATATCACCAATCCATTCAACGCCACTAGGTTTCATTTTAACAGTTGGGTCAAGCCCTTTTGTTACCGCCTCAGTGATTACCGACTGCTTATATAGTTTCAGCTTTTCAATAACCACCTTTTGCTTTTCTATCGTATTATCAATTAGATTGCACTTGCGGTCAAGGAAATTGGCAATAGCTTGTTGCTCGGATAGTGTAGGGAGAATAATTAACGCTTCAGCAAAATCACTGTAGGAAATACCATATCTTGTCATCCCAATAGAACGATATTCAAACCATTTTCTCATATAATAAGACCCAAATAAGTATTTTTCAAACTGTAGATATATTACAATTTTGGGTCTAAATCGAGTAAGATGATATCCAAAAAGGGTATTATATAATTTTTCGTAAATTACAGCTGAGTGTCCCATATCCTCTGGTGTCTCAGATGAATTTGTAAAAAGAACATCACCTCTTTCCAATGTACAACCGTTTGCTTTTGCACCGTTTGCGGAAATAATTAAATAGTCATCGCCATTTTTTATTTCAGACAAACTATTATTATATACATTCATATAGTGGACTGACTTGAATAGTTTTTCTCCATCTTGAATTTTTTTATCAACACCATTTGCACTTAAATCACCCAAATATTTTAACTTTCTAACTTCCCATTCTTCCGGTATCTCTCCAATCCACTTAATACCGCTATTCTTCATCGCTCTTCCCATTATTCAAACACCGCCTTTAGCGTACCGTCAAGCTCCTTTTCAATCTCTATAATCTCTACCATAATATCGTTTGAAGCTTGTGGTGCAGTGTACTTATAAAAATACCTTGTAAAAGGTATCTCATAGCCTATTTTGGTTTTACTCCTGTCTATCCATGCATCAGGTACAAACGGCAAGACCTCTCTTTCAAAATAGCTATCAATATCATCCGTTAGGGGTACATTTTCTGTATCTCTCAAATTGCTGTCAGATTGCTTTTCACCTTTTTTGAGAATAGGCTTCCCATTATCATCTAATAGCGGACGTTCAACAACAATTTTTGAATAGCCAAACTCTTCATTATTAAAGATTTTGCTAAATTCTGTTACTTTGAAATTGCCATAGATTTTTGTAATCTCATCAATATAATGCTTGGGTATATCATTTCTCTTGTTGCCAAGGGATTTTCTTCGTTTTTCATACATCTCATTTGCGTTGATCAGCTGTACCTTTCCTCTGCGGTGAGGTGCTTTTTTATTCGACAGAATCCAAATGTAAGTGGCAATACCTGTGTTATAGAAAATATCGTTAGGCAAAGCCACTATGGCTTCAAGTATGTCATTCTCAATGATATATTTGCGAATCTCAGAAGGTCCACTTCCTGCATCGCCTGTAAAAAGTGGTGAGCCATTATGAATAATTGCAATGCGACTTCCACCATCTTTTGCATCTTTCATCTTAGAAATGGCTGTGAGTAAAAACAGCATTTGGCCATCACCAATCGCTGGAACTCCGGGTCCAAATCTACCGGCAAATCCAAGCTTTTGTTCTTTCTCGATTACAGCTTTTTCATTCTTCCATTCTCTTCCAAAGGGGGGATTCGACAAGATATAATCAAATTTATCTTCCTTGAATACATCATCCGAAAGCGTATTACCTTCTTTAATGTAATCAGCATTTGCACCCTTAATTAAAACATCAGACTTACAAATTGCATATGTCTGCGGATTGATCTCCTGACCAAAGCAAATAAGCTGTGCATTCTTGTTAAGGTGGCTTAGGTGATCTTCTGCCACTGTGAGCATACCCCCTGTACCGCAAGCAGGGTCGTAAATGGTTTTTACAATTGCGTTGCCTGACAATATATCACTATCCTCCGCAAAAAGGATATTAACCATAAGTTCAATCACTTCTCTTGGGGTATAGTGCTGTCCCGCATCCTCATTATGAGCCTCTGAAAATCTGCGGATGATTTCTTCAAATATGTATCCCATCTCAATGTTAGTAATCTTGTCCGGGTGCATATCAGCTTTTGGATCAGTAAACTCTTTTAGAACAATGTATAAAAGGTTTTTCTCTGATAGATAGCTAATCTGATTATCAAACTTAAACCTCTCAATAATATTGCGGACATTCTCAGAAAAACCATTAAGATAGCTTTTAAAATTCGCCTCAATATTATCGGGATCATCAAGTAACTTTTTAAATGTAAAGGGGCTGACATTATAAAACGAATAGCCGGATACTTTACGAAGAATCGGGTCTTTAACCACAATATTAAGTTCCTTATTTTTCTGTACAACAGCTTCTTTCGTCTTTTCTAATATGCAATCAAAACGTCGAATAACAGTAAGAGGCAAAATAACCTCTCCGTATTCATGCGGTTTGTAGGGTCCTGTAAGCTTGTCTGCAATCGCCCATATAAGATTGGCTTTCTCATTTATGTTGATGTTAAGTGATGTCATTATTGCACTCTCCTTGAATTCTATTATTGAAATGTATATCAGTCGCCATTACTCATCAAACTTCTTGCTGATCTCTCAATCGGGCTATAATGTCAAACCTGTCCCTGGTCCAATTACAAGCTTCTTTTTTTCTAGAGGTACTCTTTCATATAACTCGACTGCTTTGAACCAATAATAAAATGCTTGAATATCCGTCTTCTTTAGCTTATTAAGCTTATTGAATTCAGTATTACTAATACTTAACGCCCCAATGTCTTCATTCCCATTGAATTTTTTAATATCCGTCTTATCATTAATTAGCTGCATTGAAAGATATGCTGCCTTGGATGCACATTGTATTGCCGTGTCAAGATTGAAGGATGAGCCAAATATATAAGGTTTCATTTTGCTTATACCGGCCAATAATTCATTATAATGCTCAGTTTCCTTCTTGCCCCTGTATGCGATGACAGTCGCTGTATGAAAGATATCATTCAATACTGATTCAGAATCCGATTTAATACCTCGATACTTAATTTCCTGAGCTACTATTTTATCAAATGTGCCTTTTACGATATTTACATCTTTAACAATATCAAATAGATTAGCAATATCAAAGAGCTGCTTGATAATCTCCAATTCTTTTTTCACACCATATCTAATTCCTGTTGTGTTAGGGGCAAATGCAGTAAGCTTGTCCCCTAAAATACAGTCTATTGTAGGAACTTTAACTTCTGTTCTTCCAGCATCCATCTGTAAAAGTTGAGAGTACACCGGCACATTAATAGTCTGCAAATATAAATTTTCTTCATACAGGATATCAAGAAGTATATACTCTGTTTTGTTTGATATTTTGGAATGATAATTGAACTTATAATGTGCTTTTGGAATGTCTCCATGCATATTCCTTTCGTGTTTTTCATATTCCTCAAACACTCCAAAATCTATAACTTTTTTGAATACCTCATCCATAGCATCCCTGTTTTTAGGAGTTACAATAATGTCTATATCAATTGATAATCGTTTTAGCTCTCTTAAAAGAAGGATTAATGAAGTCCCTCCTTTGAATATAAAATCCAAGCCACTTACTTTTAGCTGTTCAAGAAGAGTAAGTGCAAATATAACCTTCTCCATCAGTATCGGATCACTCTTGTATTTCTGTTGGATACCACAAATCCATTCTGCTGAATATGACTCCTTAAGTATCATATGTGTCTTCCTTTCATTAATATCTCAATACACTCGTTTGTCCTTCAATAAAGGCTTCCAACCTATCTTTACATTTTCTTCTTCCGGCATATCTATATAAGTTTGAAAATGAGACTTTATAATACCTGAACATGTTCTCAAATATATTGATAAGTTCCTGCCCTTGATATGGGTAGAAGAAATCTTCTTCAGCAAATAAATCAACAAGAATCTTCTCTGCTCTGGGTATAGTTATAGACATGCCTTTTGATACAGGTGCCTGCGAAATCAGCTTTTTTATTACCATACTATCTTTACTCTCAAATACATACCGTTCCAATTCCTTATATGTTGGCTTAATATATATATTTTCAAATTCAGACTTCAGATAATTAAATACTGACTCTTCTGTGCCATTCTCAACCTCAATAATAGTAAAAAATCTACCCGGCTGATGCACCATAAACTCGTTCAACCAACTTGTTTCCCAAACGCATGCATCCAGATAAGGGAACTGTTTTCTCAGCCTTGAATACACATCTTCTAATTTCTGCGAAATTGCCGGCTGATATATTTTGTTTTTAATCATTATCGTGTTGTTATCAAGGCAATCATATAATGTAAAGATCCCCCTATCTAGTGCTGAAATTACCTTTTTCTTCTTTAAATCATAAAGCATCCATCTAAAGGTTGTCTCTTTAAGCTCTGGATAGAAATTCTGATAGAATTCCTTAAGTTCATTTCTCTTAATTATTTCTCTAGAGTAAAATGCTTCCTTAATCTGTTCAATTTTCAATCTGTCAGTCAAGTCCATCACCCCGATCAATGCATTGATTAGATATAATGTCACCTTTTGCATACAGTGACATTATATCTGTACTTATTATAACATTATTTCAATATTCTTGAAACAGATACTTTGTCACTCTTTAAAATTAGTGACAAAGTATCTGTTTCATAGAATCTATAATCTCAAAAAACTAAAAAACTCAGACCTAAGTCTGAGTGTTATAAACAATATGGTAGCGGCGGGGAGATTTGAACTCTCGACCTGTCGGGTATGAACCGAATGCTCTAGCCAGCTGAGCTACGCCGCCATATATATAATGCCTGTCACCTGACGGTGTGCACCACTAAGTAGCGCAGGCTCTGAAAAATCAATTTTATTTGGTTGCGGGGGAGGGACTTGAACCCACGACCTCCGGGTTATGAGCCCGACGAGCTACCAACTGCTCTACCCCGCGATGTTTTTGGTGCCGAAGACCGGAATCGAACCGGTACGGTCGGTAAGGACCGCAGGATTTTAAGTCCTGTGCGTCTGCCAGTTCCGCCACTTCGGCTTTCAAAACTTGATACCGCGTCTTAACGACAAATATTATTATATCGTCTTTGCCTTCAAACGTCAATACATTTTTTACTGGTATTAATACCCTTTTAGCCATCAAGTTTTTTATTGGCAGGCTTTGCCCAGAATATACTTTGCTATGATTCCTTCGAGATTGTCATTCTCACTTATAATTAGGTCATCTTTCTTCAAGCCTTCAATAAGATGATGCAATATGTATATACCTGCCGGCATCACATCTGCTCTTTCCTTCTGCAGACCTTTGACATCACAGCGGGCCTGGACGGGCATATCCTTTAGCGTCCTGAAGGTATTATCGATAAAATCAATATTTATAACTGTATTATGTACAATTGCCGGATCATATATGCTCAAACCGTGAAATATAGCAGCTACCGTAGTCGCAGTGCCGCCGATAGCAATTACCCTGTCTATCCTTTTTTTGCTAAAATATTCTAACGGCTCTTTAAAAAGCTCATTAAGCTTATTTTTCATATTTACAGTATCTTCATTGCTTATTGGGTTGCATGTAACAAACTGCTCGGTCATTCTAACCGCTCCGGCAGGAATGCTCACGGAGTAGTCGATTTTATCCTTGCTGCCAAGCACCAACTCGGTGCTTCCTCCTCCTATATCAATTACAAGTGTGCTTTCAAGAGGGTTCTCGATTTCACTCATAACGCCTTTCAGTCCAAGCTCTGCTTCTTCCTCACCGCTTATAATCCTGACATCCACTCCAGCCTGACTCTTTGCGTCAGCAGCAAAAGCCTCTCCATTTAATGCGTCACGCACTGCACTTGTTGCTATTGTGAATACTTCTTGTGCACCGTATCTGTCAGCTTTGTTCTTAAAGTATTTCAGGGCATCAATATTTCTTACAAAGGACTTTTCTGTTATCAGTCCTGTTTTTGAAACATCCTTCCCTATCCTGGTTACAATGAGCTCCTTCTCTTTTTTTGCTATGGAGCTGCCTACAATTTCACAGAGCATTAATCTCATAGAGTTTGTACCAATGTCGATAGCAGCTACTTTTTTCATTTGATTCTCCTTTTATTATTCCATTTTTATTTTGTTTAAACAAATAATAAACTGTCAGACCTGCTGACAGTATATTTATGCTATAAATAAATTATTTAATTATTGCGGTTTATTGAAAATTTAATATTGTCAAATAGCATTAGCTCTTTTGCGCTCCACCATCACTTTTCCTGTAACCACCGTTGCGTTTTGAGTCAGTATTTTTCTTAAGCTGTTGAAGTTTTTCATCGCTTTCCTTAAGGAATTTTGAAATGCGGTCTTCGAATGAATTTCCCTGATTTTTCCTTGACTCTTGCTCCCAATCAATCTCCATCGGCCTTACTATTCTCTTAATCACTTGGGCCTGCTTTATTGAAAGGTTGATTTTACCGTTTTTTTCAACAGATAGCACCTTAACCTTTACCTTGTCCTTTTCTTTAATAAAGTGCTTAATGTCCTTTACATAAGTATCTGCAATTTCTGAAATATGAACCAGACCCATTTTACCCTCTGGCAGCTGAATGAAGGCCCCAAAGCTTGTTATACTCGAAACTACACCTTCAACTACCTTACCTTCCTCAATAGGCATATAAAAAATACTCCTCCTTTAATAAGCAATAGAACTGCTATGGATATAATATATTAAAACCCTTCTGCTGTCAACATCGTACCTAATTATCCCTATTCTGTATATTATTATCAGCAGAAGACTGATCAATGTAGACCCTTTCCCCTGATTTGACAAGGCCCAGCTGTTCCCTTGCCATTTTCTCTATGTATTCAGCTGAAGTCGCATTATTGATCATTTCCACCAGCTTATCATTATCCCTTTTAACAGCTTCTATTTTCGTAACTGCGGCCTGTTCGGACTTCTTCAGTTCAGAAATTGCAAACTGCTGGTTTATTATTGTAAACACAGCATAACCCATAAAAATGACCATGAATAGATTTTTAAACCTAAGCTTCCGCTTTTTCATCTGCATCCCCTCAACATTCAACATCCACACTCTATGCTTAGCCCTAAGTGCATTCTATATAGTACATAGTATGTACAATTATTTCATATATTACCTAAATTTTCAGTAACCTCAAAGTGCCGCAAATATTTATATTCGACGGTGGGAAAAAAAATCCTTTAACATAAGGCTTTAAAAAGCAATTTAATTGCCTTTTCGATTTTTCCGTTTCACTATCAGACTATAATATTTTCTTGAGTCATCTACTATTTGTTTCGGCAATTTCCGCACTTTTCTTAACCTTATTTTTTTCCTGCCCAAAAATTTCGAAAGGCTATAGTAGCATTGGCACAGGAAGGAGTATAGCAGCTTTAATGGCAAAGCAGCAATGCAATTGGTTTTCTTAAAGAAGCTGGCGATATTCCTGTACAAGAAAAGGAATACCCCTGCAGCAATCCTCCCAAGCAGCTTTTCATATAAATAAAACCCAACAAGAAAGCCTATGAAGACATAAGATCTTATATCTCCGTAGCTGCTGGAAAAAACCGCCCATATAACCACCGTAAACACCGAAAAGAGAAATAGCATATCCCAAAATGAGGTAATCAGCCTTTCATTTCTCTTTTTCCCCTTTAAAACCCTGTAAATATCGTACAAAACGCCTATGAGTATTCCTCCATATACTGTATAAGAAAACACATAACTCTGGAATTGAACGGTTTCCACTGAAAGACCTCCTCAACAACTGGTTTTCGAGATATAAACGGCATAGTCAACTACATTGCCAAGCTGTAATTAACCATGCCGTTTTGGGAACAGTGAACAATTGCCCTAGTGCTTATTAACATAACATATTTCTCATCATTCAAAATGTTAATAATGCACATCATTAATGTTGTGCCCTGCTGCTATATACGAATACTGTTACAGGGCACATATATATTCAGTTTCATTTGAATATGTTGCTCAAAAAACTGCCGGTTTTTTTGACATCTATTTTGTCGTTGTATACACAAGAAATTATGTACCCCTCGATAAAAAGGTTGCCATCATCGACGCTCAGCCTGTTAATATGCAGATCTGTTCCTCTTATTGTGAGGCCTCCTGCTTCAGTATCCAATGCCACCGTATTGTCATCAAAGCTGGTTACATCCCTGACTCCGGTGATTATCAGCTTTTCCCGTCCTTCTATTGTAATATTGTGAGGTTTTGACTTTATCAGCTTCTTTTCTTCCATAAAAAAACCCCCTAGACATATATAATATTTATATGCTGGGAGCTTGCAAATATGTATAAATTCACTATAACGGCACAATAGTAGAATAATACGACGATACTGGTTGCGAGTTGCGCGTTACGCGTTACGAGTATTCAGAAATGCTTCGAAGCCCTGCCAGAACACGCGAAACACGAAACGGGACCACATAGAAGTGACCCTATGCTTGCAGCGCGCAACAAGAATGCGACAACGTCGCAATCTTTATATAATCCTGTACATTTCTTTAGCAGCTACTTTAGTTGCATTAGCGGATATGTCTACTATTTCTGCCTTTATGCTTTTTTCGCCGAACACAATCTCAATTATGTCTCCAACCTTCACTTCGGCACTTGGCTTAGCCTGTTTACCGTTAAGATATACCTTGTCACCTATGCAGGCATCCTTAGCTACGGTTCTTCTTTTTATCAGTCTTGAGTTCTTTAGGTACTTATCAAGTCTCAATGAAATCACTTCCCACACTCTTTATAGTGAAAAATCAGGCCGCATCGGCCTGATTTTTCTTAAATATGTACTTATTTCTTCTTATTTACGAGATCTTTAAGGTCTTTGCCAGCTTTGAATATTGGAGCCTTTGATGCTGGTATTTTGATTTCTTCTCTTGTTCTTGGGTTTCTGCCTACTCTTGCTTTTCTTTCTTTAACTTCAAAAGTTCCAAAGCCAACTAACTGAACCTTGTCACCTTTTGCAAGAGCTTCTTCAACACTTTCTATTAGTGCTTTAAGAGCTTTTTCTGAATCCTTCTTTGTCATTGCACTTTTTTCAGCCATTTTGCTGATAAGATCTGATTTATTCATTATTTTTCCCTCCATTTTTTATTTTGTAGGAAATATTTACTGTTTATGGATATTCTACCTCATTCGCAAAAATCCTTCTTTTTTTTCGCTATTTTTCATCTTTTTTTGTAAAAAAGGCTTATATTGAAGCATTTTGACAGCTAAAGATGCTCTTTTTTGAAATTTATTCACGGAAAGTGGTACATTATGGTAACTTATACTTTCCTATCAGTTATAGAAACTTGCTGTTTTGCTTCATTCCAGAGCTTATCCATCTCCTGCAAGCTCATTCTATCAAGTTTTTTCCCTGATTGCAAGGCTGTTTCCTCAATATACCTAAATCTTTTTATAAATTTCTCCGTGGTGGTTCTAAGTGCGAGCTCAGGTTGTATTTTCAAAAACCTTGAAACATTTACAACAGAGAACAGTAAATCTCCGATTTCTCCTTCTATTATGGCTGTTTCACCGGTTTTATATACTTCCCTGACCTCTTCTGCTTCCTCATAAACCTTTGAGAATGCGTCTTCTATGTTGTCCCAGTCAAAGCCTGCCAAAGCTGCTTTTTGCTGAACCTTGTATGCTCTCATCAATGCAGGCAGGATTTCAGGTATATCCACAAGCGTCTGCGTATACGTATCAATTCCTTTATGTTTGCGCTTTGATGCTTCCCAACTCTTTAACGCACCGCTTTCACTAGTTGCCTTGATGTCCCCAAACACATGAGGATGCCTTATAATCAATTTGTTTACTATATTGGTGATTACTTCATTGATATCAAATTCTCCGTCTTCTCTGGCTATTTGTGCGTGAAACACAACCTGCAGCAGCAAATCTCCAAGCTCCTCAACTATTAAGTCAAGTTCGTCCTTCTCGATAGCATCCAACACCTCATAGGTTTCCTCAAGAAGGTACGGTCTCAAGGACTCTCTCGTCTGCTCCTTATCCCATGGACAGCCTTCCTGGCCTCTCAAGCTTTCCATAAGATCCACCAGGTCGTCAAAGCTCTTGTATTTGGCCCCTTCTAGTGCAGGTGGTATATAGACGCTTGTGAGGTAATCAACCCATTCCAATCTATCAAGCTCATAAAGCGGTATCCTTACAATACGCTCCATGCCTTCCACCCCTGCTGCCCTTATGACACAGATTTCAAAATCATCCTTGTAGTAATCCATAAGCTCTAGCTTTACTTCAGAAGCTACCAGCCTGTCATATACTTGTGTGATGATGTTTCCGCATCTCTTATCAGGTTTCTGAACTTTGATGCTCAAGCCGTCAATGATTTTCAAACCATTGACCGGATCTATCTTCAGGGTGCTTAATATTACGTCTATAAAGCTAAGTGCAGGAATTATTCTCACTTGGATTTTCTCTCCAGCCTTTGCCGAAATAAGCTCCACACTTTTTTCAGCAACAAGGGGGTGCCCCGGTACGGCGTATACTACTTGGCCTTTTTCAATGCATAGGCTTATTATACGCTCGCTTATCCTCTCATAGGTCTCATCAAAGGATTCCCCACTGTCATAAATATCATCACAGCATGTAAAACTAATTCCCTCTTCTCTGATACGGTCTACTAAAGGATGCTTTTCCGTCCTCAGCACCAAGGTTTCTGCACCTTTTAAGATTTCAAGGGCTTCCAGACTCAACTGCCTATAGTCACCAGGCCCCAGTCCCACAATAGTTATCTTTGGCATATTTGATATTCGCTCCTTCTCTTTTGCTTTATACAGGCGAACACTGTTCGCCGCTACACCGGAACGGTGAGGGCACCGTTCCCTACACCCCGCACCTCGAACCTCGAACCAAATATTTTATAGCAGTCCTTTTTTCTTCAAAACGCTTGAAAGCCTTTTGCCTCCGGGAGCCATTTCCAGTTCTTCTGTGGCAATGCCTTTTATGAGGATTAGGACTATTGCATATATCAAAGCGGCTAAAGCAATGCTTATAAGTGTTGCCATTGCGTTACTCTCCAATAATTCGAATACCAGCCTATAGGTGAAAAATGCGGTCGCAACCATTGCGCCTGTTGCTATTAAAGGCTTTAATATAATTTTGACCAAACTCATACTGGACTTCTGATATCTCATTATTGCAGACAGGTTCAATATTGCTGAGATTGCATAGCCGCATACGGTACCTAATGCCGCACCTCTGATATTGATAGCCGGCACTGAAGTCAAGGTATAGCTTATTACAACTTTAACCAGAGCCCCGATTACCAGGTTTACTACCGGTATTCTCTCCTTGCCCATGCCCTGCAATATTCCAGTCATAGTCTGCACCAAAGTCAGGAAAATTACTGACATTGAAACGTATTGCAGCACCATACCGAGGGAAGCCGGCTCTGCCGGATACATAAGCTTCATTATTGGACCTGCAAGTATAAAAAGTCCAAAAGCAGCAGGAAGCCCAATAATAAGGCTTACTCTGATAGCTAACTCTGATTTTCTGGTGGCTCCAGCAAAATCACTCCTTGCTATGGATTCGGATATTGCTGGTACAAGGCTTGCTGCCAGTGCTATCGTGAACACTTGCGGTACATTAACAAAAGCTCCTGCCATTCCTTTAAGCTGTCCAAGCAGGCTGGTGGCTGCCTCTAGGGAAAAGCCTGCAGATTGCAGTCTATCCATGACTATGAATGTATCAAGTACTGTCATAACAGGCATGATGCTTCCACCAATAGTTATTGGTACTGCGAATACAAGAATCCTCTTAGCTATACTTGCAGCGGACTCCATTTTAAGATTGCCCGAACCGCTGATGCCTAGTTTTATTTCACTTCTCTTCATTCTATAGATATATATCAGAGTGAGAAAGCTTGCAAGTCCTCCAATAGTAGTTCCGAACACTGCTCCTCCGGCTGCAGCTTGGAATCCCAATGGCAGAAACATTATCGCGAGTACGAAGCCAAATGCCACTCTGGCAATCTGCTCAGTTACCTGAGATATGCCGCTGGGTGTCATGTTCTGCATGCCTTGGAAATAACCTCTGAATGCTCCGCTTAAAGATACTGTGAATACCGCAGGAGCAACACAAAGAACAGCAAGGTATGCTCCCGGATTCTTAACTGATGTTACAAAGCTCTCTGCGTTGAAAAACAATACAGCAGACAGCGTTATCCCCAAGAAGCCTATCAGTCCAAGTGCAACCTTGAAGGTTTTGTGTGCTTCGTCACGTCTTCCAAGCTCGACTTTTTCCGATACCAGCTTGGATATTGCAATTGGTATCGAATATGCAGAAATAGTGAGCATCAATATGTATAGGTCATACGCAGTCTGGTAGTAAGCCATACCTTCAGAGCCTATTATCCTGCCCAAAGGTATCCTGTATATGGCCCCTAAAGCCTTTGATATCATACCTGCCACTGCAAGTATCGCAGCCCCTTTAATAAATGATTGTTTTCTAGAACTCATTTGCGACCTCCCCAAAATAACTTACCCTAAAATATTAAAAGCCATAGTTTAGATTTCTGCCGCTAGTTATGATTCATATAGCTCTTCAAACATTACTATTTTATCACAAATGAAGGGCTTTATATAGCATATTTGCAAAGTGTTCATAACACACCAGCTTTAACCTGCATTATTAACCCTACCATTTAAAAATATACATTAATAGAGTGTAGTAGAACAAAAACAAAAAAGTAGCAGCCTTTAAGACTACTACTTTTGTCAAACCTTCATTACTGCTCCATTTGTTTTCCTAGAAAACTGGCTGCAGTTTCCGATATTTTGACTTCGAGTTCACCCATCTGTATATTAGGATCTTTAGAAAGTACTAAGACTGCTCCTATAGAATCACCTTGAGTCATTATTGGTGCTACAACGCCCGCAGTATATTTAGGTGTGCCTTCCTCATCAGCAGCTATGTTAATCATCTTGTTTTCTCCGGTTAGACTCAAGAGGACTGTTGCCTTGTCTTCCATTATCTTTTCCAAAGAAGCACTGACTCTTTTATCCAGCAGTTCTTTCTTTGGCACACCTGCAACCGCAATAATGTTATCCCTATCAGCTATACAAGTGATGTGATCCAAAGTACTATGCAGCGACTCTACATATTCTTTTGAAAAATCGCTTAGTTCACCTATTGGGGAGTATTTTTTAAGTATAACTTCGCCTTCCCTATCTGTAAATATTTCCAGCGGATCTCCTTCTCTTATACGTAGAGTTCTTCTTATTTCTTTCGGTATTACAACTCTTCCAAGGTCATCTATTCTTCTTACGATTCCGGTTGCTTTCAACTTATACCCTCCTTTTTTTGATTTACATAAGTGTCTGTAGTTGTTATTATTTTACCAACTACATTTTTTTATACACAATTTTGTAAATTATAGATAATAAATAAAGTACAGTGTCAAATGAGTTGTCAAGCCAATTCAAGGTAAAAAAGCCTTCTATATAAAAAAACAACTCCGTCCTCTAATTGAGTGACGGAGTTGCGCTTTTTATTACTTTAAATTTTTAACGAACTTTTCTATTTTAGCGTTCTTTCTCATTTCTTCGAGAACCTTTTCATATTCCCCGCTTTTCTTATCGCTCAGCATGCTTCCTTTAAGCTGTTCCTTAACGTCCTCGAACTTATCTAGCTTGCTGTCTTCAACCTTTATTATATGGAAGCCGAAATCAGTCTGCACGATTTCACTGATTTCACCTGGCTTTAATGCGAATGCCGCCTTTTCAAAAGGCTCTACCATGTCTCCGTGTCTGAAGTAGTCAAGATCTCCACCATTCTCTTTAGCACTGGGGTCTTTTGAATTCTGCTTTGCCAATTCATTGAAGTTCTCTCCTGCTTTTACCCTTACAAGCATCTTTTCGGCTTCTTCCTTGGTATCAAGCAGAATATGGCTGGCCTTAACACTTAAAAATTCATTCTGGTGAGTATCATAATAAGCCTTTACCTCTTCATCGGTCACTGCAATATTTCCAGTGAGCTTATCCGTAAGCTTGTTGACTGTAAGCTCCTTCTTTACTGATTGCTTGAAATATTCAAGGTCCATGCTCTGTCCCTTCAAGAACTCATTGAATTTTTCTTCTGAGTCAAAATACTTCTTGGCTTTTTCAACTTCACTGTTTACTTCATCATCAGTTACAGTAATTCCAAGCTCTGCGGCTTTCTTCATCTGCAGTTTTTCATCAATCAGCATATCCAAAAGCTTTTCTCTGGCAACATCATCGAACTTTCTTCCGTCAACCTCTTGCTCCCATACGTCAGTGCCAAACTGCTGCTCATACTGAGCTTTGAAAATTCCAAACATCTTGTTGAATTCCTCTTTTTTGATTGCTTCACCAGAGACCTTTGCTACTATCGTGTTATTGTCAACTTCAGGATTTACCCTTACCATACCGCAGCCGGCAAGAAATGCTGCCAGGACGACAAATGTTAAGGACACCAGAAGCAGTTTATACTTTTTGTTAAACAATTTTCCATCGCTCCCCTACTTGTAATTTAAATCATTATTGCCACTAATGGCATCATTAAGTAATTATACCTTATATGATTCATTCTGGAAACTACTAATTTTTTCTAAGAACTCCTTTAAGAACTTGATATTCTCATCAGGTTTATCCTCGTCTATCCTTATCGTAAAATATGGCTGTCCGCTTGCAGTAAAAAGCAGTCTGTTGATATACTCCCCTGCCACTTTGATTGCGGTCTCGGGTTTGATGCTTTTGTCGGTATTGAATTTTACTATGATATTATTTTTCTTTTGAGCTATAGATACTATCCCGCATTTTCGAGCCAAATGCTTTATATAAGATATGCCCAGAAGATTTCTTACCACCTCCGGCAAATCACCGAATCTGTCCTCAATCTCTTCTTCTATATCAAAAAGATCCTCATGACTCCCAATATATGCAATCTTCTTGTATATCTCGATTTTCTGATTCTCGTCCGTTATATAGCTTTCCGGAATAAAGGCACTTACCTGAAGCTCTATTGAGGTATCGATACTTTCAGTAACCGCTTCACCCTTAAGCTCTCTTACAGCGTCCTCCAGAAGCTTTATATAAAGATCGTAGCCTATGGCCTCCATATGCCCATGCTGCTCCCTGCCCAACAAGTTCCCTGTTCCTCTGATTTCCAAGTCCCTCATGGCTATCTTAAAGCCTGAACCGAATTCAGTGAATTCTCTTATGGCCTGAAGTCTCTTTTCAGCAACTTCGTTCAGTACCTTATCTCTTTGATATGTGAAATATGCATATGCAAGCCGATTGGAACGGCCAACTCTTCCTCTAAGCTGGTAAAGCTGAGATAAACCCATCTTATCCGCATCGCTTATTATTATAGTGTTTACATTCGGTATATCCAGCCCTGCTTCTATTATAGTTGTACAGACCAGCACATCATATTCAGCATTATAAAAGTCCAGCATAGTATCCTCAAGAGTCTTTTCATCCATCTGCCCATGTGCAACAGCCACCCGAGCTTCCGGTATCATCTCCTTGATCTTCGCCGCAACCTTCTGTATGCTTCTCACACGGTTGTGCAGGTAATACACTTGCCCTCCCCTTCCAATTTCCTTGGATATCGCATCTCTTATAATCTCATCATTATGCTCCATCACATAAGTCTGAACAGGATACCTTTCTTCCGGAGGCTCTTCAATTATGCTGATGTCCCTTATGCCTATAAGCGACATATGCAGTGTTCTTGGTATTGGCGTCGCAGTGAGTGTAAGCACATCCACATTCTTTTTCAGGCTCTTGATTTTCTCCTTGTGTGCAACCCCGAATCTTTGTTCTTCATCTATTATCAAAAGTCCCAGGTCATTGAACAGCAAGTCATTCTGCAAAAGCCTGTGAGTGCCTATTAATATGTCCACATTGCCGTTCTTGAGATTGGCAACTACTTTACTCTGCTCTGCGTGGGTCTTGAATCTGGATAAAACGTCAATATTGACCGGAAAATTGGAAAACCTCTGCACACAGGTGTTATAATGCTGCTGCGCCAATATAGTAGTGGGCACCAATATTGCGACCTGCTTGCCATCCATGACGCACTTGAAGGCTGCCCTAAGGGCAACCTCTGTCTTGCCATATCCAACATCCCCGCACAGGAGCCTATCCATTACCCTTGGATCCTCCATACTCTGCTTTATCTCTTCGATGCAGCGCAGTTGATCCTGGGTCTCCTGATAAGGGAACATATCCTCAAATTCCTTCTGCCACCTTGTATCCTCAGAAAATGTAAAACCGACAGCCTGCTGTCTTTCCGCATAGAGCTTCAGAAGGTCCACAGCCATAACTTCTATGGCTTTCTTGGCTTTTGCTTTAACCTTCACCCACTCAGCGCCGCCCAGCTTGTTCAGCTTGGGACCCTTGTCCTCCGCTCCGATGTACTTCTGTATCATGTCCAGCTGGTCTGTGGGTATGTAAAGCTTATCATTTCCGGAATATCTGATGTGCAGATAGTCTCTGACCATATTGTCTATCTTCAGCTTCTCTATGCCTATATACTGTCCTATTCCGTGGTTCTCGTGCACCACGAAATCCCCAACCTTAAGATCAGTAAATACATCTATAGCCTTGCCTTTTTTCTTGTCAGCAGTCTTCCGTTTGATTCCGAATGCTTCTCTATCGCTTATCACAGCATACTTGATAGACGGGAAGTCAAAGCCGCTGTTTAATATACCGGGCAGAATGATTATATGCCCTTCCTTCAGCTCGATGTCAAGCTCGTCCTTGTATACTGCATCTACATCCCTGTCCCTAAGATCGGAAGCCAAGCGCAAGCCTCTTTCCCTGGCTCCCGCAAGTATCAAAACCTTATACTTGCGTTTTTTCCATACATCAATCTCTTCCATAAGCATGTTCAGCTTCCCATGGAAGGGATGCATTGAGCGGCTTGTAATACTTATGGTTCTTTGAGGATTAAAATCACTGCTGCTCTTATACAAGGCGTCCAGGCAGACTCTTCTACTATCCTGCATCCTTAATAGAATATTTTCGTAGGTAAATAAGGAGTCAAACTGTCCCGGAAGAACTTCTCCATCCTCTAACAGCTGGTTGAAATGCTCCTGGAACTCAAGCCCTATGGTCTCGCAGCGCTGCTTTACCCTGGTAGGCTCATCAATAAAAATTATGCAATCCTTCAAATAATCTATAAGACTAAAATCCTTGCCTGAAAAATATGGTGAATATTTCTCAATCCCCTCAAAATGTATGCCCTGCTTGAGCTTTTCTATATCCTCAGATATTCTCTCCTTCACCTTTATGTCAGAAGCTTTCTTCTTACGGTCGCCCCCTGAGGTTCTGAGTCTTCCAGAGAGCTCTGCCTGTAAGTTTTCCGCAGCTGTATAGAAGTCCTCCTTTGACACAATGAATTCTCTCGCAGGAGTAATCCTTATTTCCTTTGCTTTGCTCACTGACCGCTGTGTTAACACATCAAAGTATCGTATTGAATCAATCTCGTCATCAAAAAGCTCAACCCTGACAGCATTCTGATGTATTGGAGAATAGAAATCTATAATTCCTCCCCTAATGGAGAACTGCCCTTTTCCCTCCACCATGTCAATACGCTCATATCCAGCCTTTATGAAATATTCCTTCATTTCCTCTATCGATACCGTATCTCCTACAGACAGCTCCTTCGCCATTGATACAAACAGCTCCGGAGACACTGCTTTAGGAAGTAATGCCTCTATAGAAGCACATATAATGCTGTTCTTGCCGTTAATTATATCATCATAAGTCTTTAAACGGTTTTGCATAACTTCATTACTTCTTGCATCAATTCTTCGAAATATCAACTCTCTGCTGGGCATTAAAGCTGCCATGTCCGCATCAAAAAAAGAAATATCCTCATAAACCTTTTTCGCCAACAAATCATTATGGGTAATAAAAAGGCATGGTTTTTTAAAATGTCTGCATACCAATGCTGCAGTTATTGCTTTCTGAGTGTCGGAAATCCCATAGACCTCTATTACATTCAGATTTGCTTCAAGAGACGAGAGCAGTTCATTAAGCTCTTCCATTTCGTAAAGCGGCTTCAGCATGTTATCAATACTCAAGTTTTCACCTCCCGGGAAAGGGTACCTAAAGAATATTGAGGTCGGATATATTATATATCGACCTCATACTTATTCGAACATTCCTATTGGAGTCTTGCCCTTTTAAAAAAGGACTATTCTCAAGAGCTTCCAATTATTTTTCCTTGTTATACTTGTTCATCGCCGAGCTTATATCATTTTTAATTATTTCCTCGATTGCCAGAGCTGACTTTTTCACAGCCTCCTCCATCAAGGGTATTTCCTCATCTGTGAATTTGCTCAGGACATAATCCCCCAGATCCATGTACTCCGGCTGCCTGCCAATACCTACTCTAATCCGCGGGAACTTGTCTGTATTAAGAATATATATTATCGATTTCATTCCATTATGAGTGCCTGAGCTACCCTCGGGCCTTATCCTTATCTTGCCTACAGAAAGGTCCACATCATCATATATTACTATGAGTTTGGATATTTCACCCTTGTACCAGTGCATAAGCTCCTGCACGCTTTCACCGCTCAGGTTCATATAGGTCTGCGGCTTTGCAAGAACCACTTTTTCTTGTCCTATCGAGCCTTCTCCCAGCACAGCCTTGTGTTTAGTCTTACTGATGCTGATGTTATGGGCGGAGGCAAAGTAGTCCAGCACCATAAAGCCTGTATTATGCTTTGTATATCTATATTTGTCTCCGGGATTTCCCAGACCTACAATCAGATACATAAAAACCTCCGAAGTATTTGTTTCGCGAAAAACATCTTTCATAGATTATTCATATTTCGCGCAAACATTTCCTTTATAGTTATTGAATTCGCGCTATACCCAGTGTAAATTCCCATGCGCGTTCAATATAATTAACTTTGATTAATCAAACAGCTTGCTCAAGGATAAACCTTCATATATTCTCTTTATAGCCTCTGCAAACAACGATGCAACCGACAATACTATTATCTTGTCCACCGGCTTGTTGGCAGGCAGCGGTATAGTATTTGTCACTATCAGTTCCTTTATTACCGAATCCTGAATACGTTCAAAGGCAGGTCCTGACAAAACAGGATGTGTGCAAGCAACATAAATGTCCTTGGCCCCCATATCCTTCAGCACCTTTGCAGCGTTTACTATGGAGCCTGCTGTATCTACTATGTCATCAATTATTATACAGTCTCTGTTCTCAATATCGCCTATGATGTTCATAACCTCTGATACATTTGGCTTTGGCCTTCTTTTATCTATTATAGCCAACGGAGCGTCAAGCTTGGTGGCAAGAGATCTAGCCCTTGTAACCCCACCAACATCCGGAGAAACTACAACTATATCATTGAGCTTTTTGTTTCTGAAATAGTTTACAATAAGCGGCGCTGCATACAGATGATCTACAGGAATATCAAAGAATCCCTGAATCTGTGGAGCATGCAAATCCATTGTGATAACCCTGTCAGCACCTGCTGCTTCTATCAGATTGGCAACCAGCTTTGCAGTAATAGGCTCTCTGGACTTGGACTTTCTGTCCTGTCTTGCATAACCATAAAAAGGTATTACCGCATTGATTCTGCCTGCTGAAGCTCTCTTCAATGCATCAATCATTATCAAGAGCTCCATAAGATTATCATTTACAGGGGTGCTGGTGGACTGAACCACAAATACATCTGCACCTCTAATGGACTCGTTTATGCCTACCCCTATCTCCCCATTGCTAAAAGTACTTACTTGAGCATCTCCCACAGGTATGCCAAGATTGAAGGCTATATCCTTAGCCAATTCTTTATTGGCATTGCAATTAAGGACTTTTATGCTCTTTCCATGTACATTCATTTCAACAGAAACCTCCCAAAATATTATTTGTTTTCTCTTTCGACTACCCAGCCCTCTTTGTTCTCCTGTCTTACCCTTCCAATGGCCAGACTGTCTTGCGGCACTTCTTTTGTCACTGTAGTGCCAGCAGCAATATATGAATTTGTGTTTATCCTGACCGGTGCAATTAGGTTTGCATTGCAGCCTATGAAGGAATTGTCCCCTACATATGTCCTGTTCTTATTCTTACCATCATAGTTCACAAATACTACACCACACCCCAGGTTTACATTGCTGCCCACATCTCCATCACCTACATAAGTTAAGTGGGAAGCTTTTGAATGGTCACCAAAGTTGGAATTCTTCATTTCGACAAAATCGCCTATTCTAGCATGCTTTCCAATTTTGTTGCCCGGTCTTATATATGCAAAAGGACCTACCGAGGTGCCTTCTCCTATGGAGCTTTCAAGTACTATTGAGTACTGTACGCTTACACCTTTTCCTATTTTGCCACCTTTTATTCTTGTATTAGGACCTATTACAGCGTCCTCTTGAATCAGTGTTTCTCCCTCAAGTATACAGCCTGGATATATAGTTACATCCCGCTCTATCTTTACAGAAGTCTCTATATAAGTGTTCTTGGGGTCTATTATAGTTACCCCTTCCAGCATGAGCCTCTTTGCTATCCTGCCTCGCATGATTTCATTGACCTCATTAAGCTGATACCTATTATTGACACCCATTATATCTTCAGTGTCCTTAATTTTATAGGCTCCAATCAGAAGTCCCTTTTTACGCATAATGCCTATAACATCAGTAAGATAGTATTCCCCCTGGGCATTGTTGTTGTTCAAATACTTCAACGCTTCCCTAAGCTCTTTCCCATTAAAGAAATATATCCCCGAATTGATCTCTTTTATTAGCTTTGTACTTCTGTCTGCATCCTTCTCCTCGACAATCGCTTCTACAAGATTCTCGCCGTTTCTGACAATTCTCCCATATCCAGTCGGATCTTCCATGTCGGATGTCAGTATTGTCGCACTGTAACCCTCTGCCCTATGAATTTCATGCATGTCCATAAGGGTTTCCGGTTTGAGGAGCGGTGTATCACCATATAGTATAAGTATATCCCCATCAATAATATACTTCTCTGCCTGCATGACCGCATGACCGGTACCAAGCTGCTTTTCCTGCATTACGAACTTCACGCCTGATATTGCTTTACTGACCTGATCTGCTCCATGGCCTATTACTACAACAGGCTCAGCATCGCCAAGCTTGCGGGCACAATTTATCACATGCTCTACCATAGGGGCTCCGCATACCTTGTGCAATACCTTGGGAACCTTGGAGTACATCCTCTTACCTTCTCCGGCGGCAAGTATTACCGATGTAATACTGTATACATTACTCAATATATCACCTCTATTTAGTGCTTATTAACATAACAGACTTCTATTCAATCAAAATGTTAATAACGCACATCCTTGATGTTGTGCCCTGCTGCTAGAAACGGATTCTATACAGGGCATATGTTATATTCCATTACTATTCTAACATAATGAATCCCCAGAAAAAAGGATTCCTGAAAAAAGAATAGCTTTAGAATAGTTTGCTTAAACAAAAGCAGACTATTCTAAAGCTGTTTGCTCTATAAAAACCTTAGGCTAATATCTAAAGCTTCGACAGAATTTGTAAGTGCACCTACAGAAATTATGTCTACTCCTGTCTCAGCGACAGCCCTGACATTTCTTGCACCCTCAAGCGCCATATTACCTGAAGCTTCAAGCAGTACCCTTCCCTTGGCAATGCTTACAGCCTCACTCATCATATCCAGCGTCATGTTATCCAGCATTACTATATCCGCTCCTGCATCAATAGCCTCCATAAGCTCCTTTATGGACTCCACTTCCACTTCTATTTTCAGTGTATGGGATACATTCTTTCTAGCCTCTGCTACTGCAGGGGTTATGCCTCCTGCCGCTTTTATATGGTTATCCTTTATGAGCACCATATCGGAAAGATTGAACCTATGGTTAAAACCTCCTCCGACCTTTACAGAGTATTTATCCAAGATCCTGAGACCGGGAGCAGTTTTGCGCGTATCAACAATCCTGGCCTTATAACCGGTGGTTCTGGAACTGAACTTATCAGCCATTGTAGCTATTCCAGACATCCGCTGGAAAAAGTTCAGAGCAGTCCTTTCACCTTTTAAAATACCTCTGGCATTACCACTAATAGCGGCTATGACATCTCCCTTGGAAACTCTCTGACCATCCTTCATAAAAGCTTGGAACTCGATGCTCTTGTCAACTATTTCAAATACTCTCCTGCATATTTCTATGCCGCAGACTATTCCCTCTGCTTTTGCTGTAAAATTTCCCTTTATCACGGTCTCTGCAGGTATGGTGGAGTCAGTTGTTACGTCACCCCAGCCCAAATCCTCCTTCAAAGCAATACTAATTATTCTGTCAACGGTCATATTATCCAGCATAAAACATCCTCCTATATGTATCCATAAAAGTCTTGATCCTACAAGTCGCTATCTGTCCTGTAATGGCTGCCGCAGCTATTTTTCCTTGCAATTGCGCTTTTCAATATAATCGATGCGATATAGGCCATATTGAGCGTTTCCATATCATTTACACTTCTCAAATTAGCTTCCTCCAAGTTGCCAATTATACTGTTTATTCTCTCTAAAGACTTCTCCATGTCAGGACCATTCCTCTCAATTCCCGCATGGGCATCCATCTGTTCTTTTATTTCTTTCCTTATCACTTTTATATCTATAGGCTTTCCTTGATTCTTGGATGTATTTGAAACATGCACTTCTTCCAGCTTCAAGCTATGTATTCCTCTATTAATGTCTCCTGCACATCTTCTTCCGAATACAAGACCCTCTAGAAGAGAGTTGCTGGCTAATCTATTTGCTCCATGAACTCCGGTATTTGCTGCTTCCCCACAAGCATAAAGGCCCTCTATATTTGTTTTTCCCATCAGGTCAGTTCTTATTCCGCCCATAAAATAGTGCTGTACCGGAGAAACGGGTATATAATCCTTGGTGATGTCCACCCCTTCCTTCAAGCACCTGTCATAAATAGTAGGGAACCTTTTTCTCAGATAATCCGCATCTTTATGAGTTATATCCAAGTATACATGGTCGCTGCCCGTCTTTCTCATTTCGGAGAATATTGATCTTGAAACAATATCCCTGGGTGCAACCTCTCCCATTTCATTATATCTAAACATGAACCTCTCATGGTTTATATTCAGCAGTATTCCGCCTTCACCTCTAACTGCTTCAGAAATCAGAAACCGGCTGCCCTCAAAAGTCGGTTTGTAAAAGGCTGTGGGATGGAACTGTACAAATTCCATATCAGTCAGCACAGCACCACTCCTGTATGCCATTGAGATACCATCACCGGTGACTACTTCAGAGTTGGTGGTGTTTCTGTACACCTGTCCTATTCCCCCGCTGGCGCAAATAATACTGCGGCAGTACAGCACCTTCTTTGAAACCTCTGTATCAATGCTTTCTGCGATTAATACCCCGGCACATCTCCCCCCTGACATAAGCATATCTATCACAAAACAATTCTCTTTAATAGTGATATTATCTCTTTCCCTGCAAACCCTGAGAAGTGAGTCTACGACTTCCTTCCCGGTGGCATCCCCAAGAGCATGTACAATTCTGAAACGTCCATGCCCACCCTCTCTTGTTCTGGTAAGGGTTCCATCTAAATTCCTGTCAAAGTTTGTTCCCAGTTGGCATAATATTTCAATATCCTTTGGAGCTTCCTCAACAAGTATATTTACCGCTTCCTCGTTGCAATGCCCAGCCCCTGCTTTTATAGTGTCTGTAAAATGATAAACGGGCATATCGTCTGCACCTATGGCAGCTGCTATTCCCCCCTGGGCAAGATAGGAATTGTTTTCATCCATGGTCTCCTTGCTCAGTATGCATACTTTAAGGCTCGGATCTAAATTAATAGCTGAATAGAGTCCGGCAACACCGCTCCCTATTACCACCACATCCCATTTTTCATTCTCGACTTTCTGAGTGTCGAAATTTGCTAAATATCTCAGAGGCATATAAATCCCCCCTTTATTTTATCTTCAGCATCTCTTCCAATGACTTCAATGCCTTTAATCTTATTTCCTCATCTACATGGATTTCGTACTGCATATTCAAAAGTGCATTATGCACATCTTCAAGTCTGGTTTTTTTCATATTCGTACAAATAAGTCCTGTTGACAGGAGATAGAAGTTTTTGTCCGGGTTCTGCTTCCTTAGGATATGCAGTACCCCCTCTTCTGTTCCAATTATTATATCTCTTTCAGGTATCTCTCCCGCATGCTTGATTATCTCCGATGTACTCCCCAAAAAGTCAGCAAGCTTTTGAACCTCAGGCTCGCACTCAGGGTGCATAAGTATTTTCGCATTGGGATGCAGCTGCCTTATCTTTTGAACTTCCTCAGCCTTAACCCTTTTGTGGGTTATGCAGAAGCCTCTCCAGAGAATCACTTCCTTATCCTTCACTTTAGAAGCAACATAGCTCCCAAGGTTCTCGTCCGGCACAAATATTACCTGCTTGTTCTTAACACTCTCCACTACCTTCAAAGCATTTGAAGAGGTGCAGCAAATATCGCTTTCCGCCTTCACCTCAGCAGAGGAATTCACATAGCATACTACCGCCGCATCTGGGTATTTGGCTTTCATTTCCCGCAGCCTTGGTGCAGTGACCATATCCGCCATAGGACATCCCGCATCCTTGACCGGAAGCAGCACTGTTTTATCCGGTGACAGGATTTTAGCGCTTTCTGCCATAAAATGTACTCCGCAGAATACTATAACTTCACTGCTGGTGCTGGCTGCATGCTGGCTTAAGGAATATGAGTCTCCAACAACATCTGCGACATCCTGAACCTCAGGCACCTGATAGTTGTGTGCCAGTATTATCGCATTTCTCTCTTTTTTCAACCTTCTTATTTCATCTGCCAATTTATTTTGCATTGTAATTTACCTTCTCCGTTTAGCATTTATTACATATTCTTAGTAGAATATATCACTTATTATACCCTTTTTCAACATTGTTAAAAAAAGAGCATTCATTTATTGCAAAATGCAATCAATGATGCTCTTTCAAGTTATTTACATAAAGTTTACCACTTCTTATGCTTCTTTTTATAAGGTTTTATAGGGTAAAAAGGTGGCCAAAAAATCGGATATGGCGGGTATTTGTGCATTTTCTTGTGTTTCCAATAACCTGGATATTCATCTGACTCGTCACTGCTGTAATCACCGTCATCATCCTCATACCAATCCGGGCCTCTCATGTCCTCCATTTCCCCTATCTGCTCCTCGTCGTAGGGCATTTCCCCCATCTGCCCGGACATCATTGGACACATCATCGGGCACATCATTGGACAGCCCTGCATCATCGGACACTTTCCGCCCATCGCCGGCATTTCCATTTCCGGCATCTCCATATCGCTCATATCCATCGCCGGCTTTTCAGGTTTCGGATATGGTTTCTTCTTGTCTGCCATTTCTTTACCTCCTTCTTTATATATTGAACGCACTTAAGAACCCATATTGAGTTTAGTGCGAATTCAATTACCGTAAGGATGTGTTTTGCGAAATTTGAACTCTATAATAAAGTATATTTCGTAAAACACTAACCTATTAATATATATAAGGAAGGAGGTCAAAAAATGACTAGAAAGAAAACATCCACCTATGCCATAGGTGGATATCCTTAATTCAAATTCGTCTCGACGAATTTGCGCGCCGATTTTGGTCACGCGCGCGTGACATATACATTACAAAATCGTGTGCATCCGCGGTCGACTATATCATATTCAGTAGAATATGATATTATTCGTTCTTTACTTTTTCATACTCTTCCAATATTGAGGTCTGCAGCCTCTCTCTTGTCGAAGAATTTATGGGATGTGCGATATCCTTAAATTCTCCATCCGGGGTCTTTCTGCTCGGCATAGCTATGAATAAGCCCTCTTGGCCTTCTATAACCTTTATGTCATGAACAACAAATTCATTATCAAAGGTTACTGATACTACTGCCTTCATCTTGCCTTCTGCATTCACCTTCCTGATTCTTACGTCTGTTATTTCCATTCTAGTTCACCACCTTCCCGTCGTTCATTTTGTCATTTGAATAATAATTCGTCATTTACTAATTTTTTTCCTTCTTTTTCTAATAAACAATTTCACAAATTGTTCACAAATTCGGTATGTTTACTTAGATAAGTTATATAACCCATATTTCAGCATCTACCTAATAAGTACCATATAAAAGTGGTTCAATCTCACATTAATCAAAAACTCTTATTACCGATATTATCTGTAGTTTTAATTTTTTAAACCAATCATTATTTTTCAATTTTTAATTTCTTTATCCAGCTCTTTATATCATAATCTGCACATGTCTTCCGATAAAGTATATACAGTAAATAATAATTTTGAGTTATTATATGGAAATATTTACTTTTCTATTATCTGGTAACAAATAATTGGCTATAATAATAATATGAGTATTATATGATTAATTTTCAACATCTATGATATAACTCAAAACATAAGTTGACAGTATGAGCATAAGAATGTAAAATCAAAACGTTATACAAAGTAAAATTTTTGAATCCCAAACGTATTATTTAATTTATTGTAATTTTTTTTAAGGAGTGTATCCTATGATTTCCCTCGATGATGTAAAAAATGTTCATTTTGTAGGTATTGGCGGCATAAGTATGAGCGGCCTGGCTCAAATACTGCTTCAATCAGGCTATAGTGTCACAGGCTCTGATATCAATGACAGCAATATCATAAGCAAGCTGCGAAGAAATGGTGCCACGGTTTTCATTCCCCATGACACCAAAAATGTTGAGAATGCTGAGCTTGTGGTTTACACAGCTGCAGTCAAGCAGGATAATTGTGAAATAATCAGGGCAAAAGAGCTTAGAATACCTATCATAGACAGAGCCGAGTTCCTTGGCATGATAATGAAAAACTATAAATACGGTGTGGCTATTGCCGGATGTCATGGAAAGACAACGACTACATCAATGGTTTCAATCATATTCAAAAATGCTGAATTAGACCCCACACTGCTTATTGGTGGTGAAATAAGCGCAATTGATGGAAACGTCAGGGTAGGTAAAAGCGAATATTTTGTAACAGAAGCCTGTGAGTATACAGAAAGCTTCTTAAAGTTCTATCCTTTTATTGCTGCCATTTTAAATGTAGAGAAAGACCATCTGGACTATTTCAGGGATTTAGATCATATAATATCTGCGTTTGACAAATTTGCAAAGCTGGTGCCTAAGGATGGAAGCCTTATTGTCTGCAGTGACAATGAACACGCCCTCAATATCTCGAAAAGAGTTAACTGTAAGGTAATTACCTATGGCATAAAAAGCAAGGCTGACTTCAGCGCAAAGAATATAAAATACAACAACTTAGGTCATCCTACTTTTGAAGTAATACTCAGGGATAAAAAGTTTGGCACCTTCTCTCTCAGCATTCCCGGAGAGCATAATGTGCTTAATGCTTTGGCTTCTATAGCAATAGCTCATAATGCCGGTATATCAATAGATAATATTAAGAAAAGCCTCAAAGAATTCAAAGGCACCGACAGGCGTTTTGATATAAAGGGTACCCGGAACAACATAACAGTCGTAGATGATTACGCTCATCATCCTACAGAAATCAAGGCAACTCTGAATGCTGCTAAGCAGTTCCCGCATCAGAAGATATGGTGTATATTCCAGCCACACACTTATACCAGGACAAGGACTTTGTTCGATGAGTTTTCAGAAGCCTTTTATGATGCTGACAGCGTGATAATTACAGATATCTATGCAGCAAGGGAGAAGGACACAGGGCTTGTTTATCCTTCTGAGCTGGTAGACAGCATAAATAAGTACAGTGCAAATGCCGTATATAAAAATGATTTCAAGAACATCGCAAATATTATAGCCACAGAGGCAAAACCCGGAGATCTTGTATTCACAATGGGTGCGGGTGATGTATTCAAGCTAGGGCCTATGATATTGGATAAGATAAAGGAATAATTCGTTATAAAATAAAGCCTCACCAAGCTGGTGAGGTCTTTTTATTTCTATTCCTGCCGTGCCATATCCTTGCCGTATATTGCAAACCATATCATCCCTATAAGTCCGAATGCAAAAGCTGTCATGAAGTTTGCCTTGGGTGAGATATTCCAAAGGTAGGCGCTGCTTATGGCAGCTATTGAGACTACAATATCTCTTAAAAGATAGTAAGTGCCAAAGGTTCTTGCCTTTGCATCCTCCGGCGCAAGGTCCATTATCAAAGCCTTTCTTGTCGGTTCACCGAACTCCTTGAGCCCTCTTATCACAAAGGCCAGCACAAAAGCCCAGAAACTCCTTGAAAAGTATATTATCAGAGGGAACAATGTGAAGAAGCCGAAGGTTATAAGCACAAACGGCTTCTTGCCGTATTTATCAGCCATGTAAGCTACAGGAATATATACAAGCAGCGCAGTGACCATCTCAACAGTGGTCAGAATGCCGAATTGAAGCGGCGAAAGTCCATTATTCTCAACTACCCATATTACCACAAAAGCATAGGGTATCTGCTCAGCAAATCTTATTAGTATATCAGACACCAAAAGGTTTCTGAGGGATGGGCTGAAACACTCCAAAGCGTTCTTAAGCCTTACAGGCTTCGGGTCTTTTGCCGGCTTGTCATCCTCCATGAAATAATATTGAAATAATAATGCTGCTATTCCTAGTATAAAAGCCACTCCAAAGGCTATCCTTATGCCCAATACCTTCCCGTAAATACCTATTATTATACCGCCCACCACAGGGCCTAGGGCCATGGGAATCCTTCTAACAAGTGAATGTATTGATACTCCCATAGTCCTTTTTTCCTTCTTCGAGGACTTTGAGACCATGCTCATTATAGCAGGAAGCGATATTGCAGTCCATGCGATGAAGAACACAGAGCCTATAAGTACTGCTTGCCAAGTGGGTATCAGTATAACTATGGCATAGCCAAAAAGGGATATGAGTGTGAATATCATCAAGGCCTTCTTGTAGCCCACCTTATCTGTTATGTATCCTCCCGGAAAGGAGTACAGCGCACTCAGCAAATTGTCCATTACATTCAGAAATCCTACAGCAAAGGTAGATCCCCCTATTGCCAGAAGATAGAGAGGAAGGAACCTTTCTGCCATTTTCTCCCCAAGTCCTATGAGTATTACCATTACAAGCATGGCACCCATGCTTTTATTTAATCCTAAAAATTCAACTATTTTATTTCTGTTTGAGTTCACTTTAGCACCTCGTTATTCTGATTATTTCCTGAATAGGTCATCCAAATCATTGATACCGCCTGTCACCTTTTGAAGCAACCCTTCAAGCTGCTCTTCCTCTTTTTCATCCAAACCGGCTGTGAGGTTTTTCAAGAACAACTCATCCTCTCTGATATGCTGGAGAACCTGATCCTTTCCTTTATCTGTCGCTGTAACCAGCACCACTCTCTTGTCATTCTTCTGCCTGTTCCTCATTATCAGATTCTTACTTTCCAGTTCGTCAAGCATGCCAATCAGAGTAGAGGGCGAAATATCCATCTGCCGTGATATGTCCAAGGTCTTCATCTCGCCTTCTTTATATATCTTTTCAAGAACATGAAGCTGTATGTAGCTTAAACCGCTACTTCTGAGCTGATAGCTTTTTTTGAACTCGAAAATGCTTAAGAGCCTATGGAACAACTTTTGATCCATATAATTCACTCCTCGAATCATTCATTATATGAATAATATACTATGAATGGTTTTACACGTCAACAAAAAAAGAGCTTAAAGCTCTTTTAATAACGATCTTATGATTCGGAATACAAAGCTGTTCATAGCTATCTATAATATAAAATATTAATTAATATGGCAGTACCGTCGTTACTATTGATGAATTCATGAGGAAGCTCCCCTTTGAATCGAATTGAATCACCTTCGCAAAGACTAAACTCTTCTTTGTCTAAGATAAATCTTATATTTCCTTTTGCGACATAGATATATTCGTCAATGCCATTTGCATGTCCATTATTTGAGTGTTTTGAATGTGGCAAAATTTCGAGCTTCAACATCTCTGATTTATGTAAATCATGATATGGAAAAATACTGTAAACACAGTACTCTGATTCATTGTTAATGACTTTTAGATCACGATCTTTTACAATTGTGTAGTCCAACTCTTTTTCTTTAATCAATTTTGTAAGTGGAATTTTCAAACCATCTGCAATTTTCCATAACACCAATATTGTTGGATTAGTACTGCCCCTTTCTATTTCGCCAAGCATGCTCTTGCTAACACCAGAAACCAACGATAAATCTTCCAGAGTTAGCCCCTTCTCCTTACGTATCTGCTTTAGGTTTTTTGAAATATTACTGTTGATATTCTCCATATTAAGCCCTCCATGAAAGTATTATATACCATATTGTACAAAAAACCAATATGGTATATAATACTTTATATAGGAATCTAGTGCGATATACCGCACACAAGGAGGTTTTAATATGGAAGTATTCAATATTTACCAGATGTTTAGTCAATTAATTCAAGATGAGAAATCCGATATTCAAGTTCTGAAGCTGACAGATGGTATAATGTCAATGCTAATTGCAGAGTTAAAAGCCGGGAAAAAGCTATCAGCACATTATCATAATGAAGGAGTAGAGATATATCAAATCTTTGAGGGAGAGGGTAATGTTGAGCTGGGTAAATTGTCGGGCGACACAATATTATGGGACAATAGCTATACTGTTAAAACCGGCGATGTATTTGAAGTACAGCCTAAAATGGTGCATAGACTATCGAATAACAGTGATAAAGTATTAAGAATTATTTTCTTTGCACCGCCTTCGCACCTGGGTGAAGACAGAATATTTATTTAATATACGGGAGTGAGGTATTATGAAAGCTCTAAGGTTCAAGAAGATTGATGCATTTACAAAGGGGATATCCACTGGAAATCCTGCAGGCTATATCTATATGAATAATGATGAAATATTAAATGAAGAAGAGATGCAAAAAATAGCATCTGAATTGAAAGGATTCGTTAATGAAGTTGGCTATGTGAATAAAATCGGCGAACAGTATAGGCTGAGGTTTTATTCGTCAGAATGCGAAGTGGCTTTTTGTGGCCATGCAACTATAGCAATTATGTACGACCTGCTTGCCAATAATAAGGAACTATGTCAAAAGAAAGAAATATTGATTAATGTCAGTGCCGGAACCTTATCGGTTTTTAACCACATCAGCGAAGATGATTCTGTTTATATCATGGCACCGGCACCAAAGTTTTTAAACTGCATGCTAAAGTCTGTCCAAATAGCAGATGCTCTTGGAATTCATTTTTCCGATATAAATAATCAAATGCCCATAAGGTTAATCGATGGAGGATTAAGAACATTAATAGTACCAATTACAGCATTGGAAAGCTGCTTAAAAATATACCCTGATCAAGAAAATCTCAAATTTTTCTGTCTGGAAAACGGAATAGACATCATACACGTCTCCACAAAAGAAACATATACAGAATCGTGCAAATACCGCACCAGAGTATTTGCACCTAAGTACGGATACCTTGAAGATCCGGCTACCGGCTCAGGAAATGCAGCATTTGGATATTACCTGATTGATGAGAACCTATGGAATGGCAATTTTACAATTGAGCAAGGTCCAAATAAGACTAATCCGAATTTTGTCAGACTTAAGCAATATGAGAAAGACGGGATGGCACATATAATATTCGGCGGCTGTGGAACAATAAGAATCGACGGTACCTATTGTTTGCATGACTGTTCAATAAAATCTTAATAAGGCTATATTTATACTGCAAAGGTGGTGGTTGCTTCATTGCTTTACCACCTTTGCTTGAATATTGTAATTTAGTACACGAGAACTAAAGCACAGAAAGCGCCCACAAGTACAACGATGCAACTGAGCCATATGGTGAATACCGCTTTCTATACCTTTCAAATTTATCCTTTGGCAGTTCCTTAAGGCCATATAGGTTCATCATTCCCCTGCAGATTGCCAAATCCTTATAGCTTACCACATCAGGCCGGCAGAGGGAAAATATAAGCAGCATTTCAGCAGTCCAGACGCCTACCCCGTGCAGCGAAGAAAGCTTTTTTATTATCTCCTCGTCAGTTAAGCTGTGAAGTGTATGAAAATCTACTTCTCCGGATATGGCGGCTTCTGCAACTCCTTTTATATATTCCGCCTTCCTCACCGACATGCCGCAGCCTTGGATTCCAGACAATTCCGCTTGCGTGATGCTCTCGGGAGTGATGCTTCCAAGCAGACTATTCAATCTGTTCCATACAGTATCTGCAGCTTTGCTGGATATTTGCTGTCCTACTACACTTGATACAAGTGCAGTAAATGGATCAGGAGTAATTCTGCGATTTATTATTCCTATCCTGTCAATAGCTGCACCAAGCTTCTTATCCTTGCTTTTCAGATAATCTATTTCCTTCTGACCATATTCAAATATTTGCATTATTTCATTTTCTCCAAATCAAGCAATTTCTTTTTCATTTCCAGTCCTCCACGGTAGCCTGTAAGTGAACCGTCTGCGCCAATAACCCGGTGACACGGGATAAAGATAGGGATTGGATTGCGGTTATTAGCAAGCCCTACCGCCCGTGCAGCCTTGGGAGAGCCTATCTTTACAGCTATATCCTTATAGGAAGCCGTTTCACCATAGGGTATTTCACATAACGCAGACCAAACCTGCTTCATAAAAGCTGTACCGGTCGGCTCAAGGGGCAGTGAAAACTCTTTAAGCTCACCTGCAAAATAACCTTTGAGCTGCTTAACAGCCTCCTTCAATAATGGCGTCTCGTATAATAGTGTATCCTCCGGCAATTCATCATTACTAATATACACATTGGTTATCCTGCCGTCCTTTTCGGTTATTCCTATTCTTCCAATATCAGATTCATAGAAAAAATTTGGCACTATAATTCACCTCTGCTTTTTATGTATTCCCTGGGCGTATGATTAGTCTGCTCTTTAAAGCATTTGTAAAAGTTGGATATGCTTTTAAAGCCCGTCATATATGCAATCTCTAAAATGCTTGCATCTGGATGTTTGAGTAGTTCTGTGGCTTTGTCCACTCTTAATCCGGTAATATACTGCGTAGGGGTTCTGCCATACTGCTTCTTAAAAAGCCTTGCCAAATGGTTAGAGCTAACCCCAAGCTGTCTTGCTGCTTGATTTATTTCTATAAACCCAGCATAGCTTGCATCGAATATATCTTTAGCTTTTTTCACCAGCTCCAGATCCGGCTCAAACACTGTCTTATCCGGACAACACTTCTTGCAGGGACGGAATCCTGCAGACACTGCATTTGTACTATTATCGAAAAAAACAACATTCTCACTAGCAGGTGTTCTTGCCCTGCAGGATGGACGGCAGAAAATTCCCGTTGTCTTTACTCCATACAAAAATAGACCATCATAGCTCTTATCACAGTCTACAACTGCTTGCCATTTCTCGCTGTCGGATATTGTGAGATATTCTTTCATGGATTTTCTCCGTATCAATGCTCATCAATAAATTTCTGCAATTCATCGTGCCATGCACCAGGCTCAAATGTACCAATTCCAGTATCCTCTTCAAACAAAAGGTCAACCATATAGCGTGGCTTTTTACCGCCGATGTACATTGCTTTAATACAGGAAACACAGTAAACTATCACATTGTCACAAGGCATCTCCTTTGAGCGCTTTTTCATCTGCTCCTTGACCTGCTCCACTGGTAAAACGCCATAAAAACTATCACCGCAACAGATAGACTTTGAGCGGGTGTTTTTCGGCTCAATAATTTTTATGTTCATTCTTTCAATAAGTTTTCTAATTGCATTATGTACTCTTTCCTCAGTACGAGTGGGACAGGCATCATGTATGGACATTTCCATACCGTTATAGTCTGGGAATGGAAATGCTTCGCTTTCGGCTAATATTTCCCACAGGGATACGGTCGATATTCCATCATAAAGCTCTCTATACCGCCTGTCACATCCTGCACAAGTATTGATTACCTTTGTGCCTTTTTCAAGAGCAGGCTCGTGTCTGCAGCAAGTTAGATGCTCAGAAATATTTCCTAAATCCTTATTTAAAAACTCTAATACTTTCCCGGCAAGTTCCGGTTTATAAATCATAAGTGCGCAGCCCGGTGCATAAACTTGTTTCATTACAATTCCTCCTGTAATCATTCTATCACAACCTATAAATATATTTTACAGGAACCAGAGCCATAAATCTTCCTCTATTTCATCAAGCAATTTTTTATAACGGATTTCTTATTCACTTAACTTCAGCTCCATAAATATTGCACCTTCAATTGGATTATATACATATGGCTCAATATCATAGAATCCAAAGGATAAATATAGATTTTGAGCTTCGTTCATAGTTGCAAGTGTATCAAGTCTAATATAGTTATAATTTAATTTCTTAGCCTCATTAATGAGCATGCTGATAAGAATTTTACCTATACCCAATCCACGGTATATTTTGCGTACATACAATCTTTTCATTTCGCATGTATCCTCGGAAATCCTGCGCAAAGCGATGCAGCCTGCTCCTTTACCGTCAACTGATGCTAGCATAAGGGCTCCATCAGGTGGTCCATACTTTCCTGGCAATGTCTTAAGCTCAGTTTCAAAATCTTGAAAAGCAAGATCTATATCTAATGATTGGGCATACTCCATAAAAAGCTGCTTAATCTCTTCAAGCATGACCTCCCCAACCACGTATTTGAAATCAAGAATAGGTTCCATAGTTGATAAACCTCCTTGGGCGAAATAACATTTTACCGATAGCAGTTATGGACGCTTTACTTTATCAGATAACATGGTGATTGCATCCTTAACCCGTTTCTCCCGTGTTTCGACCTTTTTAGCATTTGCAATCCACTCCGCATACACTTTCTGATTAGTATATGAAAGTGCATTGAAGAAGCTCAAGGCCTGCTCATTTTCTTCAAGCTGCTTCTTAAAATCCTCTGGCATTTCAACAACTCGAGGTTCATCATCTTTCTTGAGAATAACATGCACAATATCCCCTGGCTTTTTGCCAATCGCAGCTCTTATTTTCTGAGTCATCCCCAATATATGGCAGTTGTGACCCATTTTTGCCAAGGATCCTCTATACTCACAGCCATCAAAGGTTGCTGCGACCTTCACCTGACCCTTTACTCCAAACTCTTTTTCTACTTCATAAGGAAACTCAACAAAGGCAGCATCAATTGAATCCTGTTTTTTTATCTCTGCATCAAATTCATAAGTTTTCACGCTTATCACTCCTTAACAACTCCATTTATATAGTCAACATTATAGCATTTTTTCCATCCTCTGTAATACTTTTGATGAACAAAACAAAAAAAGCCACACAGATCAACCTGTATGACTTTGAATGCTAAATCTGCACCGATAGTAAATCTTCAACTCTGTCATTCATATACTTTTGCGAATCATAAACTCCTTGGTTATAAAACTCTGGAGCTAACTCTTTAATAATAAAATCCAGAATCATATTCGAGGCCAAATCACCTATTTCTTCTTCTCTCTCTTTTAAAAAATAGTACTTTATTGCAGAAATCATGTCATCTTTTTTTTCTTTAGTGAGTTTTATTCTATCTTCACTGCTCATATAATACCTCCTTCGAAATGATGTACGAATGCTTTTGCCTCTAGAACAACGCATGAATATAAATGATGCGTCTTAAGCAACGGGGAACGGGTACCACGGTTTTCCTTCGGAAAAACACTGAAATCCACTAAACACACGGTGGGAAAAAATATTCTGAAACATAAGTAATAATCGATAAAGTGTAAGTATCAAAACTCTCTAATGTCGCTATATATTATATAAAATTAACCGTGCAATTCCGTAGGAATCCGTGGAACATCCGTGTGTTCAGTGGTACCCGTTCCTCCGTTCCCCTGTGTCGCATTATTCTACAATTGCGTATTAAAACATATTCCCTAATTAATTATAAGCATACCTGTATAGGTTTGTATTTCTTTATTTTCCTCTGTTCGAAGCAGGAACAGATAATATCCCTTCTCTTCTGGCAATATCAGCTGACCCTTTTCATCTGTGCTTATTACAACAAGGCTGTCCTGCCCTATTTCCTTACCAACCTTCTCCCTCGTTAGTCCCAGTATACGACAATCCACTAGTTTTCTTTTTTCCGGATACTTCACTGCAACTGTCTCATCACCTGAAAAGCTGGCCATTCTCGGATAATTATCCGAGAGGTATAAGGGCTTTATATCCTGAGGTAAGATAAATGAGTCCAGAAGGCTCATATGGCCTGCTGGTCTTAAATAGAGAGCACTGTGATTGCCATTTTTATCAGTCTTGCCCTCCAGGCAAATCTCGCCTTCCTTATAGCCTTTGTCCCATTCCATTGGGGTCAACATAGGGGTAAATGTAAAAGCAAAAGAATTATATACCTCTGGATTTTTTGACTTAAAATAATCAGGCATATTGTCCATACTGCGCTCAATATACAGTTCTGAAATAGACTTTCTTTCCCCATTCTCAAATACAGAAATAAAATCCTCAGGTATATCTCTGCCTCCGACAGGTATTATATAACCTTGTGGGTTTTTAAACATTCTAGTGTCCTTTTCCATAGGGTTAATATGTTCGATTATTTCTTCCCTTGGTATCACACTGACTATTTTATCAGAGAATAAAGCTTCAACTTTTTCAACAGGAATTGAATTATCTTTGTGTCGTCTTGCTTCCACTCCTGCAAGTCCAAAATATATGTAATGACCTTTGAACTGCGAATAATTGAGAGTCCAGCAGTAGCTGCCCCGTGTGAGATATTTCACCTCCCCACTGGAATCAATGAAATGCAAGTCAGGATAGTGTTCTCCATCTGTTAGCTTTTCAGCAAGCACAAGTGTACCGCTCTCAAATGGCATTTGATCATATATTATTATAGGTTCACTGGTATCTTCATAAAAATTCACTAATGCTTCCGCAATTGATGTTCTTCCTTCTACCTGAGCGATTATTGCTTTTATACAGCTTTGTACATAACCATCGTCACTAAGCTTGCCTTGAACTGTCTTCTCCCAGACACCTTTCTCTGCTAAAACTTGCAAATTAACACCGTACCACTTTTCAACATCACTACGTAAAACCTTATATGATGACCCTTCAAAACTAAATTTAACTGCTTCAAGGTTGTCGATTAAGGCAAAAGCAGCTGTGGCATTGTAAATCAGAGCCTTATTTACCTTATCTTGACCAATAGTCTTAACTGGAGCCTTGTAGTTTATAACTGCTGTTAGTGTGTCCGGAAACAGCTGGAATGACATTTCAATATCGTCTAAAGGCAATGAATGAAAGAGATTAGCAAGATTTGAAGCATTGCCCATATACTTATTCTTATATTTTAAAACGTTATTGAAGTCATATGTTGATATGTCTTGTGATTTTGCAGCCGGCTGCTCTTTTTGAGCAATGCGAGGCATAATAATGCCCTGTGCTACTCCAACAAAGGTAATGCCAGCAATAATAAAGCCAATAATCAATTTATTCCTTGCATTCATTCTTCTCGCCACCTGACTCATATTTAAAACAAATATTGTAGTCTATTTATAGTTTAATACAGATAGCCTAACATATCTAAACATCCATCTTCCCAGACCTTACTTCCTATTTTCTTTATCATCAGCTCTTTGATTTCTTCTTCCCCAATGCCCAATGTTTTATGTTCATTTATTTTAGTCCACTTGCATATATTCTTTACATTAATGAAACCGCTATTTGCATAGAAAATTTGTACATCAGTAAAAAGCAGTAAGAAATCTAATTTATGTGCAATAGCGAACCCTTCAATTGTTTCTAATAATTTAGAACCGATACCTTTACCCCTATATTCTTTTTTAATACAAATGTCTATAATCCCTAATACTTTTATGGCGATACCATTTAAATTCATTGCTCTATAATCTAGTCCTACCTGTCCAATTAAAGTATCTTCGTCAAATACCAAATATCTAAAATGAGGCATTTGTTTAAAGTATATTCTATCCTTTTGATAAGCTTCTGGAAAACTTTCTATCAATAAATTTAAAATATCTTTTTCTAATTTAATATCAATATCATATTCATTTATTTTTACGATTTTCATATTCTACACCTCACTTTAAGTAGAAATTTACAGAACAATATTCTCCATTGCATATCAGACATATTGATAGCCTAAAAAGACTTGTTAATCGTTCTTTCTTCTATAATCTTAACCTCTTTAATAAATGGTTCCAAACTGACTATTTGCTCTTTAGTCAATCCTTTTGCATCAAATATGATTTCACCAGTTACATCTAAGCTACCCCCTTGCGAAATACTTCTGTTTATCTGCATTACTGTGTCTTTGTTTGAAGCTCTTTCAAGAAATTTTTCTGATAGTATTGGTCTGACCGAAACTATCATTATATCTGCTGCCTCATTGTTTGTTAACGTAATAGTGAATTTAAAGCTTTGTGTTTCAAAGTCATTTGTATTTTCTCCCACTGCTCCAATGCTTGAGTTCATAGCAGTAATATCTATACCCACCTTATTTAAGGTGTCGTTTCTTGAACACCCAGCAAATAATAAAATAATAGATATTAGAAGCATTATACTAGCTTTTTTATACATTTTTTCCTCCTCAAACTTAATTGCGTTCCAGCAAAGCTTGTATCGATGCCTCTAGTCCACCCTCCTCTAATACGCCTCCAGTCCAAAGGGTCCCTATAAACTCTACTTCACCGCCATTATGTTTTATCACCAGCAGCGGGCTGCCCATGCTGCAGGTTTCCTTAAGCCATCCCTCTTCATCCACGTCCATACCCCCAGCCAAAACCACCTTGCTTAAATCTTCCGGCAGCAGACGGAATTCCAGTGCATAAACATCAATGGTCGTATCTGCCAACGAATCGAAGGTCTCGATAATTTCCAGACGGGTTATCTTGCTGTCAAGAATATTCACCACTGGATTTGATTCATAGTTAGTAATATCCCTGTTAATGGTTTCCCATGCAATTCTGGTAATTGAGTCTGACCCATTCGAAGCATTATTGTCCACCTCTGCTGCCTCTATATGCTTTTCGGCATACCTGAATACCTTATCAGCCAGAATATGTTCATCATCCTTAACCGTATAAATGAAATCCGTGTTTGCAGCAGTATACCTTCTCAGATTGCCCTGGCTGACTATGAAGTGAATGGGAAAGACCTTATCTATATCAAATACTGTGAAGTCTACATAAACAGTATCCGAATCAATTATAGTGCTTCCCGAATCAAGGCTTCGACTGCATATCTGACCGGAAAATATCCTTTTAAATTCCTCCAATTCCTCTTTATCTCTGATGGTTATTCTCTCTGACTCTGATGATGATCCATGGATTCGTATAGATATTTCATCAAAGCTGTAGCTATCATGCATTACCTGTTGGGGTAAGTAAAACAATATCAGACCTATGCATGATACTAAAAGGCCCCCTAATGGGAACAAGATTTTTTTATCCTTAATTGAGTAACGCAGACTTCCCTTATTCCTGAGTATGCAAATAATGCTGTAAATCAAGCCACCCGCAGAAATAATACATATAAATGGCAAAAGCTCAACTAAAAACTTGATGACAGCAACAAGCATTTCATTTAACCAAATTGGAGCATTCCAAAGCATTGACTCTCCCCCTCTGCATTAAATATCTCTACAGTCGTGTCTGTCCCTATATCAAAAACTCTTAATGTTCAACAAAGATTACAAGTTTAAATACATTGTTTTATTTAATTCTTTAAAACCTTTCCCTGAATAAAACTCAATAGCATTTTTATTAAAAGAATAAACCTTTAATTCAACTCTATCAATTTCCTTAAATTTTGCCCATTCTACTACCTTTTGTAAAAGCAAAGAACCAATATGGCAATTCTGATAATTTCTCCTTACTGCGATATTATCCAGCTGTATCCATTCCCTCTTTTTAATAACAGGAAAACTCGATGACTTTAATATATAGCATTCTGCAAATCCAATAATTTCTGATCCCAATTCAGCAACAAATAGAGCTTTATTGATATCATCGATAATTTCTGATATATATTCTTTAGCCCTTGCATAATCATCAGGCTTAATAAAAAGTTCAGGATGATTTAATCTATGATGTTCATCAAGCTCCGCATAAATTTTGCATAAGTCCTCGTAATCATCTATGATTGCTTCCCTTATTTTTATTTCCATATCAATACCCCCTTCATATGTCCTGCCAGATGTGCTTCTCCATATCAATAGTACCGTCTGCCCTAAAGGTGACTCCTTCAGAATCCAGCATTGCCCTCTGTATCTCGGAGTCACCGAACACATAGCCAGGGGACAGCTCTCCCGTTGCCTTCACTACCCTGTGACAGGGCAGGTTCAAGCCTTCTGGAGCGCTTCTCATCGCCCAGCCCACAACCTTGGCGCCCCTTGGATACCCAAGCATTTTGCCTATGCCGCCGTAAGTGGCAACCTTACCCTCGGGTATCCGGGAAACTATTTCATATACTCTTTTAAAAAAACCTTTTTCTTTATCCGCCATAATTCATCACCACCAATTGCGGAACGCATGCAATGCGTTCCCTACATTCTGTTCTTTTTCTTCTTCAGAAGTGAAGAAGTATCCAAGTTTTCTGCTTTTGGCTTTTCTGCCTTCTGCTCTTGTGCTATTGGTTCTGGCCTCTCTTCCACTTTTTGCTGTGACTGTGCTTTCTCTTCTGGTTTGACAGCTTCACCAATAGTGTTTAGCATTCTTTTCGCCTTAGCAGGCTTTTTACCTTGTGGCAATAGCTTTGCTCTTATTACTGAAAGCTTAGCCTCTAGTGCTGCCATAGGCAGGTTAAGCCTTCTTAATGCTATATCAAACATAAATAGTATAAGCGCAAGTATTAGGAGTGCCGGTGTCAAATCTACAGCTCCAAATATATCCTTTATTTTCCCTTTATACACGTCTTCTGGAGTATTGATGAGCGTTCCCCCAGCTTCTTTTATGAGTCTGTCCAGATATCCGCTGGGTGGCTGTATCCTGTACTCCGGTGAATACTGCACAGATATTCCGGTGCTGGCAGCGTTCACTGTCTCTCCACCCTTCTGCTGTAGGGCTTTTATAATATATGAGCCTGTTTCGGTTATTTCAAAATCCCCGCTGTACTGCCCAGGTGCCACAGGGTAAAGTGTAACTTCCCTGCTCTCCAAGGTGGGTGACACAATAGTAGCCTTAGCCTCAAACTCGCCCTTATCCACCTTGTTGTTAAGAGTTACAACACCCTTGCCGCCCTGCACTTCTGTCTCTACTGTGATATCGTCCTCCTGGTACTTTTCTATAGTCCAGTTGATAAGGTTCTGCCAGAGCTTGATGTTGTTATCCCAGCCTACATAATTCCTGCTCCATTTGCCGTTTATGTCGGAGTTCCATGCAGCGGTCTTGCCCAAACCATACTGCCATACAGTAAGTATCGGGTCATCCTGGTCGCTTGCCAGCACTACCCTCGAGGTACTCTTAGGTGTAGCTGCCACATAGCCCATAAGGGTCGGCAGTCCTTGCTCTGCTGCTCCCGCAAGCACCGGATGTGCATTGGTTATTGCCGGTATGAATTCCCTGTTGTTAAGATACGCCCTTGCGGCTATAAAGGTCTCTTTAGCAAAGATCCTTGGAATATTTGAAAATTCATCGGTATAGTAAAAACGGCCATTGGACCCCTTCGCAATATCCTCCAGGAGCTGCACGTCAGAGCCCTGACCTACTGCTACAGTGGACACGGTTATATTATCCTTCTTTATCCTTTCAACCAGCTCCATATAACCGGCCTTCTCAGCCTGGCCGTCTGTAAGCAGTATTATATGCTTTATCTTTGTATTGGTATTCTTTATAGAGTCATAGGCTTCCTGCAGAGCAGGGATTATGCTGGTGCCCCCTCCGGGCCTTATGGTGCCTATATCATCCCTTATTTTCTCTGCATCATCAGCCTTGCGGGTAGGAACCACCCAGTAGTTGGTATCATCAAAGGTAAGTACTCCTATCTGATCCTTCGGTCTAAGAGAATCCAGAGTCCTCGCCGCAGCTTCCTTGGCGATATCCAGCTTCATGATTCCGCCCCTGCCCTCGGTCATACTCCCCGATTTGTCTATTACAAGTACTATGGACATATCAGGGATTTCCTTTTTTCCCTTAAGCTCCATCTCCACCGGCAGTACCTTTTCCAGGGGTGTCTTGTAATAACCGCCTAATGCGAAGGAATTTTCGCCTCCAGTTGCGATAAAGCCTCCTCCCATGTCTTTGACATATGAATCTAAAGAGTTTAGGAAGCCGTCGCTGAGGTTTTCTGCGGATACATTGCAGGTAATTATTGATTTGTAGGCAGATAGGCCTTCAAGTGTTCCCGGCACCGATTGGGCATTGACCCTTACATAGTTCATACCCGTAGCGGCCAGCATCCTGACCATCTCGTCAGCTTCACCGGCACTGTCCTCCACAACCAATATTTTAGGTCTGTCAATTACATTTGTGAAGGTTGAGGCCTCATTATTCTTACTCTCTGTGTCAGAATCCGGCTCAAGAAGCACCTTGTAGCTCTTAAAGCCTCCCGTATCGGCCATATCTCGGAATACGAACCTGTTGCTGCCCTTCTGCAGCACAACCCGTTCTTCCACAGCCTTATCCTTTCCACTGATAAGCGTAAGCTTCGCCCCTGTCTGCACTGTGCTTTCTATAACCGCTACAATGCTGAATTCCTCACCAATCCTTAGTCTTTTAGGCACAGTGATGCTTTCAACTGCAGCTTCCTTGCCTATTTCACGTTCTATCCTGTACACCTTAAAGTCAATATTCTCACCTAATATGCTAGAGGCCAGCTTGGAGCTGTTGCCCGCATTTTCCTCACCATCAGTTATCAGCACAACCCTTTTCTTGCTGTTTTGGGGGAGCAGTGACACCGATGTCGTCAGAGCATTTTCTATATCTGTATAAATACCTCTTGGTTCAGTCTCAATTTTATTGAACACTGAATCCTTTGAAACGAAGCTTTCAATTAGAGAGTTATCCCCAAAAGCCACAACCCCTGTTTGATCCTTGAAGCCCTTCTGGTTCAATGCCTCCCGCACAAACTTCTCTGTCTCAGTCCTATATTCCTTCATGCTGTCCGAAGCGTCTACCACGAATATTGTTGTAGTTGTATCCACAATCCATTTAATATTCGCTCCCGAAAGAGCAAGTATAAGAAGGACAAACACAGCGTTCCTGAGGAATAATATGAGTCTTCTTCTTAGTTTGTACATCTTGCCAAGCTTCTGGGCTGTATAAAGTACAAAAAGTATTGCTAATGAAATAAGGAAAAGCAGCAGCGGTCTTTCAATATCAATAGCCACGTATATACACCACCCATTCTACCGCTGCAACAAGCAGCAGCAAGCCTAACAGCCAATTCTGCAGTCCTGTGCCCCCTGCTGCGGTTCCAGCCGCAGAAGCTTTTTGCGCTTCAGGTATTTGCTGATTGACTGCGGATTCGCTTTCTACAGGGAAGTTGACTGCAAAGCTTGATACTTTTTCAGTCTCATCCACCTTTTGTGTCAGTTCATATACACCGAAACGCCCTGTCTTGTCAAAGGGCAGCATTGGATACGTGAGCTCCAGCCTGTGGATATCTCCAGCCGGATCTTTCACAGCGGCCTCCTTGACCTCAGGGTTCGGATTCAAGTCTATAGAATCACCGCATACGTAAGATGCTCTTCTCTCTGAATCAATTCCCATCAGATATGCAGCCAGGTTATATATGAAAATCGGATATTCAGTTGTCAGAGCAAAGTCACTGTTGTGCAGGTCAAAACCCAATACTGCTGTCTTTCTGCCCTTATACTCTCCAGAAAGAGCTGCCGGTTTTCCACCGACGCTCATAAGCACATCTGACCAGAAGGGTGCTTCCATGTCCTTAAGCTTTGACACTATGAAATCTGCATTCTCCATATATTTGGTAATAGGATGCTTCATTATTTCAGCAACCCCTCCTTGAAGTTCTGTTCCCACCTCAACTATTCCATTGCCAGTGGGTGGGTTCAAGAGCAACACGCTGCCCGACTTGGGCAATTCGACCGGGGCTGCAGAGTCAAATATATAAAGATCATAGCCGACCTCTATATCTTCACCGGGATTTGTTTTATAAAGCTCCAGCCCTTTTATATTGGACAGGGCTTTTTCTATAAACACATTGCTGCTTGCTATCAGCAATACCTTGCTTGGTTTTGTGTATTTCACAACACTGTACACTTGATTGTCTTCCGCCAAATCGTCCTTTTCAGTGAGCTCCGCCCAAAGATAAGGAGCATTGGTGGATATATCTTCAAAATACACTGTCTTTGTCTCTCCCGCAGAGAGTTCAATATTTTTTATGTCCAGAACCTTATCGCTGCCATAAAGAGATATCTCTCTTGCAAGAGGCACCTTTGACCTGTTGGTTGCACGTACTAAAGCCGTCAGTTTTCCATTGTCATTGGAATATGAGATATAGTCCAGGCTTACGTTCTGCAGCTCTGATGCCAATGATACGACCTCAGCATTCAAATCCTCAGTATCCACAGGACTGTCAGTATAAAAAACCGCCTTATAGCCGATGTTCCCCTCATACTGTTTGACCATTGCCCTTACAAGTGAAACGGAGTCATTTATATTTCCGGAGGAATTGCTGGCTTCTATGGCTCTAAGCTTGCTTACTGCCTCTCCCTTGTCTGTGGTTTTCCCAATTTCAACTTTGGGGCTTCTTTCTACCGTCAAAAGGGTAATATTTGCCTTAGTACCTGAGTGATTTATCATTTCCTCTGCCAGCCGTTTTGCTTGCTCCAGTCTTGTACTCCCCTCATACCTTGCATTCATGCTTCCGGTATTGTCAATAACCACTACCAGATTTGAATACATCCCGCCCTTGGTATACAAATACGGATCAGAGAGTGCAAAAACTAAGAAAAGAATTGATAATAGCTGCAGGAAAAGGAGCAGGTTTTTCTTAAGCTTCTGCCAGGGGGTGTTTACCTCAATATCCTTCAACACCTGCTGCCACAGATAAATACTCGAGATCTGCCGCTCTTCGAATTTCTGCTTCAATATATACATTAGCACCACAAGAGGCATGAATGATAAAAACCACAATGCCCAAGGGAAAAACAATCTCATAAAATCACATCCCTATACGTTTCGCGAAAAGCATTTTAAATTATTAATTCAAATTTCGCGTAAACGTTTCCTTGATTTTTATTGAATTCGCGCTATACCCTGATGGAATACCTTAAGCGCGTTCAATATACAATACCTGCTCTGGTAAATTCCTCGAAAACTATCTTCTCCACCGGTTCTGCCGAGGAGACTTGTACGTAGGTCACTCCCATTCTGCTGCAGAACTCCTCAATATTATTCATAAATGCGTTCAGTTCTTTATCATACTGCTTTAATAGAGCCGGTGTAACTGAAATGTCCCTGGCCTCACCGCTCTCACTGTCTAATAGCCTTATCTGTCCCTCCATTGCCGGATTCAGTTCCTCAGGTGCTAAAATATGCACCAGTATAACGTCCTGCTTTTTGTATAGCAGGTATTTTACTGCATCCTCAATTCCCCCGGAAGTGAAAAAATCAGAAAAGACAATTGATACTCCACTTCCCTTGAATTCCTTCTTTTTAATAGCGGAATTCAAATCAGTGGTACCTGCAAACTGCAGATTTTCCAGAAAGTCCGCACATCGCTGGAACATCCCCCTGCTGTTTAAGGCTGGGGACTGTTTTACAAGTGCTCCTGAAATTGTGTTCAGACAAACCTTGTCCAGATTGTTCAATGCCAAGTATGCCAAAATACCCGAAAGCTTCAAGGCTGTCAGGGACTTCTTAGGCTCTCCGAAATACATGGAGCGGCTGCCATCAATAAATATGTTGACCATTGCTTCCCGCTCTTCCATAAAAAGCTTGACGAAAAGCTTGTCAAACCTTCCGTAGGCATTCCAGTCTATACGTCGAAAATCATCACCCATGGTGTATTCCCTAAAGTCAGAGAACTCCACAGAGCTGCCTTTGCTTCGAGACTTCCTGTTGCCTCCGGAGCCAGTATTCATCATCATTCTTACGTTTATAACAATGGTATCAAGTTTTTTCAGAAACTCAGCATCAAAAATTCTCTCTCCCAAATCATAGCACCTACTATCCCTTATTTATCGCTTCAAGAAGTTCAGAAATAAGCACGTCAGTAGTCACTCCATCAGCCACAGCGTCAAAGTTCAGGAAGAACCTGTGCCTGAGTGAAGGATATGCCACATACTTGATGTCCTCAAAAGAGACATTGTACCTGCCTTCCATTAGAGCTCTAGCCCTGGAAGCGGTTATAATTGCCTGGGCTGCTCTTGGGCTTGCCCCGAACCTAATATACTTCTTTGCACTTTCCGGTGCCCCTTCACTTTCAGGGTGTGTGCCCATTACCACCCTTAGAGCATATTCCTGTACAGGCTTGGCTATAGGTACTTCTCTGATAACCTTCCTCATCTCCAATATGGAAGGCCCGTCAATAATCTTTTGTAGCTCGACTACCTTATTGGTAGTGGTTATATCTATAATATCCTTTAACTCGTCAAAGCTGGGGAACAATACACTAAGCTTGAATAAGAACCTGTCCATCTGCGCTTCAGGCAGAGGATATGTACCCTCCATCTCGATAGGGTTCTGAGTTGCCAGCACCAGGAAAGGCTGGGGCAGGCTGTAGGTAGTCTTGCCCACAGTCACTGTCTGCTCCTGCATTGCCTCCAAAAGAGCTGACTGTGTCTTGGGGGTGGCTCTGTTTATTTCATCAGCCAGCACAAGATTAGCAAAAACCGGCCCTTTCTGGAATTCAAATCGGCTATTGCCGCTTTCATCCTTTACAATTATATTGGTACCCATAACATCTGCAGGCATCAAATCAGGAGTAAACTGAATCCTGGAAAAGGACAAATCCATTACCTTCGCCAAGGTCTTAACCAATTGGGTCTTCCCTAGTCCGGGAACACCCTCAAGCAGCACATTGCCGCCTGCCAGAACTGAAATCAGCACCTGCCTTATTATATCCTTCTGCCCAATTATAGCCTTGCCTATTTCCGCTTCAACATTATGAATGGTGTCTACTATCTCACTTATCTGCTTTTCATTTATATCCATGGGGCCCTCCTTTTTTAACTTGGGTCACGTGTCCCCGTTGCGAGTTACGAGTTACGAGTTACGAGTTGCGAGTATTTAAGCTTATGCTTCGAAGCCTTTACGGGCGAACACTGTTCGCCCCTACGCCGCGTAACGCGAAACCCGAAACGCGTAACCAGTTATCTATTCCTCTAACGATGTAAAATATTCCTTCACCATATCCTTCATACCCGGCGGTATGTCTGAAGTGTTCATGCCTTCCATTGCCTTGTCCTTATACTGCCCTACAACCTGGTTGTACGGTACTGAGCTTCCCCTCACTGTTTGGCTCTTATCTGTAATAACCTGCTCAGTGGTGCCTCCTGTCCCTTTCTTGCCGTTGAGGTTGGAGGTCTCCCCTTCTCCTCCCAGAGTTTGAGGGGTAAATATCTTCTCATATTCTCCATCTTTTTTCTCTGAGCCATCCTTCTTACCAATGCCTGAGCTGCCAGGAGGTATGGGAGTTTGATTCTCATTCCCCATATTGATTCCGCTTCCTGCCCCACTACCCTGTCCGCCTCCCTGGCCGTTTCCACCGGGGTTGTTGCCTTGATCCTGCTGACCATTACCACCAGGTTGGCTGCCCTGTCCCTGATGTCCGCTGCCATCCTGACCCTGCTGTCCTTGCTGGCCGCTGTTCTGGCTGGTGTTTGCTTTCTCCAGCTCCTTAGTAAGCTCAGATATTGCGTTTCTAATGCTTTCATTCTCCATAAGTTCTGATATGCTCTGGTCCAGCTGGCTAAGTTCACTGGAAATGTCTCCAAGCTCACCGGATGCCAGTTTTTTCGCCAGCTCAGAAAAGGACTTGCTAAGCTCAGGATTGTTCTTGATCTCCTGGGCCAGCTTGGACAGCTCCTCCGCAAGCTTCTGCTTCTCCTCTGGTGTGAGCTTTTTAAGCTCTTCCGCCATTTTCTTTATATTAGCCTTGAGAGCCTTTTCATCACCTTTTTTTATCATATCCGCAAGAGACTTTGTCATCTCATTTTTTGAAAAAGCATCAGCTATCTTATTCAAGTCTTCACTAGGGGCATATTTGTCTTTTATATATTCCAGCTTTTTTTCTGTCCTGCCCAGTGCCTTGTTAATTTCTTTCTCATCCTTGGCTGCTTTAAGCTCCTTCTTAAGCTCAGTCAGCTTCTTCTCCAGCTCTTTTTTCTGTTCCTCCGAGAGCTTGGGACTGTTCTTGACCTTTTCAATCAGCTTATCAGCCTTCTTTTGCTGCTCAGATATTTTAGCCTTTATCTTGTGAAGCTCTTCTGCCCTTCCTGCCATAGGATTCGGGATAAAGCCTGAAAGAGCAAGAACCGCAATGAGTATCAAGCATATTACTAGATACCTCTTATTTGGCTTTAGTGATATTTTCTTTTTATACTCCATATTCTTCAGATGCTCCAAAGCATCGTTCTTTTCCAGCATTGCAAAGGAGGATTGGTTTCCCACAAGCTCAAGGGCAGTAACTGTCCTCTCTTTGAGACCGAAGGAGTCAACCTTAAGTGCAGCGTAAGCGTCCTTGGGGGTTCTGAAGGCTGAATAAAAAAATGCAGCCAATACAGTCACTCCCACTATCTTCAATATGTTCAGATACACATTATAAATGGGAACAAACCTTGCTGCAATTGCCACAACAATTCCGAGGCACAGCGCAGCTGCCACCCCCAAAGTCATGTAATTAATGATTGAAGCGGCATGCAGCCTGTCTCTGATTTTTCTAATAATCCTAACAAGTTCTTTATCAATAGAACTCATATATTTCACATCCTATTTTTTTGGCTTGGGTCACGTGTCCCCGTTGCGAGTTACGAGTTACGAGTTGCGAGTTGCGAGTATTTAAGCTTGTGCTTCGAAGCCTTTGCGGGCGAACACTGTTCGCCCCTACGCCGCGTAACGCGAAACCCGAAACGCGTAACCAGATATCTATCTATTACACATTATCAGAAACCGCTTTCTTTGCTTTTCTCTTAAATCTTAAAAAACTGAATATACTCCTTCTTACGGGATTTATTTTTATAGCGGATAGTATAATCAGCACCACTGACAATACTGCATCAAATATTACATTTGCAAGCCATGGGTCAATGGTTTTGACAGCCTTCGGATTGTTGGCTGAGTTGCCTATATAGAAACCAAGAATAGAATCCAACCCCATTCCAGAATATCCGAGCTGCCCCGCAAGCAAGGAGCTAAAACCTGCCAGAGGGTTTGAATATAGTATCGGCAAGTAATTCTGGTAGTTCCACTGGTAGAATATCCTTAAATAGAATATTCCTATGAATATAGTACCAAAGGCCAGAAACGCCACCGTACCATATGTGAAAACCGTTGCTGCAGTCGTCTTCTTAAGGAAAGTGGAATAAAATATTCCAATGCAGCCTATTGTCACTGCAGTTACAATATAAAAACCAAAAAGCTGTATTATCTCCTTAATTGATATGCCTCCAAAAAGAAATACTGTGGAGAAAAGCGGAAGGGTCGCTATTATAAGCAGCAAAGTCTGACTGGTGGAGGCAAAAAGTTTGCCGGTGATTATTGATATCGGCCTGAGCTTTGTGCAAAGCACCAGATCAAGGGTCTGCTTCTCTCTCTCCCCTGCAATAGCTCCTGCTGTAAGTGCAGGTACAATGAACATTATCAGTATGAACTGTATTACAGCGAGTCCGGTATATGCACCTATGGAAACCTGTGGATCAATAGTTGAACTATAGGGGTTCATAAAGTTGGTATACATTATGAAAAGTGCTACAAGCGAAAGTATCAGAAGATACAAGGCTATTATGCCCGCTGCTCTCCAGCCCCTCATTCTTACCTTCAATTCCTTTAAAAGCACAGGATTTATGTTCATTGCTCGTCGTCCCCCTTTGTCACCTTCATAAAGACATCCTCCAAATTGCCGTCCAGCTGTGCGAAGGACACAACGGGTATGCCCCTTGTTACCAGGGCAGAGAGCACTCTGCTCATATCCTCATCTCCTCCTTCAAACCCAGCCTGTATCGTATCCCCTCTGGAAACAAGCTTGTCGATAAAAGGATACTCCTTCAATATCATCACTGCATCATCAATTTTATCTCTGACCTTCAGCTTAATAACCTTCTTGCTGTATACCTGCTGCATTATCTCTTCTACACTGCCGCTTATGACTATCCTGCCTTTGTCAATAATGCCTATGCTGGTACAGAGCTCAGCCAGCTCAGGGAGTATGTGGGAGCTTATGATAATCGTTTTTCCCATCCCTTTCAGGTTCCTCAATATTTCCTTCATCTCCACCCTTGCCCTTGGATCCATGCCGGAAGCAGGCTCATCAAGCACAAGAAGCCTTGGATTGTGTACCAGGCTGCGGGCAAGACAGAGCCTCTGCTTCATGCCTCTTGAAAGGCTGTCTACATAAGCTTCTCTCTTGTGACTCAAATCTACAAGCTCTAAAAGGTCATCAGTTATTTTCTTTTTTTCCTGACCTTTTATATTATATATTGAAGCGTAGAATTCCAAATATTCACTTACCTTAAGATCATCATATACTCCGAAGAAATCAGGCATATAGCCGATTTTCTCCTTTATACGCTTGTTATTCCTTATGACATCCACTCCATCCAAGGTAATTTCACCGGTCGTGGCTCTAAGAAGTCCGCAAATAATTTTCATGGTTGTTGTTTTTCCAGCCCCATTGGGGCCTACAAAACCAAATATCTCACCCTCAGGCACTTCCAGGTTCAAATCGCTCACTGCCTGGAATTTTCCGTATTTCTTATTCAGATTCTTAATATTGAGCATTATTTCACACTTCCCTTCACAGTAATCAGAGGAAGTTGAACACTGTCATCATCCATTTCTATTTTAAGCTTCAAGGTACCGCTGCTGTCTATATATTTTCCCAACAGATTGCCATGTATATCAAAGCTCCTGTAATCACCTTCGACCCAATCACCCTTCTCAGTATCCCAAATGTACTGCCTTACACGCTGAGGGTTGCCAACCGTGTATTGAGTCCTGATGCTCTCCATTTTTATATTGCTGTCCATTTTATAATGTATTTCGAAGGAGCCTCTTCCATAGAACATCCTCCCAAACTCGTCATAGTTTCCTGCATTCAGATTATTGACTACCGTAGGTTTCAAGAAGCCTAAGGGGTACTCCACATTATTCCCGTCCTTGAAGCTCAGATTTACCTTGGAGGTAATAAAGCTTTTTTCATAACGTTTAGTAGCCTTGCTGTTTACCAGAACCTCTTTGGATACCGGTGTGCTGCTCCAAGCCATCAGTTTTGCTTCAAAGCCTTGGTATGATTCATTCATAAAGCCGTACTCCAGTACTTGCCTCTTTTGCATGTCCTTTCTGGACTTTGCTATTTCTTCGGAAGTAGGCTTTACCTTTTGGTTTGGCTTTTGAGGAGCGGAATACGGATCCTTGTAAATGGCATTTATCAAATCATATCTTTGTCCAAAATAACTGCTGGGCTTTATATTAATTTGTTTTGTCTCTCCGTTTTTTACCGGACCTACATTTGCATACTGGTTTGGAGTTATTATATAGCATTCATCCAGGTCGAAACCCGAAGTGTTTTTTATTGTTCCTGTGTAGGCGCCCTTTGCATAGTTCAGATTGCTCTCGAGCTTGCCTGTGAGTACGTCATCCGCCTCCAGAGTCAGTGTCCTCATGCTCCATACACCATTCTTGTAGAACTCCAATATCGTCTTTGGAGCCACTATCACCTTGGAATCTATTCTCTGGGGAGCATTTTCATTAAGCATTGGCCCCCCATAATAGCCGTTATTCAGCATAAGAGGACGAATATCAAAATCTCCTCCCGCTTCGACCCTGATGTTGTCTTTATTGGGAGTGAATACTCCTGCATAAGTCTTAGGTGATATAATTCCGCTATTGTCAATGTCTACAAGGGAAATGACATTTGTAATAGGCTCAGTAAGCCTGGTCCCAACTCCGGATACATATACCACTCCAGAAAAAACTATGGAAAGTGCAGGTACAACAATCCACATAAGCTCTCTTTTGTCCAGCCGCTTCAGTATGATATAGCTTATGGGAGCAGCCAACAGTATATATGCAATATATAAAAATACAAGATGTGCAGTCTTTGGCAAAGGCAGCTCAGGTATATTCCTCAGTGCATTATCAATTGCATAGGCATTATCCTGGACCATCATGCCCTTTTGGTACCTATCCCCCAGATAATACTGTGGCAGAACCGCCACTATTGCCTTATCCGCAAAGGTACTGTTGCCAATCCAAGCAGACAGAGGCTCCAGTCCAAAATCAAAGGAGGCCACAGCCACAACGCCTTTGCCCTTCTCAATCTTCTGAAGCAGCGTGAAATCTCCTTCTTTAATAATGGGCGTACTGCCCTTCATAGTTATATCCAATGCACTGATGTTCATAGCTTCTAACGTCTTGCTTCCAGCCATCTGGTGAAGGCTGGAGGTCTGCAGTGCCCTGACTTCCCCAACCTCTCCCGTTATAAAATCATCCTTAAAGATTGCCAAGGACTTATTCTGAGAGGGCCCGGTCCCGATAACCAATACTCCTCCTTCAGATACCCATCTTTTTAAAGTTTCATATTGAAGTTTGCTGAGTTTGGAAGTATCGTAATTATTTATAACTATGACATTAAAAGTCTTTATCGCATCAATATCTTCCGGAAAATTGCTCTCGTCCAACTTTACATTCTTTGTACTGAACTGATTGGCATTCTTTACAGTCATTTTATTTATGTACTTCACACTGTCAAAATCATCACTCAATATACCCACAGCATAGGTCTCCATATTAGAGCCGGGATCTACTCTGAAGGTTTTTGTGCTTACGATTTCCTTATCCTCTGCAAGGTTTACCTTTAGCTTTGTATTGAAAACATTCATAGGTACATTCATTACGAATTTTTTAATTGAATCCTTTGGCAGACTCACATTCATTGCATAAATGGTGATGCTGCCGAATTGGCTTGGCATTTCTATCTGCAGCTCACCATTAATATCCCTGAGCTTGTTTTCTATCTCAAAATAAACCGGTGTAGTGCAGCCGATCTTATAGAATTTGTCGAAGCCTACCTTCATATCAATTTTTACTGCATCATCTGCCGCTGCTTGTATTTCAAGCTGACCAAACTGACCTATGGCCATTGCAAGTACTACGATAAGCATTACTGTAATTTTGAACCCCTTTTTCAATGCTAAACCCCCATATCAAGTCGATTTTTATTTGTTATTATCAGCCGTACAGTATTTTACCCTCTACTTATGTTAGACGAGATTTCTACTAATAAAGTTTCAACAGTATGGTAATCCTTACAGACCACACTTGAACAGTAAATTTCTGTCACATAATATATTCTAACCTACCCATACTAAATATCCAATAGATGTAATGTAACAATTGATTTACAGTTGTGGTAGAATTAGCATATATGAGATACAGACTGTCCTAGTTGTCGAAATACCATATAGAATTGAAGAAATTTCAGGTTATTTCCCGGGAAATAACCTATTGCTGTCGGTTCATGACGAATAAGGCGATTTAACCCCAAGGTATTTGGGGAATAATATCTCTAAATTGAAAAACAACGTCTAGGAGGTTCACAATGGCTAAAATAATATTGAAAAAAGGCGAGGAACAAAGGATACAGATGGGGCATCCCTGGGTATTTGACAATGAAGTGAGATCAACGGAAGGCAGCTATGAGCCTGCTGATATTGTCGATGTTGTTGACTTCAAGGACCGCTTCATTGGAAGGGGATATATAAACCCGAAATCTAAGATTCTTGTAAGACTGCTCACAAGGGAGCACGAGGAAATCAACAAGGAATTCTTCAGGAAAAAAATCCTTCAAGCATGGGAATACAGGAAAAAGCTTGTAGACACCTCAAGCTGCCGTGTTATTTTCGGCGAAGCTGATTTTCTCCCTGCTTTGATAGTAGATAAGTTCTCGGACTATCTCAGCATTCAGACTCTGTCCCTGGGGATAGAAAAGTATAAGGACATCATAATTGAGCTTCTGGAGGAAATACTGGAACCAAAGGGGATATACGAGAGAAACGATGTGCAGATAAGGGAAAAGGAAGGTCTGGAGCAGAAGAAGGGCTTCATAAAAGGTCCCTTTGATACTACTGTGGAGATAATGGAAAATGAAGTGAAAATGCTTGTAGATATAGAAAACGGACAGAAAACAGGCTACTTTCTTGACCAGAGAGAGAATAGGGCAGCGCTGAGGCCCTTTGTAAAGGATGCCCGCGTATTGGATACCTTCACTCATACAGGCGGTTTTGCACTGCATGCAGCTCACTATGGTGCAAAGGAAGTCACCGCAGTAGATATATCCGAACATGCAATAGAATACGTCAAGAGGAACGCAGCGATAAACGGCTTGCAGTATAAGATCAATGGCGTAGTCGGAAATGTGTTTGATGTACTCAAGGAGTATCAGTTGGCAAATGAAAAGTTTGATGTGGTGATACTTGACCCTCCGGCCTTCTGTAAAACCAAGTCAGCTGTGGAAGGGGCATACAGGGGCTATAAGGATATCAACCTCAGAGGCATGAAGATATTGAAGCCGGGAGGTTTTTTGGTGACCTGCTCTTGCTCCCACTACATGTATCCAGGCATATTCATGGAGATGATACAGGATGCAGCAATGGATGCACATAGAATTGTCAGACAAGTTGAGTTCAGAACTCAAGCAAAGGATCATCCGGTGCTCTACGGCTCTGATGAGTCAATGTATCTTAAATGCGTGATACTGCAGGTTATATAGGCACATAGAAGCATTAACTTTGTATATCGACTCACACAATATAAGCTTTGGACAGAATTAGAGCTTGATACTTGTAAAATCCTAACGCACATAAACCCAACGTCCTGTTGGTATGTGC